>Ga0067045_1032053_pt1 | contig 10959 bp, 13 predicted proteins | sample TerdegcTABiofilm_FD_59184 | JGI IMG/M metagenome (GOLD analysis project Ga0067045, IMG submission 59184) | Combined Assembly of (Gp0054472, Gp0054536) Wastewater bioreactor microbial communities from Singapore -Terephthalate degrading...
GGCCAAGGGCTGATTTGTTCGGCGCCTGGGATGACGCCACTGCGAGCAGGATCGGTGTAAACCCTGCTCGCGATGGGCCCGACGCTACAACAGCGGCGAAACCACCGGTTCCTTGCGCGGCCAGGCATCCAGCACGGCCTTGAACAGCGTCGCCAGGGGAATCGCGAAGAACACGCCCCAGAACCCCCACAGCCCACCGAACAGCAGCACCGCGCAGATAATCGCCACCGGGTGCAGGTTGACCGCTTCGGAGAACAGCAACGGCACCAGCACGTTGCCATCCAGGATCTGGATGATCCCGTAGACCGCCATCAGGTAGATGAACTGATCGCTCCAGCCCCACTGGAACAAGGCAATCAGCATCACCGGCACGGTCACCACCACCGCGCCGACATAGGGCACCACCACGGACACCCCGACCAACAGCGCCAGCAGCGCCGAGTAGTTGAGGCCCATGGCGACAAAACCGATGTAGGTCACCCCGCCGCAGATGGCCATTTCCATGACCTTGCCGCGAATGTAGTTGGCGATCTGCCGGTTCATTTCCTGACCGACCCGAGTCATCAGCGCCCGCTCACGCGGCAGGTAGCCGAGTACCCAGCGGCCGATCATGGCCCGGTCCTTGAGGAAGAAGAACACCAGGATCGGCACCAGCACCAGGTAGATCATGATGTTGACCAGCAGGGGCAGGCTCGACAGCGAGAAGGTCAACGCCCACTGGCCGAACTTGCCGATTTCGCTGCGCGCCACTTCGATGGCCCGCAGCACCTGCTCGTCCGACACCAGGTGCGGATATCGCTCAGGCAGCAACAGCAGCAACGACTGCCATTTGGCGAGCATCCCGGGCAGTTCGTTGAACAGGGTGATGAGCTGATGCCAGAGCAAGGGCACCACCACCACGATGAACACCAGCAACACCCCCATGAACAGCGCGAACACCAGCCCCACCGCGACCCCGCCAGGCAGGCGCAGGCGCTCCAGGGTGCTGACCAGGCCCTGCATCAGGTACGCCAGGACCATGCCCGCCAACACGGGCGCAAGCATGCCGCCCAGAGTCAGCACGGCGGTGAAGGCCAGGATCAGGAGGACGGCCAGTACCACCGCTTCTTCGTCGGAGAAGTAGCGCTGAATCCAGTCGCGTAGCACTTTGAACATCAATGATCCTTAAGGGTAGGCAGCCAGTCAGGCTTTTTTCAGCCAGTAGCGATAGACACCGGCTTGGTCTTCTTCGCGCAGCAGGGTATGACCGGCCAAACGGGCAAAGGTGCGAAAGTCGCGCTGCGAGCCGGCATCGGTGGCGATCACCTTGAGCACGGCGCCACTGGGCAGGCCATTGAGCGCCATCTTGGCCTTGAGCAGCGGCAACGGGCAATTGAGCCCACTGGCGTCCAGTTCGGCATCATGGGCTACAGCGTCGGTCATGACTTCACTCCGCACAGGTGATTGAGCCGCCTAGAATATCTGGTCCCGAGGCAAGTGTCCGGCTACAGTAAGCTCTTTGTCGACTAAGGCTTTGTGCATGAATTTTCTGCGCCCCACGCTGCTGACGCTCGCTTGCCTGCTTGCCTCACCAGGCTTCGCCGACGACTTGCCGTCACTTGGCGACGCCAGTTCTGCCATCGTCTCGCCCCAGCAGGAGCATGACCTGGGGCGCGCCTGGCTGGCCATGCTGCGCAGCCAGGTGTCACAACTCAATGACCCCCAACTGAAAAACTACGTGGAAACCAGTGTCTATCGCCTGGTGGAAACCAGTCAGTTGAACGACCGGCGTCTTGAGTTCATCCTGATCAACAGCCCGCAGCTCAACGCCTTCGCTGCGCCAGGCGGGATTGTCGGGGTCAACGGTGGCCTGTTTCTCAACGCCCAGACCGAAGGCGAGTACGCCTCGGTACTGGCCCACGAATTGGCGCACTTGTCGCAACGCCACTTCGCCCGCGGCGTAGAAGCCCAGCAACGCATGCAAGTGCCGATGATGGCCGCCCTGCTCGCCGGGATCATCGTGGCCGCGGCTGGCGCCGGTGACGCCGGGATCGCGGCAATTGCCGGGACCCAGGCTGCCGCGATCCAGGAGCAACGGCGCTTCTCCCGGCAGAACGAGCAGGAGGCCGACCGCATCGGTATCGTCAACCTGGAGAAAGCCGGCTACGACCCGCGCTCGATGCCGAGCATGTTCGAACGGCTGGGGCGCCAGTACCGCTTCGATGCCAAGCCGCCAGAATTCCTCCTGACGCACCCGGTGACCGAATCGCGGATCGCCGACACCCGCAACCGCGCTGAACAGGCTCCCATCGGTGGCAAGGAAGACACCCAGACCTATCAGCTGATTCGCGCCCGCGTGCAGTTGCACTACGAAGAAACCCCGGGCCTGGCCGCCAAGCGTTTTCGCGCGCAGCTGGACGAAAACCCGAAAAACGACGTGGCGCGTTACGGCCTGGCCATTGCCCAGATCAAGGCCGGCCAGCTCAGCGATGCCCGCGAGAGCCTGAAACCGCTCCTGGCCAAGGCACCGAACGAAATCATCTACAACCTGGCCCAGGTCGACCTGGACATGGCCAGCAATCGCCTGCCCGACGCGCAAAGCCGGGTCGACCGGATGCTCAGCCAGTTCCCGCGCAACTACCCGCTCAACCAGGTGCGGGTTGACCTGCTGCTCAAGCAGAATCGCCCAGCCGATGCCGAAAAGGCCCTGGAAGCCCTGCTCAAGACGCGGCCGGACGACCCGGATGTCTGGTACATGGTTGCCGAAACCCGCGGCCTGTCCGGCAACATCATTGGCCTGCACCAGGCACGCGCCGAGTATTTCGCGCTGGTCGGCGACTACCGCCAGGCCATTCAGCAACTGGACTTCGCCAAGCGGCGCGCCGGCAGCAATTTCCCGCTGTCGTCGCGGATCGATGCGCGGCAACGCGAGCTCATGGAACAGGAGCGGATGATCAAGGACATGATGGGCTGACCCTTCCCGCCCCCACGAAAAAGCCCCTCGATGAGGGGCTTTTTTGTACCGCAGGTTTAACCCACCGGCATCAGGCCATCTGAATGATGGTCTGCATGATGGTGCTCTGGGTGGAGATGGTCTTGGCGTTGGCCTGGTAGTTGCTCTGGCCCTTGATCAGGTCCACCAGCTCATTGGTCAGGTTGACGTTGGAGTCTTCCAGGGAGTTGGACACCACCGAGCCCAGGGTGCCCGTCTGGCCGGCGTCGTATGCGGCGAAACCGGACAGGTAGGTCTCCTTCCAGCTGGTGCCACCGGCGGCCTGCAAGCCCTGCTCGTTGTTGAAGCTGGCCAGGGTGACCTGGCCGATCGCCTTGGACTTGCTGTTGCTGAAGTTGGCGAACAGCGTACCGGTACCGTCGATGGTCAGGTTGGTGATCTGGCCGGTGGCGTAGCCGTCCTGGGTTGGCAGGTTGCGGATGGTCGCCGAGTTGTACTGGGTGGTCAGGGCCAGGTCGTTGGTGACCCCCGTGGCATTGCCCACCGCACCGTTGGCCGTCCACACGCCATCCTTGACCGTACCCGGGGTCCAGACGCCCGCCCCCATGACAATCGAGTTGCCGCTGACGGTGTACGGGCTGCCGCTGGCCGGTGCGTCGATGTCCAGCAGCTTGCCGTCGGAACCGAAGTTCATGGTCATGGCCGCCTGGTTGCTCGGCGTTGCCGGCGAACCGAGGCTGGCCGGGACGAAGGCCGAGCCGTCCGGGTTGCGTCCCCCTACCAGGGTGTAGGTCTGCCAGGTGTTGGCGCCGGTCTTGACCACGTACTGGTCCAGGTTGTGCTGGTTGCCCTGGCTGTCGTAGATCGGGGTGGTGAACATGTCGGTGTAGGTGTCGATCTTGGTCGGGTCGAACGGGGTGACCGCCGGATCGATGATCGGCTTGCTGGAGTTCAGGTTGATACTCGAGGAAATGTTGCCGGTGGTTTTCGGCTGCAGGTTCGACTGGTCGATTTTCAGGTCGCCGATCACATCCTTGAGGATTTTGCCGTTCTCATCGACCGCATAACCCTGCAAGCGCGCGGTGCCGGCACTGTTGGTGATGAAGCCGTCCTTGTCGACGTTGAAGGTACCGGCGCGGGTGTAGGTCAGCGAGCCGCCGTCATTGAGCACGAAGAAGCCCGAACCGCGGATGGCCATGTCCAGCACGTTGCCGGTGTTGGTCACATCACCCTGGCGAAATTGCTGGGAGACGTTGGCCAGGCTCACGCCGCTGCCGATGGACTTGTTGCCGTTACCCAGCTTGCTTGCCGCGTACACGTCTTCGAACTCCACCCGGGAGGATTTGAAGCCGGTGGTGGCGACGTTGGCAATGTTGTTGCCGGTAACGTCGAGTTGTTTGTTGGCCGCATAGAGACCGCTAAGGCCGATATTAAAAGACATATTCCACTCCTTGTTGCCGCGCTAGCCGGCTCTATAGACCGATGGTCTGTACTTTGGACAGGGCGATGGAGCCCATGTTGGCGAGGTTCAACATCATCTCGCCGCCGGTCTGGCTCAGGGTCACGCTGTTGACGGTCGCCGGCAGGTAGGTGATCAGGTCAGTGGCCTTGCCGTCGATCTGCGCACTGGCCTTGAAGGTGTAGGTACCCGGGTCGACTTTCTCGCCCGCGGTGTTGGTGCCGTCCCAGACGAAACTGGCATTGCCCTGGCCCTGGCTGCCCAGCTCGATGGTTTTCACCGCCTTGCCGTCCTTGTCGCTGATGGTCACCGTGGTGCCGGCCACCGAGGCCGGAATGACCACCGAGCCGGTCATGCTCTTGGTGCTGTCGACATAGGCCGAGCCGGTCTGGACCACCACCGAACGGCCCACCAGCGAGGACGCCTGCAGGGCCTGGGACGATTTGAACGAGCTCGATATGTTGTTCACCGAGGAGTTCAGGGTGGTGATGCCTTCCAGGCTGCTGAACTGCGCCAGTTGGGCAACGAACTCGCTGTTGTCCTGCGGGTCGAGGGGGTTCTGGTTCTTCAGTTGAGTCACCAGCAGTTGCAGGAACGCGTCTTTGCCCAGCTCGTTCTTGCCAGTCTTGCTGCCAGCAGCGGCCGCCAGGCCATCATTGCTGGTCTTGGTGACGGTGGTCTTGGAGTTCGCAAGAATGTCGTTGAGACTCGGGCCACTGGTGGAATCGGTAACACTCATCGAAGCTGCCCCTTATCACTGACCGAGGGTCAGGACCTTCTGCATCATGGTCTTGGCGGTGTTCATCATTTCCGCGTTGGTCTGGAACGAACGGCTGGCGGAAATCATGTCGGCCATCTCTTCAACCACGTTGACGTTGGGGTAGTAGACGTACCCCTTGGCGTCAGCTGCCGGGTGGTTGGGCAAGTAGCGGGCTTCCAGATTGCTCTGGTCCTCGACCACGCCCAGCACTTGCACGCCCTGGCCGGCCGCATCCTGATTCTGGAACAGCGAGTCGCCGCCGCCCGCCTGGCCGCCCTGGAACATGGTGGCAAACACCGGGTGCCGGGCACGGTAGGTCTGGTCGATGCTCGAGGAGACGGTCTCGGCGTTGGCGATGTTACTGGCCACGGTATTCAGGCGCGTGGTCTGGGCACTCATGCCACTACCGGCAATATTAAAAACACTCGACAGGGACATGGATTATTCTCCGCGCAGGGCTGCTACCAGCCCTTTGAATTTGCTATTGAGCAAGGTGAAGCTGGCCTGGAAGTTCACCGAGTTCTCGGCGTAGCTGGCCTGTTCCAGCTGGGCGTCCACGGTGTTCTGGTCGATCGAGGGCTGCATCGGCGTGCGGTACAGCAACGACTCGTCAGCACTGCTCAGGCCTTGGGCTTCGATATGACGGCTATTGGTCTTGTTCAAGGCGAAGCTGCCGTTCTTGCTCTTGTCGGCCTGGGCGGCCAGGACCGCCGAGAAATCCAGGTCCCGCGCCTTGTAGTTCGGGGTGTCGGCGTTGGTGATGTTGTTGGCCAGCACTTCGGCGCGCTGGGCGCGGAAGCTGAGGGCTTGTTGGTGGATACCGAGCGCTTTATCGAAGCTGATGCTCATGTCGGAAACCTTTGGGTGACCTGATTTTTCGTAACAGGCTCAAAGCAAGCCCCGTGCCAGCTTGCCAGACCCCGCAAACAGGGGCCCTGGCCGGAAGCGGCAAGGCGGCAATGCCAGAAAAGCGGCAAGCGTCTTCCGGCACCTGCCGCTTTTCTGCCGCCCTGGGCGGCTCGACAGGCTTGCTACAAGGATTGCGCAGCACGATAAAAAACGGGAGCCCCTGAGGACTCCCGCTTTGTTACCACCTGACCATCACTTGGCCTGGTAGATGATCCCCGGACTGCACTGGACCATCTGGTAGTGATCCGGCAGGCCGTTGAGGGCTTCGGATGCACCGAGGAACAAGTAACCGCCCGGCTTGAGCGTACTGTGAATGCGCAACAGGATGTCCTTCTTCACTTCGGCAGAGAAGTAGATCAGCACGTTGCGGCAGAACACGATGTCGAATTTGCCCAGGCTGGCATAGCTGTCCAGCAGGTTGAACGAGCGGAACTCCACCCGGCTCTTGATCGGCGCCTTGACCGCCCAGCGCCCCGGCCCTTTCGGGTCGAAGTAACGCTGCAGGCGCTCGGGCGAAAGACCACGACCGATCGCCAGGCTGTCGTACTCGCCTGACTTGCAGTTGGTCAGCATGGTCCCGGAAAGGTCGGTGGCAACAATCTGCACCCCCATCCGCAACTGGCCCATGTTGCTCCGCTCGAACTCGTCGATCGACATCGACAGCGAATAGGGTTCCTGCCCCGACGAACAGGCCGCCGACCAGATCCGCAGGCGCTGGCCGGGACTGGCCTTGATCGCCTCGGGCAAGACCTTGTTCTTCAGCACTTCAAACGGGTAGGTGTCACGAAACCAGAGGGTTTCGTTGGTGGTCATCGCATCCACAACCATCTCGCGCAACCCACCGCGCGGCTGGACCTGGATGCGCTGGACCAGTTCACCCAACGACTTGATGCCTTGCTGTTCCATCAGTTTGTTGAGACGGCTCGAGACCAGATACTGTTTGTTTTCACCGAGCAAAATGCCACAGGCTTTTTCCAGGAAGACCCGGAACTGTTCGAAATCCAAATTACCCGTAGACAAAGATGCCGCCTCTTAAATCGTGTTGATCGCCAGGGGCAAAGGCCACCTAGCTGATATCTGCTGCTTTGATCCGGTCGACTACCCGGGATGCCAGGTCATCAGGACGGAACTTGGCCAGGAAGTCATCGGCACCGACTTTCTTGACCATCGCCTGATTGAACACGCCTGACAACGAAGTATGCAGGATGATGTGCAGCTTTTGCATGCGCGGGTCGTTGCGGATCTCGGCCGTGAGGGTGTAGCCGTCCATTTCCGGCATCTCGATGTCGGAAATCATCATCAGGAATTCCTCTTCCGGCTTCTTGCCCTCGTCCACCAGCTTGCGCAGGTAGTCCAGCGCTTGCCGGCCGTCGTTCAACGCCACGACCTCGACCCCCACCGTCTGCAGGCAACGAGAAACCTGCTTGCGCGCCACCGACGAGTCATCGACCGTCAGCACCCGCAACGACAGCGCCTTGTGCTGCGTCTCGTCATCCACCACCCCGGCGGAAATCGCTTCCGGTGCCGGCGCCACTTCGGCCAGGACCTTCTCGACGTCGATGATTTCCACCAACTGATTGTCGACCCGCGTCACCGCCGTCAGGTAGTGATCGTGGCCGGTGCCCTTGGGTGGCGGATGGATCTCCTCCCAGTTCATGTTGACGATCCGCTCGACCGAGCGCACCAGGAACCCTTGGGTCTTGGTGTTGTACTCGGTGATGATCACAAAGGGATTGCTCTGGTCCTGCAACCCGCCCGACCCCGTGGCCATTGCCAGGTCCATGATCGGAATGGTTGCGCCCCGAATACTTGCCACACCGCACACGACAGGATTGGATTTGGGCATCAGCGTCAGTTTCGGGCATTGCAGCACCTCCCGAACCTTGAACACATTGATGCCATAGAGCTGCGGACCGTCTAGACGGAACAACAACAGCTCCAGGCGATTCTGCCCTACCAGTTGTGTGCGCTGGTTTACCGAATCCATTACACCAGCCATGCCCAGCCCCCTACACCAACGCTAAGTGTGTTGCGACGCACATTCATCACTAAACGGCACGGCGCTTGCTTTTTAACCGCTATGAACGCGAACACGACATTTTTCCGACGCCTGACCTCAACCTGCCGCCGATTGCTCGGCGCGGCTGCGGCGGCGTGCCTTTTCAACGCTGGCAGCCCTGCCCTTGCAGATCCGCTTACCTTGCCTGATCTACTTATCGGCGTCACTCAGGGCTTTCTTGAATTCACTGTTGAAGACTATTTGGCCTCCAGCCAAACCGAAGGCCGTTATGAGATCGAGGTCAAGCAGCTCGATCCCCGCCTGCGCCTGCCGACGTGCGACAAGGAATTGACAGCGTCCCTCGAGAGCCCGGCCAGGCCGGTGGGCCGGGTGACGGTGAAGGTCCGTTGCGACGGCACCTCGCCCTGGACCGTGTTCGTGCCCGCGCAAGTCCGGCTGTTCCGCGAAGTCGTGACCAGCACCCGCCCGCTCAAGCGTGCCGGAATCATTGAGCCGGCTGACGTGATCCTGCGTGAGCGCGACATCAGCTTGATCAACCAGGGTTACCTGACCAGTGTCGACCAGGCGATCGGGCAAAAAATTGTCCGACCAATGGTCAACGACCAGGTCATTACCCTGGTGCACCTGGAGCAGGCCGAAGTGGTGCGCAAGGGCGACCAGGTGGTGATCACTGCCCGCAGCGGCACGCTCAGCGTGCGGATGCCCGGGGAAGCCCTGGCCAATGGCGGTCTCAATCAACAGATCCGGGTCAAGAACCTCAACTCCCAACGGGTGATCAAGGCCCAGGTGATGGCCCCCGGTCAGGTTGAAGTGGCCATGTAGATAACTGGCGCAGCTGCCAGCCATTCCCTAAACTGTGCCTCACGCAGGGCAAATGCCGACGCGCCCGTGCTCATCGAGAAATGAGCCTAAAGTTTTTCGCCATTTGGCCGAAAACATGGCAAGCGTCCAAATTCCCAGAGGTTTTTTGCATCATGGTTATCGATTTCAGCCGTTTGAACAGCGCCCCCACGCTCACCAGCACGCGCACCAGTGCCAGCCAGGAATCTGCTGACACCGCGCAAAACGCGCCGCTGTCGACCGAGACCCAACAGGTCGCGGCCAGCCAGAGCGGGGAATCGGTTCACTTCAGCAACGAGGCTCAGCAGTTGCAGAAGATCAGCGACACGCTGCGCGATCAGCCCGCAGTCGACAAGGCCCGTGTGGCCGAGTTGAAAGCCGCGATTGCCGATGGCAGCTATAAAGTCGACAGCAACCGCGTCGCCAGCAAACTGCTCAACTTCGAAGCCCAGCGCTAGCCCCAGGCTTGCGCCAGGCTTTTGGACGCTTAAAACCCAAGGCCAGCCATGCACGATAACAATTTACTGCAACTGATTACCGACGACCTTGAGCCAGCTCAACAGTTGCTCGATTTGCTGGGGCAAGAATCCCTGGCATTGCACGGTCGCGACATGCAACGGCTGGAGCAGATCCTGGCCAGCAAGCAAGGGCTGATCGTCCTGCTGGATCAGCATGGTCGCCGGCGCAGCGAAATACTCGCCAGCCTCAACCTGCCCACCGACAGCAGCGGCCTGCAACAGCTCGCCGCGCAGTCCAGCCTGGGCGAGCAACTGCTGGCCCAGAGCGAGGCGCTGAATCAGTTGCTGAACGAGTGCCAGAGCGCCAACGCGCACAACGGCCGTTCGATTCAGGTGCAACAAGCCTCCACTGCCCATCAATTGAGAATCCTCAATGGCGGCGAGTCTCCCACCCTTTATGACGCACGCGGCTCAACCGCGATGCTCGTGAAGCCGCGCCCACTCAGCCAGGCTTGACCTCGACCCTCAGCGCGCTCTATCAAGGCGCGAAACATGCTGGCAGAATGCCGGCTCTTGCGTGTGACCGTATTCTGTCTGGAGAGTGATAAACCGTGTTCAATGCCTCAAGCGCGGAAGATGCTCCGCAGCCACCGAAAGTGCTCACGACACCTCTGGAAATCGTCAGCACCCTGCGCATGCTGCAAGAGAGCCATGATCCCCTGATCATCACGTTCCATGAGCGCAGCCAGCGTTTCCAGAGCTACCTGGTGGACATCGATCGGGAAAGCAACATGATTGCCCTCGACGAGATGATCCCGCGCGATGGCGAGCGTTTCCTGCTGGCCGGCGAACCGTTCCGGATCGAAGGCTTTCACGAAGGCGTGCGCATCGCCTGGGAGAGCAACGGCACCCTGGCCATCGACGAATCCAACGGTGGCCGCTGCTACCGCGGCACGCTGCCCGACGAGGTGGTCTACCACCAGCGTCGCAATGCCTTTCGCGCGGCCCTGAAGCTGGCGCAGCTGGTCAATATCGAACTGGCGGGCGAGAAGCTCAAGGTGCCCCTGAGCGGCAAGCTGCTGGACATCTCCGCCACCGGCTGCAAACTGCGCTTTGACGGCGACATCACCAGCGGGCTGCAATTGGGCCAGGTCTACGACCGCTTCCTGGCCGCCCTGCCCTTCGGCAGCATGACCACCTCGGTGGAGCTGCGTTACCTGCATCACGAAGAGCGGATCGACACCACCTTCGCCGGCGTGCGGTTTCACAACATGAGCGGCCTGGTACAACGTCAGGTCGAGCGCTTTGTCTACCAACTGCAGCGTGAAGCCCGGCGTTTCGACAAAGACGATTTCTGATTCGCCAGGCAAAAAAACGGGCAGCCCCTTGCGGTGACTGCCCGTTTTTTTTGCCTTCAGATCAAGGCCTGGCCCCAGTGAAGGTGTGGGGATGTTCATCGTCCGGCGGCGGGTCGGTAGGGGTCTGTTCGGCCTCGGTATCCGCTGCGGTCTCCTCTGGCTCGGGTTCCGGGCTGGCACCGTTCTGCATCTGGTCCTGCACCACCTGCTCGTCGACCCGTGG
>Ga0067045_1032054_pt1 | contig 10958 bp, 9 predicted proteins | sample TerdegcTABiofilm_FD_59184 | JGI IMG/M metagenome (GOLD analysis project Ga0067045, IMG submission 59184) | Combined Assembly of (Gp0054472, Gp0054536) Wastewater bioreactor microbial communities from Singapore -Terephthalate degrading...
CATTTCCTTTTCCAGTGCACCCATGGGCAACAGCGTCGGCGCCCTCTTGCTCAGCCACCTCCACCTGCCGTTTTGCAATCAAAGGACGAGCAGCAGAGGTTCCTAGTAAATACTTGCGCTCATAAATTGCGCCGGACTTTAACAATTTAAAGAGATAATTGCTGGCAAATTCTTCCCGCAAATCTTCTACGATGAGCTTGCTGGCGCCGCTCTTGATAGCCCGTTCTTCAAGGTTATCCAATTCCTCGCCCTGTCCCACATCCGCGCAATAGCAGACAACCTCGCAATTGTAGTTTTCCCGCAGCCAGGGGACGATCACCGAGGTATCCAAACCTCCCGAATAAGCCAGAACCACTTTTTTTACATGCTTCTTATCATTCATCTTTTCCTCCAGAAAATAAAAACCCTCCGAGGTGGAGGGTATTCTTTGCGTTTATCAGCCCTAAATTCTTATACACACCCGATTACGCACAACCACCTCTGCAACCGATATGCAAAGGTTCGTCGGCATCGGATGATCGAAAGAAGAGAATTCATGCGTCGAATTATATTCCATCCCCGCCGCCTGTCAAGCAAATATCAAAATGAGTTTTTTGTACAATCAATAGCTTGACCTATTGAACAAATGTACTATAATCAAATTCATAAAATAAACGCACATTTGAAAATTGCAAGATATAATTATTTAATCAATAAACAGGAGCAATTAAAATGGCTCGCAAACCTACCCCTACCAACGAAAGTCTCCCTGGCTCTGCCGGAAATGATATGCGCGAGGCACGCCGCGCTGTATTGGATAAAGCCTTAGGCGATATTGTCAAGCGATATGGCGAAGGCTCTATCATGCTATTGGGCGATGCCCGGCACTTGACTGTCGAGGCGATTCCTACCGGATCGCTATCCATTGATATTGCCCTCGGAGTCGGCGGAATTCCCCGCGGCCGTATCACAGAGATCTATGGCCCAGAATCATCAGGGAAGACCACCATCTGTCTGCATATCGTAGCTGAGGCGCAAAAACTCGGCGGCGTGGCTGCCTTCATCGATATGGAACATGCCCTGGACCCGGCTTATGCAGCGCGAGTAGGGGTTGATATCAACAACTTGCTGATCTCGCAGCCCGATACCGGCGAGCAGGCTCTGGAAATTGCCGAGACGCTGGTTCGTTCTGGTGCTGTCGATCTGGTGGTGATCGATTCGGTCGCGGCTCTGGTGCCCCGCTCTGAAATTGAAGGTGATATGGGAGACGCTACCATGGGGATGCAGGCGCGTTTAATGTCTCAGGCGCTGCGCAAGCTCTCCGGCGCGATCAACCAGACCAAGACTGCCCTGGTGTTTACCAACCAGCTTCGCCAGAAAATCGGCGTCATGTTTGGCAATCCTGAAACCACCCCTGGCGGCCTGGCGCTGAAATTCTATGCCACCATCCGCCTGGATGTTCGTAGGATCCAGTCCATCAAGGTCGGCCCAGAAATTATCGGCAATCGTGTTCGCGTCCGGGTCGTCAAGAACAAAGTTGCTCCACCTTTCAGAACAGCCGAATTTGATATTATGTACAATGAGGGCATATCGAAGAGCGGAGATATCATCGACCTGGCCACTCAGCTTGAAATCATCAGCAAACGCGGCGCTTTTTATTCCTATGGGGATGTCCGCCTGGGGCAGGGCCGCGAAAACGCCAAGGAGTTCCTCCGGCAGAACCTCGATCTCGCCAACGAAATTGAGCACGAAGTGCGTACCCGGGCGCTGAACGGTGAGCTGGCGCTTCCGATTGGACCTTCTACTTCCGAAGATGACGGCGGTGACTACGCAGCGGATTAATAAATCTCTCTGATCCATACTGGCATTGCCCTTGCAACCCTAAAGTTGGAAATGAGGCCGATTCAAAAGTCCTGGCTGTTGAGAATCCTGACTTTAATTACCGTAACGCTGGCCGTCGCGGGTTGTGTGCGCGTTCAGAAGTTAAAACCGGGCGCAGAACAGGCTGAATTCTTTCACCCGCCCACGCTGGTGCCCACCGCTCTGCCGCCGACTCCGACCCTGGCGGTTTCTTCAGGAACAGCCCAAGAGATAAAGTGCCTGAACAGTTTATCTTTCATTTCAGATGTCACCATTCCAGATGGCACTGTGGTAAAAGCCGGTTCCTCTATGGACAAACGCTGGGAGATAAAGAATACCGGCACCTGTAACTGGGGTGAAGGATATACGCTCAGATTGATCTCGGGGTCCGAAATGGGAGTTGAAGAAGAACAGGCTTTGATTCCAGCGCGCAGCGGCAGCCAGACGGTGGTCCGGATAGTCTTTACCGCACCTAGCGAAACAGGCCTCCATCGCAGCGCCTGGCAGGCCTTTGATCCAGATGGCCAGCCTTTTGGCGACCCGTTTTTCATCGAAATCGAGGTTGAAGCAGCTTCTCCAATCTTGACACCATCCCCCCCATAGCTGGTATGACCAAAAATCTTCACAACTTGCAGTGGATTTTAGTGATCGCATTCCTGCTTGCCTTTGCAGGAATGTTGGCTTCAATGATCGTTGTCGCGCTCGAAATCCGCCCTTGGGTCATTCCAATCCTCCGCTCAGCCCGTCAATTTGGGACAGGCGGTCAGCCTCCTCAAAGCATCCTTCCATCCGGTTTTTTTGCTTCCGCAACGCTCACACCATTCCAGCCAGCGGTCACCTGGAGCCCTACACCATCCCCTTCGCCGACCGCTACATCAACACCAACCGCAACGATTACCGAAACCCCTCTTCCACCTACCCCTACAGACACCCCAATCCCTACCGATACCCTTGCGCCCACTCCGCCTCCCCAAGAAGAAAACTCATTCCCGCCAGAGGAGGCTTATATCACCGGGATAGTCGGCTATGCGCAGTTATTCACCCTGGATTGTGAAGCCCGTTCAGCCGTTGATCTGGCCGCCTATTTCGGCGTTTCCATCGATGAGATGGATTTCCTGAATCGGTTGCCGCGCTCAGATGATCCCGAAGAAGGTTTTGTGGGAAATTACTGGGATGCGCGCGGCCAGATTCCCCCGGCCTCCTATGGAGTCCATGCTGGCCCTGTCGCCGCGTTGCTGAGGGAATATGGCCTGAACGCCGTGGATGCGCGCAACCTTTCCTGGGACACCATCCGAAGCGAAATCGCCAGCGGGCGGCCTGTCATGGTGTGGGTAATCAACAACACCCTTCCCGGTTGGCCGGTTTCTTACACAGCCTCCAATGGGCGCACGACCACAGTGGCGCATTACCAGCATACTGTCCTGGTGACAGGGTACAACAGCGAGGATGTTACCATTCTTGATGGGGGTACCGTCTATTGGCGCACGATCGATCAATTCCTTAATTCCTGGTCAGTTTTAGGATACATGGCCGTTTTAATCCAATAATTCCGATTTCTGAGAAAATAAAACGCCCTCATTGAAGATAAAGAGGGCGTTTATGCAGTCAATGTTCACCTGGGGTTAGGTGCCCTCTTCCCACGAGTTAAGGTAAACAATCTGTTCTGGAGTAAGGACGTCCAGTTTGACGCCCATGGCTTCGAGTTTTAGCTGGGCAATTTCCCGGTCAATTTCTGAGGGAACGCTGTAAACCTTCTTTTGCAGCTTGTCCGCATTCTTCACCATGTATTCCGCGCTGAGGGCCTGGTTTGCAAAAGACATATCCATCACCGAAGCAGGATGCCCCTCGGCAGCTGCCAGATTGATCAGACGTCCCTCACCTAGCAAGTAAATTCTGCGCCCATCTTTCATTTCAAATTGCTCAACAAAAGGACGAACCAGGCGCTTGTCAATAGACATTTCTTCCAAAGCAGGAATGTTAATCTCAACATTAAAATGCCCAGAATTTGCCACAATTGCGCCGTCTTTCATCGCTTCAAAGTGTCGGCGATCGATCACATTGATATCACCGGTTACCGTGCAGAAAATGTCTCCAATCCTCGCGGCCTCGTCCATTGGCATGACACGGAAACCATCCATAACCGCTTCTAGCGCAGGCAGCGGGTCAATCTCGGTTACGATGACATTAGCGCCCAGCCCGCGCGCTCGCTGCGCCAGGCCTCGCCCGCACCAGCCATAACCGGCTACCACAAAGGTTTTGCCAGCCAGGAGGATATTGGTGGCGCGCACAATTCCATCGACAGTGGATTGCCCCGTTCCATAACGGTTATCAAAAAGATGTTTGGTCATCGCATCATTGACAGCCACAACCGGGAAACTCAATGCCCCGTCGGCTGCCATCGCCCGCAAGCGGATTACGCCGGTGGTGGTTTCTTCGGTACCGCCGATCACGTTGGGAAGTAAATCCCGGCGCTCTTTATGCAAAGTACTGACCAGGTCTGCGCCATCATCCATCGTCAAATGAGGCTTGTGATCCAAAGCAGCGCGCATATGCTTGTAATACGTCGCGTTATCTTCCCCTTTGATCGCATAGACAGGGATCTCATAATGGGATACAAGGGAAGCAGCCACATCATCCTGTGTGGAAAGTGGGTTTGAAGCTGTCAGGACGACATCGGCGCCAGCCGCCTGGAGTGTTTTCATCAGGTTGGCTGTTTCAGTCGTTACATGAAGGCAAGCCGAGATTCGAATGCCCTTCAAGGGACGTTCCTTTTTAAAACGCTCCTGGATTAAACGAAGTACCGGCATCTCTCGTTCAGCCCAATCGATACGGCGACGCCCTCCTTCGGCAAATTGCAGGTCCTTAACATCATAATTGGTCATTGATTTCCTCCAAATGATCTCGTATGAATTGGTTTTATTTTAATAGAACATCCAGTTTACCATGGTCGTCAAAATTCTTTCGGTACCTGGCAATGTATTCTGGAATTGTGTAATGATGATTTTGGGGCCCCGTTTGTTCCAGACAATAAGTCGCAGCAAGCGCGCCCATTTGGCCGCAGGTTATCCAATCCAGCCCAAGCCGTTTCCCCCTTAAGAAACCTCCTCGGAAAGCATCTCCCACACCGGTTGGATCCTGGATATGACCTGGCTTAACCGCTTTAACGCGGTACTCCCGCCCTTCGGCGTAAATCACCGCCCCATCTTCACCCATTGTAACCACCATGTATTCAATTTTCTTCAGCATTTCTCCCAAAGAAATACCGGTATGCTTTTGCAGCAGTTCAAGTTCATACTCATTGACAAACACGCATTGGGCATTTTCCACGCCCCGCCTGAGCTCTTCTGGAGCCAGGCGGACAATTTGCTGGCTGGGATCGTAAAGGAAGGGTATCTTCAACGCGCTACACTCTTGCACATACTGATCCATCGCCTTCGGATCATTCGGAGAAATCACAACCAGATCAAGGCGTCTGTTTTCAAGGTTTAGAAGCGAAAGTTCAGAGGCGTGCGCCATGGCGCCGGTATAAAAGCTGGCAATTTGGGCATTCGAAAGATCGGTATTTGCAAAAAATGAGGCGGTGAATTTTCCTGGGATCACTTTAACCAGCGAGGTATCGACCCCCTGCGCACCCAACCAGCAGCGATAATCTTCGAAATCTTCGCCAACCGTACCTAGCAGCAATGGCCTCTCGCCCAACAGCGCCAGGGTATAGGCGATATTGGGCGCTGTGCCGCCGCGCTGTTTTACCATTGTATCCACCAGGAAGGATAAGCTAATCTTTTCCAATTGCTCAGGGAGAATATGGTCTTTAAAATAACCAGGAAAAGACATCAAATAATCATAAGCAATCGAACCGGTACAAACAATGGTCATAGTGGCTGTTCTTTCTTCCAAATGGGGATGAAGGCTACCCGGAAAATGCAGTCAATGTAAAACAAGCGCACACTAAAAGACGCCCCCAGGCGAGAGCGTCACCAGCGAACGGCGACAAGTTTAACATGCAATGTATGGTTTGTCAAAGTATTTACACAGGACAGGAACCTTTGGAATATACTATTGGAATAAAATTTCTCGAAAAATCCGACTTTCCAAAAGGTTGTTATAAGGCAAATTATGAAGCGATCGAACAATTTTGATCGCCATCATTGAATATCCTAAGTTTCCAGCGCCGATTCAATTTTCAGCGATAAGATCAGCCAGCGCGTGCAAGGCGTAGAGATAGGACCGCCACCCAAAACCCGCCACCACCCCCCTGCAAACTGGAGCGATAAGAGAGACCTGCCGGAACGGTTCGCGCCCAGAGACATTACTGAGATGCACTTCAACCACTGGAATACGAATCGCGGCGACTGCATCTCGCAACGCCACCGAGGTATGGGTATAACCGGCAGGGTTGAAAACGACGCCATTTGCCCAACTGGCCGCTTCGTGGAGGAAGTCGATTAATTCACCTTCATGATTCGATTGGTGAAACCTTAATTGCAAATCCATTTTCTGCGATTCTTCCAAAAGTCTGGCATTGATTTCGGCAAGGGATAAGGTTCCATAAATATCCGGCTCGCGCACTCCGAGTAAATTCAAATTCGGACCATGTAAAATCAGCGCTTGTTTCATTGCACACCTTCCAATACATCTCGAACGATTTCCATTGAAGGAGAGGAGAACACATAACCGCCAATGCGCGCCGGCAATGCAAACCGCACGCTGCCGTCCTGCCTTTTTTTATCGCCTTCCATCGCGGTCAGCACAGCGCCCTGATCCATCTGGCATGGTAGTTTCGCGGGGAGTCCGAGGTTTTTCAAAAGGGCGGCGATTTCATCAGCAAGGCTGCCTTCAGCCAGCCCTAACCGCTCGGCCAGGCGAGCTTCCAGGACCAGACCGATGGCGACCGCTTCTCCATGACGGATAGTATATCCAGAAACCAGTTCAATGGCGTGTCCAATCGTGTGGCCAAGGTTGAGCGCGGCGCGTTCCCCTTTTTCGTATGGATCCCGACGCACAAATTGCGCCTTAACGGCAACACTCCGCTTTATCAGCATGGCGCGCTCTTCGGGATTCATCGCATAAAAATCCGGGTTGAACGTCGCCATTTTTTGGCAATCTCGCAATAAATCAGGATCGGCCAGCAAACCGTGTTTTATCGTTTCTGCCAAACCGCACCGCCACTCGTCAACTGGAAGTGTCTCCAGAACAGCCAGATCGGCGATGACCTGCGCCGGCGGGTAAAATGAACCCACCAGATTTTTTCCAAAAGGAAGATCAACGCCCGTTTTGCCGCCCAAACTGGCATCCACCATCGCCAGCAAAGAAGTAGGGACCGCGATCCACCGGACTCCACGCATGAAAGTGGCAGCCGCGAAACCAGCCACATCGCACACCACGCCGCCTCCCAGGGCAAGAATCAAACTGCTGCGATCCAATCCAGAGGAAAGAAAGCTTTCCCACAATTTTGAAACCGTTTGGATCGTTTTGTCCCTTTCCCCTGCGGGGATGGTAAAAGATGAGGTCTTATAGCCAGCCAGTTCCAACCCGGCGGCCAATCCTTTTCCATAAAGCGGCATGACATTTTCATCGCTGACCAGTCCAATACTCCCACCAAAACCCATCCCGTTAAGAACTTCTGGAAGGATACCCAATGCTCCTTCTAGAATTCGAACATCATACCCCTCTTCGTGGTTGGGCAAACGAAACCAACCAATCGTTCTTTGGATTTCTTGAACGACTTCGTCAGGTGTGCGTCCCGTTGTTTGTATATTGAGTGGGAAGCTGGTATAATGCTCAGCTCGAGCAAGGAATAATTTTTCCAGGCGGGTTGCCATATCCTCCCCAGCCAGTAAAGGGCGGGAAAGCGCCTGGCCCTCCATCCGGGCCACAAGCGCCGGAAGAGAGGCGGAAAGACAGATTACCACACCGGAACGCAGCGCATGTTCGCGGTTTGCAGGGTCCAGCAGCGCCCCGCCGCCAAGCGCCAGCACGCCAGCCTCATTTTTAATCCATGCCCTCAATTGATCAGCCTCGCGTTTGCGGAAGCCAGCCTCCCCCTCCTGCGCAAACAACTGTCCAATGGTGCATCCAGCTTGGCGTTCAATCAGGACGTCCAGATCATCAAACGGCAAATTCAATTGCCTGGCAAGCAATTCACCCGCTGTGGTTTTTCCCGATCCGGGAGGGCCATAGAGAAAGATGCGCCTGGTATGGCGGTTATGAATCATCGTGGTTCTCCTCTGGCCAAAAAATGTGTGATTCACCTGAAAGCGATAGGCTTTCCACCTGAAGTGACTTCAAAGCTGCATAGCGCTCCTTAATTTCAACCAGGGTATCGCCCCCCAGTTTCTCCAAAAGGGCATCCGCCACAGTAAATGCTGTCATTGCCTCGACCACTACCACCGCTCTAGGCACCTGGCAGGTATCTGACCGTTCATACACCGAAGCCTTCGCCGATCCTGTTGAAAGGTCAACCGACGGCAAGGACATCCGCAAGGTGGGTATGGGCTTAAAGGCAGCTCGCACATGCAAGGGTTGTCCATTCGTAATCCCGCCTTCTAACCCGCCGGCCCGGTTTGTCCTTCGAACCAGCTCCCCTCCTTCCAGGTCGATCGCATCTTGCACCTGCGATCCCGAACGGAGAGAATTTTCAAAAGCCGGGCCAAATTCAAGGCCCTTTACTGCCGGTATACTCATGATAGCATAGGCAAGGCGGGCATCCAGGCGACGGTCCCACTGAACAAATGAGCCCAGCCCGACCGGCAAACCCAGCGCCACCACCTCGATCACACCGCCAAGCGTATCGCCGGTTTTTACCGCCAGATCAATTGCTTCTTCCATCGCCTGAGAAGCCTGTGGATCCGGGCATAACACACTGCTCAGGCGCGCCCGCCGGATACGTTCTTCGAAGGAAAGCTGCGACAGGTCGGCGATTACCGGTCCAATTGCGCTCACATACCCTCCCACGCGAATATTAAACTGAGCCAGCAACATGCGGCACACTGCGCCGGCCGCCACCCTGGCCGTAGTCTCGCGGGCCGAGGCGCGCTCTAACCCAGGCCGCAGATCATCATACCCATATTTAACCGCAGCCGCCAGATCAGCATGGCCTGGGCGCGGAACCACAAAAGGTTTTACCGCGCGCCCCCGCCAGTTTTTATGATCAAGATTCTCGATAAAAAAACTTACCGGCCCGCCTGTCGTACGGTTCTCTAAAACGCCACCGATAATCTTAACCCGGTCTTTCTCAATCTTCATTCGAAGGCCTGCGCCCGCCCCTTGTTGCCGCTGTGTCAGGTCGCGATTGATCATTTCTGGTTCAAGCGGCAAGCCGGCAGGCAAGCCATCCAGAATCATGACATATCCCGGGCCGTGCGATTCTCCGGATGTTAGCAATCTCAGGATCATTCTTTCCTCCACAATCTCAGTCGCTGCATCGCTTCAGCGATCCGTTTTTCATCTGTCGTTAGAGAGATCCTAAAATATCCCTCGCCGCCTTGCCCGAAAACAGTGCCGGGCGTGAAACTTACCCCTGTCATTTCCAGAACTTGCATCACAAAGTCAAGGCTCTTCCAACCATTTGGAACCGGGCACCAAAGGTAAATAGAGCCGTGAGACGGTTTGAGATGGATGCCATGCGCCGCGAGTCCTCGGAGAGCAGCATCGCGTCTGCGGCGATAAACCTCATTCCGTTCTGCCATCCAGGCTTGATCGCCTGTTAGCGCCAAAGTGGTCGCATCCATAACCGGTAGAAAATGACCGCTATTCATGTTCACTTCCAAACGCGCCAGCGGGCGGATTGCCTGTGCGCTTCCAAGCGCTACGCCAACACGCCAGCCTGCCATATTGTGCGACTTGGAAAGAGAATTAAACTCCACAGAAACCTGCCTGGCGCCTGGAACTTCCAGCAAAGAAGGAGCGCGGTATCCTTCAAAGGTCACCATACTGTAAGCAGCATCGTGACAAACCCAAAAGCCATGTTCCATTGCCAGGGTAACTGCTTTCTCGAAAAACGAGAGGTCAGCTACAGCAGCAGTAGGATTATTGGGATAATTAAGCCACAACATGCGTGTCCGCTTCAAAATATCTACAGGGATTGCTGAAAGGTCAGGTAAAAAACCGTTTTGAGGATCGAGGGGGATAAAATATGGTTCAGCGCCCGCAAAGAGCGTAGCCCGCGTATAGGTCATATAACCGGGGTCCGGGATTAAAACGATGCTCCCAGGCTCTGCCCACGCATTGATGAAGTTGAATATGCCAGCTTTGGAGCCAATCAACGGTAAGATTTCCGTCCCTGCATCCAGCTCCACCCCAAAACGCGCCGCATAGAAAGACGCCCAGGCCTCACGGAGCGCTCCCGGCCCCCTCAGAGACTGGTAGCCATGATGATCGGGAGCACGGGCTGATTGAATCAGCCTTTCAATGATTTCAGGCGGGGGTGGCAGATCCGGCGAACCGACATCCAACCGGATGATATCCTTTCCAGTTGATTGTAAAGCGCTGATTTTCTCTTCCAGCGCGGCAAAAAAGTTTTCCGGAAGCGCCTGTACCCGCCTGGATGGTTCAAATGGTATCCATGGTGTCATCGTCATCTTCCTGTTTGAAGGTCTAAGTCCTTCTTTTGGCTCAATTTGATATGCCGGTCAAAAGCCACACGCATAACCTGAACTGGCGAGGGCTGGCCGGTCCAAAGGCTAAAAGCAAGCGCAGCCTGAGCTACAAGCATCCCGCCGCCGCTTATCGCGGGCAGAGCTGCGGCCCTGGCGGCCTTGAGCAGCATCGTCTCGGAGGGGTTATAAATCAGATCGTAGATGAACGATCCTTCCGGCAGTTCTACCCCAGCCGGCCATGGAGATTGGTCGAGGAATGGCAACATACCAACGGGGGTAGCATTCACAATCAGCAAGGGAAAGTTGAGTGCAGCAAAAGGTTTTTCTGCCAACGGGATGGCCTTTAATGTACACCCTGGATACCAGGGCGATAACCTGGCGCATAAATCAATCGCCTGGTGAAGATTCCGTGCAGCAATCCACACTTCCCATCCTTCACACAACAGGGCGTCAGCCACGGCTCGGGCGGCTCCGCCTGCTCCCAGCACAAGCGCCCTCCGAGCAGGTAAGGGCCAGGGAGCG
>Ga0067045_1032056_pt1 | contig 10955 bp, 10 predicted proteins | sample TerdegcTABiofilm_FD_59184 | JGI IMG/M metagenome (GOLD analysis project Ga0067045, IMG submission 59184) | Combined Assembly of (Gp0054472, Gp0054536) Wastewater bioreactor microbial communities from Singapore -Terephthalate degrading...
ATTATAACTTCTGACGATGATGGCGGAAAAACCTTGCTTTCACTTTATATGGGATTGGAATGGACTGAAATGAAAGTTATGCCGACAGAAGTAATTGAGACTGTCTTGCCTTCGATAGTGAGTGGGAATGAAAATAGTAGTAAAACCGGTATAAAAGATAATGAAAAAGTCGATGAATTAAGGACTTATAAATTTATTGATAACAGAATAAATACTAATAAAACAGATGCTAAAAGAAATAAAACCAAGACAGGAACAAAAAATAAAAATAGTGATTCATATTGGGTTGATATACTGATAAATAACTTCAGAACCAACCTACATGGAACTTTTCACTGTATAGGAAATAAACATTTGCAGAGGTTTCTGGATGAGTATTGCTATCGGTTTAACCGAAGAAATAACGAGGTAGAGTGGTTTGATTTTCTCCTTTCCGCCTGCACTAAGACAAAAACCGTAACCTATAATGAATTAACGGAGTTAAAGATATAATTTAAAAGAAAACCCGCATCCTGCCGAATTAAGTCGGAGGAGGAGCGGGATTCGTCGAAACTTCCTACGGCGGGTCTATTGCAAAACCATCGTATCCAACCGATTGTCTGCCAGAAAGGGAAATGGCTACAACTTATAATCTAAGCGGTGGAAAACCATATAAGTTCGATATTTCTGGCACATTTCGTAATGGAGGTTTTCTCCACAGACCGATATGAATGTATATGGAGCAAGCCTTTACATGTTAAGCAATTTTTTTGGTTTTCGGGATGAAATCCCTAAATTACAGGAGCGAAGGGCATTTCTGCAAACAATGATCTGAAAAATGCGTAACTCCTGTTACTTATTGCTAATGATATTCCTGATTTTATCCACCACATCGTCTAAGGGGACGGTTTCCTGGATTTGCTGTTTCATATCCTTAATATTGATCTTTCCCTCCCGGATTTCGCTGCTGCCGGGGATCAGGACGACGGGAATTCCCTTATCCTGGGCGTATCCCAGTTGTCCCCGGAGTTTGGAGGAACCCAGGTATATTTCCGTATTGAGTCCTTCTCCTCTCAATCGGTTACACAGATTCAGAGAGAAATTCAGGTCTTCGTCGGGGAAGCGGCACAGCAGAACATCGATGCCCGATCCGATGGAGGGGGGGTACATGTCCAGTTCGTCCATGACGGTGATGATTCTTTCGAGACCGATGGAGTTGCCGGTGGCGGGGGTATCCTGACCGGAGAAGATGCCCATGAGGTTATCGTAGCGTCCGCCGCCGGTTACGCTGCCGATCTTGGGTTTTTCGACCACGGTTTCGAAGATGGGACCCGTGTAGTAGTCCAGTCCTCTGGAAAGGGAGAGATCCAGTTCGAAGTTTTCCTCCGGAATTCCCAGGGCTTCCAGGTATTTTCGCAACCGGGACAGGTCTTCCAGTCCTTCCATGGCAACGGCGGAGGATTCCAGTTTCTTGTCGGCTAAAAGGGTAACTTCCTGGGGGTTTCCCTTGATCTTGATGATTTCGATAATCTTGTCTTTGGATTCGGGGGAAACTCCTCTTTCGATAAGTTCCTTTTCCACCCCTTCGAAGCCGATTTTGTCCAGTTTGTCGATGGAGCGGCAGATTTCGGCTTCCAGGGAAAGGTCTGCTCCTGCAACTTCCACGATGCCCCTTAATATTTTTCTGGTATTGATTCTCGTTACAAAATTTCTGAAGCCCAGTTTTTTGAGGGATTCGATGGCAACGGCGACCACTTCGGCGTCGGAGAGGAGGTCTTTGCTGCCCACGATGTCCACGTCGCACTGATAGAATTCCCGGAATCGTCCCTTGCCGGGTTTGTCGGCTCTCCAGACGGGCTGGATCTGGTATCGTTTGAAGGGTTTTATTATGTCGTTTCTGTACATTGCCATGATCCTGGAGAGGGGCAGGGTCAGGTCGTAACGGAGTCCCACGTCCCGGTCTCCCCGGTCTCTGAAGCGATAGATCAGTTTTTCCACCTCGTCGCCGTATTTGCCCGACAGGACTTCCCAGTATTCCATGGCGGGGGTTTCCAGGGGAGAGAATCCGAAATTTTCGAAAACTTCCTTTATAGTATTAATGACGTAATTTCTTTTTCGCATGGTCTCCGGTAAAAAGTCCCGGAGTCCCTTCATCAGACCGGCGTTTATCTTGCTCATGGCATCCTCGTCCTTATTCTGAGATTTTATCCTTTTTATTTGCTATTTTTGATTGATATTGCATAGGGGGATTTACTTTAATTGTTTTTAGACAAAATCCTCCTTTACGACATTTTCGGCGGATGTAAAAAAAAATTTCTTCTCTGCAGGTTTTATAGTCCTCCTGGAGAAAAATAAAACAATATTTGGGAGACTTTTATAAGGTGTTTTAAAAAAAAGTTTTTATTGTATATTTATCAATAAAAGCAGGGATACGAGAAAAACATGAAGGGGTAAGTCTATGCCGCTTTCTTCTTATACATCATTATTCGCACACAAAGACGATGAATCCCGTCCCCTGAACCTGTGCCTGGTAGGATGCGGAGATTTTGCTGAGTTTTGTCTGGAGGAATATGCTAAAATTGAAGGAATAAAAATATATTCCCTGGTAGATCGGGATCCCATCAAGTTGAAGGCATTGGCGGACAGGTTCGGAATAAGGGAGACCTTTACCAACATTGACGACGCCATGGATGATTTTGCGGTGAATCTGGCGGTAATCGCCACTCCTCCCTATCTTCACTATTGTCAGACCATGAAAGCCCTTCTGGCGGAGAAGCATGTTTTGTGCGAAAAACCCTTAGCCCTGAATCTGGAGGATGCCCGTCGTCTCTTTTCTGGCTCCGATGCCCTGCGGCTGAAACTCTCCTGTAATTATGTCATGAGGTTCAACCCTCTTTATCGCTGGCTGGGGGATCTGATAAAATCCGGCCTTGTGGGCAAGGCGGATCATTTTATATTCCGTAATTTCGCTCAGAGCGAGACCCTGGCTGAAGATCACTGGTTCTGGGATAAGGAGAGATCCGGCGGAATTTTTGTTGAACACGGGATCCATTTTTTTGATATAATGAATTTTGTTTTCGGCAAGGGGGAACCCGTGTCCTGCTACGGCGTGAAAGGAAAGGATTCGGGCAGGACCGACAGGGTTACGGCAAATCTGGCCTATCCCGGAGGGGTTCAGGGTACCTTTTATCACAGTTTCACCCGCAGGAAAGTGGTGGAGCGGAACTATCTGGATATGGGCTTTGAGCGGGGGTATCTGACCTTTCACCAGTGGATTCCCACGGGAATCAGCGGAGAGGTCTGGCTGTCGTCGGCGGAGGTAGAGAAATTTCAGGAACTGGTGAAAAAACTTGATGAATATACTTCTCTGGGATATTCGTTTTCGCTGAATAAACTTCATCGCGTCAAGGGGCAGTATCCCGTATTGCTTCTTGGGGATAAGCTGGTGGGAGATATCGGGGCACTTCACGATCAGGGCAAACCCCGCCGGGAGGACGTCATTCCCGAATATATCCCCGATGAAAGGTGGTTCCCGGAAGGTGAATCGGAAATACGGGAAAATTACAGATTTATTCTGAGCATCAACGGAGGCAAACCTGCCGTTTATAGAGAGGCGATAAGAAAGCGGATGGAGGATTTTGTTTTGACTATCAACGAAACCGCCCACCGTTCGCCGTTATCCATGGAGGACATTCTGGGAAGTCTGCAGACAGCCTTGGATTGCGAGCAGATATTGCATCTGAGGGAGGAATAGACCGGTTTCCAGGAAAGGGGGTTTGTGTTGCCGATGAGTTGATCCGGTTCAGGGCATGGGGGTTCAGTTGGCGTCGGGATTTTTCTCTTCTGCTTTGAGTTCCTCGATTTCCTGGTGAATGCCCAGGAAGTTTTCGATGATGGGTCGGTATCGGGGGTCGGTGAGGATTTTTTTGGTCAGGAATTTTTCCATTTGTTTATAGCCGACGTTTTTGGTAAGTTTTTCGCCATATTCTTTTCGGAGGGCGGAGTTGACCAGTTTCTGAGTGGCGTCATCCACGAAGGTTTCGGAGTCCTTGTCCATTTTGGAGATTTCGGCTTTGGCTTCTTCCAGGAAGGCTTCTTTTTTCATGTCGGGGAGTGATTTGGACATATCACTAAGATCGAAGACATCCTCGGCCTTGAGTTTTTCGTCATCGGCTTCGGCTTTGGCTTCCTTGAGTTTTTTCTTGGCTTCCATGGCGATTTCGGAAGTCATGGGGGGTTGAAAACCTTTTAGTCTCAGAGGATCGAGGTGATCCATGAACCGTCCTCCTTGTTTTTAGGGAACTTGTTTTTTTTATTTCTGTATCGGGGTTAAAACCCCTTTTAGAAATCCGATTTTTTGGAGCAGATCACGGTATTAAATTCAACTGATCTTGAATGCAATTCGCTGGGGTTTAGGAGTCAATTTTGTTAAAAAACCGGTCAATTTGTTAAGATAACTTAACAAGGGGTTCGTCGGGGGGAAAAAGGAGAAAAGGGGAAGAATCCCGCTTTTATGAAATTGTTCTTCTCAAGGTATATCCCCCGGAATCGGCTAATGTAAATAGCAAGGGGGGGAGGTGTAAAATATTTGTTAAAATTGTTGATTTTTAGGGGAGGGGATGTTTACAAAAAATTAACATCTTGCTAATACGTTTTTAATAAAGATTCGTTAAGATTACATCAGGGGTTGCAGAGATCATCGCAGTTTTAGCAGGTGTAACAGAGTGAATAAAAGATTTCAATCCGATCTGCAAGAGAGGAAACCGCCCCGGGAACCTGAAAGATTCCATCGCAGACAGACATAGAAAGGGGACTGACGACGGAAATCGGGGAGAGGTTGGAGGGGAAAAGCTTCAGACCTGGAAAGGCTTGACAAACAAACCGGGAATAATTTTTGAAGATAAATGTAAAAATTAACTAAGGAGGGATCTGAATGGACATAATCGGCATGTTCAAAGGACTGGAAAACGCCCTGGACGCGGCAGCGGTGCGTCAGCAGGTTATTTCCAACAACATCGCCAATGCCAACACTCCCAACTTCAAGGGACAGGCGGTCGCCTTCGAAGATGAGTTGAGAAAAGCCATGGACGCAAAGAAAGCGGGTAGTGGAGAAGTTCAGTTGGCCAATTTCAACGAGGATCTGGTGGACGAGGAGTTCCGGATTGACATGGGAACCACGGACCCGGATCGAGTGCGGGCAAAGGTGTTTAATACCGGCATGAAAGTGGATATGAACAAGGAAATGGTGAATATCGCTCAGAACCAGATTCATTACAACATGCTCGCTGACAAACTGGGTGGATTTATGAGCTCCGTCCAGATGGTCATTGACAGTACCGGAAAGTAGGAGGGAAAGTAAATGAGTAATTTCTTTAAATCTATGGACATAGCCGCCAGTGGTATGAGCGCCCAGCGATTTCGAATGGATATTATCTCCAGCAATATCGCCAATGTGAATACCGTCAATCAGGTATCTGGTGATCCCTATCGGAGAAAATTTGCGATGGTGACCCCGGAAGATCAACCCAAATTCTTCATGCCGGTAGGACTTACCGATGAGGAAGATATGGCCAACACTCCGGTGGGTAACGGCGTCAAGGTGAGTGGAGTTATAGAGGACAACTCCGAGGACGCGTTCAAATATGTCTATGATCCCAGTAACCCCCGCTCAGAGAAAGACGGCAAGTGGAAAGGGTATGTAAAAATGCCCAATGTGAATATCATCCAGGAAATGACTAACCTTATCGAAGCATCCCGTGCCTATGAAGCCAATGCGACGGTCATCAACGCCGCCAAGTCCATGGCTCAAAAAGGTATGAGCATCGGCAAGTAACCCGAAAGGAGGAGTAAAAATGCAAATCAATCCTATTCCCGGCATCAACACCAATATAAGCCCTATCCAGAGCCTGACTTCCCCGGGGGGTCTTAGCTCCGGTGAAGAGGTGGATAGCAAATATACCTTTGGAAATATCATGGCGAAACAGTTGAGTGGTGCCAACGACGCCTTGAACGATTCGGGCAAGTTCACCAAGCTGCTCCTCAGGGGCGAAGTCAAGAATCCTCATGATGTGGCTATCTCCGGACAGAAAGCGGCTATTATGCTGAAGCTTACCACATCTATCTGCTCCAAGTTGTCGTCGGCTTGTACCACGCTCTTCCAGATGCAGATATAGAACCGACCCGGAAGGCTTTTCCTCAAATCCCCCCGTAAAAATTTGAAAGAGAGGTGTAATCAATGGCTACTGGGATGCAACAGCAGACCGGTGCGAGACGCACAGGTACGGCCATGAGAACTGGCGCAGCTCAACCCGCCGCGGGAGGCGCCGGCGGTGTTGGCAATATTCTCCAAAAATGGAATGAACTGGATCCCAAACTGAAGACCATCATCATGGTCGTGGGAGGAATCCTTGTTATATCTCTGGTTATCCTCAATGTTATGGCGTCTTCCAATAAACCCGTCCCCCTCTACTCCAGCCCGATTACCACTACCGATTCTGCGGCTATCCAGCAATATCTGACCCAGTGGGGCATTCCTCATGAGATTCCCGAGGGCGGAACCAACGTGGCGGTAGCACCCAAATACCGGAGCCAGGTTCTTATCCGGCTGGCCTCGGTAGGACTGCCCAAGAGATCCATCGGCGGAACCACCGCTGACACCCTGAGCGGAAAGACCGACGGTATCACTCCCCCCACCCGTGAAGAGAAGAAGGAAAGAATGACCCTGCGTCTGGCGGGAGACTTGACTGAGATCATCCGTGAGATCGACGGCGTGGCGGATTGCTATGTGAAGCTGGTCCCCAAACCTGAGAATTCCTGGGGCGAAAACAAGAGTAGCGCCACTGCGGCCATCATGATTAAATTCCAGCCCGGCGCCCAGTTGAGTGCCGATCAGATCAACGGTATAGTGAATTTAACTGCTTATTCGGTGCCGGATCTGGCTCCTGAAAATATCAAGATTATGGACACCAAAGGAAACATCCTTAATAACACCACTCCCGACCCCAACGGCGGCGGAATGCTGTCCCTCAACGGCGGCGGCACTGTCAGCGGAGCCGGCAGCGTCTATGACCAGCAGAGAGTAAAACTGGAACAGGAGATGCGGGGCAAGGTTCAATCCGCCCTGGATCAGATGCTGGGTTCGGGCAAATCCACCGTCCAGTTGAGCCTGGAAATGGATTTCTCCCAGAAGGAAACCAATATCACCAAGTACGGCGGAGCCACCTCCGACGGAACCGTGGTTGACAGCCAGAAGACCGAGAGCGAGGAGTACACCAGCGATCCGGAAAGCGGCAACGGCACCGGCGCTCAGCAGATGTCCAACGGTTCTTCCGGCAACAGCGACTACAAGAAACAGGCAATCGTGGTCCACAAGAAAGTCGATGAGAAGAAGATCCGCACTGTCAATGTGGCTCCCTCCATCAAGAGAATCACCTGCAGCGTCTCCGTGGACGGCCTCAAAGATCAGGAAGCCGTGGGCAAGATCGAGAAGTTCGTAAAGGATTCCATCGGTTTCAACGCCGCCCGGGGCGACTCGGTAACAGTTATCGACTTCAACTTCATCCGTCAGGATCTTATAAAGGGTATGGAAGGTCAGTCTGCCAACGCTATGCCCTTCATCCCCAGCGAGAGAGAAGGATCTGCCGGTAGCAATATGAACCAGTGGATGCCCGTTATGGTAGCGGTTCCCGTGATCATGGTGGTTATGCTGGTAGGTCTGTTCTATATCAAACAGAAGAGCGTCCAGAAGGAGAAACAGAGACTGGTTCTCACTTCCGGCCCCGGCGCCACCGTCAGCGATATTTCCGACCTGTTGGCGGATAAGGAAGGCAAGATTACTCCTCCTCCCGCGACCAAGGTCAACACTACGGATCAGCTGGAAAACCTGGCCAAGGAAAAACCCACCAAAGTGGCTGAACTGCTGAAATCCACCTGGTTAGCGGACAGATAGGAAATAAAGCGGAACAGGTATGAAAAAGTAAAGAAAACAGATTAAAATAATCCGGTGGAGTCTTGTTCAAGGGGGCTCCACCGGATGTTATTAAAAAGAGGTTAAACGGTAGCGAAGGACTTTAGTCCTTCTAAAGGGAGAGAGTCTGTAGCGAAGGACTTTAGTCCTTCTAAAGGGAGAGAGTCTGTAGCGAAGGACTTTAGTCCTTCTAAAGGGAGAGAGTCTGTAGCGAAGGACTTTAGTCCTTCTAAAGTGTTAAAAAGAGCAAAGGGTGATTGGCTACGGAGTTTGATGAATTGAGTCCGGAACAGAAGACAGGGATTCTGCTGGTCAGTCTGCCTCCTGAGGTCGCGGCGGGGGTATTCAGGGAAATGAGACCGGGAGAGATCCAGTTTCTGTGTAGGGTGATTGCTACAATGCCCTGTGTGCCTCCCGATGTGCGTCTGCGGGTGGTCAGAGAGTTTTTGAAAATAACTAAAAACAAGATAAAGATAAAAGTTCATCTGGACGGAGGGAGTAGTGAAGAGGAGAACGGCGGTGAGGAAGTCCGGAAAAGACGAAGTAGAAAGATACGGGGAGAGTGGACTTTAAAGGTCCTGGAACAGATTGCCCGTCGAGAACCGTTGAGAGTGGTAGCGGATTTGAGAAATATATGGGGACTCAAGGCGGGATAGGGGAGTGTATGGGAGATGTAAGTGGGGTTGAAAAGTTTTTTTGGTTGTCGATCAAGTAATGCAGGTGTAAAAAGTATGATAAATTTGTCTCCTAAACAGAAAGCGGCTATTCTGCTCATATCTCTTCCGCCGGAGGTATCGGCTCAGGTGTTTCGGGAGTTCGGCCCGGAAGAGGTGCAGGCCATAAGTATGGAAATTTCCAAACTGCCCCAGATCTCCCCCGAGGTGCGGGCCCAGATTGTGGAGGAATTCATGCACTCTTCCACCATCAGTATGCCCAAGGGAATGGACAAGATGACCATGGGAGGAGGGACCGCTCACGGAACATCCTTCGGCGGCGGAGGAGGAGCGGGAGGCGGATTCGGTACTGCCGCCATGAACCGTACCACGGCGGGAACCCAGCCCCTGGAGTTTCTGAAGAAGGTGGATCCCAAGCAGTTGCTGGCGATTATCCGCAAGGAGCATCCCCAGACGATTGCTCTGGTATTGAGTTATCTGAGTCCTCCCCAGGCGTCGGGAGTTTTGGCGGAACTGCCTCCGGGACTGCAGACGGAAGTGGCGACCCGTCTGGCGGACAAGGGTAAGGTAGCCCAGGAGATAATTCAGGAAGTGGAACGGGTACTGGAGAACCGTTTATTCGCTGTGATGGAGGGAGACTATCAGCAGGCCGACGGACGGGAAGTGCTGGTGGAGATCCTGAGTCAGGCGGATCGGAGCCTGGAAGACGGCATCATGAAGAGTTTAACTCAGAAGAAGCCCCATCTTGCCAGCGACATCAAGGATAAGTTGTGTGATTTTGAAGATTTGCACAATATTGACGACCAGTCCCTGCAACAGGTTTTGAGACTGACCGACATCCGGGATCTGGTGCTTGCCTTGAAGGGAGCCAATGCGGAGCTGCTGGATCGGGTATATAACGCGTTCAGCCCCGAAATGGCGAAAGCCCTCAAGGAAGAAGGAGATTCTCTGGGACAGGTTCCCTGGGAAGAAGTCAAGGGAGCACAGCAGCAGATCCGGAATATATTGAGAGGTCTGGTAACTCTGGGCAAGGTCAAATTCATAAATCGGTAAAATTTATTTTAAGATAAAGGTGAGAACTTTTGGCTTTAATAAAAGGCTCCAAATACGGCAAACCGGAAGAGGAAAAGCGGGAATTCCGGGAGGAACCGGTGTTCAAGCGGACTCCCATCATAAAGAGCGAGACCGCCCAATCGGAACTGCCCCAGAATCTTCCTCATAAGAAAAAATCGAGAATTCTGAAATCTTATATAAGCACCCAGGCGGAGAAGGAAGAAGAGGAACGGAAGAAACAGGAGCAGAAAGAAGCGGAATTCACTCCCATGAACTTCCATAAGAGCGTTGCTCCCGACGAGAGCGGTCCCCGGAAGATGGTCATGGTTCCCGCCAACGAATCCCAGGCCCAGATGATGATCAAGAAACAGGATGCCACTACGGTGGGAGGAGTGATGCCGCCCCCGACCAGGGAAGACGACTTTGTGGTGAAAGAGGAATCGGTGATTCCTCATGTGGATGTGGAAGCCATCATAGCGGAAGCGGAGATGAAAGCCAGGCAGCAGTCGGAAAGGATTATAGCCAGCGCCCAGACCGAAGCCAAACGGCTGATAGATCAAGCCAAGATATATTCGGAGACAGCCAAGGCGGAAGCCCACAGGGAAGGTTTCAAACTGGGCAAGGAGGACGGCTATAAGGCGGGATTGCAGGAGTTTTCCGGCTATATGCAGGAGGCGAAGGATCTCTATGTGCGGATTGCGGGAGAACGAGACCGGGTATTACTGGAACTGGAACCCAAACTGGCGGAACTGGCTCTGGAGATAGGCAAGAAGATTGTGGGAGACGAGATTAAAACCAATCCCGATTTTGTGGTGGGAGTCATCAAACAGGCCATGGGCAAGATGAAGAGCCGGGATAAGGTTACTATCCGGGTCAATCCGGAACAACTGGAATATGTGAAGACCAAGAAGGACGTGTTTATAGCCCTGGCGGAAGGAGCCAAGGAACTGGATATTCTGTCGGATCCCAGGGTGGATGCCGGAGGCTGTATGATCGAGACGGATCTGGGAAGTACCGACGCCCGGATTGCCACCCAACTGAATGTCATCGAACTGGCTTTTACTGATATCAGCAAGATCAAAACAGCCCAAGCAGGAGGATAGACTTATGGCGATGCAACTGAATCCTCCCCCGAAGATAGATTTTAGCGATTATTTCCAGGCAGTGAGGAATGCGGAGCTGATCCGGTCTCACGGCAGGGTAACTCAGATCGTGGGTCTTTTGATTGAATCGGAAGGGCCGGCGGTGAAGATTGGGGATATGTGCAATGTCTATACCAAGAC
>Ga0067045_1032058_pt1 | contig 10954 bp, 12 predicted proteins | sample TerdegcTABiofilm_FD_59184 | JGI IMG/M metagenome (GOLD analysis project Ga0067045, IMG submission 59184) | Combined Assembly of (Gp0054472, Gp0054536) Wastewater bioreactor microbial communities from Singapore -Terephthalate degrading...
GGCCGTTTTAGGTGGGGTTCTAAATTCCTGTAGCCCGATAGGGAAAAAAAGATGATTTCGTATCAAAGAAATGGTTTTGTAAAAACAACAGAATTATCTCTCCCGTATTGGGATGATATTAGCGGCACTATCCGAGGATACCGAATATTCACAGCTTGTCGAACCGTCAATGATAAGATTTTCAGGCTCGAAGACCACCTCGATAGACTTTATAAGTCTGCAGAGGCAATTTACATGAGGCCTCCAATGGATAGGGAAGAGCTAGAAGCTGTGCTTCAAGACCTTGTTTCAAAAAACATTGCGCTTTGCGAAGGGTGCGAATTGTTGCTCGACATTATATTCAGTGGTGGACTTGAAGGGTCGAGCATGAAACAGTCAGGAAAAGGAGCCCACTTGTACGTCGCCGTACAAGAAATGGTTCCCCCGGCTCCTGAGGCCTATCGTGACGGTGTTGCCCTTGCCACGTTTTCACACCAGAGGATATTTCCTGGAGTGAAATTACTTAACTACATTGGAGCCATAATTGCTCACCAAACCGTTGTTCCAATAATTCAGGGTTATGACACACTTTTTATATGTCCTGAAGACAAAGACACCATTTTAGAGGGGTCGACTTTTACGATATTCTTTGTCACGTCTTCGGGAGAGATAATTACGCCACCTTTAGACGGAAGAATTTTGGAGAGTGTCACACGGAAAGTAATTTTTGAGTTGCTGACGCCTGATCCAAATTTTTCCCTCAAGGAAGGACAAGTGAGGCTTAGCAATCTTGATACCCTCTCTGAATGTTTCCTCGCCTCTACCACACGGAACATACTCCCAGTAACCAGGCTCGACAACAGGACAATAGGTTCCGGCAAGCCCGGACCTGTAACCAAGCGTGCGATGCAGGCTCTTAAGGATTATGTGAATAGCTATTAGCCGTGGAAGTTTCTGATACTGAACCAAGGGAACCGCGTTATCAAATTAACCTTTTTGAATTAAGGTGTATATTTAAATGGTTACTGTCATGTAGTTTTATTCCTGTAACGCCATTTTTTCGCTTGACAGAAGTATCGTTCAACCCCTATTTTCTTTAGTGAGAATAGTGGCCTTCCTTTAGTTTTTACAATTTTGATTTATATCAAGAGGCTTTTTCTGACCTACTAATACCAGGAGGTGCAATGGTGAGCGTTCCAGCGAGCATAATGACATGGCAAATGGTTACTGGTCCGACTTTTGACAAAGAGACTCGAAAAGTTACCGGACCTGGGGTTTTGGAAAAAAAAGAAATCCCCACACCAGAACTTGCGCAAGGAGATGTTCTTGTCAAAATAGCAGGATGTGGAGTTTGTCATACGGACTTGTCGTATTTTTACGATGGCGTGCCAACAGTCACAAAACCACCGCTAACTTTAGGACACGAGATTTCCGGTGAGGTCATTGCGGCGGGACCTGGCGCAGAATCCTGGATTGGAAAAAAGGTTATAGTTCCAGCAGTAATGCCCTGTAATTCTTGTGATATTTGTGCAAAGGAACGAAACAATCGTTGTTTGGCGCAGAAGATGCCGGGTAATTCATTAGGTATCTACGGTGGTTTTTCCAGTCACATTCCCGTGCCATCTGAAGACCTGTGTGTGATAGAGGATCTGCAAGGCAGGCCATTGGAAAATTTCGCCGTAGTCGCTGATGCCGCCACGACCCCATATCAGGCGGCCATGAGAGCAGACTTGAGGCCAAACGATCCAGTTTTGATAGTTGGTATAACTGGAGGCGTTGGAGTGTACATGGGCCAGGTGGCCAAAGCTTTAGGAGCAGGGCCTATAGTTGGTATGGCCCGTCATGATGAAAAATTAAAACGCGCTCTTGATTTTGGAGCGGATTATGTAATCAATACAAAAGGCAAGGATTTTAAGGCTATCCAGGAAGAATTCAAGGCAATAGCCAAGCAGGCCGGTGTAAGACATAATGTAGGATGGAAAATATTTGAATGCACAGGAGTAGGAGCCGCTCAAGATATTGCTCTGGGATTATTGGGTTTTATCGGAAAGTTGGTCATTGTTGGTTTCGGCATGTCAAAGAATCAATACATGTTGTCGAAGCTGATGGCTTTTGACGCGGACATAATTGGAACCTGGGGATGCTTGCCAAAATATTATCCCAAAGTTTTGGAGATGGTACAGTCTGGAAAGATCCAAATTGACCCGCTCTTGGAAACCAGGCCTATGTCAACAATTCAAAAGGCATTTGAGGAAGCTCACAGCGGCGGTCTGACAAAGAGAATAGTACTGACTCCTGATTTCTAGTCCTCCTACCAACCGGTCCCAATAAGAAAAGCCCCATCAAAAAACTGGTGGGGCTTTTTATATGGTCAATTTTCTTATTCAGGTTTTTTAGCTACTGCAATCCTGTAAATGTCATAAACATCATGAAGTTGAATATCAGTGAAGCCTGATCGGGTTAAGTTCTCCTCAATTTCCTGGCGAGTTTCATAGACATCACAGACTTCACCACGGGATCCAAAGAGGCCGACAGTCCCACCTGATTTCAAGAAGTTGAACATGCAGGAATAGATGGCTGGTCGTAGTTCGGGTTTGACATGGGGAATCATGAACGAGCTGATAACTTTGTCAAAAGGCTGTTCCGGGCAGTATTCTTCAACGGATGTAGCCAACAGACATGTGTTATTTAGACCCTTCTTCTTAACTTTTTCTACTGCAAGTTCGATCATGTCTGGCGACAGGTCAATGCCGACAACTTCTCTAGCTTTGTCTGCAGCTACTATTGTTGCTGATGCAGTGCCACATCCGACATCCAGGACCATGTCGTTATCTTCAATAACAAGATCAACGAGATTTTTTAAGCCCTTTCTGTAACCTGGATCCATAGACCACTGCAAATCATAACTTTTTCTTCGATATTTGTAGTAGAGCTGGATAGCCCTCTCCGAGGGCAACAATTTCACCACGGTAGTTCCTTGGATATAGGCGGTTCTCAGTGCTTTTATTACCGGGCGGAAAAGTTTCTGGAGTGGAGCATGATCCTCACTCACCATAGTTTCACTCATTCTTATAATACCCCCTGTTCACACAGTCGGTTAGTTTAAGACCAATACATTATTACATGGTCGTAAAATTGGCAAGAAAAAACAATCAATCTGATACCATATCCTCTTTGGGCAGCCTCAGGGAGAGAGCGCTGCCTTCTTGCTGAGCCTTTTCAAGTCCCATTTCAACAAAAACCATAATACAACTGACACCATTGCAGACAACTTGTTCTAAGTTTTCGAGCTCAGTTGTTTCGTAGAAATCCTTTAGCACAAAGACCTCAGGAGTTATTCCTTCCGGGGGCCTGCCAACTCCTATCCTAACTCTAATAAAATCCTTAAATCTCAATGAATCTGCGATTGAACGAACTCCTCGATGCCCTCCGTCACCACCACCTCTTTTCAGCCTAATTTTTCCAAAAGTCAAATCCAGGTCATCGTGGACTACTGCTATATTTTTGTAGTCTAAATACTTCTTTTCGGCAAATGGCGCTACGGCCCGCCCACTAAGATTCATGTATGTTTGAGGCTTGAGCAGATATATTGTATTGTTGTTTGAACGGAAATCAGCGATGTGTGCGTTTCCCTTGAAGCTCTGTTTCCAGGAAAGTTTATGTTCTGTGGCCATTTTATCAAGGACCATAAATCCTAGATTATGTCTGTTCTTGGAATAAGAACTCCCTGGGTTGCCCAATCCAACAATTAAGTAAACATTATTTGGTTTTTCAGCGTATAATTTCACTTGAGCCGTCCTTGAAATAAAAAATGGCTAAATACGCGCAAAACTGATTCCGTGTCAACAGTCAAGATTTTGAAACAACTTGTCGCAGCAATTTCAGGCTTGTTATTGTTAATTCATATAGTAGGCTCTTAATTATGTGTTTTTGAGCCATGAAATCATCTTGAGTTAAAAAGTCATTTTCAGACTTTCGCATAAGTTGATTATAATGAGTAACTGATTGGCTAGAATTCCACCAAGACTAGCTACTGCGTAAAAGTTAGTGTCAAATGTCGAGTATATACTGGATCATAAATGGATGACATTTTTTATAAAACCGCAATCAGGGCTTTGAAGAGTCTTCCTGAGGAGTTCTCGGATCGCCTCGTCGGGGTGGAAATAATCATTGAAGATTTTGCTGATCAGGAAACATTGAGTTCTGTCGGGGTGGAAAATCCATGGAATTTGCTAGGACTCTATGCTGGAATACCCATGGATAAGCAGAGTGTATTCTACCAGAGTCCTTTTCCTGAAAGGATCTATATTTATTCAAAGCCGGTGATGTTAGCCGCGAGAAATCACCAGAACCTATATGAAGTGATTAGAGATGTCTTGCTGCACGAGATAGGTCATCATTTCGGCTTTGATGATGAATCTCTTGAAGAAATGGAAGGCAGAAGGCGTTGAGAAAAGAATTCTCTGAAGCCTACGAGAGACGAAAGAGAAGGCGCGAGATAGTAGTAGCTGTAATAGCTTCGATATTGATTGGTTTGATCTTTTATTATGAATCGGAGGTTGCCAGATCTTCTGAACACATTCCTCTAGGCAGTCATTTACTTTTGTTTGGTCTGCTGACAGTGGTAACGCTGCTACTGATTCTAGTCATATTTTTCTTGATAAGAAATCTCTTCAAACTTGTATTTGAGAGGCGCAGAAAAGTTCTTGGGGTCAACCTGAAGACGCGACTGACAATGGCGTTAGTGGCATTGACACTGATCCCTACAGTTGTTCTCTTTATGGCTAGCGCGGGGGTTTTACACAACACTATTGAAAGCTGGTTTACTACTCAAGTTGAAGATTCTCTACAGTCGGCTCTATTTATAGCGCAGGCTTTCTATCAAAACGCTTCTGAGAGAGCAATTGAGAGCGGAGCTCAGATTTCTAAGATCATTCAGGAATCCAACATCAGCAATGTCAATGATCTAAGAAAGTTTGTGAATGATCAGTCCAATCATTGGATATCATCGCTAGGATTGGGGGCTGTTCATTTTTATTTTACTCGAGGTTCTGAGTTTATTTTGTACAAGTCAGGGCTCCTGGATGAGGTAAATTTACCGGCTCCCAATCAGAGTTTTGTCAAGATAGGACTTCAGGGTGAGCAGACTTCTATGATCATAGGAGTCAACACTGGTGGAGATATCGTAAGGGGTGTGAGCCCTTTGCGGATTCAAAAATCGAGCGAACCTTTGGGCGCTATTGTGACCGACTATTATATTCCCACCTCATTGTCGGGCAGATTGTTCGGGATAACTTCAGCATTCGGCGATTATCAAGAAGCGCGCCGTATGAAGGGGCCTATCAAGACAACATACATTCTCATTCTATTAATGGTGGCCCTCCTCGTAATTTTCATCGGTTTTTGGTTCGGGCTTTCCATGGCTAGGGACATAACTGATCCGATCCAGAATTTGGCCGAGGGAACAGCCCGAATAGCCTCAGGAGATCTTGATGTCAATCTAGATTCGTCCGGGGAAGATGAATTGGGGCAACTTGTTGACTCATTTAATAAAATGGCGTCAGACCTAAGAAAAAGCCGTGATGAGCTGATGAGAGTTAACCTTGATCTGGATAACAGACGAAAGTATATGGAAGCAGTTCTAACCAATGTGGCGGCAGGGGTTCTTGCTCTTGACGCAAACAACAGAATTACTACAGCAAATGAATCTGCCATTAGGCTTTTGAAACTCAACAAGCAAAATCTTCTTGGAGACGAACTGTCCAAAAAACTTCCAGGCGAGGCCTCGAATAGCCTAAAACTAATTCTTGAAGAACTATACGAATCTTCCGATGGAGCTATAGAGAGGCACTTAAAGATTTCATTTCCCGAAAAGGTCATAACCCTTATGTGTTTCGCCAACATACTTAAGGATGAGATGGGAAATGTAATAGGAGTTGTTCTTGTTTTCGAGGATTTGACCTACCTGGTCAAGGCTCAGAGAATGGCGGCATGGAGGGAAGTAGCAAGAAGAATTGCCCATGAAATCAAAAATCCTTTGACACCCATTCAACTGAACGCTCAACGGATCCGCCGGAAATATTTGGAAAACCTTGGCACGGATGGAGCGACGTTGGATCAATGCACGAGTTCTATAATCAAACAGGTTGATCAACTCAAGAACATGGTGAATGAATTTTCTAAATTTGCCAGGATGCCCACTGCTAATCCGACTCCGACAGATCTAAACGCGCTCATTATGGAAGTGGGGGCATTGTATGAATCGGGAAATGATAAGGTTAGGTTTGATTTTCTTTTATCCGATCAGTTACCATTACTGGATCTTGATAGGGAACAGTTCAAACGCGTAATGGCAAACTTGCTAGATAATTCAGTTTCCGCAATAGGAGATAATGGACATATAGCAATAAAAACCAATTATGATGCAAGCTTATCGATAGCTACGATTGAAGTCATCGATAACGGCAGAGGTGTTCCTGTTCAAGATAGGGAAAGAATATTTGATCCCTATTTTACAAGAAAGAGCGGTGGGACTGGATTGGGATTGACAATCGTCAACGCCATCATATCGGATCACAATGGATTCATAAGGGTGAAGGATGGAGAAGACGGTGGGGCCTGCTTTGTCGTCGAGCTTCCTGTGAAGAGGACTATCCCATCTTCAGTTGCGCTTCAAGATTCCTTATCAATACGAAATAGAACCTAGAAAATTTAGTCAGGAGAGATGACCTTCTTTGCTTGATGCAGGCTCTCTATAACCTCATACATTGTGGTGGTACGTCCTACAGCCAACTTGTCTTCTAGTCCATAATGCTTTAGACACGTTCCACACGACAGGATTTCCACTCCTTTTTCGGCCATCATGTTTAACGCTTCTGTGGCCTCTTCATCTGTGCTAGTAAGTTTTACACCTGAATTTATGAATATCATTCTCCATGGTCTAAAGTCCATGTCTATGAGAGTTCGAAGAAAACCGCGCATCAGCTTGATCCCTAATTCATAGTCCCCTGAGCCCATGGCGCATGTTCCCACATAGATCACTATTGATGAATCCTCGGAGCACTCCAAATTATATGGCGTATCAGAGGGAGCTTGAGGACTTGAAAATTCCTTTTGGCTTCTAGATGCGAGGATTTCATAACTGTCTGAGCCTAATTCCTTGACGGTGTATTCAAGACCCTGGCTGTTTATGAAGCGACAAAGATTTTCCTTCGAAATTCGATTATCTACGAGAATCAAAAACTCATTTATGTCCAGATTGTCCATTGCTTTTTTTGCAAGGAGCACTGGTTGGGGGCAGTTTAATCTTCGCGTATCAACCATAAAGGGGGAAGTCATGGGAGGCCTACCTCGAAGAAATTACTTAGTCCACAGAATCCAGATTGTTCAATTTGATTCAAATTGGTTTTGGAGCGTGATAATATATTCAAAGAGATCACAATAGAGAGCCTGTTTAACTCTTGTGAACATTTTGCCAACATATTTTGAACATAGATTCAATATTACCAATAAATTCCATCAGAGTATAGAGAGAGCTTGCTCATTATTTTCTGCCAAACAACGTTAAGAAGGGGAGCTTAGAAAAAATTGGGAAAAATATCTATCATGGGCGCAGGCGCCATGGGATCTGCCATCATAAAGGGACTGATAAATTCAAAGTTCAATGAGCCTTCGGACATTTGCGTTTACGATGTGGATTTGAACAAATCGATGTCAGTTGCCCATGCTTACGGGGTGGGATATGTTGAAGTTCCTTCGGGCCTTCTAGATCCTAACACGAGAATTTTACTTCTTGCCGTAAAGCCTCAAAATATACAGTCGGCATTGGAGCCTATAAGATCGTCCATTGGGAACGAGACACTAGTTATATCAATAGCTGCCGGTGTGTCGTCAAAGTTGCTTTTATCTATCCTGGGTGAAGATATTCGTCTGATTCGATCAATGCCAAATGCCGCCGCCATGGTGGGGCAAAGCGCTACTGCTGTTTGCAAGGCGGGAAAGGCTTCTGATGAAGATGTTAAAATAGCCGCGGAATTCTTTTCGAGTATCGGAAAGGTTGTAGTGGTAGAAGAAAAGTATATAAATGCTGTGACTGCCCTTTCGGGGAGTGGTCCAGGGTATTTGTTCGTGATCATGGAGGCTTTGTCTGATGCGGGTGTGTTTACAGGTCTAAGCAGGGATGTGGCTAAATTGCTTACCATACAGACAGTGCTTGGCGCAGCGACTATGGCTCTGGAATCGAACATGCCTTTCAGTAGTTTGAAAGACCAAATAACCTCTCCAGCCGGAACAACGATTTCTGGACTAAAATTGTTGGAGCGCTCTGGGATCAGGGGAATAATGATGGAGACTGTTGAAGCGGCAAAAACAAGAGCCGATGAAATTATTTGATTGCTATGATTAGTGTTTTGTCTTGAGGTGCTGGGTCAACCAAATAAATCGAATAACACGTTCAGGTAAGAACAGGAACCAGAGGTAAAAATGCTTTCAAAAGATTTAACTCCTGACGCTGTCGCCAGGTTACTCGATTTTGAATCGTTAAATGATTTCAACTCATTCTTGCAAGAAGTAGATTACGAAGGTAAACAAAAGTTGGATCAGGCATACAAATTCACAGTGGGGGAAGGAGTCATTCTCAAATTAGCTCTCATTCTATCAAGAGTGGGGGTAGAAATGTCAAAAGTTCACAGCTATTCGGATGCCATTTTGGGTTCGTTCATTACCAAAGGGTGGAATGATTTTCACAAGCTGGTTGAAGACGACAATCAGGAGCTATGTTGCCTGATAGAAGACAACCAACTAGCTCGAATTTTCCTCAGATCAAAAGATACCGGACGAGAATATGATGTTGGCGCTGTCAAACCCGTATTATTACCAACTACTCGCTGTGAAATAAATGTTACTAGAGCCATAAGGCCTGTAATATATTCAATCCAAAAAATGGAAAAATAAATTCACATTCCCTTGGCGCAACCTTTGAGATTTATCGCCTGAAGGACAGCCTGCAACTTGTTACTTGTTGCTTCTTTCTTCAACTTATAGGTCTTCACACTCTGAATGGAGCCGCCGTCCAAAGAAGCTTTCAACATCATATTAGTAGTCTTTAAATCTTCTTGAAGATTTTCTGCCATCCTCATCAGTTCATTGCAGTTTTTTACGATTAGTTCTTCCGAAGCCCCACTTACCGGCATAACCAGGAAAATTGCCAACGCGCCAACAATGCATATAATTGAAAATGGTCGTTTCATCTAGCGTTCTCCTTCAACAAATCCCGCCCATGACTATCGTTTGACGCTAGCTATAACATAAAAATAATTATAATACAAGGTTATATCATTTAATGAGTTATTACTTTAATTATAGTCATCCCATGGGTTTGACAGAAAAAGCAGTAAACATTCATGAATGATGAGGTTCCTTGCGATGAAATATCCTATCAAGATCATGAAAGCGACTGAGTCCGATTGAGACAAGTAACGCTGTCTAAAAAATGTCCTTTTTACCCCGCGTGTGAAGCCCCGAGCTGACATTGAGACAGCGAGATTTTCAGAGCGGCCAATTGTAGCCATAAACGCAGGGTGAAGGATCCCTAACAACCTTTTCCCTTTGTCAATTACGGATCCATCTTGGAAATTTATTCCACGAGACTTTTGAGCCTCTACTATTCTGTTAAGCTCTAACTGAAAAAAAGGAATAAACCTCATAGCCATGAACATGACCAGGGCAAGATCCTGAACTGGAATTTTCAACCGTGATAAGGGCTTAGCGAGCCATTGGGTGGCGTTAACGAGTTCTGTAGGTGGAGTTGAGAAAGTTAGAATCAAGGCCAAAAGTATTGCGCAAAGCAGTTGAAATGTGATTGTAGCGCTGCTTGCCATGCTGTCCTTTCCAACGGGCAGGACAAAACCGGCAATTTCATAATAAAAACCAGGGGAAGTGAAAAAGAGGTTCAGCAAAAAGGTTATTAGTAACATAGGAGAAAAGCGCAACAAGCATCTCAGCCAAAATGTGAAAGGGACCCGCGTTAACGTTGCTAAGAATACCGTGAAGGTGACGTTGAGCATAACGATGGGCGCCTTGTTTGAAGACAATACACCGTACAAAAGGAAACAGAAGCCGATTATTTTGGTTCGGACATCTAAGCGGGATAAGGGCGATGTTACCGGAAGATAACTGCCTATAATAACACTATTTTCTAACATCATCGAACATCAAATTTCTTTGCAAGGCTTGACGCTTTTGGCGTGCCGTGCCAAATAAGCTAATGAAGAATGTACGAAAAAACTTCTTGAACAGGGGAGAAACAATCATGTACCCGAGCGATGACAGTGAGCTCAGTCTGCTGAAGATGAGCAAGACCGTTTATCCAAATTCACCAGAAACTGCAAAACTGGAAGCATTTCAAAACAGATTTCCTGAAAGGAATTATGTCATACAGTTTGATTGTCCTGAATTTACAAGCCTGTGTCCAGTTACCGGTCAACCTGATTTCGCCAAGATTAAGATAATATATATTCCCCAAAACAAATGCATTGAATCCAAATCCTTGAAGCTATTCTTGGGGAGCTTCAGAAACGTCGGGATGTTTCACGAGGAGATTACCAATAGTATACTCGAAAACATCGTGAAGAGCATAGATCCCAAATGGGCTCTAGTTATCGGGATAATGAATCCACGAGGAGGCATATCAATCAGAGTATTGGCTGAGCACAAAAAAGATGAGGACTCATCGATTCCCCCATCTTGGGTATATGATGTGTAAACAACCCATATTTGCCTCAGGCAATACAATTGTTTGAAACCGCCATTTTCTTTTTACAACCCCATTAACTTAGACGCATTGTATCCAAGTATTCCTTGTTTTTGCGATGGAGCAAGTGAGGACTTGTCGAGTTCTTTGAGATATCGATTCAAGCCAAGTAACGGATAATCACTACCAAAAAGGATGCGGTCTTCACCGAAGATGCTTATGCAA
>Ga0067045_1032057_pt1 | contig 10952 bp, 8 predicted proteins | sample TerdegcTABiofilm_FD_59184 | JGI IMG/M metagenome (GOLD analysis project Ga0067045, IMG submission 59184) | Combined Assembly of (Gp0054472, Gp0054536) Wastewater bioreactor microbial communities from Singapore -Terephthalate degrading...
ACGATGATGCCGGCCAGGTAGCCGCCCAGGCCTTCCCAACCGAGCCAAGCGCCTACGACCACGGGAGTCAGGACTGCCAGGAGACCGGGGGCCACGAGTTCGCGGATCGCGGCTGCGGTGCAGATGTCCACAACCTTTCCGGACTCGGGCAGGACGCCTTCCTTGCCCTCCATCAGGCCGGGGATCTCCCGGAACTGCCGGCGGACTTCGTTGATGATCTCGAAGGCCGCGCGCCCCACGGCACGGATGGTCATGGAGCTGAACAGGAAGGGCATGGCGCCACCGATCAGCATGCCGATGAAGACGACTGGGGTATCGATGTTGATGTGATACTGGGCCAGGGCGGCGGCGTCGATGGACTCAGCCGCGCCACCGGTGCCGGCAACGGCTCCCGCGACCTTGGACAGGTAGGAGCCGAACAGCGACACTGCCGCGATAACCGCGGAGGCGATTGCGATACCCTTGGTGGCCGCCTTGGTGGTGTTCCCCACAGCGTCGAGAAGCTCGACGTTCTGCGAGTTATCCTCGATGGCAGCCATCTCGGAGATGCCCTGGGCATTGTCGGCAACGGGGCCGAAGGTGTCCATGGAGATGATGACACCGGTGGTGGTCAGCATGCCAAGACCGCACAGGGAGACGCCATAGAGGATGTCAACAGCCGACGCGTCGCGGCCGAAGACCAGGATCGAGAAGAAGAGACAGCCGCAGACCACGAGCAGTGCGTAGACGGAGCTTTCCAGACCCTCCGCGAACCCGCCGAGGATGGTGGTGGCGCTGCCGGTCTGGGTGCTCTTGCCAATGCTCTTGACGGGGCTGAACTCGGAGGAGGTGTAGTACTCGGTCAGCTTGTACATCGCGACCGCGAGGACCAGACCGGAAATGGTGGCCCAGAAAAGCTTCATCGCATTCTCGGGGTCACCGATGGTGGGGTTGCCCACATACAGGACGGCGATCAGGAAGAAGCCGACGGCGGAAGCAAGGGCCGACCAGACGAAGCCGCGGGTGATGGCACTGAGCGGGTGCTCATCTTCGGACTTCATGCGGGCGATGATGATCCCCGCGATGGATGTGAGGACGCCGATGGCGCGGACCATGATCGGATACATGATCCAGACGGTGGCCTTGCGCCAGTCCGCGTGGTCACCGGTCCCGGCATGGGCCAGGGCGAGGATCATGGAAGCCACAAGGGTGATTTCGTAGGACTCGAAGATGTCGGCGGCCATACCGGCGCAGTCGCCAACATTGTCACCCACGTTGTCGGCGATAACTGCGGCGTTGCGGGGGTCGTCCTCGGGGATCCCGGCCTCGACCTTGCCAACCAGGTCAGCGCCCACGTCAGCGGCCTTGGTGTAGATGCCGCCGCCGACTCGCATAAACAGGGCCAGGAGACAACCGCCAAAACCGAAGCCCAGCAGAACGTCGGTGGCGTGTTCCTTGTAGATCCAGAAGATGATGGTCGCGCCCACGAGGCCCATGGTGACGGTGAACATCCCGGCCACCGCGCCGGAGTTGAACGCCACGCCGAAGGCATCCTTGAGGCTGGTGCGCGCGGCATTGGCGCAGCGGACGTTGCCGCGGACGGCGAGGGTCATACCCATGTAGCCGGTTGCGCCGGAAGCGAGACAGCCAAGCAGGAAGGCCACGCCACGTGCAAAGCCCAGACCGATGTCCTCACCAGCGGTGAAGATAAGAACGACGAACAGCACGACGACGAGGTACATGATGGTCTTGAACTGCCGGGTCAGGTAGGCCATGGCGCCTTCCTGAATCTGCGCAGCGATGGACTTCATCTTGTCCGTGCCCTCGGGAAGGGCTGTGACCTTCCTTCGCAAGTCCAGGGCGAATGCAAGGCCCGCGATGGCGGCGAAGAGAGTGAAGACCAGGGCCCCAGTCTCAAACGCCGTAAGCTCCATGGTATGCACGACGGTTTCCTCCCTATGCTTTAGGCTGATGAATCGGCGGGTTATGCCCTTCCCCACCGGCTCTCTCGCAACCACGCCAACCAGTCAGAAGACCAGCCGGAGCCGCTGGGCCCCGGCCGAACCGGCTTACGGGGTTACCAAGAAACCAGTGGCGATGGCCACTAGGCCCACCGCCAGACAATACGCGCCATAGTATAGCAGATTTCCCCTGCGCACGCTATCGATTACTAGGAGAATCGACAGGTATCCGACCACTGCCGCGACCAGTGTCGCAACCCCGTAGATGACCGGGTCGAAGCCCGCTTCCATGCCGCCGCTGAAGAGCTTGCGGGCCTCAAAGAAAGTGCCGCCAAGCACCACCGGGATGGACATGAGGAACGCGAAACGCGGCGCCCATTGCCGCGAGAAGCCACTCAGCAGCCCTCCTGCGATGGTGGAGCCGCTGCGCGAGATGCCCGGGACAAGTGCAATCGCCTGCCACACGCCCACACGCAGAGCGTGCTTCCATGTCGTCTCGCGCAGGTCCAAAGGCCCATTGCGACGAGAGCTTACGGCGAGCAGCGTTGCGGTCACGATGAGCGCAAGCCCGACGAGACGGATATCGCCGAAGGCGGCGTCGATGTGGTCCTCCAACAGGACACCGGCGATGGCTGCGGGGATGCTGGCGAGGATCAGATTCCCGAAGAGCCGCCGGTAATCCGCGGGTGAGGGGGCATCGTCGCTTTCCGGATCGCCGCTTTTCGGGGCGAATACGGCCCGGAGCATGGCGAGCAGGTCGTGGCGGTAGTAGGCCAGGACCGCAAGCAGCGTGCCGAAGTGGGTGGCAACCACGAAATCCAGGGGGGCCTGGGGCAACCCGACCAGCTTGCCCCCCAAGGCCATGTGTCCGGAACTCGATACGGGGAGAAACTCGGTGGCGCCCTGGATAAGGGCCAGGATCAGCGCCTGCGCCATGTTCATGCAATGCAACCTCTGGTCTGCTTTGATGTCACGTCAGGCGGCGTCAGGCGCGACGGGGCCGGGCGGCGGCTCGGCGCCGAGGAAAGTCTGCTGGTAATGGATGTAAACGGTGCGGACGATACCGGCAACCGGGACTGCGACCAGCAGCCCGAGCACCCCCATGAACTCGTACCCCAACAGCAGGCTCACGATCACGACCACGGGGTGCAGCGTGGCGCTTTCAGCAAGGACCACGGGTGTGATGAGCTTGCCGTCCAGGAAGATCAGCAGGGCGTAGAAAGCGAGCACGATCAGGCCCACCGAAAGACCGTTTTGCAGCAAAGGCACGCCAACACACGGTATCCCCGCCACCAGGGGACCAACCACGGGCGCCATCCGGAACAGCCCGGCGATGAGCGCGAGGGTCAGGTACATGTTGACCCCGCAGAGGTAGAGCACCAGTCCCACCAGGATCGACTTGAGCATGCACAGGAGCACCTGGGCCCGCACATAGCTGTGCAGGAGTCGAGCGACATCGTCCATCAGGCGGCCCGCGAACTGCCTGTATTGCGAAGGGGTGAAATAGAGAGTCCCAGCGCGCAGCGTGGCGCTGTCCACCAGGAAGTAGAAGGCGAGCACCGGGATGATGAGCAGCTCAACCAAGTACCAGCCCCGCAGCAGAGCGCCTTTCGCGAAGCCGAACTGGTACTGAAGAAGGTCCTGGGTCCATTGGGCGACCGTTCCGGTGGCGGCCTCGATGAGGCCCGGCGGCAGCTGGGCGTCGTACCTGGCCAGCCACGCCTGCAACTGACCGGGCGCCTGGATGAGCCAGCTCTTCGCAATGCTTACGAGCCCCTCAAGCTCCCCAACCATCTGGCTGGCTGTCAGAACCGTGAGCATCCAGCCGAGATAGACGAGCCCAGCCATGACCAGGACGGTGGCGATTGCGCGGCGGGTGCGGACCGGCAGGGGAATGCGTAGGCGGCTGATGAGTTCAACCGGCCCGGCCATGAGGAACGCAAGGGCCGTGGCCAGCACCAGGATGACCACGACATCCCAGATGCGCCCCACGAAGTGGGCGATCGCTCCCGGCACGTAGTACACCAGGTAGAGCACCGTGCCCACGGTGAGCGTGAGAATGACGATCCGCCGTGTCGTCCATTGTTCCATGCGTCTGCTGCTCCGAGCTCCGACGTCCTACTCCTCAGGAGCCCCGTCGTCCTGATGGCTGCCTTCGACGTCTCTGGGGTGCCACTCGAACTCCGCGGGACGGGTATCACGCAGGTGGAAGAAGTACTCGATTGCGTCACAGATTCGCGCGCTTGCCCTGCCGTCGCCATAGGGGCAGCCGATGGACGCCATTCGTCGGTACTCGCCGGGATTGCGCAGGATCTGGCTCACGCCGGCCACGATGTCCTCGGTCTGGGTGCCCACGAGCCGGGCGACCCCGGCCTCGACACCCTCAGGGCGCTCCGTGGTCTCGCGAACCACCAGCACCGGCACTCCCAGCGCCGGCGCCTCCTCCTGTACGCCGCCGGAGTCCGTGATAATGATATCCGCCCGATCCATGAGCGCCACGAAGGTCAGATAATCCACCGGCTCACACAGGACCACTCGCTCCGAAGAGCCCAGAATCTCCTGGGCCGCCCGCTGGACCTTGGGGTTCTTGTGGACCGGGAAGATCACGTTGAGGTCCGAGAACGTCTCCACAAGCTGCTTCACGGCAAGGAAGACGCGGGTCAGCGGCACCCCGAGGTTCTCTCTCCGGTGCGCCGTGAGCAGACAGACGCGCCCCTCGATGTCCTTGACCCAGTGCAGGTCGGTCTTGTCCAGGCCTGGGCCGCGGTCCATCACGGTGTAGAGGGCATCGACCACGGTGTTCCCGGTCACGAAAATGGAGTCGATGCTGGTTCCCTCGCCCAGCAGATTGTGGCGCGAGCGGTGAGTTGCCGGGAAATGCAGTTCGGACAGCTGATCGGTGAGCCGCCGGTACATCTCCTCGGGGAAGGGGGAGTAGCGGTCGTTGGTGCGCAGACCGGCTTCGATGTGGCCGACAGCGATCTTCTCATAGTACGCCGCAAGGGCGGCTGCGAAACAAGTGGCGGTATCGCCCTGAACCAGCACCAGGTCCGGCGCTCGCTCGGCGAAGACCTCCTGAAGCTGGGTGAGTGCCCGCGTGGTGATCTGCGCCAGGGTCTGCTCGGGCGCCATGATGTCCAGGTCAACGTCCGGGAACATGTCGAAAACCCGCAGCATCTGGTCCAGCATCTCACGGTGCTGGCCAGTGACGATGACCTCAACATTGAAGCGGTCGCCGCGCTTGCGCAGTTCTTGGTAGACAGGGGCGAGTTTCACCGCTTCCGGGCGAGTTCCGAATACCAGCGCTATCTTCAGGGGGATCACTTGGACCACAACCAGAGGGCAGCCAGACACAGCATGCCCGAGAATGCGTAGATCACCAGGGCCGCCTGGGGCACGCTCATCCCACGGTCCACGAGCCGATGGTGGATGTGGTTGCGGTCGCCGACCAGCGGGTTCTTGCCCTTGAGCAGGCGCTTGATGATCGCCGTGGTGGAGTCGAACAAAGGCACGCCCAGCACCAGCACCGGAAGAATGACAGTTCCCGCGGTGGGGAACTTGAATGCGCCCATGACCGACAGGCAGGCCAGCGTGAAGCCAAGGAACATCGCCCCGGTGTCACCCATGAAGACCCGCGCGGGGGCGAAATTGTAGCGCAGGAAGCCGGCGCAGGAGCCGAACAGCGCCGATGCAAAGACCGCGATGAGCGGGTATGGGCCCAACTCCGGGCCGAAGCCGGCCATGATGGCGAGGGTCAGGGCGGAGATGCCCGTGACGCCTGCCGCCAGGCCGTCAATGCCATCCAGCCAGTTCATGGCATTGGTGATGAGCACGATCCAGAAGATCGTGAGCGGCGCTGACCACCAGCCGAGTTGCACCCACTGGCCTTCGCCGAACAGACCGAAGAAGTTGGTCAGCCCCTCAATGCGAACGCCCCAGGCATACGCTACGCCGGCAAGCGCAATGAGCACCAGAAGACGGCCCGCGGGAGGCAGGCCCCGCGTGTCGTCATAGATATTCATGCACACGAGGAGCGCGGAAGCGATCATCAGCCCCACGAGGGGGTGCGGAAGCGGCCAGCCGGTGACGGCGATCACGGCCGCCCATGTGCTTAGGAATATGGCGATCCCGCCCACGGTCGGTGTGGGCTGTCTGTGCTTGTGCCTTCCCCGCGGGTAATCCATGGCGCCCAGACGAGGCGCGACGCGGATCCACAGGGGAGTGAGGACCAGGGCAAGTACGAGGGCCCCGAGGCCCGAGATGAGCGGCTCCATCGACCTAGTCGTCATCCTCCGAAGGCCCCGGGCGGCGGCAGAGCTCAACCCCCGCGGCTTTGAATATCTCCAGCGCCAGTTCGTCCGGATAGTCACCCTCGTAGACGATGCGCTTCACGTTCGCGTTGACCAGCATTTTCGCGCACGTCACGCAGGGCTGGGTGGTGCAGTAGCAGGTGATATCGCCCTCGAGATCAACCCCGTGCACCGCTGCCTGGGCGATGGCGTTCTGTTCGGCATGCACGGCCCGGCACAGTTCGACACGCTGCCCGCTGGGGATGCCAAGCTTCTCCCTGTAACAGCCCCCGAGTTCCGCGCAATGGGGCAGCTTCTTGGGCGGGCCGTTGTACCCGGTTGTCAGGATGCGCCGATCCTTGACCAGGATCGCCCCCACCTTACGACGCAGACAGGTGGAGCGGGTGGCCACCACGTGGCAGATTTGCATGAAATAGTCGTCCCAGTCGGGACGTTTGTCAGGGGTCTGCGGGCTCATGTCTGCTCGGTAGCGGTCCGGTCGTCCAACCTGCTGACCTTCTCCCGCCTGCGAGTATAGCGCTCCTGGGCCGTGATCGGTTCCGTGTGCATGAAGCTGAGCACAATGTCCTCCGCGACTCCGGGGCCGATGACGCGGCCGCCCATGCACAGGATATTGGCATCATTGTGTTCCCGCGCCATCCGGGCCGTGTAGCAGTCGGCACACAGGGCCGCGACGATCCCTGGGATCTTGTTCGCTGCCACGGACATGCCCACACCGGTCCCGCAGATGAGTATGCCCCAGTCGGCGCCGCCCGACGCAACGGTCCTGGCAACGGCCACCGCGAAGTCGGGATAGTCGCAACTGGCGTGGGAATCTGTCCCAAGGTCCTGCACTTCGTCGATTTCAGCCTGCTCGGACAGGAGCGTGACTACGAACTGCTTAAGGTCAAAGCCAGCATGATCAGAAGCAATAGCGACTTTCAGGTGAGACACCCCTCTCGCTTGCCGGACGGGCGATGGGTACGCAAAGACCCCCGACGCGGGGGCCTGCGGTACGGTCGGAGCGGCATAGCTGCGCCGCGCCCAGTGCTACTTCTCGGCCGATTCTGTCTTGGGGACCTTGGGCAGCCGCACGGAGAACTGTGACCCCTTACCCACTTCCGTCCAGCTCAACCAGACCTCGCCCCCGTGGGCTCTCGCAAGATGGCGAACCAGGTACAGGCCAATGCCCGTGCCTTTCACCGCTTTGTGGTCAACATCGTCGTCCACCATGTGGAATCGCTCGAAGATGCTGTCTCGGTGGCGTTCCGGGATCCCCAGTCCCGGGTCCTTGACGTCGATGCGGATCGTGTCACCCTCATCCTCGGCGGAGACGCTGATGGTGCCGCCATCCGGTGAGTATTTCACCGCATTGCCCAGGAGATTGTCGAGTATCTGATAGACCTTGTCCTCGTCCGCTTCGATGAGAACGAAGTCCTCGGGCACTTCGTTGACCAGCCGGTGACGCGTGGTGCCTTGCTGCTGGGTGCGCACAACGCGCGCCACGACCTGATGGATGCTGACTTCGCTGATCTGCATGTCCAGCGCGCGCCCCGACTCAATGCGCGAGACGTTGAGCAGGTCGCTGATCAGCCGGGTCAGGCGATCGCATTCCTGGTCGATGATCGTGTAGAACTCGTACCGGGTCTCGCTGTCGTACAGGTCGCCGGTGGGGTCGTCCAGGAGGGTCGCGGTGAAGCCTTTGATGGATGTGAGCGGCGTGCGCAGTTCGTGGGAGACGGTGGAGACGAAGGCCGTCTTCATGCGCTCCACCTGGCGGATCTCGGTGATGTCCGTGAAGATCGCGACGATATTGGCGATGTCCCCGTTGTCGCCGCCCATCAGGGTGGCTTCCGCCTTATAGATGCGGTGGGTCTCGTCATCGCTGATCTCGCGGCTCATCTCCTGTCTTGCCTGTAGGGCCTCGCGCAGGAAATCCCGCACCGTGTCGAGCGGGATAACCTCGTCGATGGGTCGGGCCTGATACTCCTGGTGAGGGATGTGGAGCATGTCGCACGCGGCCTTGTTGATCAGCCGCAGCTTCCCGGAGACACTGACTACGATGACCCCCGAGTGGATGCTCTCGAAGGTGCTCTCGAGCTGCTCCTTGACCTCGGTAAGCTCGATGTACAGCTGAGCGTTGGAGATGATCGCTGCTGCCTGGTCTGACAGCATCTCCAGCAGCCGGACGTCGTCCTCGTTGAAATCCTGGTCGTAGCGCTTGTTGAACACGTGCATGACGCCGATAACGCGCTCGTCAACAACGCGCTCTTCTTCATCGCGCTGCTTGATGATAAGTGGGACGGCAATGCCGTTATGAACGCGGAGGAGGGAGACTTCAGCATCGAGGGTGCGCGGATCATTGAGCGCGTCATTGTAGATCGCGCTCTCGCCTGAACGGAAGACGAGGCCGCTGATGCCCTCGTCAGGGCTGATCCGCAGTTCGCTGGCCTGCTCTTCGGTGATCCCCAGAGTAGGGGGGAGCACGACGAGTTCCCCGGCCTCGGCCTGGAACAGGAGCACCATCACCTTCTCAGCCTGCACGATCATCGCGACCTTGCTGATGAGGCGCGAGAGGGTCTTGCGCAACTCAGGCTGAGTAACTACCACGGCCGGCATTTCGGCCATGGTGCTAGCGGTGCTCAGATCCTCTTCGAGGGCGCGAATCTTGCTCTGAAGCTCGGTGACTACCAGACGGTATCGCTCAAGCTCTTTTCGCAGGCTCTGAGGCTCGTCGGGAGGCAGGACGTCCTCTGGCATCTGGAATGGTTCCTCCTGGAGCGCTTCTCGGCGACGCAACCTCACCGCAGCCCCAACCGTACGCCAAGCCGCGGGGACGAACTTACGCGCTGCTCACAGCCCTGTCTCTATCCGGGGTGAGCAGAGGCGAGGTATCCCCCCGGCAGGCTCCCTGTGGTGCGTCTCGCCAGTGCTTGTAGCAGGACATCAGGAAACCCGTGACGCAGCCCGGACGCATGGTCCGGACCGCGACTTCCACCGGCGCAGCCCAAGCAGCGGATTGGCCGGAACGGAAAACGTCCCCGTCCCCAGATCCGAGCAGGACTGGGCTCAAGTGGACAAGCACCACAACCAGGCGCGGGAGTTCCCCTTGCCTCCGATGCCCATGGCGGGTGAGTTCAGACTGGGCCATTATAGTTAGTCTGTTTTCGGGGAGTCAAGGCGGCCCTGTCTGCGGGTCTGACCGCGAGAAGTGGGGGGGGCATACCATCCGGGCGAGATCCCCTGGTCGACCCCGCGCTGCAATGCCGCAGGCCGTTGCCCTCGCCTCACAGCCCGCGAAGCGGGACGCAGCCCCTGGAATCACGCAACAAAGAGTCCCACCAGCCCCCGTTCGGGGGCTCAGGAGCAGGTCCGATCCGGCGTCGACGGGTTCCGTTCCGCTTCGCTCCACTCCACCCGTGGCTATTGGCTGCCGCCCGCTTCGCGGGCTGTAAGGCAGTAGTCAGGATCGGGAGGCGCGGAAATGCTCAGGCTGGCAATCAGATGACGGGTGAATAACCACAAGATCGAGTCCGACCCAATCGGGAGGGGTCTGACCGCCGGAAGGGGGTGGTCTGCGGGGCGGTGGCGAAGGGCATTGCCTCCATCCTGCCGACTGCAGACCCCGGCGCTGGTGCGGTCGGGCCGTGAGGCGCCAGTCGCAGGCTGTAAGGCTTTGGGCACGGGCTGTGGAACGCCATGCCACCTACGAAACTCGGTCACACCCCTGTCTTCAGCCGCATGTGCCGCCGCCTGGGCCGCAAGCCACCGATGGAAGACCTGTCGGGAGGTGCAGCACCCGCTCGCCTCCTACTGTGACAAGCCCACGGGGCTGGATCCGCCGACCTGACCCTGCCCCGAAGTGCCCCCTGCCCCGGTGTTCATGCGGCCGCTGCCATGGACACTGAAGGGAAGTGACTGGCGTTGGCGGTAGTCCCGGGATTCGCCCCGGTACCAGGCCGGCGCCTGGTCAAGATCAGGCCGGCAGTGCTGACACGGCTTGTACCCCTTGGCCTTAATCTGGGCCCGGCTCATATGTGTGCCGGTGGTCCGCATCACTTCGCGGTGAGCCAGATCCGTCCCCTGTACGGCCAGTGTGTGCCCGGGAGTCTGTTGGGGCGCGTAAGGGCAGGTGGAGCGATGATAGCGCTTGTACCGCTCGTCAAGGCAGTACTTGAACGGGGTCTGCTCCGACGCCTTGTCCTCAAGTCTATCTAGGAAGACAGGCGGTGTCGAAGTGGTCGTGACGGCAGCCGGCGGAGGCGGGGCAACCGCGAGAGGCGGCTGGGGCAGACGGTATGACGGCACTCCCTGCGTAGCAACCGGCATATCGTCCGTACGCTCGGCCTGCTCGTAGGGCTTGGCCACGTTGCAGCCGGCAAGCAGGGCGGTGACCATCAGGACTGCCAGCGCAAGACAAGAGCTTTCGGCCTGCTGGCTTCTACCGGGTGTCATAACACGGTTACCTCTCGTCATCATGTACCATCCCCATTTACCCACCGCACGGCCATTTTACACGCAACCGGGCCGCAGTGAACCGTGTACTTTTGTCAGCTGCAGGCAGCAATTGAGGCGGCCCGTGCCCCTGTGCGGGGGCGAAGGACCGCCTCGATCGCGAACGCTGGAGCGTGCGCCGATGGGTTAGTTCACATCAAGCTTCTTGAAGCACAGGAACCAGTCCAGGCACTTGATCTCCCCGGCCTCGCCCTGTTTGATGCGCTCG
>Ga0067045_1032060_pt1 | contig 10950 bp, 9 predicted proteins | sample TerdegcTABiofilm_FD_59184 | JGI IMG/M metagenome (GOLD analysis project Ga0067045, IMG submission 59184) | Combined Assembly of (Gp0054472, Gp0054536) Wastewater bioreactor microbial communities from Singapore -Terephthalate degrading...
CAGTACTTCTACAACGCCGACGCCTATTTCCGTTTCGTCGAGGAGGCCCGGCGCGCGGGGATCGATATCCCGATCACCCCCGGCATCATGCCGATCGCCAACTACGCCCAGCTGCGCCGCTTCTCCGACGCCTGCGGGGCGGAGATTCCGCGCTGGATCGACCGCCGCATGCGCGGCTTCGGCGATGACGGCGACGCCATCCGCGAATTCGCCGCCGACGTGGTGTCCGCGCTGTGCCGCCGCCTGCTAGCCGGCGGCGCCCCCGGTCTGCACTTCTATACCCTCAACCTGGCACGCCCGGTGCAGGCGGTGCTGCAGCGGCTGGAGTGAACGCGTACCCTGCACGCATGCCCCGTATCGCTATCCTGCTGCTGGCGGCGCTCCTGCTCGGGCCAGTGCCCGCGCCGACCTTGCAGGCGCAGGTGCGCCAATGCCTGGCGGCCGACGGCACCCGGATCTACACCGACCGCCAGTGCGGCGATATCGCCGCACGCGAGGCGCCGCCTGCACCGGCCCCGGAAGGCGGCGGCGCCCTGCTGACGGCGCGCGGCGGCTGCGCACGCAGCGTGCAGGATCTGGCGGACGCGTTGGAGCGCGCACTGCAGGCCGGCGACGCCAACCAGCTGGCCGCGCTGTATGACTGGGCCGGAATGGGCAGCGCCGCAGCCAATGCGGTGCTGGATCAGTTGCAGCGGATCGCCGCACGCCCGCTCGTCGGCGTGCATGCCCGCAGCGAGGCCGAGTCCGGCGACGTCACCGGGCTGCTCGCCGAGCAGGTGGACGCCAACGGACACACCCCGCGCCAGGCCGCGTTCGGCCTGCGCCGGCGCATGGGCTGCCTGTGGCTCGTGCTTTAGCCGCGGATGCGCAGGCTCAGCGCAGACGCACCATCCAACCGTGGCGGTCGGGCACGCGCCCGTACTGGATGTCGGTCAATTCCTTGCGGATCGCCATCGTCACCTGGCCGGCCGGCGCGTCGGGGTCGCCCACGGCAATTCCCTTGCCCTTGAGCTGACCGATCGGCGTCACCACGGCGGCGGTGCCGCAAGCGAACGCCTCGCTGATCTCCCCTGAGGTCACGCCCTGGATCCATTCGTCGATCGCAATCTTGCGTTCCTCCACCGTCATTCCGCGGTCGCGGGCCAGCTGCAGGATGCTGGCGCGGGTGACACCCTCGAGGATGCTTCCCGACAGCGCCGGGGTGGCGATGCGACCGTCCCGGTACACCAGGAACACGTTCATGCCGCCCAGTTCTTCGATGTACCGGCCTTCCACCGGATCCAGGAACAGCACCTGCGAGCACCCATTGGCGGAGGCCTCCTGCTGCGGCAGCAGCGACGCCGCGTAGTTGCCGCCGCACTTGGCCGCGCCGGTGCCGCCCTTGGCCGCGCGCGCGTAGTCCTGCGACAGCCAGATGCGCACCGGCTTCACGCCACCGTGGAAATAGGCGCCGGCCGGGCTGGCGATCACGTAATAGCCCGCCGCCTGCGCCGGGCGCACGCCAAGGAAGGCCTCGGTGGCGATCATGAAGGGCCGGAAGTACAGGCTGCTTTCCGGCGCCGACGGTACCCAGCCGTGATCAATCGCGATCAGCTGGCGCAGCGACTCGACGAACTCCGCGACCGGCAACTGCGGCAATGCCAGGCGCGCCGCGGAACGCTGCAGGCGCTCGCCGTTGGCCTCGGGGCGGAAGGTCCAGATCGAGCCGTCGGCGTGCCGGTAGGCCTTGATGCCCTCGAAGATCTCCTGCCCGTAATGCAGCACCGCCGCGGCCGGATCCAGCGTCAACGGGCCGTAGGCGCGCACCTGCGCATCATGCCAGCCTTGCGCCTTGTTCCACTGGATCGCCACCATGTGGTCCGTGAAGTGGCGACCGAAGCCAAGCTCTCCCGCCAGCAGCGCCTCGCGCTGCGCATCGCTGCGGGCATGGTCGGACGGGATGACCTGGTAGGCCAGCGGCGCGGCGACGTGGTTCATGCAGGATTCCTTGCGAACGGACTGCACATTATGCCGCCGAAGCCGGGCGCCGGCCCGCATCGCCTGCCGGTGCGTCCGGCGCACGGCCGCTCATCCAAACCGCAAAGTCGCCACCACCCCGCGTTCATCGCCCGGCCGCACCTGCACGTCCCAGCCGTACAGCGCGCACAGGCGGCGCACGATCGACAGGCCGATGCCGCCGCCCTGGGAGTGCCCGGCATGGGTTCCCCGGTAGCCGCGCTCGAACAGCCGGGCGGCATCCTCCGCGCTGAGGCCAGGGCCGGAATCGCGCACCTCCACCGCATTCGGCAGCACCCGCACCACCACTTCGCCGCTGGGCGTGTACTTCACCGCGTTGCCGATCAGATTGCCCAGCGCCACCGCCAGCGCCGACTCCGGCACCTCCAGGGGCAGGCTGGGCTGGCCTTCCAGCTTCAGCGCCACGGGCTTTCCGCCGAGCTGGGCGCGATGGCTTTCCAGCAGCTGCTGCGCCACCTTGGCGACATCGCACTGGCCCACCGCACGCTCGTTGCGCGACAGCAGCAGCAGCGCGCCGATCAAATCCGTGCACTGCTGCTCGGCGCGCTGGATGCGCAGCAGCCGGGTGCGGGTGCGCTCGTCCAGATCGGGCTTGGCCAGCAGCAGCTCCGCCGCCCCGCGGATCACCGCCAGCGGGGTGCGCAACTCGTGGCTGACGTCGGCATTGAACTCGCGGTCGCGCTGCACCACCTCGGTCAGGCGCGCCGCATAATCGTCCAGCGCGCGCGCCAGCTCGCCCACTTCGTCATCGGCGAAGTCGGGCGACAGCGCCTCCGGCGCGGAGCTGTTGCCGGAGCGCCGCAACCGCTGCGCCAACTCCGAGACGGGCGCCATCACCCGCGATGCCGACCACCAGCCCAGCACCAGTGCGAACAGGGTGAACGCCAGCACCGCCGCCAGCAGCCAGCGCGTGAGCAGGTCGGACGTGGCCGCGGCATCGGTGACGTTGTAGCGCACCAGGCTGGTGAAGGGCTTGCCCTCGCGGCTGATGCCGCGGCGCACCGCCACCTTGTACACCTGCACCGCGCCACGCGCGTCCGGCTCGCGGATCTCGTGCACGCCGGGCTTGAGATCGCGGTACAGCGGGTTGATCTTGTAGGCGTTCGCGTCGCTGAAGGTACGCGCATCGAACACCAAATAGAACGGCGGCTCGTCCGGATTGGTTTCCACGTGCCGCACCAGATTGTCCACCTCGCGCTGCAGGGTCTTCTCGATCAACTGGTTTTCGAGCCGATTGCGCAGATGCACCATCGCCACCGCGAACAGCGCGGTCAGGCCGAAGCCCAGCAGCACGAACGAGGTGATGATGCGGGTGCGCAGCCGGCGCCGGCCGGGCGGACGGCGCTGCGCAGACACGTCAGCCATCGGCATCGGGGGGCGCGATCCGGTAGCCAATGCCATGGCGGGTCTGGATCATGGGCTTGGCGAAGGGCTTGTCCACCGCCGCGCGCAGGCCGTGGATGTGCACCCGCAGCGAGTCCGAATCCGGCAGCTCCTCGCCCCACACCCGGCTCTCCAGCTCCTGCCGGGTCACCACTGCGGGCGAGGCTTCCATGAGGGCCTGCAGGATCTTCAACGCCGTTGGGTTGAGCTGGATCGGACGCCCCTCGCGCTGCACCTCCAGGGTATCCAGGTTGTACTCCAGCTCGCCCACGTTGAGCACCCGCGCCGGCAGCCCGCGCCCGCGCCGCGCCAGCGCGTTGAGGCGGACGTTCACTTCCTGCAGCGCGAACGGCTTGATCAGGTAGTCGTCGGCGCCGGAGTCGAAGCCGGCCAGCTTGTTCTCCAGCGAATCGCGCGCGGTCAGCATCAACACCGGCGTCTGCTTGCGGGCATCGCCGCGCAGCTTGCGGCAGACCTCCAGCCCGTCCATCCCCGGCAGGTTCAGATCCAGCACGATGGCATCGAACTCATGCACCACCGCCAGGTGCAGGCCGGTGACGCCGTCCGCGGCGAAATCCACCGTATGCCCGCAATCTTCGAGGTAATCCCCGAGATTGGCGGCGATGTCGGGGTTGTCTTCGATGACCAGTACGCGCATGTGTCTCGTCTCCAGGTGGCCGCGGGCCCCGGTTATGACCGGCGCGGCGCGGGCCGGTTCCCGGATTCTTGCATAGCCACCGCACGCCGGCAGAGAACGCGCGGACGACAAAAAGCCCGGGCGGCGGGAGGTCGCCCGGGCCAAACGTCTCATCGCCCTGCAGTGCCGGCCGAGGGGGAAGCGCGGCGGGCACGTGGGAAGGATGCGCGCGGGGCGATTAAGAATCCGTCAAATCCACGTTGCGCTTGCGTTGCAGGCCGGCCGCGCGGGCCACCACATGTTCGATCACCGCGCCGGCCACGTCGATCCCGGTCGCCTCCTCGATGCCCTCCAGCCCCGGCGAGGAGTTGACCTCCAGCACCAGCGGGCCGCGCTTGCTGCGGATCAGATCCACCCCGGCCACGCCCAGCCCAAGCAGGCCGGCCGCGCGCACCGCGGTCTGTATCTCCGCACGGCTGGGACGCACTGGCCGGGCGCTGCCGCCGCGATGCAGGTTGGAGCGGAAGTCGCCCTTCGGAGCCTGCCGGCGCATCGCCGCGACCACCCGGTCGCCCACCACGAAGCAGCGCAGATCGGCGCCCTTGGCCTCGGCAATGAACTCCTGGACCAGGAAGTTGGCGTACAGCCCGCGCAAGGTTTCGATCGTGGCGCGCGAAGCGGAGGCCTTCTCGGCCAGCATCACGCCCGCACCCTGGGTGCCCTCGTTGAGCTTGATGATGTGCGGCGGCGGGCCCAGCATCGCCAGCAGGTCGGCCGTGTCGTCCGGGTTGTCGCCGAACACCGTCACCGGCAATCCGATGCCCTCCGCCGCCAGCACCTGATGGCAGCGCAGCTTGTCGCGTGCGCGGGCGATCGCGGCCGCGCTGTTGGGGCTGTAGCTGCCCATGAGCTCGAACTGGCGCAGCACCGCACAGCCGTAGCGGGTGATCGATGCGCCGATGCGCGGCACCACCGCGCCATAACCGGCGATCGGCTTGCCTTTGTAGTGCATGTCGAAGCCGTCGCTGCTGATCCGCAGATAGCAGCGCAGCGGGTCGAGCACCCGCACGCTATGGCCGCGTTGGCGGGCGGCCTCCGCCAGCCGGCGGGTGGAATACAGCTTGCCGTTGCGGGACAGGATGGCGAGTTTCATGGACGTGCCCGGCCGGTGGGGAGTGCCCGATCGCTGCAGCCGCCGCCGCGAACCACCACCGCGCCGGGCGAGCGCTGCAACGCAAAGGGCGGCATCCGCGAGGATGCCGCCCTGATATTGCAGGAAATGCCGCAAACACTGCGAGGAGCTGGAGCGGGTGATGGGAATCGAACCCACGTTAGCAGCTTGGGAAGCTGCAGTTCTACCATTGAACTACACCCGCGCGGGCGGCAAGTCTATGCCGGCAACCGGCCGGGATGCAACGCGTGCACGCCCGGCCGGAACCGGGACGATCAGAACGAGCCGCCCAGGGTCACGTAGAAGCTGGCATTGCTGCCGCCGGATTGACCGACGGTGACATTGGCGCCCGTCGTCAAATCCAGCCCGCCGAGCTTGTTGCGCAAGCCGACGGTGAAGGTGCCATAAGTCCGATCGAACGCCAGCCCCGGCACCGCGTACGGCAGCGAACCGGTCAAGGACAGCGACTGCGCCCACACCTGATCGGCCGGCGTCTTGAACTCGTGGTCGCCGGTCAGGCGCACGAACGGCTGCACGTGGTCGTTGATGGTGTAGCTGGCCTGCCAGCCGGCGCTGCCAATCAGCGAATCGCCCTTCTGCTTCATATAGGCCAGCGCGCTGGACTGAGTGCTGTCCTCGGCGTAGCCGTCCACGCGGATGGTCTGCGACAGCACCGAAACCACCGGACCATGCTCCCAGTTGCCATGCTTGAAGGTCCAGCCGGCGCTGGCGCCCACGCTCAGGTTGGTGCCGTCCGGAGACCCGTGGTGGACGCGCACCGCCTGACCGAGGTTGACCTGGCGATCCACCTTGTAGCCCAGCTTGGTCCAGCTGGCCTGGCCGTTGACCCACAGGCCGTCGCTGGCCCAGCCGACGAAGCCGCCGACGCTGGCATCGGTCTGGCGGAAGCTGCCGCGATCGAAGCCGAAATCGATGTCCTGACGCCCATAGCCGGCGAACGCGCCGTACAGCAGGTTGCCGCTGCGCCAGCCGACGCCGAACGATCCGGTGCCGCCAAAGCCATCGAACCCGAACGATTTGACGAACCGCTGCTGGTCGCCGCGGATGTCGGCCCACCAGCGCATGCCATCGCCCTCGTGCATCGCCATGCCGGCGACCGCGCCATCCACGCCCATCGCGCGCGCGCGGCCCACCACGCCGGCCGAATGCGGCAGCACCGCGATGCTGCGCGGGCCGTCGATCATCGCAATGGCCAGATCCCCCAGCGCCTGATGCGCGGCCGAGGTCGGGTGCACGCCGTCGGCGAACAGATAGGTATTGGCGCCGTTCGGAACGGTCGAGGTCGGGTTGCAGAACAGCGAGGAGCTGCCCGCCGGAGCCGGCTGCGGCAGGCAGGCGGCGCTGGTGACGTTGGTCAGGCCGAAGGCGCTCGGATTGGCCACCACTTCCTGCAGGAAGTGGAAGGTGTCCACCGGGATCACGTGCAGGCCGGCCGTGGCCAGCCCGCCGTAGAGCCCGCCGTTATAGGCGGTGGACAAGGCGGTACCGAGCGCGATGCCTTGGGCGCCGCCGGCGGCGGCATCCGGGGTGAGGCCGATGTCCGGGATCGTCGGCACCAGGATGTAGCGCGCGCCGGCGCTGGTCATCGTGCCGATCAGGGTGATCTGGTCGCTGACCGCGGTGCCGATGATCGCCTGGGCGGCGGTATTGCCCGCCGCTTGCGCCTGGGCGGTGGTGCCGCCGCCCATCAGGGTGCTGACATAGGCCGTCTGGTAGGCGCTGGTGGCGGCAAAAATGTCGTTGGCGCCGCCCCAGACCGTGTACAGCGCATTCGGATCCACCTTGTTGCCCGCCGCCAGATAGGCGTTGTACTGGCTGACCAAGGAGGGGGTGTAGCCGAGGCCGCCGACGCTGTCGATTTTCACCCGCGCACCGCCGACCGCCCAGTTGGTGCCGCTGCCCGGAGTCGGGGTCAGGGTGGTGTTGCCGGTCCAGGCCGGATTGGCGTTGCCGCCGTAATAGCTGGACAGGTAGTCCGCCCACAGGTAGCCGGGATTGGTGGTGAAACGGCCGATCAACGCGCCGTTGGGGCCGATCAGGCTGATCAGCATCGGCCGGAAGTAGCCGCCATCGGTCAGGCTATCGCCGAAAAAGACGGTTTGCGAGAACGGCGACTTCGGCGCGCTCTGCGCGAAGGCGGGCAGCGCGGCCAGGGCCAGGGCGGCGGTGAGCAGGGTCCTGCGGAGAGAGCGTTTCATGGACATCCTCGCATGCATGAGTGGAGATCGCGCATAACATCCGGCAGCCAGGGGGGGCTGCCGCAAGCCGTACGCCGGCGAATGGCGGCGATGGTTTCATGAAATCATAACGCTCTCACGCTGCACCGCATCACGCCGCCCCGCAAGCGGCGACAATGGCGGCCTGCCACGCGCACCCACGGGAACCAACGCCTTGACCGATCCCTACGCCAGCCCCGGCGCGAAAGCGCCGCCCAAACCCTTCACCGCTACCGAAGGCCAGCGCAAGGTGCGCAGCTTCGTGCTGCGCCAGGGCCGTTTCACCGAGGCCCAACAGCGAGCTTTCGACGCACTGTGGCCGCGTTTCGGCCTCGATTACACCGGCGCGCCGCGCGATTTCGACGCCACCTTCGGCCGCCGCGCGCCGCGCATCCTCGAGATCGGCTTCGGCAACGGCGAGGCGCTGCGCTACTCGGCGTCCCGCGACCCGGCGCGCGACCACATCGGCATCGAGGTGCACGCCCCCGGCGTGGGGCGCCTGCTGAACGCGCTGGCCGCGGACGGGGCTTGCAATGTCCGCATCTACCACCACGACGCGGTGGAAGTGCTGGAGCACGAAATCGTCGATGCCGCGCTGGACGAAGTGCGCATCTACTTTCCGGACCCCTGGCACAAGAAGCGCCACCACAAGCGGCGGCTGGTGAACCCGGCGTTTGCCGCGCTGCTGGCGCGCAAGCTGGCCTGCGGAGGTCGCCTGCATCTGGCGACCGATTGGCAGGACTACGCCGAGCAGATGTGGGACGTGCTCGACGCCACCCCTGGCCTGGTCAACCGCGCCGGCCCGCGCGGCCACGTGGCGCGCCCGGACTGGCGCCCGCAGACCCATTTCGAGGCGCGCGGCCTGCGCCTGGGCCACGGCGTGTGGGATCTGCTGTACGACCGCATCGCGACCGCCAGCCCGGACTGATTCGCGCGCAAAACGCGCTACCCTGCCCCAACCTTTCGCTGCCACCGCGCGCGCCGCCTCGGAATGGATACCACCCTCGTCCTCACCAACGACATGCTCTGGGTGCTGGGGCTGGTGGCGTTCGCGATGGCGATGTTCCTGTTCGAGCGCATCCGCGCCGACGTGGTCTCGCTGGTGGTGCTGGTGGTTCTGGGGCTGACCGGGCTGGTCGCCCCAGAGGATTTGTTCGGCGGGTTTTCCTCGGATGCGGTGATCAACGTGATCGCCACCATGATCCTGGGCGCGGGACTAGATCGCACCGGGGCGCTGAACCGGCTGGCCGGATGGCTGCTGCGGCGGGCCCACGGGATCGAGCGTCGGCTGGTGCTGCTGGCCTCGGCGGTGGCCGGGCTGAACTCGGCGATCATCCCCAACACCTCGGCGACCGCGCTGTACCTGCCGGTGGCCTCGCGCCTGACCGCGCGCACCGGCGTGAGCCTGTCGCGCCTGCTGATGCCGATGTCGGCGGCGATCATCATGGGCGGCAGCCTGACCATGGTCGGCAACTCGCCGCTGATCCTGCTCAACGACCTGCTGGTCTCGGCCAATGCCAGCATGCCCTCCGGCGCCGCCGCGCTGACGCCGCTGAAGATGTTCGCCCCGCTTCCGATCGGGCTGGCCCTGCTGGCCGCCTCGCTGGCCTACTTCCACTTCTTCGGCCAGCGCGTGCTGCGCGAGAGCGGTGACGAGGCGGTGACGCCGGCGCGCACCCAGAGCTATTTCGCGCGCACCTATGGAATCGAGGGCGATCTCCACGAACTCACCGTGAGCGCCGACAGCCCGCTGGTGGGGATGAGCGTGGGCGACGCCGAGGCACTGGCGGACATGCCGCTGCTGCTGGCGCTGCGCACCGGCGAGGAGTCGCGGCTGGCGCCGCCGGCGGACACCCGCATCTGGGTGGGCAGCGTGCTCGGCGTGATGGGCCCGCGCGAGGCGATCGTCGATTTCGCGCAGAAGAACTTCCTGCGCCTGTCCTCGCGGCTGCGGGTCTTCGCCGACCTGTTCAACCCGGCGCGCGCGGGCATTTCCGAGGCGGTCATCCCGCCCACCTCCAATTTCATCGGCAAGTCGCAGTCACAGCTGCGCCTGCGCAAGCAGTTCGGGCTCAGCCTGCTGGCGATCAACCGCGACGGCGAAGTGCTGCGCGAGGACGTGCGCAGCGTGCCGCTGCAGGCCGGCGACATGCTGGTGCTGCACAGCATCTGGACCGACCTGGCCGAGGCGGCGCGCAGCCGCGATTTCGTGGTGGTCACCGACTACCCGAAGGACGAGCAGCGCCCGCACAAGTTCAAGATCGCGATGGCGATCTTCGCGCTGTCGATGCTGCTGGCGCTGTCCTCGCGGATCCCGACCTCGATCGCGCTGATGACCGGCGTCGCCGGCATGCTGGTGACCGGGGTGCTCAAGATCGACGAGGCTTACGCGGCGATCAGCTGGAAAACGGTGTTCCTGATCGCCTGCCTGATCCCGCTGGGCTGGGCGATGGATTCCAGCGGCGCCGCGGCATGGGTGGCCGGGCACAGCATCGAGCGCCTGCCGCAGGGGATGCCGCCGTGGCTGATCGAGATCGCGCTGGCCCTGTTCACCACTGCGTTCTCGATGGTCATCAGCCACGTCGGCGCCACCATCGTACTGGTGCCGCTGGCGATCAACCTGGCGCTGGCGGTGAACGGCAACCCCACCGCGTTCGCACTGGTGGTGGCGCTGTCGGCCTCCAACAATTTCGTCACCGCCTCGAATCCGTCGGTCTCGATGATCACCGGGCCGGCCGGCTACAGCGTGCGCGACATGTGGCGCTCGGGCGGGCCGCTGACCCTGCTCTACACCGGGGTGATCGTGGCGATGGTCAACCTGCTCTATTGATCGGCCGCCGCCGGCCCCGCCCCCAGCCGCACCTGTCCCTCCGCGCAGTGCACCGCCACCGCGCGCAGCGATTCGCCGCGGCAGGGGCCGGCCACGCAGCGGCCATCGTCCAGGGCAAAGCCGGCCCCGTGCACCGCGCACACCAATTCGCCGGTTTTGCCGCGCAGGAACAGACCGGGCGCATAGTCCAGCCGGCGTCCGGCATGCGGGCACACGTTGCGCCAGGCGCGCACCGACCCGTCGGCGGCGCGGTACAGGATCACCGGCTCGACGCCATCCCCCAGCGGCGCATCCACTGCCCGCAGGCTATCGGGGGGCAAGGCCTCCAGCGCGACCAGCGCCACGCCGTCGTTTAACGAACTGCTCACACCTGCCCCGCCGGTTCTGCCGATACTGCCGGCATTGTGTCATGACGCTGTCACGCTCAGGATCCCAAGCGATGTCGTTCTTCCAGCATTCCGCCTTCCTCCGCCTGCGCACCCTGGTCTCCGGCACCCCGCGCCGTCCGCGCCATCCGCTGCTGCGGATCGTATTGGGCGTCGTCGGGATCGGCCTGCTGCTGGCACTGCTGGCGGTCGGGCTGGTGATTGGGCTGGCCATGCTGCTGGGCGGCATGCTGTGGCGTCTGCTGGCGCGCCCGGCCAAGCCGGTGCGGGTGCGCGGCCGCACCCTCGAG
>Ga0067045_1032061_pt1 | contig 10947 bp, 8 predicted proteins | sample TerdegcTABiofilm_FD_59184 | JGI IMG/M metagenome (GOLD analysis project Ga0067045, IMG submission 59184) | Combined Assembly of (Gp0054472, Gp0054536) Wastewater bioreactor microbial communities from Singapore -Terephthalate degrading...
GGTAGCGCCGGCAGGATCGCTTCCGGTGCGGGGGGCCGATAGCCCAGGGAACTATGGGGCCGTACCTGGTTGTACTCCCTCCGCCAACTCTCGATAATCGCCTTTGCCTCGGCCAGGGTGTCGAAACTCTCCCGGTTCAGGACCTCGTCCCTCAGCTTTCCGTTGAACGACTCGATGTACCCATTCTCCCACGGGCTTCCCGGCTCGATGAAGAGTGTCTTCACGCCAAGCCTTTTCAGCCAGTTTCGAACGAACCTTGAGGCAAACTCGCTCCCGTTGTCGCTGCGGATGTGGCAGGGAATCCCTTTCCTGAAAAACAGCTCTGCCAGGGTATCCAGCACATCGTTGCTGTTCAGCCGCCTGGCAACCTTGATCGCCAGGCATTCCCTCGTGTCCTCGTCCAGGACGGTGAGCATCCGAAATGCCCGCCCGTCATGGGTCCGGTCGTAACCGCCTCCAGAGCCTTTCGACCCGCTTGTGGTTCACCTTCCAGCCCTCACTCTTGAGCAGGGCGGTGATCCTACGGTACCCGTACCGTCCCTACTGGCAGGCCAGTTCCACCATCCGTTTCACCAGTATGGTTTCCCCATCTCGAGGCTGACCCCCGGTATCTTTGTGCTGACCGGAACTGCGCAAGAACTCCACATGCCCGACGCTGCGAGAATCTCCGCTTCCTTCAGCAGCCGGACGATCTGTTCCGAGGTGAAACCCTTTCGCGGCATCTCCGCTTGCCCCCTCGCTCAGGTTGACTGGTTCAGTCTAACTGAATTTCTGGACCAGTTTTTTCCGGGGCTAGGTCAGTGTATACTGGCCCCCGGTTTTTGGACAGGCATTGAGTGTGCATGATGGGTCTCGAGGGGTGAAGAAAAGGGAAATCATCCTTGTGTATGAAAATACGACATCCTCTCTCCGGTCAAAACGCGCTCACAGGCCGATTTGAAAAAAGGGGGGCGAGTAGGTATCATTATGCTGTTAATACATTCTGGAGAGTAGAAGGGAGAGATTTCTCATGCCGGGAAAACGTCTAGCTCGAGTCCTTTTTATCACCGCTCTTGTTTCCCTCCTTGCCGTACCCGCCTTCGCAGTGGAATTCGTCACGATAGTAACCGGTAGCACGGGTGGAACCTATTATCCTGTAGGAACGATTCTCGCAAACCATTTCAACGCGGTGCTGGCCAACAAGGGCTACAAGTGGTCAGCCCAGAGCTCTGGAGGAACCGCGGAAAACCTTGAAATGATGAAGAAGGGCGAAGCGGAAATGGCCATTGCAATGGCAAACCTCACAGGTTTCGCCTATACCGGAACGGTCAGGTACGAGGGCAACAAGATAGAGAACTTGCGGTATGTCATGGGACTTTGGCCGGATGTAACCCAGTTCGTTTACAGGGTTGATTCCGGCATTAAAACATGGAAGGACCTAAAAGGGAAGAAAATTGCCGTCGGACCCGCGGGTTCCGGGACCGAATTTTCCAGCCGCGTCTTATTGAAGGGACTTGCAGGTCTTACCTTTGAAGATATCGTCCCTGAGCGCGTAGGCTACACCGAAGGATCCCAAGCCCTTCAGAATGGCCAGATCGATGCCTTTAACGCCGAAGCCGGCATCCCCACGGGCGCCGTGGCAGAACTCATGGCAGGCCGAACCAAGGTTGGCATTCTCGAGTTCTCCGATTCCGACCTCGCAAGGCTCAAGAAAGAAGCCCCCTTTTACTACCGGGTCGTGATCCCTGCCGGAACCTATCCCAAGCAGAATAAGGCCCTGAATGTCGCGGGTATCAAGTCAGCCCTGCTTGTCGAGAAGAACGTGCCCGATGAAGTGGTTTACGACATGTTGAAGGTTATCTACAGCGACCGCGCCCAAATGGAAAAGGAACATGCCGCGTTTACAAAGATCAACTACGACAACCCGCTTGACGGGTTGTTCGGTGCACCGCTTCACCCAGGTGCGGCTAAATTCTTCAAGGAAAAGGGCGTAAAGATCCCGAAAAATCTTCTTCCGTAAGTGCAGCTGTATCTTGGGGGCAGTGTCTTTTCGCTGCCCCCAATTTTTTTACCTGGGGGGTTAGCGTGTCTTGAAAAGTCTCTTGAAAATCCTTTCTCCGTTTGATTCGATCCCAAACAGGCATTTCGAGGGACGTCTGGCGAAGTTCTTCCTTGCTTTGACGGTCTCGACCTCACTGATCCATTGCTGGATGAACACGATCGGCGTCTTGATGAGTATCAAGATGAACGCCATCCACCTGGGAACTCTGATGGCCGTGACTTACCTCATCTACCCGGCTTTTTCCTCTTCCCCGCGCAAACGCCCGTCTTACTTCGACTGGGGGTTCGCCGCTCTATCCATCCTTACTGCCGCCTACATGATTCTGACTTACGACCGCCTTCTGGAAACAAACATGACTCCCCTGAGGCTGGACCTCGCCGTAGCCGTTATGATCATGGTCCTGCTAACGGAGGCGAGTCGTCGCTCCATTGGATTGCCGCTGACGATACTAAGCCTCTGCTTTCTCGCCTACACACGCTTGGGGCCCCACTTCCCGGGGCTTTTCGCCCACAGGGGGTTCAATTGGGAACGGATACTACTCCGCATGGTGTTCACCGACGAAGGGATCTATGGAACAACTTTAAGCGTGTCCGCCAGCTACGTTTTCATGTTCATTCTTTTTGGTTCCTTCCTTGCTGCAACGCGCACGAGCGAGTTCTTTAACGACTTGGCCATGGCCCTTGCCGGCAAATACCGGGGAGGTCCGGCAAAGGTTTCCGTAATCGCTTCGGCCCTGATGGGCACCATATCGGGAAGTGCCCAGGCGAACGTTGCCACGACCGGAGCCTTCACGATCCCGCTCATGAAAAAAATCGGGTACCCGGATTATTTTGCGGGAGCGGTTGAAGCCAGTGCCAGCACGGGAGGCATCCTGATGCCTCCCATCATGGGCGCCTCGGCGTTCATCATGAGTTCTTTCCTGGGAATTCCTTACGTGACGATCATGCTGGCCGGGTTCGGTCCAGCGATTCTGTATTTCCTCGGGATTATGTTCATGGTGGACCTGCAGGCCAAGAAGCAAGGCATGAAAGGAGTCCCTGCCGCAGAGATCCCGTCCCTGAGAAAAACGATGAAAGAAAGAGGGCACATGCTCCTCCCACTGGCTTTCATCATGTACATGCTCGTGGCCGGGTACACTCCACTGTTTTCCGCTATGGCCGGCCTGATAGCCATCATCGTCATTTCCTCGCTTAAGAAAACGACCAGGATGAACCTTTCGGACTTTATCAGCGCCCTGGATGACGGAGCGAAAAGTTCCGCACCCGTCGCCGTTTCCTGCGCCATCGTCGGCTTTATCGTCGGCGCGGTAGGGATGACGGGTTTGGGACAGGTCATCGCCATGAACATCATGACCTTCTCCGGGGGAATGCTCTGGCTGGCGATGATCCTTTGCATGATTGCCTCGATCGTCCTTGGCATGGGACTGCCGTCGACGGCCTGCTACATCGTCGTCGCAACGATCGCCGCCCCTGCGATGCAAAGCATGGGGGTTCCGCCGCTTGCGGCGCATTTCTTCGCTTTCTATTACGGGACGATGTCCGGCGTGGTACCCCCTGTTGCGCTGACAAGCTTCACTGCCGCAGGTCTCTCTGGTGGGAAACCGACCAAGGTTGCCCTTATGGGTCTTGCACTCGCATCCTCGGGGTTGATTTTGCCGTTTTTCTTTGTTTACAACCCAGTCCTCTTGGGCATTAACTTCTCATGGGGCTCTTTCCTATTCACTATGGGACTCGCGGGGCTCGGGATTTTCGCACTTTCCGTTTCGTTCATGGGAATGTGGCGATCCAGGCTGCCTGTTTGGGAAAGGGTTCTTTTCCTTGTGGTCGGGATACTGCTTGTAAACCCGCTCCAGATGGGGAACCTTTTAGCTCTTGCTGCCTTTGCCGTATTGACCTTTTTCCACTTTGTTTTCTCAAAGAAGCGCCAAGTATTGGCGGCAGGGTAAATGTTGACGAAGATTTACGCTCCCGGGGAGAAAAGGGGGGATGGTGATGGAAAGGCTCAACCAGCCCATAACGGGCATCTGCTCTTTTGCAAAGTACCCCATTCATACCGATCTGGAGAGCCTTGACGCCGATATTGCCGTTCTTGGGGTACCTTATGACCTGGGTGTCGGTTTTTTGTCGGGAGCGCGGCTGGGACCCAGGCGGATACGGGAAGCTTCAACCCAATATGCCAGGGGGGATGCGGGATTTTATGACCCCGAGACCCGGGAACAGTACTTGGAGGCCCCCGTCAGGATCGTGGATTGCGGGGATGCCGATGTCCTGCATGGAGACGTCGAATATTCGTTCAGGAACATCGAATGGACGGTCAGGAAAATACTGGAACGAGGAGTGATCCCCGCTGTTATAGGCGGGGATCACTCGATAACCATACCGATCGGCCGCGCGCTAGAATGCCTGGGTAGCAAGGTGAGCATCATCCAGTTCGACGCCCACCTCGACTGGACTGACCATGTCGGGCCCCAATACAACGGCAACGGAAGCCCGATGCGCAGATTATCGGAAATGGCGCATATCGACAGGATGGCACAGATTGGCCTGAGGGGCCTGGGCTCAAGCCGCAGGCAGGATTTCGAGGACGCGATCGCTTATGGCAGCGTGCTCGTGACAGCCAGGGACATCCGCCAGCTTGGCCCGCAGGGAGTGCTTTCGAAAATCCCGAAAGCGGAAAAATACTTCATCACTATCGATATCGACGGATATGACATCTCGATCGCACCGGGTGTGGGTTCTCCATCGCCTGGGGGTCTGCGCTTTGAAGAGGTCAAGGAAATTTTGGCAGGTGTTTGCCAAATGGGAGAAGTTGTAGGCTTCGACCTCGTGGAAGTCGCCCCCCAGTACGACCCTGCTGGCGTAACATGCCGCGTCGCCGCACTGACGATTCTGGACACGATGGGGCAGATTATGAAATATAAGGCAATAAGGGGCTAACTTCCCGCCTTACGTGGTTACGCCCCTGGTCTTAGCATTAACTACCTTTGTGTATATTAATTGGCCGGTCACCCAGAGCGAAGGGCAATCGTAAAGGCGAGAAGGAAGAACGGGATCGAGAAGAGGAATGCAACGACCTCTACCGGCAGATCGGGCAGCAGAAGGCAGAGCTGGAATGGCTCAAAAAACTTCCTTCTGTCCGATGAGGAGAAACGTCGGGCTCATAGGCCCGGAAGGTTCTGACATTCCGATCGTCCGGCAATGCAAACTTCCTGGGCTTCCAAGATTCACGGATACCTGCGAGCCGGCCGGGGGAAACCACGAGAACCTTGACCGACCGGGGCGCTCAGGGCTTGGAAACGGTCTACCCGAAGCCCAGGCTGGGCAAAGCCGTAGGAGCAAGCCCATATTCCCCCTACCTAGCGCTAAGGAGTGCCAGTTCACGAGCCAGGCTTTCACGAAAAGGCTCCTGGAAGTTGGAGATCCGGATCTCCATTGACAGGCGCGGCAGGGCCTTGCCCGAACGATTACGGCAAAGTTCACACCAGAAACTGGGTTACCGGACTCCTTACGAAGCGTTTATCAAGGACCCACAGCTCCCCGGGCTATCGCCCGCCGGCACCGGAAGCGACCCTGCCGGCGCAGCTATCCTGAGAGTCGGAAGCGGAACCAGCGGCGAGCTGGAGGATTCGCTTTATTTCTGGCACAAAAATGGGGGCCGCTCATCCGGAATCAGCGCAACCTTCTGCTTTGGTTTCGTGATCGTCGGTTACCTCAACCGCGACCTCGTACTCTGGAAAAAGACCCGGTTCGCGGTTTTGGCTGTTTTTCCAATCACCCCTTACCTGATTACAACGGCAATCGGCGGGATCGGGGTAATCCTAACTACGTTAATCTTGAGGGGCATCGGGAAAAAAGATACGGCTAAACCAGCTATTTTATGAAGTCTTTGCTAAATAGCCTTGACCATTCCACCGTCAACAAGAACCGTCTGTCCCGTGATGAAGGTGTTTGCCTCGGAGCACAGGAAAACGGAGAGCTTGCCATATTCTTCAGGTTTTCCATACCTGCCAAGCGGAATCCCCTTGAAAGTCTCCCTTTGGAGTTGTTCGACGGAAATTCCCGCTTTCTCCGCGCGAACCTTGTCCAGATAGTCGATGCGGGCAGTTCCTATTCTCCCGGGTGCTATCACATTGACCAGGATATTATCCTTTCCCAGCTCCTGTGAGAGGGTCTTTGCGAGCCCAACAACACCCATACGGAACGTATTCGAGAGGATAAGGTTGTCCAATACCGCCTTGATCGAAGACGAGGCAGAGCACAGGATCCTCCCTCCTCCATTCCTCCGCATGTGAGGCAAAACTTCCCTGATCGTCCTGATATAGGAAAGCAGCGTCAGTTCATAGGCTTCTTGCCAAGCGGCATCGTCAAAGTTGTCGAAAGTCCCGGCTGGAGGCCCCCCCGTGTTGTTAACCAAGGCATAGACCGGGCCAAATGTGGTAACCGTTTCTAATACGAGTTTTCGAATATCATCCGCGCTCTTGATACTACCCGCGAAAAAGGCAGGGCTGTTGCCTGTTTCTTCAAAAATTTCCCGCTGCGCTCTTTCTAGAGCTTCTTCAGATCGACTAAAGAGCATAACTCTTGCCCCTTCCCGGGCGAACTCCTTTGCAATCGCCTTTCCAAGCCCTGAACTCGAAGCCATGACCAACGCACATTTGTCCTTAAGTCCCAAATCCATGAAGCTGCACCTCCTTCACTTCCCGCTCTAAACGTAATCTTCCCTTAACCTATGGTTTTTCAGGATCATTTTAACTCGGCCACAGGGGAATGCGCTTTGACAGGGGAACCCTGCATTCAGATTATACACAGACGCTTCACCATCAGAAAGACAGGGCAGAATAATTTGCGTTGCCTACGCGGATTAGAACTGTCGACCACTACGTTTATGTAGAATGGAGCAGGCCCCCGTCCGGCAACCGCTTCAAGCAACTCCTGGGGCACGGAACGCTTGTCCGCTCCCTTGGCCAGGAAGCCGAAGAGAATCACTGATTTCCCCTTGTTAGATGAACAACCCTTTTCGCTTCATCAAAAAAAAGGACCTCCCCTTCTAGGGGAGGTCCTTTTTCGTCCAGTTAGAAGCTGGACTATCCGGCTTCTAACTGGCAGAGTGCATGTTATCGAACAGCTGAGGGACACTGACCTTATACCGCCGCAGGCTTAACCTTATCTTTCCTGACCACTTTCCCAAAGAATAACGCCGCTCCGGCCACTCCGACCGCACCGGTGATCGTGGCGAGGTTGTAAGGCATGATCGCCAGGATTGCAAAGATAGCGAAAACCGCCCGCTCCCATTTAGCCAGGCAACGGTTCAGGTAACCGATTATCGCGAACCCGAAACCGAAGACGGACATCACGCAGGATAGGATTCCAAAAGTGTTGCCGAGGAAATCAAGTTGGAGAAGGATGCCGGGATCGTAACAGAAGGCAAATGGGGTAACAAACGCCAGGAAGCCCAGCCGGCAGGCCGTGAAGCCTGTCTGGTTCGGCGGGGAGCCTGCGATGGAACTCGCTGCGTATGCCGCCAGGGCGACCGGCGGCGTGATGTTCGAGATGATTGCATAGTAGAAGACGAACATGTGTGCCGCGAGGAGAGGGTATCCGAGCTTGGCAAGGATCGGGACTCCAAGGGCCGAAGCCAGTATGTAGGCCCCTGTGGTCGGCAGTCCCATGCCCAAAACCAGGGAAACCAGCATAACCAGGAAAAGTGCCAGGAGCGGAGTGTTGCCGGAAAATGCAAGCACGAGGCTGACGAGCTTCTGGCCGACTCCGGTCAGGGAAACGGCGCTAAGGGCTATGCCGGCTGAAGCGCAGGCAACGCAGACAAGGGTGATGTTTTTCACGCCGTCATGGATCGCATCGAGAATTTTCTTCGGTCCCATGCGGTGTTCCTTGCTCGGCAGGGCCACAAGCCACGAAAGAGCCACTCCCATTACTGCCGCGTACATCGGGGATTTGCCCGAAAGCAGGAAGTAGACAAGCCCGATGATGGGGATGAAGAGATAGGCCTTTTTCAGGACCTCCTTCTTCTTGGGAAGTTCTTCGCGTGAAAGCCCCTTAAGTCCGCATTTAAGCGCTTCAAGGCGTACCATTAGGAACACGGCCCCGTAGTAAATGAGCGCGGGGATCACCGCCGCAATCATCACCTGCACAAATGGCACCCCCAGGAATGACGCCATGAGGAATGCCCCGGCTCCCATGACGGGCGGCATGATCTGGCCGCCCGTGCTCGCTACAGCTTCGACGGCACCAGCAAAGTGTGCCGGGTATCCTATTTTTTTCATAAGGGGAATGGTGAAGGTTCCCGTTCCGTAGACATTCGCTACAGCCGAACCCGAGATCGAACCGAAGAGACAGGAACTCATGACGGCGATGTTGGCAGGACCACCCGGAGCCGTCCCGGTGAACGCCTGGGCGACTTCCATGAAATAGGGCCCCGTACCGCACTTCTCAAGGAATCCGCCGAAAATCAGGAAGGCGGCAACAAGTGTCGCAGAAACCCCCAAGGGCATCGAAAATATCCCTTCGTCAGTGAGATAGATTTCCTCAACAACCTCATGTATCGAGAACGGCAGTCCACGCATGATGCCGGGCAGAAAATCACCGAAGTTCATGTACGCCGCAAAGAGGCATGCGATAACGGTCAGGGGCAATCCAACGACACGGCGGGTTCCCTCCATGAGAAGGACGAAAAGCAGGACTCCGAGGGCAAACTGGATCTGTGTAACTGGGTCGACCTGGATGACCCGCGATGTGATCGCATCATAGTCCAGCACGACGTATAGACCGGGCAGCATCGCCAGGACGCCAAGAACCCAATCGTATATCGGAACACGGTCCCTTGGAGAATTTTTGGTCATAGGATAAAGAAAAAAGGCCAGGGGAAGAACAAGCCCAAGATGTATATTCCTCTGAAGATAGGCTTCAAAAGATCCGAATATCGATGTGTAAAGATGGAAAAGCCCTATCCCTACAATGTAGGCGTACATGAATTTGCCAGGTATTCCTTCCAATTTCCTCATTCAGCGGAACTCTCCTTTGCTATGAATCCAGGCTGGTTACAACTTGCCAAGTCGAGCTAACAATACTGACAGGAGCTCGTCGAGCTCCTGTCAGTATTGGCCTTAATTGTATTGGTGGATTACTTCGCCTGTTTCCAGAACTTAATTGCTCCCGGATGGGCCGGGACACCAGCTGGAACGGCCGTTTTCGGGTCCAGTTCGCCGATGTCCTTGACGGCCTTGGCAAGGGACGCCTTGCTTTTCCAGAGCGAGTTGCACAGATCGTAAACCAGGTCCTCGGGAAGATCTTTCCTGATAACGATGCAAGTGTAATCCCCAACCGTCTTGACCGGCTTTTTCACGCTCTTGTAAATACCGGGCTCGACCGTGAGCGTAACCGTTCCATAAGCGTCTGAAAGCGCCTTAAGGGCACTGTCGTCGACGGGAAGGATAACGATTTCGGTATTGCTTTCGATGTTCATGACGATAGAGGCAACCTTACCGACCGAGAAGACAAACATGTCGAGATGGTTGTCCGCGAGGAGGTCGGCTCCGCCGTCATAGGAGGCAAATTCCACCGAACCACCCATTTTTTTGATGTCCTTGTAGGTTACGCCGTACCCCTTCATGAAGAGCGATTTGACCACGAATTCGGATGCTGTGCCGGGCTTGAGCGTGGCCATACGGACCGGAATCTTCTTGTCAAAAATATCGCTCACCTTGGTGATGTTGTGCTTCTTTGCGAAGTCCTTGCGCATGATGAAATAGGTGTACTGGGTGTAAAGGTTGGCCATAACCACGGAATTCTTGGCAGGTCGACCCAGGAAGTCCTGCTCTCCCTTGATTGCGGCTCCAAGGAGCGAAGTGACGGAGAAACCCAAATCTCCCTTTTTCACGTCGGCGTTGATGATGTTGGACACGCCGCCCCCTGTGCTGCTGGTCGTCTGGAGAACTTCCCTGCTCCAAAGGTCGGCAAAGGCGTTTCCAAGCGCGAACCAGTTGCCGCCCGGAGGCCCGGACATGAACTTAAGCTGTGAAGGCCACCCCGCCTTCGGTGTCGGCGCTGCGAATGCCGGTGCTGCAGCGCTAGCCAATAGTGCGACGAAGACAACGAAGAATGCCAGTTTCTTCATCAAAACGACCGCCCCTTCTTGATTGGATTCCCCTGCTCAACTTATTTGGTTGAGCCTCGGAATAAGATGGTAAAAATGATACCACTTCTCTTATATGCTGTATATTTAGTTAACATTAATGCGCTTATTGTATTGAGCTGACCTAGCCCCGGAAAACTGGTCCAGAAATTAAGTTAGACTGGACCGGTCAACCTGAGCGAGGGGGCAAGTGGAGATGCCACGAAAAGGTTTCACCTCGGAACAGATCATCAGGCTGCTGAAGGAAGCGGAGATTCTCGCAGCGTCGGGCATGCGGAGTTCTTGCGCAGCTTCGGTCGACACAACGATACCGGGGAAAAACTCGAGATGGGGAAACCCTTCTGGTGAAACGGATGGTGGAACTGGCCTGCCAGTAGGGACGGTACGGGTACCGCAGGATCACCGCCCTGCTCAAGAGTGAGGGCTGGAAGGTGAACCACAAGCGGGTCGAAAGGCTCTGGAGGCGGGAAGGGCTAAAGGTCCCATCGAAGCAACCGAAGAGAAAGCGCCTCTGGTTGAACGACGGTTCCTGCGTCAGGCTGAGGCCACAGCGGCGCAACCATGTCTGGACCGACGACTTTGTCTATGACCGGACCCATGACGGGCGGGCATTTCGGATGCTCACCGTCCTTGACGAGGACACGAGGGAATGCCTGGCGATCAAGGTTGCCAGGCGGCTGAACAGCAACGATGTGCTGGATACCCTGGCAGAGCTGTTTTTCAGGAAAGGGATTCCCTGCCACATCCGCAGCGACAAC
>Ga0067045_1004351_pt1 | contig 10946 bp, 11 predicted proteins | sample TerdegcTABiofilm_FD_59184 | JGI IMG/M metagenome (GOLD analysis project Ga0067045, IMG submission 59184) | Combined Assembly of (Gp0054472, Gp0054536) Wastewater bioreactor microbial communities from Singapore -Terephthalate degrading...
CAGGGCTGACGAAACCGTACAGTGGACACTGACGGACCACCTGAACACGGTTCGGGACATTGCCAAGTATGATTCGGGCAGCGAGATGACCACCGTGGTCAACCACATCATCTATGACGCCTTCGGCAAGTTGACGTCGGAAACCAACCCGGCAGTGGATTCTCTATTCCTCTTCACCGCCCGACCATTCGACCCGGATGCCCAACTTCAAAACAACCTCAACCGCTGGTATGATGCTTCTGTCGGCCGCTGGCTGAGCGAGGACCCGATTGGCTTCGCAGGCGGCGATGGGAATCTGTATCGGTATGTGGGGAATGGGGCCACTGATACGTCAGACCCGCTCGGCTTCTTCTGCGGTGAGTGTCAGCCGCCAATACCGAAGTATGCGAACCAATATAATAAACGTGTTGTTGATATTGCCGTCACCGCGGGTCAGAGCCCCTCGCAACAGAGAGCCGCAGAATCCATAGAGCGAAATCTGGAGGCACTGGGGTATATTCAAGCATTTGGCGATGTTACAACGGCTGCTATTCTGGGAACGAAGGAGGCATTAGAAGCATTGGTAAACGCTATTGCAGAAATAGCCTCGTCTGCCTATTCCGGTGTAACAAGTGCTCCTAACAATGCGTACATGAAGCGCGGTTATATCGTTTGGCTCATTGTGGAGTTCGAATCATGCGATCCCTGCTGTGCGTGGCCGTTTGTCAAGGGGTATGAGTTCATGACACATCGGAAGGAGGTGCCGATTCGAGCACCGGAGGGCGCGAACGTAATTCCTGGGTTCTATGGCTACCCGCCTTATGGCAGGGGACCAACATGGGAGGAACTTCGTGATGCGATTGCGCGCGTTCTGGGCCCTGGTCCCATTGATGACTCTCGTGACTGGATGCGACCTTGGTAGGCATGATTACGCAAGAATCGCGCATACAATAAACATTTTGGATGGTATCCTGCGCGGCGACTCAGCCTTTGATCCGGAGGTGCTGCCTGCGTGTTTCAAGGCTCGTGAGGCGTTAAAGGTTGGCGGCCCGCGGGCTCTCCGACAGCCCGTTGCTTTATGGGCGATCATGCATCCTGCACGTGTTGTACGTTCTGATAAAGTGTTCTCTTTAGATATTGCATGGCTGACGCTTGATGATGCGAGTATCGCAGGCGTTTATTTTGTCTCCTCCTCCGGATCACGTCCCGAAGTTGTCAAGAGCAAGATGGTCCTAGAGTGGGTGGATGCAGGCACGGCCTACTCGGTGAGATTTCACGGGCAAGGGAATTTCCGGGTGGTCAAGGACCTGAGCGTTGAATCAGCCATGCGTCTGGGACTGCTCTTAATCACTTTTGATGAAGGAATTGTCAAAGAGATCCCTCCGGAGTGGAGAACGGCAACGGTTGTACTACCTCGTGAATTTGACGTGGATCGGAAGCTATCTTTTGGCCTCTTGCTTAGGGACGATACGCTTTCGGAGCCAATACGAATTCTGCGTCGTGACCGACGTGATGAAAAAATGCCACAATAGCTACGAAGGTCGATGGCGTAGACAGTTTTGCATTACTGTTTTACAGACACCAGGGATACAATCGAATCTCTGGCCGAGGAGGCGGTGCTCAGCGGCGCTGACGAAACGGTACAGTGGACGCTGACGGATCACCTGAATACCGTCCGGGATATTGCCAAGTATGATTCGGGCAGCGACATGACCACGGTGGTCAATCATCTCATCTACGACGCGTTTGGCCGAGTCACGTCGGAGAGTAATTCGACTATCGATAGTCTGTTTTTATTCACCGGTAGACCATTCGATAGTGACACCCAGCTTCAAAACAACCTCAACCGCTGGTATGACGCTCGGGTCGGCCGCTGGCTGAGCGAGGACCCCATCGGCTTTGACGCGGGTGACGGGAATTTGTATCGGTATGTAGGGAATGCGACTGTGACGTCGGTTGATCCGACCGGGCAGGCTTGCCTAGTTTTCTACATTTGCTTTTATGTATCGCAGCAGCGTTTGGATTGGAACACCGTTCGATGTCTGTATCGTTGTACGATAGACACGACGAAAGGTGGGGAACACGGCGATCCACCGGGAACCCGAACCTACGGGGTGGGGATCGTTGATTGCCGTGACCCGCGGCTGGCGTTTCACCGCAACATCTCCGACTACCGAAACAAATTCGACCTGGTTGGCGAGTGCGACTGTCCGAAAACACTTCGTTCCTCTAAGCTGTTCGATGAGTGGTCAAATCCGTTTCGGGACTGCAGCCGAGCTGAGTGCAAACGCCAGGCGGCGGAAAACATAAGAGCGTTTGAGCAAACGTGCTGGCTTTTACCGCCGGGACCCCAGCGATCAATGTGCCAAGCTGCCGCAAAAGCTGAGCGTGAGGTTTTAAATGAAATGTGTGACGAGTGCAGCAAACCGTAGAAGAAGAGCCTGTAAGGTTATTTCAATTGCACTAGGAACCGGAGCGATCGTGTTTACGGGCCTTCTCTGTGGGTATTTTGTGAAGTGCCAATCTGAACAAGACGATCCGCTTGTAAAGGGCTTGCGTGAAATCGCTCCTACCTCAGGAACAGGTGTGAAACAATATTACTATCCAGACGGAAAGCTTTGGGAGGAGTTGGTGTGGAAGAACTACGCGATTCACGAACGTAGGATTTATGACCGGAATGGATCGCTGGCGTTCATAGCATTTTTTGATGAGCCGCGCATTCTGAACGTCAAAATGAGCACTCGCGGAGAGATAACTGCTATTTTCGAGAACGATAAGGATGCGCACTATGACGGATACAAACTTCTCCTCGATAAGGGCCGCCTCATACGGATACAATTGTTTCGGAAGGATGAGCTGATTTGGGAATATGTTCCAGTTTATCAGGATACCAAGGACGCTAGTGACTGAGCGGTGGGCAGGTTGCAGGGGTGGTAGAATCGTACTGCTGCAACTTCGCCTGAGCGGAATGCCTGTTGGCATGGGGCTATGGTTTTATAAACGGCTGTGGAGAATCTATTGGCAGTATTCTTCGAGGCTTTGCATCGCCGCTGTGGACCTGGCAGCAGCACGTACACCACCGGTACGAACAACCGGCTCCTTTCCGACGGCACCTACCGCTACCTTTACGATGCCGAAGGGAACCGGACCTATCGGTTTATCGATAATAACCAGAATGGCCAGTTAGACCAGGGCGACACGGATATCACCAAGTACAATTGGGACCACCGGAATCGGCTGTACAAGGTGCAGCATCAGGCGAGCTATGGGGCGGCGGTGGATTGGGTGATTCGGTATTCGTATGACTATCAGAATCGCCTGGTCTGGCGGCGGATGGACGGCAATGGGGACGGGGACTATGAGCAGAAGCGGGTGTTTGTCTATGATGGCAACCAGGTGGTGATGGACTTTCAGCGGACGGGGGCTGGGAACATCCAGGCCTCGAACCTCAAATGGCGGTATCTTTGGGGTCCGGCCGTGGATCAAATCTTGGCTGAAGAGGCGGTCAACGGCGGTGCCGATGAGACGGTCCAATGGACCTTGACCGATCATTTGAACACCGTCCGCGACATTGCCAAGTACGACTCGCAAACGGATACGACCATCGTGGTCAACCACCTGGTCTATGACGCCTTCGGCAAGGTGACGTCGGAGACCAACCCGGCGGTGGATTCTTTGTTCCTGTTTACCGGCAGGCCGTTTGATGCTGAGGGGGACCGGCGAGAGAGTGTCATCGCAAGAGCGGTGGACCAAGATAATCAACTCCAAAACAACCTCAACCACTGGTATGACGCCCGTGTCGGCCGCTGGCTGAGCGAGGACCCCGTGGGGTTTAGTGCTGGGGTGAACCTATGTGCTTACTCCGGCAATAGCCCGGCGACGGTTCCCGATCCCAGCGGGGAAGCGGCAGGCGAATGGGAACCCCACCGGTATTATTCTCTCAGAGTAGGAGATCGGCATGGGGTGACCAGAGGCAAATGGGGGGGCTTCAGGGCGGTCATCAATTGGATTGTAGAACCTCGCCCCATCATGCCGCCAGCGCACACAGGCCTTCCCTCGACAAGCTGGATCATACAATATGTCACGGCTGAGTTCGATGTTAGGGATGCGAGCGGCAACAGAATTCATGATCCCCGGGATGATGGAAGGTGGGGCTATTGGGAAGCGTGGGAGGTCCGGCCAGGTCAGCCATCCCCAGCGACCAGGCCAGGAGTGGCTGTCGATGACATATTCAGCCAGCCTAATGGCCTCCCGGACACTTGCGGCACTATCGTGATGACAGGATTTGCCGCGTTCTACCCATACACGAACTTGCCGCCCGACTTCGTTTCCAATAATTCGATGACCCATGCGAGGGAGTTGCGTTCTACAAGAAACGCCAACGCATTGGCGGGGCTTCAGCCGAGGTCAGGTACCTTTGTTCGTAAAGTCATAGCGACATGAACAGAGCGGGGCGCAACACGTGTTGTGTAGATGTTGTTCCCTGGAGAGATCCCGGAGCCATGGCCAGGTAACATTGCGTGATGCCTTTGTAGATGGAAAACTGTTATGTCTGTCGCCTTAAGCTTGTTTTGTGCGATCGCAGTTGTTCTGGGGCCTCCTTGTCCTGATGTAGAGCCGGGTCCTGCTATAACGTGGCAGGACTGTTCTCCGGACACAAGGTTTTTTGCCACAGAGGTTTCCTGGGAAGCTTTGGAGGGATCTCCCCCCTGGCGTGAGGGCGAGCCGAATCCACCTTTCCCGGCCAGAGAGGCACTCAAACTTGCGGAGAACGAGAAGTCCCGACTGGTGAAGGACTCCCCACAGAATGGTATTTTTTGGTACCTGGATCGAGTGACGCTCAGGCCCTGGGAGGACCACTGGTATTGGGAGGTTTGCTATAAGGTCCACTATGACCGCGACCAGCTGTATAGGCTCACGCTTGCGGTGCTGATGGATGGGACGCTTGTTCAGCCCAGGGAGTATGGTGTACGGGATGACGAGTCGCCGTCGGTCTATTGGCTAACAAGACGGTGCCCTCCGTCATTGCCGCGAGAAGAAAAGGTGTACAGCTTGCTTGACGGCCGCGACTTTGTCACCCCGATATCGCGCGAGATGTTTCGGCGCTCTCCGCCGTGGCGACCGAATGAAGCGAATCCACCCCTGTCGCCCAGAAAAGCCCTTACCCTGGCCGAACGGGAGAAGGCGAGACTGATCAGGCCTTCTGCCAACAGAGACCTGGTATGGTCCTTGGAAGGCATCAGCCTCGTGCCGCGCGCGGATGATCGCTGGTATTGGGTGATTGAGTATTGGGGCAGCCCGGGTGGCGCATTGGGCGGCCTCCCTTCCATTCTCAATCTTGTCGTACTGATGGACGGGACGTTGGTTCCGCCGAAGGAGTCACGCCACCCCGGGGTCACGTTTCATGAACGGTCGGGCTGCTCCACCGAGGGAGGGAAATGGGACCCCAGGGACTAATGGCGTCAATGAGAACCGCCAGAAAGAAACGCGATTCAGGACGCGCCAACCAAAAACACCACTCGCCCAACCAACCGCGATGAATGCACGTGCTGGACTATCTGGTGACTAACTTCGAGCACCGTCAGCGCGGCCACCTGCGCGAGCGCTACCTGTGGGGCCCGGCGGTGGACCATATTGCGGCGATTTGGGAAGAATTCCCTCTCCCTCGGGAGAGGGCCAGGGTGAGGGCAGTTCCTTCCCCTTTTAGGCCATGAAAAAGCTTGAGATGCGCTTGGTGGATTTGGTCCAGTGGCCCATGACGGACTGTTTGAACACGCTGCGGGACGTTGTCCAATATATCTCGGAAACAGGGCCGAGTATAATCAATGTCGGGAACCGTGACCGGATTCAATGAGGGCGACTCCAGTGGTCAGTGACCTAATCTGTGCAGTTTCTAGCAGGGTGACGTGGGCGACGAACTCGCCCGAAGCTCTCTCTGTACCCAACCCGGCGGTGGCATCTCTTTTTCTGTGCACTGTCCGGTCATGTCGGGGCGAGCGAAAGGCGCAAGGCGACCATACGGCCCGACCGTTTGACCCGGATAGCCAACTTCAAAACAACCTCAGCCGCTGGTACGATGCCCGTGTCGGCCGCTGGCTCAGCGAGGACCCGGTGGGCTTCGCCGCCGGCGATGGGAATTTGTATCGGTATGCTGTTAATAGTCCCCTGGCTGGTATCGATGCAACCGGGCTGGCTAGACAGCCTCGCCACCATTGGTTCATGGCGTACCACAACGGACCAGATGATTATGGCCAAGGATTAGTGGACGCCAAATGCCGGATTCCACACATTAATATCAACAGATATACTACCGAGTACAGTCGGGAAGAGCATGCCTTCATCCATCGCAAGGTTGGAGGAGAAATCATAGTCGGCGATCTCTACAGAGTAATGTACGAAAGGTTGTTGGAAGCAACCTCGAGTTGTTGTACATTTCTGGTCGGTATGAAGGCGCTAATGTTGGCCTGGCATGAGCCATCCGTTTCGCTCAAATGCGAGAAATGCTTCCGGGACAGGTTAAGCCGTTCGATTTGATACCTTATCAAGAGTCTGCTGACCCACCGCAATCGACTCTGCAGGAATTCAACGGCAAGATCGCCGAGGCATGTGGATGTACACCTGAGCACCAAGACCTTACGAATCGTGAGGTGCTTAAGAGGCAACTGGAGTTTCTGGAAAAGATCAAGCACGACCTAAAGCTGACGCCACCGACAATAGAAGACCAGCTCTGGGACATCATTTCCCACCCCATTGCTGTTCCTGCACCCTTTCCAAGTGTGCCCGGAAAACCTCTCATGCCGACGCCAGGCAGGATTCCGGTATTGCGATGAGGCTGTGTTCGATTTGGAGGACGACTGATGAGCACCCCTATTTCAGAGGTTTTTCACATTGACCAATGGCAGAATCGTATAGGGCGGAGCGCTCCGAGTAAGTGGGGCAATCGCGCCTTGGGCACCATCATTGGTCCGCGTGACGCGTGCATGCTGGTCGAGTTACGGCGCATGGTGCGCGGATACATGACATTTGGTGATCCTGTGCCCACTGATTTCTTCCTGCTCGGTATCGGCGAGCCGCCCTCTCGCGATCGAACGAAGATTGGCGGGCTACCGTTTTGGCCACGTAGTCGCCCGTGGCCACATTCCGCGGCGCACGTCCCGCTGCCCTTTCTTGCGCAGTTCAATTTCCGTGGCTCGCGCGATATCGTGGGTGAGTTACCCGCGGACATACTGTTGCTATTTGGCCACAAAAACGAGCCTTCCGAGATCGTAGCGGTATGGCAATCGTCAAAATGCCGGGAACCATTAGTCGGTCCCGACGACATGCCGATTACCCCTGTGACACCATGTCTCTATGGCACTCGGTGGAGGACGGAAAGCTATCTTGATGGGAGATGGCCGGACGATCTGATCCTTGAAGACGGCAGCCGCGTTCTGGAGCCGTGGCTCCTTTGTGAGCCGCTGGGTCTCAAAATCGGGGCTTCTTATTTCCTTCTTTCGCGCGATGAACAGCTTAGTACTGGGGAACGTATCGTTTGCTCCATGTGTGCCCTCCCCCCCCAGCCGGGTGTACCCTGGCAGTTTACAAATCGGGCAGAGCCGCTAACGGAGAGTGAAGCGGAGCAGCTTACTTTTGAGTTAACCGGGCATCCACCCGACGGTTTCGCGGTGGTCTCTGTGGCCATTACTCCCACCGGAGAACCCCACGTTATGTCGCTTGAATATGATTAGATCGCAAACACGTCTGGCATATGTATGGGACGGTGCCCTTGAAGAACGTAGTTATTGCGTTTCACTCGGTCTCATTGAAGGAATGAACCTCAAGGAGCGCGGCCCGCTCGCGGTAGTGTGGGACTAGCAAACCACAAAACCGTTTGGATGTGGTGTCCGAACCGCTACAAAAAAATTCCGCCCTCCGGCGGATGTATAACTCCAACGGCAACCGCGTCCTTGCAGGCGGCAGCACGTACACCACCGGTACGAACAACCGGCTCCTTTCCGACGGCACCTACCGCTATCTCTACGATGCCGAAGGAAACCGGACCTATCGGTTTATCGATAATAACCAGAATGGCCAGTTAGACCAGGGCGACACGGATATCACCAAGTACAATTGGGACCACCGGAATCGGCTGTATAAGGTGCAGCATCAGGCGAGCTATGGGGCAGCGGTGGACTGGGTGGTGCGGTATTATTATGACTCTGAGAACCGTCTGGTCCGGCGGCTGGAGGACGGCAACGGGGATGGAGACTATGAAGGCAAACGGGTGTTTCTCTGTGACGGGAACGAGATCGTCCTGGACCTGGAGCGGACGGGGGCGGGGAATGTGCAGGCGGGCGACCTCCGCTGGCGTTACCTTTGGGGTCCGGCCGTGGACCAGATCCTGGCCGAGGAAAATGTTGACAACGGGGCTGACGAAACCGTACAGTGGACTTTGACGGACCACCTGAACACGGTCCGGGACATCGCCAAGTATGATCCGGGCAGCGACATGACCACCGTGGTCAATCATCTCATCTACGATGCCTTCGGCGGGGTGACGTCGGAGAGTAATCTGACGATCGATAGTCTCTTCTTATTCACGGGTAGACCATTTGATAGTGACACACAACTTCAGAACAACCTCAACCGCTGGTACGATGCCCGTGTCGGCCGCTGGCTGAGCGAGGACCCCATCGGCTTTATCTCGGGAGAATTGAATGGATACTGCTATACACAAAACAGCCCACTTACAGGAACAGACCCCACAGGACTAAAAGCAAATGACAAAAGACCTGGCGGCATTGGATATTGTCTTGGCCAAGAATGGGTCTGCAACCTCTGTTGCACCAGGAAAGCAGATCGGCTGCGCCCCATTCCGGGCGCGAAACCGCTAAAAGGCATCGTCCCTATGGGACCACCGGGTGGTCATAATGAAACATATCCATTTCCCGCGACGCCGGCTCGTCCGATTGGTGGCGGTGGGGCCGGTCCATGCATTATCCTCGTGGTAAAGTGCCCGGGGAGTATCCGGGTATTCCATTTCTCTGTTGGCGATTCACCCCTTGCCACTCTTCGGCGATTCGCTTGGGACAAAGGGTGTGCCGCAATCATATGTGGCGGCGATGACGAGGGGCAGTCGAATTGCCTAGCCGACGATGTCATAGACTCAGCCGCCAATGTGGGCATCAACATTGTCGGCGTTTCGGGGGCTTCGGGATGTGGGGTGACGGCTGAAGGAGACTGGTATGAAGTATCGTAGTGGGTGGCTCCTCGGTGCAAAAGTGCTGCTAGTGTTTGTCGCACTCGCCTCAGCATTTGTCCTTGGGGTAGGCTTCCAGGCAGCCAAACAGATTTCGCGGGTTTATCACTCGCGTGGCAGGTTCGCACAAGTCGCGTGCTTATTGAGAGTGTACCACAAGGAGCATGGTAGCTTTCCTCCTGCGAGGTTCCGGGCAGTCCCTGGTGGACCGATGCACAGCTGGCGTGTGTTAGTGGCGCAATACATAGACGATAACCACAGGCGCCGCTTCATGCGTTACGATTTCTCCAAGCCGTGGGACAGTCCGGAAAATCTTGAAACGCTAGGTGGTATGACATGGTTCAGCGTTGATGGTAGCACTAACATGGCGCACTATCTCATCATCGCCGAAGACGACCACTGGCCAGCAGCGACACCGTTAAGGGCCTTGCTCATTACCGAGGGTGAACACCGAGTCTTGCTCGTTGAGTATCCAGATTCTGACGTGATCGTAACCGAGCCGAGATACTAACCGAAGTGCCCAGCAAGTACTCGTGTGCCATAGCCGATGGCCAGTGCGATTCGTCAGGCTTATGCCGCTTCGGCTGCGTTCTCGACCGGATTTGGACCGATTACGGCTCCGAGCCCGCCCTGGTGCTCGACCACTACCGTTACATCTACGACCCGGGCCGACAGCCGTATGAGCCGCACCAACCAGCTTACGAACTCTTTGAGCGAAACCTACCAGTACGACGCAATGGACCGGCTGGTTGATGCACTTCGCAACGACGGGTTCGACCAGTCGTGGGGGCTTGATGGGCTGCGAAACCTCGCTACGTTTGACGACGATGGCCAGAACCAAAGCCGCACCGTCGATGTGGCCAACGAGATCACCGAAATTACCGGCGGCTGCGAAACACCGAATTACGATGGAGCTGGGAATATGATAAGCGGGCCAAAGCCGGGCGATGAGACAACACGAGTGCACTATGGCTATGATGCCTGGAATCGGTTGGTGAAGGTCTTTGCCCACGATTCGCAGAACCTCGGCCGGCCGGGGCCGTGGCCGAAAAGCGGGTCGACCCGGCCTACGACGCCGCCGGACAGCTCGTCACCCTCGGCCGCTACGCCGACCTGGCTGGCACACAGCTTGTCGCCCAGTCCGACTACACCTACGACCAGGCCGGGCGACTGCGAGGCCTCAGCCACTTCCGGGGACAAACCACGTTTGTTGAGCATACCTGGTCGTTCGATGCCGCCAACCGCATGACCCAGTATATCAACTCGGTGGACGGCACGGCCGACTATACCCACGATGATGCCGGCCAGCTCACCGCCGCCGACTACGACTATCAGAGCGATGAACTCTACGAATATGACGCCAACGGCAACCGCGTCACCGCCAATGGCAGCACTTACACCACGGGCACGAATAATCGGCTCCTCTCCGACGGCACCTACCGGTATCTCTACGATGCCGAGGGNAACCGCACGTATCGGTTTATGGATAATAATGCTAACGGTCAATTAGACCAAGGCGATACTGACATTACGAAGTATAACTGGGACCATCGGAACCGGCTGTATAAGGTGCAGCATCAGGCGAGCTATGGCGCGGCGGTGGACTGGGTGGTGCGGTATTATTATGACTCTGAGAACCGTCTGGTGCGGCGGCTGGAGGACGGCAACGGGGATGGAGACTATGAAGGGAAGCGGGTGTTTCTGTATGACGGGAACCAGATCGTCCTGG
>Ga0067045_1000874_pt1 | contig 10944 bp, 12 predicted proteins | sample TerdegcTABiofilm_FD_59184 | JGI IMG/M metagenome (GOLD analysis project Ga0067045, IMG submission 59184) | Combined Assembly of (Gp0054472, Gp0054536) Wastewater bioreactor microbial communities from Singapore -Terephthalate degrading...
CTCTTCCCAGGGCCATTTTCTGCAGATCTGAACCGGAGGCCTGGACGGGCGTATTAATGAGAGCATTTCTATGATCGGGATCGACATACCTGATCCGGCCCAATGCCGATCTTGAGATCCTGTATTCTGCTCCGCCTATCACCACCTTCGGTGCTCCTTCGGTCGCCTTTCGCTGCCAGCTTTCCAGGCCGGGATAGGCATCATAAAATCGGCGCAGAAATTCCCTGGCCTCATCCTCAGTCAGTTGGGGCAGCTGGGCCAGGACCATATTTGCCCCTCCTCCATATACCGTTCCATAGTTCAGAGTCTTGGCTATCTGCCTCTCCTCTGCGGATATATTCGACTTCTGGAATAAGGCCCGAGCGGTCTGATTATGGGGGTCGTTGCCTTTCTTAGGATAAAGGAGGTGAGGCTCCGGGAGATCTCGCAGGTCAATCTCTATGGGGCAGTGGATGTTTCCACTCCCGCCCTGGTGGACCTGATGCAGCGGGGCATTCCGGTGCTGCACTTCACTCGCGGGGGCTGGTTTCAGGGGATGAGCCTGGGCCATACCCACAAGAATGTGGAGCTGAGGATGAAGCAGTTCGAGTGGGCAGCAGACCGGAAGAGATCGCTGACCATTGCCCGGTCCATAGTCTCAGGGAAGATCAAAAACTCCAGAACTCAGCTGCGCAGAAATGATCCGGATCCCTCATCAGCAGTTCTGGAGAGCCTGGAAAAGCTCTCCCGTGATGCGAAGAAGACATCAAGCGCGGAGAAGCTCCTCGGGATCGAGGGAGCGGCGGCTGACCTTTACTTTGGCCGGCTGGATCACCTGCTTAAGGGGGATGAGGAATTCTCCTTCCAGAGCAGGAACCGGCGTCCGCCAAAAGACCCGGTGAATGCTGTGCTCTCATACCTTTATGCTGTCCTGGCGAAAGAGATGTTTGTGACCCTGCTGGCAGTGGGCTTTGATCCGTATCTGGGATTCTACCACCGGCCCAGGTACGGCCGGCCGGCACTGGCGCTGGACATGATGGAGGAGTTCAGGCCAGTGATTGCGGACTCGACTGCAATCACGCTGTTTAACAAGAGAGAACTTGGTGATAAGGACTTTATCAGGACGGGGCTGGGCATCTCCCTCACCTCGAAGGCCAAGAAGACGGTAATTGGAGGCTACGAGAGGCAAATGGAGGTTGAGATCACTCACCCTATCTTCGGCTACGCTGTCAGCTATCGGCGGATATTTGAGGTTCAGGCAAGGCTTCTCTCGAGAGTGCTCTTTGGCGAGATAAAGGAGTACCCTGCGTTCAGCAGGAGGTGATGTATTTGTCCGGAAGGAACTGTTATGTGGTAAGCTATGATATCATGGACCCAAAAAGGCTGCAAAGGGTGCATAAGACCATGAAAGGCTTTGGTGAGCCTATCCATTATTTTGTTTTTCGCTGCGATCTAACTCCAAAAGGCAGGGTGGAACTGGTGGCGGCCCTGACCGATCTCATCAAGCACGACCAGGACAGGGTCATGATCGTTGATCTGGGACCGTCTGAGGGCGGTGCGATGGAGAGGATTGAGTTCATCGGGGTTAGGACGGAAGAATCTTCGCGCAAAGCGGTCATAGTCTGATGTCATCAAATCATAATAATCGGTATCTATCGCTGTGATAGCCTCATGGCAGACCAGGATCGCACCCCCTGGCTGCCAGATCTATTGCCACACTGGATTGAAGCACAATCAATAAATATACCCAGGGAAAATTGAAGGATTGCAGGCATCTGGCGAGCAGGCACCCTATTGTTAGGGCCATTCGCTCCAGACGAATGGGTAAAAATATAACTGTTTTTGATCAATTTTTCAGGCAAATTTCGCACGTCGATGTGGTTTCCAAAACCCTGGGAGATGCGCGAAAGGCCAGAGCATATCGAAAATCGCTTCGAACAGAGCCCAACTTTCTGAAAGTATTCATCAAAGTTGACGGTATATGCGAAAATCGGCTTTTTTTCGATAGCAGTAAAGGCCGAAAAACGGCCGCCCCCTATCCATGTCTGAAAGGACGTGGCCCAATTGAAACATCCCTGCAACTGCTCGATCTTCTTGCGAATTTCCTCCCTATCCATGTCTGAAAGGACGTGGCCCAATTGAAACAAAAATGTGGTCGTGTAATCAATGTACGTCCCAAATTCTATCCATGTCTGAAAGGACGTGGCCCAATTGAAACGTGGAACTCCTGATACGTTTAGTAATGAAATGTCTAAATATCTATCCATGTCTGAAAGGACGTGGCCCAATTGAAACAATCTGTACCGCCTAGCTATTTCTTCAGGAATACATCCCTCTATCCATGTCTGAAAGGACGTGGCCCAATTGAAACCACGATTACCGATTTGATCAAATCGTCCACCGTTACTATCCATGTCTGAAAGGACGTGGCCCAATTGAAACTAGGTCAAACCATATTTGATGTGCTTGACCAATGTCTATCCATGTCTGAAAGGACGTGGCCCAATTGAAACGAGCTGGTAAGAAAACTTGAAAACCGTGGTGTCTTCCTATCCATGTCTGAAAGGACGTGGCCCAATTGAAACATGATAGATTTATGATCTAGGTTTGAAATTTCATCAGCCTATCCATGTCTGAAAGGACGTGGCCCAATTGAAACTTTCTTTTTCTAACTTTATGCGGTGTGTCTCTTCATGTCTATCCATGTCTGAAAGGACGTGGCCCAATTGAAACTTTTTTGTAGCGATCTCTTCTCTTCTCATGTACTATTCTATCCATGTCTGAAAGGACGTGGCCCAATTGAAACGCAATGGAGGGCGAGGGATTCGCTCTGCGTCTTCTACTATCCATGTCTGAAAGGACGTGGCCCAATTGAAACATCTCGTCCATAATTACTGTTGCCGACTTCTTGCCATCTATCCATGTCTGAAAGGACGTGGCCCAATTGAAACATCTCGTCCATAATTACTGTTGCCGACTTCTTGCCATCTATCCATGTCTGAAAGGACGTGGCCCAATTGAAACTTCTTATGTTTGGTTTCTGGTTTTTTGGTTCGATACTCTATCCATGTCTGAAAGGACGTGGCCCAATTGAAACCGGTCGAGAGAGCGGCATTTATGAGCTTGCACTCAAACTATCCATGTCTGAAAGGACGTGGCCCAATTGAAACATGACCAGCTGGGTGAGTGATAGCCACAACACCATCATCAGCCTATCCATGTCTGAAAGGACGTGGCCCAATTGAAACATAAATGCGTTGAAGCATTTCGAAAAAGAGAATAGGCCTATCCATGTCTGAAAGGACGTGGCCCAATTGAAACACATATTTAAAGGTATTGATATGAGGGGCATTGCATGCAAACTCGATTTTGCAAATTTAGTCGCGTGTCTGCAAAGAATGTGACAGATGCTTTCAGTGTATTGGTTATATCGATCTAGAATTTATCCTGATAAACTTTGAAATAAATTTTGAAATAAGAGATAAGTAAGGTTTATATTTCATCAATAGTTACTAGGATTCTATGTCTGGTGATATGGCTGATGTTAATAAAGCAATAGAAGAACGCGGATTTGAAGCAATTGCTAAGGAAGAAATAACGGATGTTGCTGAACGAGTCGGTAATAGGTCGGAATTCTATCGAGTGATTACACCGGATATTTTTATGGGCGGTGTGAAAGAAGGATTCATAGAAATGATAGCTGTATCAGCCAGAACTGATGCTATCGAGTATTTTATATCCAAAAAACAGAAAACTGAGCTAATTGAAGAGATCAATATCAAGTTGAGTCCACAACAGGCCAAGAAATTAACGCGTTGGTTATTAAGGAATTTAATATTATATGAGAGAGCATTTGGTGAAACCATACTGATAGACGAAATAAATCCTGAAAAATTGGCAAATGACGACGCTATAAAAGTCCTTGATGACGCATTAAATAAAAAGCTGAATGAGCTGATTATAGGTATGAATATAAAATCATAAAGGTAATTACTATGGCTGGTGCGATCTATCAAGGGAATTTCGACGTGATGGCCTCAAAATCTGTTGGGGCATCAGGCGAACTTCGTTCATTTGAGATTGAATTAATAACATCAAGAAAAGCGATTAAAGGAAATTCGGAGATAGAACGAGCCACGGAAGGTGGAGAAATCATGATTTATGGTCTAGGAGGGAAACGAGGCGTTTTGCCGTCTGAAGTAAAAAGAAGGTTTGAAATATCTCTAACAAGGGATGAAATTGAAGATAGCATATTAGGAGATAATTTGTCTGGAATTGCCACCCAGGAGCTAATTGCATCTGCCAAATCAGACATAATGTTAGCTATAAACGAGATTGCCAAGACGACGAATATTCAACTTTCACAAGAGGAAAAAGAAAAATTGGCAAACTTCTCTATCTATCTGCTAAATAGGTTAGGCTCGGTGGTATGAATGCCCGCAGCAGAGTCCACTATTTTATTGGATCAAGCTTTAAAATATATACCATTATTAGCCAGCGCAGCACAGAAACTGGGATTATCTCCTCAGCAAGCAGTATCTGCTAGTAATTCACTTGGTTCCGTATTGGAATCTACAATAAAAGAATTGCCCAAAAACAAACTTGCTGATGCTTTGAAAGGGAAAAGTCTTACAGCGACAAAGAAACATTTCCTAATTCCCACAACTTCAATTACTGTTAAACTTGAATGAATTGTTCTTATCCTTTTCACCTCTTCTCGATAACTATTTTTTCGCCCTCTATTCTCGCTACCAACTCCTCACCCACCTCAAACGGAAAAGCGCTGTCCCTGACAAAATCACTCGGTAAATTGATACTATGTCGCGATTTGCTGCCATAAAGCTTGACCTTTGCCTGACTAACCATGCTTCATATATCGGTTTTATTGGTATATAATACTATTGTGTATACGATAGTACATAAGTATAAATAGTCGTAGTGGTATATACCATAGTATGCAAACCACTCCCAATTCCCGCAAACTCCGAGGAAGAGAGATAGCTGATAAGGGCAACCAAGTTAAAAAGAATCAACGATCACTCATACAAGGTAAAATCCCAATCAGGAAAGGGCATCTACGAAGTCAAATCAACACCAACCGGCATGACTTGCACCTGCCCTGATTTTGTTTATCGCGGCGGAAAGTGTAAGCACATACAGGCGACCCGCTATTACCTCGAAATCGAGAAAGACACACCCCAGGGCGTCGTTACTGAAAAGTTCCACCTGACCTATAAACAGGCATGGGACGCCTACAACGCCGCGCAAATGGCAGAGGTCAAGCTATTCGATGAGCTGTTGAAAGACCTGGTAAAGACTATTCCAGAACCAGAGCAGACAATGGGACGACCACGCATACCACTTCATGAATCCCTGTTCTGCGCGATCCAAAAAGTCTATTCTCAGCTTTCCAGCCGCCGCGCGCATGGCCTATTCCAGAATGCAACAGAAAGAGGCCAAATCGAGCATGCTCCTAACTTCAACCAGCCATCGATCCTCTTCAGGAACCCTGAGATAACACCTATTCTACACGAGTTAGTCACGCTCTCCGCTCTGCCAGTCGCGGGGATTGAAGTTGATTTCGCGGTCGATTCAACGGGCTTCAGGACGACTCAATTCAGCGCCTACAATGGGGTGAAGCATGGCCAGAAGAAAGAGCATCATTGGGTTAAGGCTCACCTTTGTGCTGGGGTCAAGACAAACATCGTTGCTGCTGTTGCGATCACAGATGAGAATGGCGGCGATTCGCCCCAGTTTGGTCCGCTGGTCAAGAAGACTGCACAAAGATTCACCATCAATGAGGTATCTGCTGATTTGGCTTACTCCTCGCGTCTCAATCTTCAGTTAGTGGCAAATGAAGGTGGTAAGGCATACATACCATTTAAGAAGAACGCTACTGGCAAAGCCAGAGGTTCAATGCTCTGGAGCAAGATGTATCACTATTTCCAGCTTAACCGCGATGATTTCATGGAGCACTACCATAAGAGGAGCAACATAGAGGCCACGAATGCCGCCATAAAGAGGAAGTTCGGAGAGACCTTGAAATCCAAGAATCCTGTTGCTCAGGTGAATGAGTTACTTGCTAAAATAATTGCGTACAACCTAACCGTGGTAATCCACGAGATGTACGAAAATGGGATACAACCTGAGTTCCTGCAAATTAAGTCTGATGTCTGCAAAGGAAGTCCCTCATTTTAGGGACTTTCTATGCAAAGCCGATATGAGGAGAGTATGGGGATCTATCCATGTCTGAAAGGACGTGGCCCAATTGAAACTCGAACTCAGAAAAGCAGCCGCGTGATCGAATCCACTCTATCCATGTCTGAAAGGACGTGGCCCAATTGAAACGCCGTCTCCAAGAGGGCATCCGTGGCAATGTAGCTGCCGCTATCCATGTCTGAAAGGACGTGGCCCAATTGAAACGTAATTGAGTATGCGAATAACCTTGATCCTCGCGACCTATCCATGTCTGAAAGGACGTGGCCCAATTGAAACTTAAAAAGAGAGTAAACAGGAAGCCTGTATAGATCGTACTCTATCCATGTTTGAAAGGACGTGGCCCAATTGAAACTTGAAGTCGTGGTTGTTGATGCCGTTGAATGTGAGACTATCCATGTCTGAAAAGACGTGGCCCAATTGAAACTTGTTGACTCCGTTTAACGCCATTTTTAATGTCGTTATATCCATGTCTGAAAAGACGTGGCCCAATTGAAACTTAATAGGCAGATCGACCCCGCCGTATCGCAGCTTAATATCCATGTCTGAAAAGACGTGGCCCAATTGAAACTCAAATAATTTTAAATCTTTTGCGCTATATTTGTACTGGCTATCCATGTCTGAAAAGACGTGGCCCATTTAAAAGTAAATTTTTGTGATTCTGATATTGAGTGTTTCTATCACCCAGGAGTGATCAAAGATTGCTAATGTCAGCCATCAAAAATAGGCTGATTTCGCAAGGATTTTGATAGATTTCATTCCTGTAGTCCTTGGCCACGATTTATATTTTCTTGTATCTTTAAACCAACATTCCGCACTTCGCATAAAATAATCCAAGAAATAGCCTATGATTAAAATAGGAAAGATTATTTAATAGCAGCGACAGCTTCTTCCTAGAAGGGAAGCAGCATGGAGATGGATGTCCAATCTTATTTGATAGGCCACCTTGGCATAGTAGCAGGCACGTTCGATGCATTGAATATCGCGGATGTAATTGATCGGGTCCTTCCAAAGAGAGGCTCGCGAAATCTTCCTCATTCAATAATTATCAAAGCTATGATCCTGAATGGCTTGGGTTATACTGGTCAGCGGCTTTATCTCTTTCCTAACTTTTTCAAGACAATCCCTGCCGAAAAGCTACTTGGCAAAGGAATTTGTCCGACTGACCTTAATGATGATGTCGTTGGAAGGACACTCGATGCGATCTACAAATACGGTGCTACCGAGCTTTTCAATGAAATATCTTTGCATATTATGAAACAATTTTCCTTTGGAACTCAACTGCTTCATGCAGACACAACAAACTTCGGAGTTTATGGAAAATATGAGAATGATGCACCGGACAGTACCGATTCTATTAAAATTACTTTTGGCCATGCCAAAGATGGTAGAATGGATCTGAAGAGGTTTGTCCTCGGCATGGTTACAAATCAGTTTGGCTTGCCTCTCTTCACCGAAGCTTACTCTGGAAACAAATCTGATAAGAAAAGCTTAATGGAGATGATACAAAAAACGCAACAAGCGATCGATTTAGATGATGATAATTTTTGGGTCGCTGATAGCGCTCTGTATACTGAAGAAAATATTAAACTAATGGGTACAGAAACAAAATGGATTACACATATGCCCGCTACGGTGGCAGAAGCTCAAAAGCTCCTCAACTCCAACTTTAAATATGATTCCTGGCAGCGATCCACGATACGCTTTTTATGCTACTGATATCAATTATGGCGGCGTCCCTCAGCGTGCAGTTGTTGTTTGGTCCAAAGAAATGAACGAGAGGAATGAAAAGACATTTGAGAGAAAAATTGAGAAAGAAACTATAGAAGCAGGAAAAGATCTCAAAAAGCTAATGAGAAAGAAATTTGCATGCGTACCTGACGCTGATAATGATTTAAGATTATGGCAATCCTCACATCCACACCATATCCTCGATAATGTGCAGGTTGTGCCTGTTATGGAAAAAGCAGAAAAGAAACGAGGAAGGCCGAAAAAAGATGAGCTTTTAACTGCGAGCTATATGATTCAGGGAGAAATTAAATTAAATGAAGGAGCTCTGATCGAAGCTCGGAAGAACTTAGGTCGATTCGTTTTAGCCAGTAATCAGGTCGATCTCGATCCCGAGGTTATGCTAAATTACTATAAAGGACAGCAAGCGGTGGAACGTGGATTCAGATTCTTGAAGGATAAAAGTTTCCATGTCTCAGAGGTCTATCTCAAAAAAGAGGAGAGAATAGAAGCACTCTGCATGATTATGGTGTTAAGTCTTCTAATATATTCATTTGCTGAATGGAAGCTCAGGCAAGAACTCAAGAAAACAGGCCAGACTGTGCCTAATCAGCTAAATAAACCAACACAGCGACCCACAATGCGCTGGGTCTTTGAGATTTTTATGGGCGTTATAGCATCGGCTATTATGGACGGTGAAACAATCATAAAATCAGTTATACATCTAAGCGATCCCCAGAAAACCATTCTGGAATTATTAGGTAGTGAGTGCAAAAAGTATTATGTGATGGGGTGAACTGCGGAATGTGGGTTTAAAAAATAAAAAATGCAATTTCACGTATCATATTAGCCCTCCCTAAAATCTATGGGAAACTTATTTATTCATTAAGCTGTTCTACTTCTTGAATGAACGCGGTCCTTCTGGGCACCCTGCTCCATGATTTAAGCAAAGTCGGCCAGCGGGCTGGCCTTTCTGGAAATTGCAATGATATTGCATCAGCCGTTCTTCATCCTCTCCTGCCGCAGGGCCTGCAAGAAGCAGGAAAATTGGCGTCAGTGCCAGAGTCTACTGCAGTCCTTACCACTCCAGGAAATAGGTTCGCCGAGATCTTTCGTATAGCCGATTGGATTTCAGCCGGCAAAAGGGATGAGTCAACAAAGGAAATTGCCGCTCCTCTGCTCTCCCTGTTTTCTCTTATCGATATTGGAAAAGGCAGCCTTCCCAAATCTGCTTTCTACTCTCCTCAATCCCTTAGCCTTGAACGCAATGTGATATTTCCAGATGACGAAATGCACGAGCTCGCTTCAGCATATAAAAGCTCCTGGGAATCACTAAAAAATGATCTCACAATCGCTAAAGGAATCAAGAATATAGAATCTTATTCTACTACTCTTCTTTATCTCCTAAAAAAGCACACCTGGGCCATTCCATTATCCGCTTCACAAGAGAATCAGGACATCTCCCTCTTTGATCATTCCAGAATTGCCTGCGCCATCGCCGCTTGCTTGATGAAAGAGAATGCTGATCCAGATGAGATTTCTTCCGAACTTATCTCTAAAAACGTTGCAAAAGATAGATTCCTCCTGGTGGCGGGAGACGTCTCCGGCATCCAGGATTTTCTCTACACCATCACCTCCAAAGGGGCAGCAAAAGGACTTAGAGGTCGCTCCCTCTACCTTCAGCTCCTCTCAGAAGCGGCAGCCAAGTTCATCCTGCGGGAACTGGACTATCCTCTGGCAAATCTGATCTACTCCGGTGGCGGTCATTTTTACATCCTAATTAGCTCTGCTGATGAAAGCCGATTGCAGGATCTAAAGCTGGCACTGGAAAGTGCCCTTCTCCAGATGCATCAAGGCGATATATTTCTGGCCCTTGGCTGCGCAAAGCTGACCGCACGAGATCTGCTCATAGACTCGGATGGGGAGCAGTCGGGCCTTTCCACTAAGTGGGGCCGGGCCATGAACCAGGCGGGCATATCCAAGCTGCAGCGATTCTCTCTATTGGGCTCGGAGAAATATGAGGAGATCTTCGGCCTGAATCCTGAGGAAAAGGGTGGAGTCGCTCCGGTCTGTGATGTCTGCAAGCGAGAGGGAGACTTATGGTATCGATCCGAGATCTGGAGGCGATGGTATAGACCAAATCCCGAGAAAGCCTTCTGCCATCACTGCATGACCTTCGAGAAGATGGGAGAGCACTTGCCCAAAATGAAATTCCTGATTGAGGTCCAGGGTGGCAGGAAGGATAAATCACCGGAGGGTAATCTCCTTTGCAGATTCGAGCCCCTTGGGATAGAATACTACGATTGTGAGGACAGGGATAAGCTTCAGGCACTCCTGAAGAATTTCCATCAATCGAGGTTGATAATCTATTCCCTGGAGCCGGACAAATTTATCAACGAAAATTTGGTTAAGATAGCGGCAGAGAATGATGCAGCACTTGGTTTTCGCCTCATTGCCAAGGCCACTCCCATGACCGAGAATGAGACAATTGCCGAGGTGAGCGAGCTTGCCGGAAAAAGCTGCGGCGTTCCAAGAATCGGCATCCTTCGAATGGATGTTGATAATCTGGGATTGGTATTCTCTAAAGGTTTGGGAAAGAGGGCTTCTCTCTCCCGCATCTCTACATTGAGCACTATGCTCTCCATCTTCTTCGACGGATGGATAGACAGAATCTGTCAGGACTGGCCAGATAAGGCATATCTGATCTACTCTGGGGGCGATGATCTCTTTTTAATCGGATCCTGGGATGTAATTCCTGAAATCGCCATTCGCATTAGAGAAGACTTCAGGGCTTATACCTGCAATAATCCCAACTTCTCACTATCGGCAGGTATAACGATTGCTGAAGAGAAATATCCTCTTTATAGGTCAGCAGAATCAGCTAAGAGGGCTCTAGATGATGCCAAATCAAGGGACAGATATGGTCAGCAAAAGGATGCGATCTCTTTCTTGAATGAGACAATGGACTGGACGGAGATGCGCATATCCAGAGAAATCGCATTATGCCTAAAATCATGTTTG
>Ga0067045_1032062_pt1 | contig 10943 bp, 6 predicted proteins | sample TerdegcTABiofilm_FD_59184 | JGI IMG/M metagenome (GOLD analysis project Ga0067045, IMG submission 59184) | Combined Assembly of (Gp0054472, Gp0054536) Wastewater bioreactor microbial communities from Singapore -Terephthalate degrading...
ATCGGGCACCTGCCACAGGTCGCGGAAGCGCCGGTTCGAGGTGAAGATGCGCCCTTCGATGTTGTCGACCAGGATGCCGTCGATGGTGGAATCGAGGATGTTGCGCAGCATGGCCTGGCTGCGCTGGGCCGCCGTGGCCATCGCCAGCACGCTGGCCTGCCCCTGCTCCAGCTGGCCCGCCAGTTCGCTGGCGCGCGCCAGCGCCGCTTGGGCGCGGGCACGGCTGGCCGCCAGCAGCCATGCCGCCAGGGCCAGCGCCAGGCTCACCAGCACGCCCGTCCAGGCCACCGCCAGCGGCCGCGCCAGCAGCTCGCCATCGAAGCCGGGCATGGCGCGCACGCGCAAGGTCCAGGCGTGGCCGGCGATGCTGATGCGCTGCTGCGACGCCAAGGTGGCCGAGGCCCCCGCCGACTGGCTGCCCGGCAAGCTGTCGTACATCAGGGCCGCCTCGGCCACCTGGGCGCCGTCGTAGATTTCCAGGTCCAGCTGGCGCGATGCCTCGCCACCCACGCCCGCCATCAGGTCGCCCATGCGAAAGGGCGCAAAGACCCAGGCGCGCAAGGCGGCGCGGCGCTGCTCCACGCTGGCATGCGGCAAGCCATTGTCATACACGGGCAGCACGACGAGGAAACCATAGGCGTCGCCGCTGCCGGCGTCCTGCACCAGGCGGATCTTGCCCGTCATGGCGGCCTGGCCCGTGTCGCGCGCCCGCTCCAGCGCCGCGCGGCGCACGGCCTCGGACCAGAGGTCGTAGCCGAATGCCAGCAGGTTGCTGTCGCTCAGCGGTTCCAGGTAGGTGATGGGCGCATGCCAGGCGCGCTGGCCGGGCGGGCGGATGGCATAGCCGGGATAGCCTTGCGCGCGCACCTGCGCCTCGTGCCGCGCGCGCTCGGTGCCGGGCAGCAGCGGCAGGTAGCCGATGCCGTGGATGCCAGGGAAATGCCGGTCCACCTGCTGCACCGCCAGATAGGCATGGAATTCGCTGCGCGTGACATCGTGCGAACTGGCATACAGGCCCTGCACGCCGTGCAGCACCTGGATATACGTCTGCATGCGCCCCGCGATGCTGCCCACCAGCTCGCGCACGCGGAAATCGAAATCGGCCTGCACCTGCTGCTCGCTGGCATCGCGCGCATTGCGCCAGGCGCCATACGTCAATCCCAGGCACAGGGCCAGCACCAGCGCCGTAAACAGGCGCGGCCCCACCCAGTCCGATACGGGCCGGGAAAACCACGACGAGGACGCGCGTGTATGCATGACGGGCTCATCAAACCACTTCGGGGCCGCAGGCTGGCAGCGGGCTTGCATGACTACCATCGGTAGCCGATGAGAATGATAGTACGTTACAGCGGGCAGGCACGCAATGGCGGATTTTGTGTTAAAAAGACCACATATTTCATGAATGCAATTATGTGTACTCCAGGAAAATTCGGTGCCCCGGCAACCATCCCGCATGCGCTGGCATGATCGCCGCGCGACCATCATGAAGGAGTGCCGCATGTCCGCCTTCGCACGCGGTGGTGCACGGCATGCAGTTTCCACAGAAAATAAGAACGGTGGCTCAGGTAATGCACGAGGGGGATGCCGCAACAGGCTATGAGGATGGCCAGCAGCAGCTGGCCCCAGAACGGCAGTTGCGCGGCCCAGAATGGCCCTAGCGCCAGGTGCCCGGCCAGGAGGGGAAGGATGGCCGGGCCCGGCAGGTACAGCGCCGCGTTGACGAGCGCGTGCAGGACGTCGCGCGCGCCGTCGCCGTGGCCCGCATTCCCGTCGCCTTCATACGGCAGGTAGCGCTCGGCCAGCAAGGGCGGCAAGCCCCACAGGAACAGCTGGCACGCCGCCACCAGCGTTGCTGGCGGTGCCAAGGAAGCCGGCCCGGAAGACGGGGCCGTACAGCGCGGCAAAGAGGGAGGTCATGGCAAGGCTTTCCTGTGGCAAAAACCACAGCATGGCCCTGCCCCCTGCCGCGCCGCTTGAAGAAACGGCGCAACCTACTGCGACTTGCTTATTTTGCGGCCTTGCGCGCCGCGTACTGCTGGTAGCCGTTGGCGCGCAGGGCGCAGGCGGGGCAAGTGCCGCAGCCATAGCCCCAGTCGTGCAGTTCGCCCCGCTCGCCCAGGTAGCACGTGTGCGTGCCGCTGCGGATCAGGTCGACCAGGGGCTGGCCGCCCAAGTCTTCCGCCAGGTCCCAGCTTTGCGCCTTGTCCAGCCACATCAGCGGCGTTTCCAGCTTCAAGCGCGTGTTCATGCCCAGGTTCAGGGCCACTTGCAGGGCCTTCATCGTGTCGTCGCGGCAATCGGGGTAGCCGGAGAAATCCGTCTCGCACATGCCGCCGACAAGCACCGTGAGGCCGCGGCGGTAGGCCACGGTGGCGGCCACCGTCATGAACAGCAAGTTGCGTCCAGGCACGAACGTGTTCGGCAAGCCGTTTTCCTGCATGACGATCTCGACGTTCTGTGTCATGGCCGTGTCGGAAATGGCGGAAATCAGGGACAGGTCGATCATGTGATCCTGGCCCAGGCGGCTGTCCCACTCGGGCGACTGCTGGCGCATCTGCTCGAGCACGCCGGGACGCACGGTCAGCTCGATCGCATGGCGCTGGCCATAGTCGAAGCCGATGGTTTCCACGCGGCTATAGTGCTTCAGGGCCCAGGCCAGGCAGGTGGTGGAATCTTGCCCACCGCTAAAGAGCACCAGGGCGGAGTCAGTTGCTAGCATAATTTCTTTCTTTTCAATTTTATTCTGTTGTTGAGTGCGCGGGGAAACGAGATTCTGTGCGCTAATAATACTTATTCGTCCGCCATCAATTTACCTATTCCGGTAACATGCAGTCAGCATTTACTCATCTGGAGCACCATGTTTTCTGCACGACCTATACGGCACACAGCCGCCGGCAAGGCGCTACGACCACGAATTTTGGCACAAGTGGTGGTAAAAGTAATGGGTCAACTGACACTGGCGGCCGCCGGCAGCGTCATCCTGGTCTTCCCCATCGCCCACGCCCGTGCCCAGGAAGGCACGCAAGACGCCGCTCCGGACAGCGCCGCCGCCACGGAAGCGGCACCGGCCCCGCTGCAATACGAGGTCAAGGTGAACGCTCCCGGCGACCTCGATGAGTTACTGGAAAAAAACCTCGACCTGGAACGCTTCCGCGGCAATCCCCGCATGGACCGCGAACAATTGCAGCGCCTCGTGCGCGATGCTCCTGAGCAAGTCAAAAACCTCGTCGCCACGGCCGGCTACTACACGCCCACCGTCACCGTGCACCTCGATGCGACGGGCGCCAAACCCGTCGTCATCGTCGACGTCGACCCGGGCGAACCCGTGACGGTCGGCCAGGTCGAGCTGGAACTGCGCGGCTTCGACCCCACGCCGCCGCTGGCGGCAAGCGAACCGTATGACACGGAAGCGCTCAAGCGCAACTGGTCCTTGAAGACGGGCAGCGTGTTTCGCCAGGCGGAATGGGAATCCGCCAAGCGCGCCCTGCTGCGCGAAGTGGTGCAGACGCGCTATCCGCGCGCCCAGCTGGTCGACACGCAAGCCGTGGTCGACCCCGAAACGCACAAGGTTTCCCTGATGGTGGTGCTCGACAGCGGTCCCGAGCTGCGCTTTGGCGAGCTGCGCATCGAAGGCTTGCAACGCTATCCTGAAAGCATCATCCGCAATCTGGACAAGATCCGCCCCGGCGACTACTACAGCGAATCGGCGCTGCAATCGTTCCAGGCGCGCCTGCAGGACACGGGCTACTTTGCCAGCGTGGAAGTGAGCGCCGACATGAGCAGCATCCTCAGCGAACAGATCGAGGCGGGCCAGGAAACCCAGGCGGCCGAGGCCGAGGGCGCGGCCCCCGTGGCCAAGCCCGTCAACCGGGGTCCCGCGCCGCTGCTGCCGCTGGTCGTGCGCGTGACGGAAAACAAGCAGCAGAACGTCAGCGCCGGTCTCGGTTTCAGTACGAATACGGGGAATCGTGCCCAGCTCAACTATGACAACCTGAACGTGTGGGGCACGCGCTTCAAGAGCGCCATCACCATGGAAACGAAGAAACAGGCGGCGCACGCCAACTTCTATTTCCCCACCACCGAGCGCGGCTACAACGACAGCGCGGGCGCCTCGTTCGAGCGCAGCGACATTTCCAACGAAATCACGGCCGTCTCCAGCGTCTCCGTGAAGCGCAACTGGGGCGGCACCAACCTGGAACGCAGCCTGACGTTCGAATTCCTCAGCGAGGACAAGACCGTCGTGGGCCTGGAACAGACGCGCAGCAAGAGCTTGCCGCTGACCTATGCCATCACCAAGCGCGACCTCGACAGCCTGCTCTTCCCTACCAGGGGCTATGTCATCAACGCCCAGGTGGGCGGCGCCCTGCTGCCCGTGCTGACGGACGAGCGCTTCGTGCGCGTGGCCGGCAAGGTCGTCTGGTATCACCCGCTGGGCGAAAAAGGCGAAGTGATCCTGCGCGGCGAAATGGGCGCGCTGGGCTCGAAAGAGAAAAAAGGCGTGCCCGCCGTCTACCTGTTCCGCGCGGGCGGCGACCAGTCGGTGCGCGGCTACGGCTACCAGGAACTGGGCGTGAAGGAAGGCGACGCCACCGTCGGCGGACGCTACATGCTCACCGGCAGCGCCGAATACCAGTACTGGTTCAAGCCGAAATGGGCGATCGCCGCCTTCTATGACGCCGGCAACTCGGCCGACACGGTGAAGGCGGCCATGACGCCGAAATCGGGCTACGGCCTGGGCGGACGCTACAAGAGCCCCGTCGGCCCCATCAACGTCGACGTGGCATATGGCCACGCCGTCCACAAATTCCGTCTGCACTTTTCCCTGGGATTCACTTTCTGATGTCCGATATGACTACCGAGGCGCCGAACGCCGCGCCGCCGGCGAAACCACCGCGCCGCTGGGTGCGCTACCTGCTGATCACCGTCGCCAGCCTGGCCGTGCTGCTGGGCGCCGCCTTCTGGTTCCTGGGCCGCGAATCGACCTTGCAGATGCTGGTGCAGAAAGTGGCCAGCGCCAGCGGCGGCGACATCGAAGTGTCGGGCGTGTCCGGCTCGCTGTACAACCGCATGCACCTGGGCCACGTCAGCTACCGCAGCAAGACGCAGCACATCACGGCTGACAACATCGACATCAACTGGTCGCCGTTCCAGTTCTTCTCGGAAGGCATTGCTATCAGCGAACTGCACGTGGCCAGCCTGGCCGTGGAAAGCCTGGCGCCGTCCGAGGAACCGTCGACCATGCCCGCCAGCCTGGCTTCGCCGTTCAAGGTGGGCATCAGCGATGCGCGCCTGGACAAGGTGACGCTCGTCAGCGCGGGCGGCAACACGGTATTTGAGAAAATCCACTTCACCCTGTCCGGCGACAAGACGCAATGGCAGCTGGAAAACGCCTCCGCCCTGACGCCCTTCGGCCAGGCCACGGCCAGCGCGACGATTGCCGCCACGCAGCCGTTCACGCTGTCAGGCAAGGCGGGCTTGACGCAGATCAACCCGGCGGCCGGCGAAAAACCCGCCGCCTTGAATCTGCAGCTCGGTGGCGACCTGAAGGTGCTCAACGTCACGGCCAAGGGCAGCGCGGGCGCGGCCACGGCCGACGCCCGGCTGGCGCTGGCGCCGTTCGACCCCGTCATCATCCTGCACTCGGCCAGCATTCAGGGCCGCAACATCAATCCGGGCAAGTTCGATGCGACCCTGCCGCAGGCGGACCTGAGCCTGGAACTGGACGCCGCCATCGACACGCGGCCCAACGCGCAGACCGTGTCGGGCAAGCTGGCCATCCTCAACCACGCCACGCCCGGCCCCATCGACCAGCAAAAGCTGCCCCTGCGCCAGTTCGAGGCGCGCCTGGGCGGCACCCTGACGGCGACGACCTTGGAATCGGCCCTCATCGATTTCGGCAATGCGGGCAAGTTCACGGGCAGCGGCAAGCTCAACCGCGACGCGGCCGACGCGGCCATCGGCAATGCGCAACTGACCTTGCACACGGACAAGATCGACCTGCAGCACATCTACAGCAGCATCAACAGCACCAAGATCGTCGGCGATATCGTGCTCGACAGCGACGGCAAGACGCAGACCCTGCGCGCCAAGCTGGGCGAAGCCAAGCTGCGCCTGGACGTGGAAGCCACCCTCGCCGATTCCCTCGTGCAACTGCGCAAGGCCACCTTGCAAGCAGGCAAGAGCAACGTCAGCGCGACGGGCCAGATCAGCCTCAAGGACGCGCAGGAATTCAAGGCCGTGGCCAATGCCAGCCGCCTCAATCCCGCCGACTTCGGCGCCTTTCCCGTGGCCGACCTGAATCTCGACGTGCGCGCCAACGGCCACGTGGCGCCGGCCTGGCTGGCGAATGCGGACTTCACCGTGCGCCCCAGCAAACTGCTCGACCAGCCCCTGTCCGGCAAGGGCAAGCTGACGGCCGATGCGGTCCACTTCAGCGGCATCGACGTGCAGCTGGCGCTGGGCAAGAACAACGCTACGGCCAAGGGCAACTTTGGCGGCGCCGGCGAAAAACTCAACTGGAACGTCGACGCGCGGCAACTCTCCGCCGTACAGGCCGACCTGCTGGGCAGCGTGCTGGCCAGCGGCGTCGTGCAGGGCACGATGCAGCAGCCACGCACGAGTTTTGTTGCCGATGCAAAAGGACTAGGTTTGACCAGCGGCAAGCGCCCCGCACCGGACAGCGCCATCCACGCCAGCGGCGAAGTGGGTTTGACGGGACCGAAGCAGGAAGCGGAATTGAAACTGGCGGGTTCCTTGCAAAAGATCAACCCGGCCGCCTTCGGCGCTTCCCTGCCAAGCGGTAACGTGAATGCGGATTTCACCGGCAGCGGCCGCCTGACGAGCGACTGGCAAGTGGCCCTGAACCTGGGCTTGCGCGAATCGACCCTGCAAAACGCGCCGCTGGCCGGCTACGCCAAGCTGTCGGCCAACGCGAAACGCATCGACAGCGTGGATACGGAACTGCGCCTGGGGCCTAACAGCCTGCAAGCGAAGGGCGCGCTCGGTGGCGCCACGGACAAGCTGACGTGGAAACTCGACGCGCCGCAACTGTCGACCCTCGGTCCCAAGTTTGCCGGCGTGCTGCAGGCGTCGGGTAGCGTCAGCGGCAAGATGGACGCGCCCGCCGCACAGCTGAGCCTTGATGGCCGCGACCTGACCTTCTTTGGCGACCAACAATTGAAGTCCATCAAGGGCAGCGCCAGCGTGGGCGCCGGCCAGGGCGCGCTCGACCCCATGGTCAGCAGCCTGGAGATCGCGGGCTACAGCACGCCCACCTTCAAGCTGGCCAGCGCCCGCCTGAGTACCTCCGGCACGCGCGGCAGCCATACGGTCAACCTGGCGGCGCGCAATGACGATTTCGACGCCAGCGTGCAAGTCAAAGGCAGCCAGAGCGGCGCCGCCTGGACGGGCAGCATCGACAGCCTGCAAAACAAGGGCCGCTATGCGCTCGTGCTGCAGGCGCCCGTGCCCGTCAAGGTGGCGGGGCCGGCCGGCAGCGGCGTGGCGGGCCTGGGCCAGCCCGAGCAGATCAGCGTGGGCAACACCGTCATCAAATTGCCAGCGGGCAGCATCACCATGCAAAGCCTCGTCAAGAACGGTCCCCGCTGGACCAGTTCCGGCCAGGCGGCCGGCGTGGCCCTGACCTACCTGGCGCAGGTGATCCCGTCGCTGCAGGCGAACGCGCGCAGCGACCTGACCCTGGGCGCGCAATGGTCGCTCGACATGCAGGTGCCGACGGCGAAACAGAAAGACCCGGCCCTGGCCGGCATGCTGCACATCTACCGCGAAAAAGGCGACGTGACGGTGGGCGTGGAACAGCCGCTGGCGCTGGGCTTGCGCACCTTCGATGCGCGCATCGACGTGGCCAACCAGCAATTGCGCCTGGCCGTGAAACTCGATGGCGCGCGCGCGGGCCAGAGCGATATCAACGCCACCGTGCAAATGCTGGGCGGGCGCATCAGCAACGACAGCGCCCTCTCCCTGACGGGCACCACGAATATCGATTCGCTGGCCTGGCTGGCGCCGCTGACGGGCCAGCCGGGCCTGGAGCTGGGCGGTGCCCTGAAGGTGGCCCTGTCCGGCAGCGGCACCATCGGCGCGCCGCAATTGAATGGCGACATCAACGGCAGCAAGCTGCTGGTGAACTGGGCCGACCAGGGCTTGAAATTGCGCAATGGCGTGCTGCAAGCCAAGCTGGCCGGCGACCAGCTGCAACTGCAGCGCCTGAGCTTTGACGGCGGCGACGGCAAGGTGCAGGCCGATGGCTGGGTGCGCTTTGCGAATGGCGAAGCGAGCCTGGAACTGAAGCTGATGGCCGACCGCCTGCAGGCGCTGTCGCGCCCCGACCGCACCTTGGTGCTGTCAGGCAACAGCACCCTGGTGCGCAACGACAAGCGCTTCAGCTTCGAGGGCAAATTCAAGGCCAACCGCGCCCTGATCGAACTGGCGCCGCAGGATACGCCCACGCAAAGCAGCGACGTGGTGGTGCTGGGCAAGGAGGTCAAGGGCAGCAAGGAAGCGCCGTCGCTGCCCCTGAATATCGACCTGGAATTTGACCTGGGCAACGCCTTCCACCTGCGCGGCATGGGCCTCGATGCCGACCTGGCGGGCAATGTGCGCGCCAGGGTCATCAACCGCGCCGCGCCGCGCGTGACGGGCAGCATCAAAGTGAGCAACGGCCAGTATGCGGCCTACGGGCAGAAGCTGTCGATCGAACGGGGCCTGATCGCCTTCACGGGCGCCTACGACAATCCATCGCTGAACATCCTGGCCGTGCGCAAGCGTCCGGAAGGCGAAGCGCTGTCGGAAACAAACGTGGAAGCGGGCGTGGAAGTGCGCGGCACGGCGCAGGCGCCGACGGCCAAGCTGGTGTCCACGCCGAGCGTGTCGGACAGCGACAAGCTGGCCTGGCTGATCCTCGGCCATGGCGCGGAATCGGCGGCCGGCGATGAAATGGCCTTGCTCACCACGGCGGCGGGCGCCCTCTTCGGCGGCTCCGGCGGCGGCTTGCAGGGCAAGCTGGCCAATTCGCTGGGCCTCGATGAAGTGGGCCTGTCGCAGGCGCAGGGACTGGAAAGCACGGTCGTCACGGTCGGCAAGCGCCTGTCCTCGCGCGCCTACCTGACGTTCGAGCAGGGCACGAGCACAGCGACGAGCCTGGTCAAGCTGCGCTACAAGCTGAACCGCCGCATCACCCTGCAGTTCCAGACCGGCACGAACAATGCCCTGGACGTCCTTTACACCTGGGCGTTTGATTGATGCATTGCTTGATGCATTGATTGATCAAAGCAAGCGAAAAACACCAAGGGCGCCGCGGCGCCCTTTTCTTTGTTCTACCGCAAACAGCTTATTCGGCCACGTCGAGGCCCCGCTCGATCATGCCTTCGACGTAGGCGCGCAAATACTGTTCCAGCGCGGGGCCGGACAGCACGTTGGCCGTCAGCGCGCCGTGCGGCGAGCCCTTCAGCACGCCATCGTGGTACACGCGCGCGATCCAGGCGACGTCCGCGCCTTGTGTATAGTCGAGCTCATAGTCAAACGTTTCTCCGCTGACTTTGCGTGTGTAGACTTCCTTGACAATTGTCATCTAAAACAGCCTTTCTTGACGAGATTAACTGGGGTGCGGGTGCGGCACGGGATCGTCCTGCGGCACCGGGTGCACGGGTCCCGGATGGTGGCCCGGCGCCTGCTGCGGTTCCGGTGCCGGCATGGGTTCATCGACAGGCGCCGGATCGGGCGCGCGGTGGGCATCAACGGCAAACATGGTCATGGCTGGCCTCCCTGCGGACAAAGGAAGACCATACCACGAGATGCGCGCCGGCGGTCCTGGCGCCCGCCCTTATTTGGCGGCCGGCTTGACGTCCGGCGCCACTGGCGGGGCATTCTTCACGTATTTTTCCAGCCAGTTGTTGCTTTCATACAGCATCTGCATGATCGATTCGCGCGCGCGGTAGGCGTGACTTTCGTTCGGCAGCATCACCAGGCGCGCCGTGCCGCCCAGGCCCTTGACGGCCTGGAACATGCGTTCGCTCTGGATGGGGAAGGTGCCCGAGTTGTTGTCCTGCTCGCCATGGATCATCAGCAGCGCATCCTTGATCTTGTCCGCATAGTTAAACGGCGACATGGCCTGGTAGACGGCGGGCGCCTGCCAGAACGAGCGCTCTTCCGCCTGGAAGCCGAACGGCGTCAGGGTGCGGTTGTAGGCGCCGCTGCGGGCGATGCCGGCGCGGAACAGGCGCGTGTGCGCCAGCAGGTTGCCCGTCATGAAGGCGCCATACGAGTGGCCGCCGATGGCGATGCGGTTGCGGTCGGCCACGCCCCGCTTGACCACTTCGTCGACGGCCGCCTCGGCATCGGCCACCAGCTGCGGCAGGTAGGTGTCGTTCGGCTCCTGCTCGCCATTGCCAACGATGGGGAACGATGGGTTGTCGAGCACGGCGTAGCCCATGGACAGGAAGGCGGCCGGCCCCCAGTAGCTGACGGCATTGAATTTGTACGGCGAGCCCTTGGTCTGGCTGGCGGCGCTGGCCGTCTTGAATTCCTGCGGGTAGGCCCACATCAGGGTCGGCAGCGGACCGTCGCGCTTGACGTCATAGTTCGGCGGCAGCATCAGGGTCGCCGTCAGGTCCACGCCGTCGGCGCGCTTGTAGCGGATCAGCTCTTTCTGCACGTCCTTCAGCTGCGGCAGCGGATGGGGGAAATGCGTGAGGGCCGTCAGCTGCGCCGCGCCCTGCTGCTTGAGGTTGCGCACATAGTAGTTCGGCTGCTCGGTCGGCGATTCGCGCGTGGACAGCAAACGGCTGCCATCCTCGTCCAGCACGGCGACCACGTTTTCATAATACGGCGCGGCGCTCTGGAACAGGCGCTCCTTCTGCTTGGTGGCCAGGTTCAGGCGGTCGATGAAGGGGCGGTCGCCCTCTTTCGAGGCGCCCTGGCCGTCGAGC
>Ga0067045_1032055_pt1 | contig 10942 bp, 9 predicted proteins | sample TerdegcTABiofilm_FD_59184 | JGI IMG/M metagenome (GOLD analysis project Ga0067045, IMG submission 59184) | Combined Assembly of (Gp0054472, Gp0054536) Wastewater bioreactor microbial communities from Singapore -Terephthalate degrading...
GGTAAATAATTTACAATGAAAGGTCTGGTAAAAATATTAATTGTACTTGTTGTTGCTTTCATGCTGCTTGGTGCTATTATGGTTTTTACGGCAAGCGGTACTTACAGTTTTATGAAATTCAACAATTTGTATTACCTGTTTAAATCTCATTTATGGAAAGTTCTGGCAGCGGGAGTTCTCTTCATAATTTTTGCCAACATTCCTTACGATGTTTACAGAAAATATAGCAAGCCGTTACTTCTTGGAATAATTGTGGTATTAATACTCACATACTTTTTTGCACCCAAGGTTAAAGGCGCTTCAAGATGGATTGATTTCGGGTTCATCCAATTCCAGCCATCAGAAGCAGCAAAGTTAATACTGATAATGCACCTTGCTATGATGATCGAAAAATTTGATCAGAAGATTACCAGTTTCAAAGAAGGATATGTTTTTACTTTAATCTGGATCGGGATAATAAGTTTTCTTGTTTTAATTCAACCCAATGTTAGTACCTCTCTTATAATTGCAGTAACAGGATTTGCATTGTTATATGCCGGTGGCGCAAGATTTAAACATATTTCATTTACATTTTTAACCGCTGCCGGATTAGCAAGCATTGCAATAGCAATTTTCAAACACGCTCGCGAAAGAGTTTTAACTTACTTCCAGAGTTTGATAACAGGAAACGATATTAATACACAAGTTACTCAGGCAAAAATTGCATTGGGAAGCGGCGGCTTAATGGGTGTTGGATTAGGACATAGTAGGCAGAGCGATCTATTTCTTCCCGAATCGTATGGTGATTTCATCTTCTCGATATTAGGCGAAGAGCTTGGTCTTGCCGGAACAATTTCAGTTTTGCTTGCTTACTTGTTTCTCTTTGTAATCTGTCTTGTAATTGCAAAAAAGGCACAGGATAAATTCGGTCAGCTTTTAGTTTTTGGATTGGGCTTTAATATTCTGATAAGTGCTTTTATCAATGCCGGTGTTGTTACAGGTTTACTTCCAACAACAGGAATAACATTACCATTTATAAGTTTTGGCGGAACATCAATAATTCTATTCGCTGTGTCGGCTGGAATAATTACTAACGTTGCACTTGAATCATTGAAAACAGAAGATTTAAAAATTTCACAGGTAGGATGAGTACAACAAGAATATATCGTTTTCTATTTGCCGGCGGTGGAACGGGTGGACATTTATACCCGGCACTTGCAGTTGCACAGCAAATTAAATTACTAAAACCGGAAGCAGAAATATTATTTGTTGGCACTGCAGATAAAATTGAATCGAGAGTTGTTCCTCAATACGGATTTGATTTTAAGTCAATATGGATAAGCGGATTTTCCAGAAAATTAACATTGAACAATTTACTCTTTCCATTAAAAGTAGTTGTCTCGATGATTCAATCTCTATGGTTGGTTATGAAGTTCAAACCGCGTGTTGCAATTGGTAGTGGTGCTTATGTATCCGGTCCGGTTATCTGGGCAGCATCGGTTTTAGGTACCAAAATTATTCTGCTTGAACAAAATTCGTATCCGGGAGTTACAAACAGAATTTTAGAGAAGAGAGCAGAGGAAATTCATATATCGTTCGAGGAATCCAAAAAATTTTTTAGAGAGCAAAAAAAATTAAAACTAACCGGCAACCCTGTTAGAGTAAATCTAAAGATGATTGATAAAGCTGAAGCGCTTTCAAAATTTGAACTCGATGCTAAAAAGAAAACAATTTTGATTTTAGGCGGAAGCGGTGGAGCCCGGAATATCAATAACGCGATTGCTGATGCAATTAATGAATTAAACGAAAACAATATTCAGGTTATTTGGCAGACCGGTCAGTTTTATTTTGAAGAGAACAAAAAATTCGAAAGTAAAAGTGTGAAAGTTTTACCATTTATTGATGATATGTCGGCAGCATTCTCAGCGTGCGACCTTTTAGTTGCGAGAGCCGGAGCTACAACAATTACAGAAGTATCTTACTTAGGAATTCCGGTAATTTTTGTTCCATCGCCACACGTAGCAGCTAATCATCAATATAAAAATGCTAAAGCAATTAGCGATGCATCTGCAGCATTACTAATTGAGGACAAAGATCTTAAAACATCTTTATGCAAAACAATTATTGATTTAATTAAGGATGAATCAAAACTTACTGAGTTAAGAAAAAATATTTCTGCATTTGCAAAACCGCATGCAGCAAAAGTTATTGCGGAAAGCGCAATTAAAATGGCAGAGATAATCTGATGATAAAAAGTTTAGAGAAGGAAATTTCTTTATGATGATGAAAACAGTTAAGAATGTTCACTTTATCGGAATCGGTGGAATCGGTATGAGCGGAATAGCCGAAATTTTACTAAGTCAGGGTTTTAACATCACAGGTTCCGATCTAAATAAAACAGACGTGACTGATCGACTTGAAAGTTTAGGAATAAAAATTTATGAAGGTCATTCCACAGAAAATTTAACTGATGCAGATGTTGTTGTTTATTCATCAGCAGTTAACCTTGATAATCCAGAAGTTAAAGCTGCAATCGAACGGAAAATTCCGGTTATCAAAAGATCGGAAATGTTAGCTGAATGTATGCGAATGAAATACGGAATCGGAATTGCCGGAACACACGGTAAAACTACCACCACGTCTATGGTTGGACTTGTATTAACAGAAGCCGGAATCGATCCTACTATTATAGTTGGAGGAAAACTAAGCAGCTTAGGTGGAACTAACGCTCGTCTAGGTCACAGCGAATACATAGTTGTTGAAGCTGACGAATTCGATCGAACATTTTTGAAGTTATCACCTGTTATTGCAGCATTAACAACACTCGAAAGAGAGCACTTAGATACATACAAGGATCTTGATGATATTAAAGGTGCATTCGTAGAATTTGCTAACAAGGTTCCATTCTTCGGATTTGTTGTTCTCTGTCTAGATGAACCGGCACTTCAGGATATCATTCCCTTAATTAACAAAAAAATATTTACATACGGCTTAACACCGCAAGCAGATATAAGAGCAGTCAATATTACTCATAAAGAAAGATCCACTGAATACACAGTTGTTTACAAAGGAAAAGAATTAGGAAAAATAAAACTGAACATTCCCGGCTTGCACAATGTAAGAAATTCATTGGTAGCAGTAACAATTGCTCACGAGATGGGAGTTGATTTTCAAGTAATTAAAAAAGCACTCGAATCGTTTACAGGTGTTTATAGAAGATTCGAAAAGAAATATGAAAATGACATTATGGTTATTGATGATTACGGACATCACCCGACAGAAATAAACGTAACACTCGATGGAATTAGAAGAGGATGGAATAGGAGATTGGTTGCAGTATTTCAGCCGCATCTCTATTCGCGTACAAGAGATTTTTATTCAGAGTTCGGTCGTTCATTTCTTAACTCTGATATTTTTATCTGTACAGATGTTTACCCGGCAAGAGAAAAACCCATTGAAGGAATTTCGGGTCAACTGATTGCAGATGCAGCAAAAAAATTCGGGCATAAAAATGTTTTCTATGAACCCGATAAAACAAAGGTGCCGGATCTTCTAAAGAAGATTTATAAAAAGGGTGATATCGTTATTACTCTTGGTGCCGGTGATATCTGGAAATTCGGCGAAAAATTTATTGAAATGATTAAATAAAAGTTTGATGACAAAAAAACAAAAAATATTTAACCTTCTAACAATGGCGATTTTGTCGGGATTGCTGATTTATCTTACAATCACTCTCTACAAAACAGATAATGTTAAGATAGAATTAATCTCACTCGATGGAAATATTCATTTATCCAAAGAACAATATTTTGAATTCGCTAATCTGTTAGAAAAAAGTCATTATACAAATCTTACTTTACAGGTTATTAAAGATAGAATTCAAAAGCATCCTTATGTTGCTAGAACAGATGTTCGTTATGACGGTTCAGGTAAAGTATCTGTTAAAATTGCGGAGAAAGAATTTGAGTCAATTTTATTAATTAATAATCAGCAATATCTTTTAACGGAAGATCTTCAAATTCTGCCGCTGCTTCCTAAAACAAAAAAAATTGATTACCCGTTTATTTCTAATCCGGTAATCGAAAAAGTTGAAGCAAAAAAATTCTACCGTAAAAATTCTGATTTAGTTACAGCATCAAAAATTATTTCTACCGTAAAGTTGATTAATCCGGAATTGTATGATGCACTTAATGTTGTTGATTTACAAAACGGCGGAGATATTACACTCGATTTCTCGGTTCTCAATTATCCCGTTATAATCGGAAGAGGTAGCGAAGTTAGAAGAACAATCTATTTCAATAATTTCTGGTCTTATCTGAAAGGAAAAGAGATAAATAACATTATGCAATATGTCGATTTAAGATATGCAGGACATGTCTATTTAGGCATTCAAGAAACCTCAACAGAGGGGAATAAAAAGTCATGAAGAAAAATATTATTGCCGGTTTGGATTTAGGAACAACAAAAGTTTGTGCGGTTATTGCTGAAAAGACTGATAACTCGATAAACATTTTAGGTTTCGGTGTTGCACCCTCGGAAGGATTGAATAGAGGATTGGTAGCTAACATTTCCAAAACAGCAGAAGCTATTACCGAAGCAATGAGTATTGCATCGAACAGAGCCGGTCTTACTGTTAAAGAACTTAATGTTGGTGTTGCTGGCGAACATATTACAAGCTTGCGCCATAGAAATTATGTTACTATTAATAACCCTGAACATGAAATTGCTGCAAGTGATCTAGAAAGATTAAAATCTGATGTGCTGACTATACGAATCCCATCTGATCGTCAGATTCTTCACATCATTCCGGAAGAATACTTTGTTGATTATCAAGGCGGAATTGATGATCCGATTGGAATGTGCGGACAGAGATTAGAAGCGGTTAATCACGTTGTACTTGCTTCTGTTCCGGCAATTCAAAACATAAAAAAATCTGTTGAAAGAGCCGGTTTTATTGTTAAGGATTATATCCTTCAGCCGGTTGCATCAAGTTTATCCGTGCTCGAAGAAAATGAAAAAGACCTTGGAATTTTACTAATAGATATTGGCGGCGGAACTACTGATATAGCAATCTATCATAAGAAAGCAATAAAGCATACAAAAGTAATTGGCGTTGCCGGCAATCAGGTTACCAATGATATACGTGAGACTTTAGGAATTGTAACTGCCGATGCTGAAAAACTTAAAAGAGAATATGGTTTTGCAATAGAAACAGCAATTGTTAAAGACGAAGATATTTTTATAAAAGGTGTTGGTGCTCGTGGAAATATTAAAATTCCTGTAACTCTTCTTACACAAATTATAAGTGTAAGAATGCGCGAACTTTTTTCATTAATAGAAAATGAATTACGCAACAGCGGATTTAAAAATAAAATTAAAGCCGGTGTAGTTCTAACCGGCGGCGGTTCGCTTCTTAAAGGTTGTACAGAGCTTGCAGAAGATGTATTCGGATTACCAGCAAGAATTGGTGTTCCGCTTGAGTTAGGTACCGGTTTATCTAACGAAGTTGAAAGTCCGGAGTTTGCAACAGTTGCCGGATTGATTAAAGGAATTCCCGGCAAATCATCTTCGGAGGGATTTACAACAGTTAAGACTACTACAAAGAAAATAGATTTTGGCAAAGCGTTTAAAAAAGTACAAGATTTTTTTGAAAAACTATAAATACCACAACAAGGAGGTCATATGCTTAAATTCGTTACTCTCGATACGGAAGAACCTAAAAAACTTTCTGCTCAAATTAAAGTTGTTGGCGTTGGAGGCGGGGGATGCAATGCTATAGACAGCATGATTAAAAGAGGTTTAAGCGGCGTTGAATATGTTGCCGTTAACACCGATGCTCAGGTTCTTGATAGCAGTCTTGCAATGCACAAAGTTCAGGTTGGTACTAATGTAACACGCGGACTTGGAGCCGGAGCCGACCCTAACGTTGGAAAAAAAGCTATTGAAGAGGATCGCGAAAAACTTACACACATCCTGGAAGGAAGCGACATGGTTTTTGTTACTGCCGGAATGGGTGGTGGAACCGGAACAGGCGGCGCACCAATAGTTGCTTCTATTGCTAAAAGTCTGGGTGCATTGGTTATTGGCATTGTTACAAAACCGTTTGCATGGGAAGGTAAACAAAGAATGAAAAATGCAGACGAAGGCATTAAAGAATTGAAACAGTACGTTGATAGCTTGATAATAATTCCTAACGGAAGAATTCTTAGTATTCTTGATAGTTCAACTGCTGCTCGCGCTGCTTTCGATAAACCGAATGAAGTACTATACGAAGCAACAAGAGGTATTGCTGATATTATTACGATAACAGGAATAATTAATGTTGACTTTGCAGATGTGCGCACTGTAATGAAAGAAAGCGGTCAGGCATTGATGGGCTGCGGAATTGCAAGCGGAGAAAATCGTGCAATCGAAGCTGCTCAAAAAGCTATCTCGTCGCCACTGCTGGAAGGTATTTCTATAAAAGGTGCAAAGAATATTCTTCTGAATGTTTCGGGTTCATCTAATATGACTATGCAGGAAATTGAAGAAGGTAATAAAGTTATCTACGAAGCTGCCGGTGAAGAAGCCAATATAATCTTTGGATTGGTTAATAAAGATGAAATGACAGAATATATTTCTTATACAGTTATTGCAACCGGATTCGGTACTGAAGTTGCAACTAAAACAATAAGCAATATCAAAAAAGAGAAAGAAGAAAAAGTTAAGGAAAAGAAAACTGTTGCTGTAGGAGGATTTACCAAAGGGAAAATGGAAGTCGATCAAAATGCAGATTTAACAGTTCCAACTATTTTACGATATAAACCAAAAGGTAATGATCCGGAACTTTTCCCTGATGATTCCGTATTTCAGAGCGGTTTTAAATCAGAAAAAAATTATTACTCTGAAGAGGAAGAGAATATATCTAAATCTAAATTTGATGAAGAGGATAGTTCTTCTTTCTTAAGAAAAATTATGGATTAATTTTAATAGGCTAAATATGTCAGGGATCATTTTACTCGGTATTATGTTCCTTGCTCTAATTCTGATGTCGGTTAAAGCTGTAAAGATATTTCATTACTTTCGTTCCGACATAGAATAATTTGATTCAAAGGGCTGTATTTGATTTTCCCTTGTTGTGGTGACGAGCGGATCAATAGAAAATCAATGCAGCCTTTTTTATTTCTTATCAATTAATACCCGCGATTAGACCATTAAATTCTATTTTCTTTTTAATTCTTAATTACTAACTTTCGCCCACAAAAATTAGAATGATAAATCGCCAATGAAAAAAATATTAGCTATACTTTTGTTGATTGTACTTATAAAACCATCTTTTGCACAGGAAGGGGAAGATGTGGGCTGGGTTGCACGCTTCGGCTTAGCCGGCGGTTTTAATCCCTCATTTGTATTTCCTAATCTAGATCCCTTAAATATAGAAGTTAGAAAAATGGGATTAAAAGAACTTTCCAGTTCCGGCATGTTCCTTTGGGGTGGAGGCGGATATGCTTATATAATGTTGATTGATAATTTACGTTTAGGTGGAATTGGAATAGGTGGTTCTACAAATTCCAAAGGTCTGGTAAATGGTTATAATCGCGAGGTTGATTATAATTTTGGACTTGGTGGTGTTACTATTGAATATACATTACCGTTTATAAAATATGTTGCGGTTTCAGTCGGCGCTATAGTTGGTGCCGGTTCACAAAGCATAGAGATTTATCAGAATAAAAATGATTATACATGGAGTAATTTGTGGAGTAAGGTAACCGGTAGTGGAATTACTTTGGACGATGATGTTAATTATCAAATTTCCAATACATTTTTCACTATTGTTCCTACAGTTAATCTTGATGTTCCCATTAACCGTTTTGTTGCTTTACGGCTTGGCGGCGGATACATATTTAATTTTAACGAAAGTTGGAAAGTTAATAACGATAGAAACATTAGTGGTGTCTATAGCGAATTAACTTCCAATAATTTCTTCATTCAAACCGGAATTTATTTCGGCTTCTTCGCATTTTAAACATGAAAAAAATTCTAGTTACCGGCGGCGCAGGTTTTATCGGAAGTAACTTTATTAGATATGTTTTATCTAAGAGGAACGACCTCTTTATAGTTAACCTGGATAAATTAACTTATGCAGGAAATCTCGAAAATTTAGTTGATGTTGAAAACCATCCGAATTATTTCTTTGTTAAAGGCGATATAGTTAATAATGAACTTGTTGATTACCTGTTCAAAAAATATTCATTCAACTATGTAATTAATTTTGCTGCTGAATCTCATGTAGATAGAAGTATACTTGGCTCCGAAGTATTTTACACAACAAATGTACTCGGTACAAATGTACTGTTAGAAGCTGCAAAACGCTATGGAATAGAAAAGTTTGTTCAGATCTCTACCGATGAGGTTTACGGCAGCTTAGGTCCAACCGGTTTATTTACAGAAGAAACACCGTTATCGCCAAATAGTCCTTATTCGTCGAGTAAAGCTGCTGCAGATTTAATGGCTCTTTCGTTTCACCATACATTCGGATTGCCAGTTGTTATAACGCGGTGTTCAAATAATTACGGACCCTACCAATTCCCGGAAAAGTTGATCCCGCTTATGATAATTAATGCTCTTCATAATAAAAAGTTACCGGTTTATGGTGATGGATTAAATGTAAGAGATTGGGTTTATGTACTCGATCATAATAAAGCAGTGGAATTAGTCCTGGAAAAAGGAAAGCCGGGCGAAGTATATAATATCGGCGCCAGCCGCGAAATGAAAAATATTGACATAGTAAAATTAATTTTAAGTAAAATGAATAAGTCTGAAGAGCTTATTGAATATGTAAAAGACCGTCCGGGTCACGATAGACGATATGCCATCAACTCATCCAAAATTCAGAATGAGTTGAATTGGAAACCAACTTTCAATTTTGATTCGGCTATTAAAGATACAATTGAATGGTACCTGAACAGCAAATCCTGGTGGGAAAAAATAATTAGTGGTGAATATCAAAAATATTATGATATTCAATATAGAAATCGTTAATTTTACCGAGAAAATTTTTGGAGCTAACGCCTACTGCCAAACTATACCTTTCTAATTTTATTACTACAAAAAAGTTTTATACAAAAAATATTTTTCAAGTGAGTTACATATTTAGTTGTCTTAATAGGTTTTATGAAAATTAGTGTCCGTTCCAAGATAATTTTTTTAGGACACTTTTTCAAAAAAGTTAATTTTTATTTATAATGAACTAATAATCTTAAAAAACTAGGTCACTTTTATGAGAGTTATAAGAGCTTTACTCGTTCTATTAATAACAACAAGTATTTCGCTTGGGCAAACTTCCGAAAAGTCAAATTTAATTAAGAGCAATTCAACATTTCTTCAACCGATTGCAGTTACAATCGGAGGCAATTTTGTTGTTAACGGCTCCTTCACATCATTTACTACTCAAAGACTGGATCATTTTATAACTGAAGTTTTTATTGAAGCTCAGAAAAATGCTTTGGGACGCTTGACACAAATTGAAGCTCAACAAAAAGTGTTAGATCAATTTTCCAAATATCCTCTAAGGGAAATCACTCTTAAACGTGCAAATGGTGATGTGCAAAAAATTGATCTCCTGAAATATCGGCTTACCGGAGATTTTAAATACAATCCTTATCTAATGAATGATGACGTGATTATTTTCCCTGGCTATGATGACAAAACCAATTTTGTTGAGATTGATGGTGCCGTTAACAAACCGGTAAAATTTCAATATGTAGAAGGCGATAAACTTTCCGATGCAATTTTATTTGCCGGTGGATTGAATAAAAGTTATGAAAATGTTTCGATAGCCGAAATTTCAAGATTGCATGATAAAGGAACTCGTGAGGAATTAATTAAAGTTAACCTGACGGATGATTTTAGTCTATTGCGTGGAGACAGAATAAGAATTCCTTTCGAACAGAATAATAAAAAAGAATTCAAGGCTCTGGTAATTGGGGAAGTTAATTCACCGGGTTATGTATATATAACAAAAAATAATTCTACGGTTAAAGATGTTATAAATAAAGCGAATGGATTTACTCCAAGTGCATGGCTTGAAAGGGCTGAATTATTAAGAGGTTCAAGTGAATCTCAAGTACTTAAAATGGAATCATTACGTAGATCATTTGAGAAAGATAGAAATTATAATTTTCTGGCAACAGAAAGATTACTTAATGAGTTAAATGTAGAACAGCTTAAACTATTCAGAATGGCCGACACCTTCCCTCAGGATTCCATGGTTGTTATTATTGATAATGCACTTCGGTTGATAGACAATAGGAGTATAATTGATTTTACAAAAATTAATTCTGACTCAAGTACTGATGGTAAATTTATTATTAATGATGGTGATATTATCGTAGTTCCTAGAAAAGAAGAATTAGTTTATGTATTCGGACAGGTTAAAAATCCGGGTTATCAGAAATATGAGGCGGGTAAAAAGTATAATCATTATATAGAAAGAGCAGGAGGTTTAGGCGAGCGGGCTGAAGATGAAATAAAAATAATTAAGGGGAATTCATATGCATGGACAACTGCTGATATTAAATCGGTAATTGATCCGGGAGATTTTATTTACGTTCCCAAGAACGTCCCCAAATCATTTGAATATTATATAAGAGCAATTGGATCTATCTCCAGTGTTGTAACGGCTATTGCAACAATTATTCTTATAGTAATACAATCAGGTAAATAATTTTTAATCTGTAATTAACTTTTCAATTCAAAAAGTTTGGTATAAATATGAACGAGAATAATGTTAAGATTAAACAGGAAGAAATAAAGATTGGTTCAACCTTTTTTGAATTCCTCACGGTTGTTGTGAAGTATAGATGGTTTTTATTTTGGTTTGTTTTATTGATAACCATAGGTGCAACTTCTTATGCTTTATTAGCTCCCAAATGGTATAAATCAACGGCTTCTGTTTTACCGGCTGAAAAAACTGATTTGCTTT
>Ga0067045_1032059_pt1 | contig 10941 bp, 13 predicted proteins | sample TerdegcTABiofilm_FD_59184 | JGI IMG/M metagenome (GOLD analysis project Ga0067045, IMG submission 59184) | Combined Assembly of (Gp0054472, Gp0054536) Wastewater bioreactor microbial communities from Singapore -Terephthalate degrading...
CACCCGGGAAAAGAATAACAAATATTTCCTTACTATCTACCGGTGAAAAGGCACTTACTGCTATAGCGTTATTATTTGCTTTATGGAAAGCTAATCCTACTCCATTTTGTTTCTTTGACGAAATAGACTCAGCTTTAGATGAAACAAATGCCATTCGTTTAGCTTCTTTTCTAAAAAACGATGAATTAAAGAATTCTCAAATTATCATTATTACTCATCAAAAAAAAGTTATGCAAGCAGCAGATGCATTATATGGAATTACTATGGATGAATATGGGGTTTCTAAGTTAATGTCAGTAAAAATGATAGATTAGGAGGAAATAACCATTAATAGTTTCATAAACTCCTTGAAAACCGGTTTAAAAAAAACCAGGGATAATCTAATTGACAAATATGACCTATTATTTTCAGATGCTATCAATGATAAAAATCTGTTTTTGGAAAAAATTGAGGAATTATTAATACTATCAGATATTGGACCGAAAACTACTGAAGAAATCTTATCTCGTTTTCGAACTATAAATTTACATCAATTTAAAATGAATGATTTTAATCATTTTAAAGAAATTTTGAAACAAATATTAATGGAACTGATTCCCACCACTATAACTAATAATACCTTAAAAATGATTCCTGATATGTTAAATATTATATTGATTGTAGGAGTCAATGGTAATGGTAAAACTTCTTTTGCTGGAAAATTGGCTTATTATTTTAAAAAGAAAGGATTTAATTCTCTACTAGTTCCTGCTGATACCTTTCGAGCAGGTGCTATTGAACAATTGACTTATCTTTCAAAACAGGCTGGAGTAGAGATATTAGGTGCATCTGCAGGTTCCGACCCTGCATCAGTAGTATTTGATGGTATTCAATCTTCCAAGGCCAAGAAAAAGGATTTTTTAATTATCGATACAGCAGGAAGATTACATACCTATATGAATTTAATGAAAGAATTAGAAAAGATGAAAAGAGTAATTGAAAAGAATGCCTCTGAATCTTTATTGCATACCATTTTAGTACTTGATGCTACTACCGGTCAAAATGGACTTGTTCAAGCCAGCAGATTCAAGAATTCTTTAGAAGTATCCAGTATAGTACTAACTAAAATAGATGGTACTGCTAAAGGAGGAATAGTATTAACTATACAAAAAGAGTTATTGATTCCTGTTTCCTTTATTACTTTTGGAGAAAATATCACTGATTTATGTGAATTTGATCCCAAAAGATTTGTTGAAACACTGCTTGATTGACACTAATTATAATTTTCTATATACTGTTATAGAATTTGCCATTTTTCTTATTTCAATATTTTTTAATTTCTTATTAGTATGAGGCAAAAGAAAAATACATTTCTTAGATCTTAGACAAATTTTTTGATATTTAATTTGATAAAAAGTAATTAAATCTATTATCATATTATTTATATGGCATATTTTGGGAGAAGTACTTTGTTAGATAAATTATCAGAAAAATTACAATTAATTTTTGCAAAAATAAAAGAAAAGGGTAAAATATCAGAAACAGACATCAAGCAGTCCTTAAGAGAAGTTAAACTTGCTCTTTTAGAAGCTGATGTACATTATAAAGTAGTAAAAGAATTTATTGCTAAATTAGAGCAACAGGCAAAACAAGAAATACTTTCTGAAACACTTACTCCAGGACAACAAATTATTAAAATAACTCATACTATATTAACAGAAATATTAGGAGAAAAGCAGAGTAAAATAATCATTAGCGATAAAAGACCAACTACCATACTACTTGTTGGTTTGCAGGGTTCAGGTAAGACCACAACTGCAGTTAAATTAGCGGTAAATCTTAAAAATAATGGTTATATTCCAATTTTAGTTGCTGCAGATAGAATTAGGCCAGCTGCTATTGAGCAATTATTAATAATGGGTAAAAAGGCTGGTATTTTTGTTTTTACTGATGATAAAAACAAAACAGTTTTAGATACTGTTTGTGAAGCCGAAAGATGGGCTAAAGAGAAAAAATATGATGTAATTATTATTGATTCGGCAGGGAGACTACATATTAATCAAGAATTAATTAATGAATTAAAAGATATAAAAAAAACAATACAGGTGCAAGAAACGTTATTAGTGCTTGATGCCTTAATGGGTCAGGATGCCTTAAGGGTAGCCCATGATTTTAATAATGAAGTAGGAGTAGATGGTTTTATTCTAACAAAATTAGAAGGAGACGCACGCGGAGGTGTTGCTTTATCTATTAGAAGCATAACCAACTTACCAATAAAATATATTGGAGTGGGAGAAAAAAATACTGATTTAGAACCATTTTATCCGGAACGAATTTCTTCTCGAATACTGGGTATGGGTGACACCTTAACACTAATAGAAAAAATTGAAGCTAATTATGCCCGAAGTGAGATTAAAAATTTCAGTAGAAAAGAATTCAGAGAGCAATTTAATCTTGATGATTTTTATAATCAGTTAACAAAAATTAGAAAAATGGGATCTTTAGAAAATATATTCAATATGATGCCCAGTCAATTTACAAGCTCATTGAAGAATTTAAAACAAAACAGGGACAATGGAGAAAAGGGGTTACAAAAAATTGAAGCAATTATTTGTTCAATGACCAGAGAAGAAAGATTAAAACCAGAAATAATTAATGGAAGCAGGAGGAGAAGAATAGCTCAGGGCAGCGGAACAACAGCCAGTGATGTTAACCGTCTGTTAAATCAGTTTTTTAATATGAAGAGATTCTTAAAAAATAAAAGTAGTAATAAATTTTTAATTCCATTTATGAAATAGAAATGATTTTAGCATTATACTATGAAATAAAATAATTTAAGGAGGAAATGATGTCTGCCAAAATAAGACTCAGAAGAGAAGGTGCTAAAAAAAATCCTTGCTATAAAGTTGTGGTTATAGATTCACGTAAACCTAGAGAGGGAAGATTTTTAAAAATGTTAGGGTATTATCAACCCACCAAGGATTCTTATTTAGTTAATATTGATAAAGAGGAAAGCTTAAAATGGATAAAGCAAGGAGCTCAAATGACCAAAACAATAGAATCTATATTTAAAAAAGAAGGCCTGTTAAGTAAAGCTAATAAAGGTTAAGGCTTATTAATTAAGAATTAAGGCCAAAACTATGTAAATTTTGAAAATAAAATTCTATAAAATATTGGGAGAAACCATTGAAAGAAACCATAGAATATTTACTGAAGATGGTGGTAAGCTATCCTGAACAACTAATAGTTAACAGGATTACCAAAGATAATTTGACTATTTTAGAAATAATTGTTGATCCAGCTGATATGGGTAAAATTATTGGCAAACAGGGAAAAGTAATAAAAGCCATAAGAACAATTGTCAATGCTGCCACCATAAGAGACAAAAATAGGACCGTAGTAGAAATAAGGGAAGGCAAAAAAAGATCTTCTTCCCTTCCCATTATAAATTTATAGATTTAATTATAAATAATTATGGAAATAATCATTTTAACCATTTTCCCAGAAATGTTTAACTCACCATTTTCAGAAAGTATTATTAAAAGGGCTAAAGATAAAAATTTATTAAATATTCACATTAAAGATATTAGAGAATTCACAAAAGATAGACATAAGAGTGTCGATGACTACTCCTATGGTGGTGGCCCTGGAATGGTATTAAAACCTGAACCTATCATTGAAGCAGTGGAATATATTACTAACAAAGATAAAAGCTGGGAAAATAGTAAGATAATAATTGCTTCTGCACAAGGTAAATTATTTAATCAAAAGATAGCGAAGAAACTATCATCTTTAGAGAAAATTATTTTTATTTGTGGAAGATATGAAGGTATTGATGAGAGAGTTTCCAATATATTAAATGCAGAAGAAATTTCTATTGGAGATTATGTTTTAACTGGTGGAGAGATACCGGTCATGGTTATGGTAGATGTGATAATCAGAATGATACCTGGTGTATTAAGTAAGGATGATTCAGTAAAGAATGATTCTTTTTATCATGGTTTATTAGATTATCCTCATTATACCAGGCCTGAAAAATACCGGGGTTTTGTGGTACCTCAAGTATTATTATCTGGGGATCATAAAAGAATTAAAAAATGGAGAATAAAACAATCATTATTAAGAACAATTATGCGCAGACCAGATTTATTAATAAATAGAAAATTTTCCAAAGAAGAACTGGAAATAATTAATGATTTGAAAATATATGATTAGTAAAGAAAGGGAGATAAAATAGCAATGGATTATATTAAACATATCGAAGAAGAACAATTAAAAAAAGAACCATGGGAGGCAAAACCTGGTGATTTAATTGAAGTATATCAAAAAATTATTGAGGGAGAACGAAAACGTACTCAAGTTTTCCGGGGAATTTTAATTGCTAGAAAACATAGTGGGAGTAGAGAAACTATAACAGTAAGAAAAGTTACCAAAGGTATTGGTGTAGAAAAGATATTTCCTATACATTCTCCCAATATAGAAAAGATTAAACTTATTAAGAGCGGTTCCTCAAGAAGGGCAAAATTATACTTCTTAAGAGATAAAATTGGACAAAAAGGCTTAATGACTTAATTAATCTCTTCTGAACTGGCTTTATACAATTGAGAAAAAAGTATTTCCGTTTAAAAAGAAAAATAAACTATTTATATCAGGAAAGAATCAGAATTGAAAAACTAAAAACCATTGAACGTAAGCTATTTCAAGCTGGTTTCCGTTTGATTGCTGGTATTGATGAAGTGGGAAGGGGAGCCTTAGCTGGTCCAGTTGTTGCTGCAGCTGTAATCATAAAAGATATTGATTCTTTTTTTATCACTGATTTAAAAGATTCAAAAAAATTAAATAATAGAAAAAGGGAATATTTATCTAAGCTAATTATAGAAAAATCTTATGATATTGGAATCGGTATAATTGACCCGGATACTATTGACCAAATAAATATTCTACGAGCCACTTTACTGGCTATGAAAAGGGCAGTCATGTCTCTAAAGTACTGCCCTGACTATTTATTAGTTGATGCCTTGAATATTCCCTTTATAGACATTCCCCAGGATAGTATTATCAAGGGTGAAGATAAAAGCATTTCCATAGCTGCAGCATCAATTGTAGCTAAAGTATATCGAGACAATCTAATGAAAAAGGTACATAAGCAATATCCCCTTTATCTATTTAATCAAAACATGGGCTATGGGACTAAGAACCATCTTATAGCTTTAAAAATCCATGGAATATGCCCCATACATCGAAAATCATTTAAAGGTGTAAAATAAATAAAACTAATTTTTTAAATTGAGTAATAAGCATATTAGCATGAATACTATTGGAAATACTGGTGAAAAATTGGCTAGATATTACCTCATTAAAAAGGGATATCAAATCTTAGAGAGAAATTATAAAGTTCCTTTTGGTGAAATAGACATCATTGCTGAAAAGAATGATTGCCTTTGTTTTATTGAAGTAAAATGCAGGAAGTCAAAAAAGTATGGATTACCGGAAGAGTCAATTACTCAATATAAGAAAGATAAAATTATTAAAGTAGCTCAAATGTATATCAAACAGAAAAGAGTTCAGGATAAGTTTTTTCGCTTTGATGTTATTACCTTACACTTTAATAATTCTCTACTAACAGAAATAAAACATATTACTAATGCCTTTTCTCAATAAGTAGGAAGACAATACCAAATAAAAATTATTATAGGTTTGGGTGTAGTCTTGATTGCAAAACTTTTTAGCGCTGCTCTTTTAGGAATAGATGCATTTATAGTTGAAGTAGAAGTTGATGTTGCTAATGGATTACCTTCTTTTAATATTGTAGGTTTACCTGATACTGCAGTACAGGAATCAAGGGAAAGAGTAAGATCTGCACTTAAAAATAGTGCATTTCAATTTCCCATGCAAAGGATCACTGTTAATTTGGCACCGGCAGATATAAAAAAGGAGGGACCAGCTTTAGATTTACCTATAGCCATCGGTATATTAGCAGCTAATGAACAACTTACTACATTTGTTCATAGAAATCATATTATAATTGGTGAACTCTCTCTTAATGGTAGTATCAAGCCAGTAAATGGAGTGCTTTCCATTACCCTAATGGCAAAAAAAAATGGTATTAGTAATATAATTGTTCCTCTGGAAAATGCCCGCGAGGCAGGAATAGTAGATGATATAAATATTTTTCCGGTATCCCATTTACGGCAAGTAATTAAGTTTCTAAATAAAGAAATTAATATACCTCCATTTTACATTAATAAATCAGAATTAATGTCTCATTTTGGAGATTATTCTATAGATTTTTCTGATGTGAAAGGTCAGCAACATGCTAAAAGAGCCTTGGAGGTAGCTGCTGCAGGTGGACATAATGTTATTATGATTGGTCCGCCAGGTTCCGGAAAGACTATGCTAGCCAAACGTATTCCCACTATTTTACCCAGTTTAACTTTAGAGGAATCCATTGAAATAACACGTTTATACAGTATTTCTAATTTGACTAATAGAAAATATCCCATCATGACCAGAAGACCTTTTCGATCGCCACATCATACTATTAGTGATATCGGACTAATTGGAGGTGGAACAATTCCAAAACCGGGAGAAATCAGTTTAGCGCATAATGGTGTTCTATTTTTAGATGAGTTACCCGAGTTTAGTCGAACAGCCTTAGAGTCATTACGACAACCCTTAGAAAACGGAATAGTTACAATTTCCAGAGCTTTACGTTCAGTAACTTATTTATCTCGTTTTATGCTGATAGCTGCAGCGAATCCTTGTCCTTGTGGCTATTTTGGAGATCCAGTTAAACAATGTAACTGTACCTCATATCAGATACAAAAATATCGAGCCAGGATTTCTGGGCCACTATTAGACAGAATAGATATTCAAATTGAAGTCCCAAGATTGGACTATAAGGAATTAGTGAACTATAAAAGAAATAACCATGAGCTGTCCTTGGAAATCAGGAAAAGAGTCGAGAAAGCAAGGCAAATACAATTAGAACGTTTACGGGGTAAAAATATTTTTAATAACTCCCAGATGCAGCGAAAAGATATTGAAAAATACTGTGTACTATCCAAAGAAGCCGGCAATCTATTACATAAAGCAATGGAAAAATTAAAATTAAGTGCTAGAGCATATGATAAAATATTAAAGTTGGCTAGAACAATTGCCGATCTTGAATTAAAGGAAGAGATTCAAACTGCCCATATTGCTGAAGCTATACAATATCGAAGTTTGGATAGAGAGTATTTGATATAACAATTTTCATAACACCATATCAATAAACTATTAAAGAGGTTATTATTATGATGTCAAAAAATAAATTAGCTCCATCAATATTGAATGCCGATTTTTCTTGTTTAAAAGAAATTCTGCTTCTTTTAGAGAAATGCAAAGTTGATTTAGTGCATCTGGATATTATGGATGGTTTTTTTGTTCCCAATATTTCTTTTGGACCAAAAATAGTTGCCACCATAAGAAAAAACACCAATCTTCCTCTTAGCGTTCATTTGATGATAGAAAAGCCAGAACGATATATCAGAGAATTCTCGCAAATTTTAGATAATCATGATTGTCTAATTATTCATGTGGAAACTTGCTTACACTTGGATAAAACCTTACAAATGATTCTTGATTCTGGTATAAAAGCTGGTGTAGCTCTAAATCCCTCTACTCCTTTGGAAATGATAAAATATGTTTTAGATAAGTTGAATGTGATATTGATCATGACTGTTAATCCAGGTTTTGGGGGGCAAAAATTTATACCGGCTATGTTAGAAAAGATTGTTGAGACAAGAGAAATAGTAGATAAATTTAAAAAAAATATAGATATTCAGGTAGATGGTGGAATTGATATCAATAATATACAGAAGGTTAATCAGGCTGGAGCAACAATCTTAGTAGTTGGTTCCCAAATATTTGAAGCTGAAAATCCTGAGCATATAATAAAACAATTTCAAAAAAAGTTACAAATTTTATAAAATAATTATTTAACAATTAGTAAGGCAGAAATTAACAACATGAGTAAAAAAGTAGTCATTATTGGTAAAACAAACACCGGTAAATCTACTCTATTTAATCGTATAATTGGTTTTAAAAAGGCCATTGTTTTCCCCGAACCAGGTATTACCCGTGACCGTAATTATGCAGAAGTGCAATGGTATAATAAGACTTTTACTCTAATTGATACTGGTGGTATTAACTATTTACAAAAAAAAGACCCTATACAAAAAAAAATTTTAGAACAAATACAAAAGGCTATTTCCGATTCTGAAATCATCTTATTTCTTTTAGATACTATGAGTGGAATTCAGATGGAAGATATTGATCTAGCTAGACTTATTAAAAAAAGCAATAAAAAAACAATTCTAGTTGTAAACAAGAATGATATTAAGAATAAGAATTATCTTATTAGTGATTTCTATCAATTAGGTTTGGGAGAACCCTGTCTTATTTCAGCAGAACAGGGTACTAATATTAATCAGTTGTTGGACAGAATATCCGATTTGCTACCTGATAATGATTTAATACCTGATAAAAATAGAAAAAATGATAATATTATTAAAGTGGCTATTATTGGTAAACCAAATGTTGGTAAATCTAGCCTTTTAAATGCAGTATTAAAAGAAGAAAGGATTATTGTTGATAGTATTCCCGGTACCACCAGAGATGCAATAGAGGCTTTACTGGAATTTGACAAATATCTAATCAAATTTATTGATACTTCAGGGCTAAGAAGAAAAAAAAACGTAAAAAATAAAATTGAATATTTTGGCAATATAAGATCGATTGAGACTATTAAAAAAGTAGATATAGTATTATTGGTCTTAGATGCTTCGCAGACTATTAGTATGCAGGATAAAAGACTTGCCGATTTAATAAGAGCAGAAAACAAGGCGTGTATAGTGTTACTAAATAAATATGATTTAGTAAAAAAGGAAAAAAAGATTGACCGGAATTATCTTTTAACCATATATAAATATTATTTAAGATTTCTAAAAGATGCTCCAATTATGACTACTATAGCCATAGACCCGAGAGAGGATTTCTTGCCCTTATTGAGAATGATTACTGAAACATTTGATAAATATAATAAAAAAATATCTACTTCAGAGTTAAACAATTTTTTACAAAATATTGTTAACAAGAGAATACCTAAACTAATTAAGGGAAGAAGGTTGCATTTTTACTATATTACCCAGGTAAAAACAAAGCCACCAACTTTTAAAATATTTGTAAATGAAACTGAACTTCTTTATAATTCTTACCAAAGGTACATTGAAAATCAATTTATTCAATACTTTAATTACCAGGGAATCCCTATGGTGTTTTCTTATGAAAAGAGTAGATAGAAAGTGAATGGTAACTATGATGATGAAGTTTATTTTTTTTATGTTATTAAGCTATCTTTTAGGGTCTATCCCTTTTGGCTATTTGGTGGGCAAATACTTAAGAAAAATTGATATTAGAGAATATGGTAGTGGCAATATTGGAGTAGCTAATATTTTTAGAGTTTTAGGCTTGAGATATGCAATATTAGTCCTGATAGGAGATTGTTTAAAAGGTTTCTTACCAGTTTATCTTACCAGATTAATGATAACAGAAAATATTCCTCTAAGTTTGTGGGCAGGGCTTTTTGCCATCATCGGTCATAATTGGTCTGTTTTTCTTAAATTCAAAGGTGGAAAGGGTATAGCTACTACTTATGGAGTTATTCTTTCTACTTATCCCATTATTGCCATTATTTCAGCTTTAATATGGGGATTATTGGTAATAATTTTAAAATATGCAGTTGTGGGTTCCTTAATTTCCGTATTAAGTATGTTTTTTCTCTCTTTTATCTTTGAAACAGCAATTGAATTCAAGTATTTTTTATTAATTATTAATCTATTTGCTTTATTACGTCATCGTAGTAATATTATTCGTTTAATTCAGCATAGAGAGAATAAAATAGTATCACCTAAAAACCATAGCCAAAAAAAAGATGCTTAATATATTATTGTGTCGGGATTGATTAAAATCATATGTAATAGTAACTTTAAATTACTATAAATAACTGTGGTTAAGAAATAGAAAAATATTAGTTCCTAAAAATATAATATTAAAAGTATTAAAAAATATAAATTAGTTATAAATACAACACAATATGTACTACACACTACAAGTATTTAGTATATAGTTTATGAGGGAGTAATTGAAAGCAGTACTGATATATAGTCATATTACATACAATTTTGTGGGGATAAATGTATGAGATTGCCACGCCAAGCTAAAGCTTGGCTCGCAATGACTCTGACGTTTATTGCATTAGTATATAGTATATAGTTTATGTGGGTATAATTGAGAGAAGTACGGTTTATAGTTTATGATTTTTAGTTAGATATTTTTTGGGTATAATTGTAGGCTATAATTCACATACCACACAATACGCACGACGCACCACGAAATACTATCCACCAACGACTAACGACTATTTACGATATACTGGTATACGGAACTAAATGACGCAATACTCATTATGCCATACTAGTTACTATATACTAACGACCAAATACCAACGACTAACGACTAACTACAGTATACGTTATACTGATATGCTGATATAGGGAACCAAATAAGGCAATAGGTATAACTAACTACTACATACTAAAAAAGGGGGTCTCAAAAGGAATTATTCCTCTTGAATACCTGAATTAGAAAGAGAAATTTATGGAAAAAGGACTTATTATTGTTGAATCACCAACAAAAGAAAGAGTATTAAAAGAAATGATTGGTGAAAAATTCCTTATTCTTTCCAGTAAGGGACATATAAAAGATTTACCAAAATCAAGAATGGGTATTGATATCGAAAATAATTTTCAGCCAACCTGGATTATCATTCCCGATAAGAGGCAGATACTTAAAAATATTAAAAATTTAGCTGAGGATAAAGAAGTAATATTGTTGGCAACAGATCCAGATAGAGAAGGAGAA
>Ga0067045_1032063_pt1 | contig 10940 bp, 10 predicted proteins | sample TerdegcTABiofilm_FD_59184 | JGI IMG/M metagenome (GOLD analysis project Ga0067045, IMG submission 59184) | Combined Assembly of (Gp0054472, Gp0054536) Wastewater bioreactor microbial communities from Singapore -Terephthalate degrading...
GGACGCCGGCGCCGACCGGACGGCGGCGACAGCCCGCCTCTCCTCCTCCGCCAGCCGCGTGTCGGCGGCCGACGCAGGGGTGAAGGCGGCCGAGGAGGCCTATCGCCTGTCGCGGCTCGGCGCCGACGCCGGGCGCATCTCGCAGCTCGAACTCCGGGTCAGCCGCACCGCTCTCGTCAGCGCCCGATCCGCCGCCGTCGACGCCCGCCTGGCGCGCGTCCGCGCTGAAATCGACCTGGCGCGCCTGGAAGGCCGCGCCCCGTTCCAAGGAAAATCCTGATGCGCCCCAAGACGTCCAACAAGACCCTGCTGATCGGCGGCGTCGCCGCCCTCGTCCTCCTGGGCGGCGGCGGCCTCTACATGGCCCTCCAGAAGCCCGGGACGGCGCCGGCCGAAGAGGCCGCCCCGGCCAAGGCCGACGAACACGCCGATGAGGCGGAAGCCCCCGAAGGCGTGGTCGAGCTTACCGCCGAACAGCTGAAGGCGGCCGGAATTTCTGTCGTCGCGGTGTCCCGCGGCGGCGGCGGCGAGACGCGCCTGTCCGGCCGGGTCGAGGCCATGACGGACGCGCGCGCCGCAGTCGGCGCCGTGGTCGGCGGCACCGTCGAGCGGGTGCTGGTGGCGCCCGGTCAGGCGGTCCGCGCGGGCCAGCCCCTGGTCAGCCTGGTCAGCGGCGAAGGCGCCGCCCTGCGCGCCGACATCGACGCGGCCTCCGCGGCGGCGACGGCCGCCCACCAGGCCTATCAGCGCAACCGCAACCTGGCCGACCAGGGCGTCGTCGCCCGCCAGGAGGTCGAGGCCTCCCAGGCCCAGGCCGCGAGCGCCGAAGCCATGGCGCGCGCCGCTCGGGCGCGGGCGGCGGCGGCGGGATCTCCCAACGCCTCAGGCCGGATGAGCATCGTCAGCCCCATCTCGGGCGTGGTGACCAATGTCCAGGTCGGGCCAGGCGGCTTCGTAGCCCAGGGCGGCGTGGTCGCTGAAGTGACCAATCCGGCCCAGGTTGAACTGGTCTTCAACGCCCCGCCGCAACTGGCGGCCCAGGTCCAGGTCGGCTCGCGCATGCGCGTCTCCGGTCCCCAGGGCGAGTTCGACGCCCTGGTGGTCGGGGTCGCGGCCGACGCAGGACTGCAGGACAGCGGCGCCGCCGTGATCCGCGCCCGTCCGGAAGGCGGACGCCTGCCGCCCGCAGGTTCGCCCGTCACCGGCGCCGTGGTCACCGAGAGCCAGTCCGGCGGCGCCCTGACCGTGCCGTCCGAAGCGGTCCAGACCGTGGACGGGGCGACGGTGGTCTTCGTCCAGAACGACCACGGCTTCCGCGCCCAGCCCGTTCTGGCCGGTCGCCAGGCCGGCGGCTCCACCGAGATCCTGCGCGGTCTGACCGGAACCGAACGCGTCGCCTCGACCAACGCCTTCCTGCTCAAGGCCGAACTGGCCAAGGGCGAGGCCGAGCACGGCCACTAGGGGGAGCGACCATGTTCAAAGCCATCATCGAGGCCTCCGTTCGCTTCCGCTGGTTCATCGTCCTGGCCACTCTGCTCGTGTCGGCCTGGGGCCTGTTCCAGCTGACCAAGCTGCCGATCGACGCCGTGCCGGACATCACCAACCGCCAGGTTCAGATCAACACCCTGGCCCCCGCCCTGGCGCCCGAGCAGATGGAGCGCCAGGTCACCTATCCGCTGGAAACGGCCATGGCCGGCATTCCAGGACTCGAGAGCACCCGCTCCCTGACCCGCAACGGCTTCAGCCAGGTCACCGTCATCTTCAACGACGCCACCGACATCTACTTCGCCCGCCAGCAGGTGGCCGAACGGATGGCCCAGGCGCGTGAAAACCTGCCCGAAGGCGTCGAACCGGGCCTGGCCCCGATCACGACGGGCCTCGGCGAGGTCCTGATGTGGACGGTCGACTTCAAGCCCTTCGACGCCAGGAAGGCCAAAGTCGGCCAGCCCGGCTGGCAACCCGACGGCGCCTATCTGACGCCTGACGGCGAGCGGCTGGCCACGCCCCAGGCCCGCGCCACCTATCTGCGCACCGTACAGGACTGGATCATCGCGCCGCGCATGCGCACGGCCAAAGGACTGGCCGGGGTCGACGTCAACGGCGGCTATGTGAAGGAATACGCCGTCCGCCCCGACCCGGCGCGCCTGGCCGGCTACGGCCTTGGCCTGGGCGACCTGATCCAGGCCCTTGACCGCGCCAACAACCAGGCCGGCGCCGGCTATGTGCAGCGGGCGGGCGAAGCCCTGACCGTGCGCACCGACGCCCTGGCCCAGACCATCGAGGACCTGGCCCAGGCCCCGGTCGTCAACCGCAACGGTCTGGTCGTCCGCGTCGCCGACGTGGCGAGCGTCGAGATCGGCCAGGCCCCGCGCCTGGGCGGCGCCAGCCGCGACGGCCATGAGGCGGTCATCGGCACCGCCCTGATGCTGGCCGGCGAAAACAGCCGCACCGTGGCCCAGTCGGCCGCCGACCGGCTCCAGGAGGTGGGCGCCAGCCTGCCACCCGACGTCGTCGCCGAGCCGGTCCTGAACCGCAGCGCCCTGGTCAACTCCACCATCAAGACGGTGGCCAAGAACCTGACCGAAGGCGCCCTGCTGGTCATCGTCGTCCTCTTCCTGCTGCTGGGGAATATCCGCGCTGCGACGATCACGGCCCTGATGATCCCGATCAGCTTCCTGTTCGCGGTCATCGGCATGAACCGCTTCGGCATCAGCGGAAACCTGATGAGCCTCGGCGCCCTGGACTTCGGCCTGCTGGTCGACGGCGCCGTGGTGGTGGTCGAGAACACCCTGCTCATGCTCAGCCAGCGCCGGGCCGACCTGGGTCGCGGTCTGACCCGACATGAACGCCTCGGCGTGGCGGCCGCCGCTGCTCGCCAGATGGTCAAGCCGGCCGCCTTCGGCCAGCTGATCATCCTGCTGGTCTTCACGCCCCTGCTGATGCTGGAAGGGGTCGAGGGCAAGACCTTCATCCCCATGGGGGCGACGGTCATGCTGGCCCTGGTCGGCGCCTTCATCTTCTCCTTCACCTTCGTCCCGGCCATGACGGCCCTGCTCGTGCGCGAGCCCAAAACCGTCCATGTCGACGACAAGGGCGAAGCCCAGGAGCATGAGACCTTCCTGCTGCGCCACGCGCGCCGCTGGATCGAACCGGCCATCCGCGCCGCTGTTGATCGTCCCAAGGTGGTCCTCGCTGCGGCGGTCGGCGCTCTGGTGATCGGCGGCGTCGCCTTCTCCACCCTGGGCCGGGAGTTCATCCCGACCCTGGATGAAGGCGACATCGCCATGCAGGCCCTGCGCGTGCCCTCGGCCTCGCTCGAGCAGTCCCTCGCCATGCAGATGGCGCTGGAACGGGCGATCAAGGCCCAGCCCGAGGTGAAGACCATGTTCTCACGCACCGGCACGGCCGAGGCGGCGGTCGACCCCATGCCGGCGAACATCTCGGACGCCGTCATCGTGCTGAAGGACCGGAAAGAGTGGCCCGATCCGAAGCTGCCGAAGGAGGAGCTGATCGCCCGCATCGAAAAGGCCGCCTCGACCCAGTTGGGCAACAGCTTCGAGTTCAGCCAACCGATCGAGCTGCGCTTCAACGAACTGATCTCGGGCGTCCGCACCGACCTGGCGGTCATGGTCTATGGCGATGACTTCGCCCAGTTGCAGAAGACGGCCGACCAGGTGGCCGCCGCCCTGCGCGCCACGCCCGGTTCCGCCGACGTACGGGTGGAGCAGGCGTCCGGCTTGCCGACCCTGACGGTCAGCGTCGACCGCTTCGCGGCGGCCAACTACGGCCTGGCGGCTGCGGACGTGTCGGAAGCGGTCTCGGCCGCGATCGGCGGCGCCGAGGCGGGTCAGATCTTCGAGGGCGACCGTCGCTTCGATGTCGTGGTCCGTCTGGACGACGCCCAGAGGAACGACCCCGCCGCCCTCGCCGCCCTGCCGGTCACCACCTCGACCGGCCTGACGGTGCCCCTGTCCTCGGTCGCCCGCATCCAGGTGGCGGAAGGCCAGAACCAGATCAGCCGCAACGACGGCAGCCGTCGCATGGTGGTCCAGGCCAATGTGCGCGGGCGGGATCTGGGCGGCTTCGTCGCCGACGCCCAGGAACGGGTGGGTCAGCAGGTCAAGCTGCCGACCGGCTACTCCCTGAAATGGGGCGGCCAGTTCGAGAACCTGAAGCGGGCCGAGCAGCGACTGGGCCTGGTCATTCCGGTCGTCTTCGTCCTGATCGGCATCCTGCTCTTCATGGCCCTGGGGTCCTTCGCGGAGGCGGGACTGGTCTTCGCCTGCGTGCCTCTGGCCCTGGTCGGCGGCGCGCTCGCCCTCCTGCTCAGGGGCATGCCCTTCTCGGTCTCGGCTGCGGTCGGCTTCATCGCCGTGTCCGGGGTGGCGACCCTGAACGGCCTGGTGCTGATGCAGGCGATCCGGGAGCGGTTGCAGGCGGGCCAGAACCCGCATGACGCCGCCCTCTTCGGCGCCTTCAGCCGCCTGCGCGCGGTCCTGACCACGGCCCTGGTGGCCATCGTCGGCTTCATCCCCATGGCGATCGCCCATGGGGCGGGGGCCGAGGTGCAGAAGCCCCTGGCCACCGTGGTCATCGGCGGCCTTCTGACCGCCACGGCCCTGACGCTCCTGGTCCTGCCGACCTTCGCAGCCAAGGCCGTCCGGCACCGCAAGGCCGAGGGGATCGAAGACTGATGAAGGGGCGCCGCGATCCGGAAGCGTTTCAACGTCGCGCGTTCTTAATCGCGCCGGCCTGGAACCTCCTCCTGATCGTGTGTCTCGGGGTCGGCGGCCTGTCCGCCGACCCCGGCGCCCTCACACCGGCCCATATTCCGTCTCTGGCCCAGTCTCTGGCCCTGTCTCTGGCCCTGTCTCTGGCCCCGTCGCTGACCTCGACCCGGGTTCCGGCCCTGTTCGAACCGGGGGAAAGCCTGCAACAGTTCGGCTGGTTCAGCGTCTTTCTCCAGTCGCCATAGAGCCAGGGCCATGGATCGCAAACGCCTTGTCACCTCTCTCGCCGCCCTGCTTGCGGCCATCGCCTTCATCGCGGGAGCGGCGGTGAGTCTCGCTTCACGAGAAGCCGGGACCGTCCGTCCGCCGTCGCCTCCATCTTCAAGCTCCGAGGAGTTCAAGCATGCCTAGCACCGTCAGACTGGACATACCGGTTCTCCTGCCGGAAGCGCCGGACGCCTCGGACGCCTGCGTCGAGCGCCTCGTCAAACGCCTGTCCGGCGCGCCCGGCCTGTCCCAGGTCCATGTCACGGAATCCCCGGCCGGATCCCAGCTCTGCCTGCATTACGACCCCGAGCGCCTGTCGCCGGACGAGGTGCGTCGCAAGGCGCTCCAGGCCGGGGCCGAAATCAGCAGACGCTACGGCCACCTCGTCGGCTGGACCGAAGGCGTGAGGCATGCGCGGCACGCCCGCTCGCTTGAAGCCGATCTGAGGACGGAGCCTGGCGTCCTCGAGATCGGGCTCGACGCCTCCGGCGCCGTCCGGGTCGAGTTCGACCAGAGCCGGATCACCCGCGACCAGGTGGTGAAGACGCTCGCCGACCACGGCCTGACCTTCTCCCTCCAGCCCATCCCGGCCAGGCCCGAAAAGGCCGCCGACGACCACGCCGGCCACGACCACGGTCCCGGGAAGGAGGATCACGCCGACCACGATCACGCCCACGGAGGGATCTTCGGCGCCAACACCGAACTGATCTTCGCCCTCGCCGCCGGCGGCGCCCTGGGCATTGGCTTCGCCCTCGAGAAACTGGTCTCGGGACTGCCGTCCTGGATTCCCCTGGCGCTCTTCCTCTGCGCCTACGGCCTGGGCGGCTTCTTCACCGTGCGCGAGGCGATCGACAATCTCCGACGCAGACGCTTCGAGATCGACACCCTCATGCTGGTGGCGGCGGCGGGGGCGGCCGCCCTCGGCGCCTGGGCGGAAGGCGCCCTGCTCCTCTTCCTCTTCAGCCTCGGCCACGCCCTGGAGCACTACGCCATGGGCCGGGCCAAGCGCGCCATCGAGGCCCTGGCGGAACTGGCCCCGCGCACCGCCCGCGTCCTGCGTGACGGCGAGGTGATCGAGATACCGGTCGAGGCGCTCGAGGTCGGCGAGATCGTCGTGGTGCGGCCCAATGAACGCCTGCCCGCCGACGGCTTCGTCCTCAAGGGCGCCACCAGCATCAACCAGGCCCCGGTCACCGGCGAGAGCATGCCGGTCGACAAGCAGCCGGTCGACGATCCGGCCGAGGCCCGGGCCCGTCCCGCCTCCATCCTCGCCGCCTCCGCCGTCTTCGCCGGCACGATCAACGGTGCCGGCGCCATCGAGATCGAGACCACCCGCAAGTCCAGCGACACCACCCTGGCCAAGGTGGTGCGCATGGTCAGCGAGGCCGAGACCCAGAAGTCGCCGACCCAGAGGTTCACCGACCGGTTCGAGCGGGTCTTCGTTCCCCTCGTCCTGGGGCTGGCCTTTGTCCTGCTCTTCGCCTGGGGCGTGGTCGACGAACCCTTCCGCGACAGCTTCTACCGCGCCATGGCGGTCCTGGTGGCCGCCAGCCCCTGCGCCCTGGCCATCGCCACGCCGAGCGCCGTCCTGTCCGGCGTCGCTCGCGCCGCTCGCGCCGGCGTCCTGATCAAGGGCGGCGCGCCTCTTGAGAACCTCGGGGCCGTGGACGCCATCGCCTTCGACAAGACCGGCACCCTGACGGAGGGCCGCCCGCGGATCACCGACGTCATCCCCGTCGACGGCGCCGACGAACGCGCCCTGCTTACGGTGGCGGTCGCCGTGGAACGGCTCAGTGACCACCCCCTGGCCGAGGCCATCGCCCGCGACGGCGCCCAGCGCCTCGAGGGCGCAACTGTCCCGACCGCCTCGAGCCTGCGCAGCCTGACCGGCAAGGGCGTCGCCGCCGAGCTCAAGGGTGCGACGATCCACATCGGCAAGCCGGAGATGTTCGGCGCCGACGGCGTATCGGCCCTTGGGGCCCAGGCCGCCGAGGCCGTCGACCGTCTGCGCGACCAGGGCCGCACCCTGATGGTGGTGCGCCAAGGCGAAAGCGATCTCGGCGTGATCGGCCTGCTGGACACCCCGCGCGCGGCCGCGCGCGACGCCCTGGACCGGCTGAGAGCCCTTGGCGTCCGGCGCATGATCATGATCTCCGGCGACCACCAGAAGGCGGCCGAGGCCATCGCCGGCCAGGTGGGCCTGACGGAGGCCTGGGGCGACCTCATGCCCGACGACAAGGTCGAGGCGATCAAGCGCCTGCGCGCCGAGGCCAAGGTCGCCATGATCGGCGACGGGGTCAACGACGCCCCCGCCATGGCCACGGCCACGGTCGGCGTCGCCATGGGCGCGGCCGGTTCGGACGTCGCGCTGGAGACCGCCGACGTCGCCCTCATGGCCGACGACCTGTCCCATCTGCCGTTCACGGTCGGCCTCAGCCGACGCACCCGGGCCGTCATCCGCCAGAACCTGTTCGTCAGCCTCGGCGTGGTCGCCTTCCTCGTGCCGGCCACCATCCTCGGTCTCGGCATCGGCCCGGCCGTCGCCCTGCACGAAGGCTCCACCCTCCTGGTGGTGTTCAACGCTCTGCGCCTGCTCGCCTACCGCGACCGGCAGGCCCCGGCATCGCGTCAGGGCTGAAGTCCATGAAACGCCTCAGCTGGCTTACCGTCATCGCGGCCTTCCTGGCCGGCGCCGCCTTCCTGTTCGGCATGATGTCGCGTCAGTTCACGCCCGCGCCTGATCGCCCGGCCGCCACGGCCGTCCAGCCGATCGACGAGCACGCCGGTCATGCCGACGCCCCGGAAGACGCGCCCTCGACCCGGTCCTTCAAGGAAGCCAATGAACGCCTGCACCAGGCGACCAACATCCGATGGACCGGGGACGCCGACGCCGACTTCATGCGCGCCATGATCGCTCATCATGAAGGCGAGATCGCCCTGGCCCGCATTCAGCTGCAGCACGGCTCGGACGCGGACGCCAGGGGACTGGCCCAGGACCTCATCCGGTCGCGCGACGCGGAAATCCTGCGGATGCGCCTCTGGCTGGCCCGGCGCGAAGCCCCGTCCTCAACCGGGAGCAGGTCCTGACATGGCCCGCACCGTCCGCTGGAAGGAAGGCCGGCCCGGCAAACGACGCCGCAGGCCCCCGCCGCCGCCCAAGCCCAACCTGATCCTGGACGGGCTCGCCATCCTGGCGACGGGCTTCATGAGCGCCGGCGCCGTTCTCATCCTGGCCATCTTCTGTTTCAGGACCCTGGGGTGGCCGGTCCATGCGGTCTATGGCCTGGGGCTCCCGCTCCTGGCCCTGGCCGGTCTGCGCCTCGCACCGCGAGGCCGCCCCGGTCTCGCCCTCGCCCTCCTGTTCGCCCTGCTCTGGCTCGGGGGCGCCGGCTTCCTGTACGCCGTCCGCGGCGACCTGACCTCCGCCCGCCACTATCACGGCCCGCCCGGCGCCGCTCACGACGAGGCCGGGGTTTCGCGTCCGGCGGGCGAAGCCTGAATCACCCGGTCGAGGCTCAAGCTCCCACAGCGGCCGGCTCTGTCGAGGAGCGCTCGCGCAGGGCGTCCAGCACCCGGCAGTCCTGAACGGTCGTCCGACCGCAGCGATCCAGGACGGAAACAAGAGTGTCCTCCAGCCTGCGCAGGTCGGCGATCTTGGCGCGCACCTCTGCAAGATGCTCCGTGGCGACGGCGTCCGCCGCGCCGCAGGGCGCCGAGGTCGACCCTCCGGACAGGCTCAGAAGGCTTCTGACGGCATCCAGGGAGAAGCCGAGATCGCGCGCGCGCCGCACAAAGGCGAGCCGGTCCAGGTGGTCCTGCCCATAGATGCGATGACCGCCCTCGCCGCGACGGGGCGCCTCGAGGACGCCGATCCGCTCGTAATAGCGGATGGTGACCACCTTGCAGCCCGTGCGCCGCCCCAGATCGCCAATGGAGAAATTCTCCGCCATGCCCTTGAACCTATACCCGCTATAGGTCGCATATCGGTCGGCGAACCCAATTCGCAACCCTGGTCCCTCATGTCCGACTGCTGCCCATCCTCCGCAAAGCCCCCCTCCGATGCGCCGGAGGACGCCGTCTGCTCGAGCCGGACGCCCTCTCCCGCCCCCGCAGACGCCCAGGACTGCTGTTCGGGACCGACCGCCTGCGGCTCGGCGAACAAGACCGATCCGGCGCCCATAATCCCGGGACCGACCGCCCATTTCGCCGGTGACGACTGCTGTTCGGCCAAGGGGGACGAGATCGCCGCCCTCGGCGCCCAAGCCGACGTGCGCCGCGTGCTGATCCTGGTGCTGGCGATCAACCTGGTCATGTTCTTCGCGGAATTCGGCGCCGGTCTGGTCGCGCAGTCCACCGCCCTGATGGCGGATTCCGTCGACATGCTCGGCGACGCCCTGGTCTACGGCCTGAGCCTCTACGCCCTGCACCGGAGCCTGCGGTGGCGCGCCGGCGCCGCCCTCGTCAAGGCGGGCGTCATCGCCGCCTTCGGCGTCTGGGTCTTTGTGGAGGTCGTGCGCAAGCTGGCGGGCGACATCACCCCGGCAGCCGAAACCATGGGCCTGTTCGGCGCGATCGCCCTCGTCGCCAATCTCGCCTGCCTGGCGCTGCTCTATCGCCACCGGAACCGGGATGTGAACCTGTCCAGCACCTTCGAATGCTCGCGCAACGACGTGATCGCCAATACGGGCGTCATCGTCGCCGCCGGAGGCGTGCAACTGTTCAACGCAGGCTGGCCCGACATCCTGGTCGGAGGCGCGATCGCCCTTCTCTTCTTCCGCTCTGCGATCAAGGTGCTGCTCGAGGCCTGGCCCCAGTTCCGGGCCGCCCGTCCCCAGGCCGTCGCCTTCGACTGATCTTGTCCCGTCACGGCCCTTCTCAGGACGATGACGCCACCGCTGCGCAAATCCCGTAGTGATAGGGTGGAAGGTCGATCTCGGCGCCCGGCGCAAGACCTGCCGCGGCGAAGGCCTCGGCGAGCCGCTCAGGCCCCATTCTCAGCGAAGTCGCCGGGCCGCGGGGCAGGCCCAGAACCTCGGTCTCTTCGCGCGGAACCGGCCTCCAGTTGACCACGCCTATGCAGCCGCCGGGCGCAAGCACCCTGGCCGCCTGCGCCAGCAGGACTTCAGGGGCCGCTACGCCATGCAGGGTGTTGGCGATCAGAACATAGTCCACGCGGGCCTCAAGGCGATCCGCCGCCTCCATGGCGTCGGCTTCGATCCAGCCTAGCGCCCCGCGTCCCCGCGCCTCCGTCTCGGCCCTGGCGCGCGCCAGAAGACCGGGGTCGATGTCGTAGCCATAGACCTGTCCGTCTGTGAGCTTGCTGATCGAGGCGGTGAAGAAGCCGTCCCCGCAGCACAGGTCCAGCACTCTCACGCCGCGCCGGACGCCCATCTTTCGCAACAGGCCTTCAGGGTCAGGGAAGAGCGCGGACCACCAGTCCCGGTCCGGCATGGAACTGGCGACGAAGGTCATTTCTCTTCCTCGGCGGCGCTCGACAGCAGGGCCCACTGTCCGATGATGATCGCCAGGGCGCAGGCCGACAGCAGGAAACTGTTTCCCCACAGCGGCGCCGAAGCGGCTTCACCCTTGGCCCAGGCCGCCCAGCCGTTCATGTGCTGCATGCCCGCCGCGACCACGCCGAAGGCGGCGAGCACGGCGGACGGATAGAGCCGCAGCCGGCCCAGCCCGTGCGGCGCCAGCCCGATAAGCCCCAGCAGACCGATGACGCTGCGCTGCACCTGGCAGTAGATGCAGGGCTCGACGGCCCCGGTCCATTCCAGGGTCCACGCCGCCAGGCTGACCGCCACGGCCGCCAGAGACAGCAGCCGTGCATGCCGATAGGTCCAGGCCGGCAGCATGGCGGCGCGGCTCACGGCCGGACCTCCTCGCGCGTCGCCGCCGTTGCGGCGCGAACCTCCTGCCAGATCAGGACCAGACCGGCGG
>Ga0067045_1032065_pt1 | contig 10931 bp, 9 predicted proteins | sample TerdegcTABiofilm_FD_59184 | JGI IMG/M metagenome (GOLD analysis project Ga0067045, IMG submission 59184) | Combined Assembly of (Gp0054472, Gp0054536) Wastewater bioreactor microbial communities from Singapore -Terephthalate degrading...
AGGCAAGAAACCGTGCCCCGATCCCACAATTCTGAATGGAAACCCTCTCCTTTTCTTCCCCATTTTTCCCTGCTTTTTCCTTTTCCCTTCTCCTCTTCCTGCAACTTCATACGGCTGAAGTGTTACAAGCTCAGAATGCCGCGTGGCCCCCCCGTCTCCCCTCTCCCTTCTCCTCTCTGCGTGTCTCCGCGTCTGGCCGGTTACCTACTGGCATTGCGATCGGGGATTGAGTATCATAGGGGTCCATAGGCAACCGCCTCCAGGAGGGAGGGCCGTCCCGTCGTAGTTCGCAGGGATGGTAGCGTATTACTCTACCGAGGGATTATATGGCGCGCAGAATTCTGAATCGAAGGGAGTTGCGGGAGGAGAGCGAGGCGGTCGAGCGTGCGGAGGAGGCCGAGGAGCAGGAAGGCGAAGAGTCGGGGGGCCCCAAGGCGGCGAAGAAGGCGGCGCCGAAGCGGAAGAGTCGGGCCAAAGCGAGCAAGGAGGTGCGTTTGAAGGCGTTCTGGGGGGTTTTTTCCCAAACGCTGACGCAGGTGGCGCAGTACGAGTACAGCGAGCGGGAGGAGGCCGACAAGCGGGCGAAGGAGTTGACGGAATCGAAGAAGACCCCGCACTTCGTGCAACTGGTCAAGAAGGTGATCGAGGAGTAGGACCGTGCGGAGGTAAGGGACGGCTCCCCCTGGTTGCAGTGATCGACACGTTCTTCTGAACACACTTACTTATCACCCGGCGGGAACTCGAACCATGCACTTTGAAGAGGGCCAAACGGTTGGGATCGACCTGGGGACCACGTACTGCACCCTGGCGTATGTGGACCAAGACGGCACGCCCGTCGCCGTTCCGAACGAAGACGACGAGGTGGAGACCGCCAGTCTGATTCTGTTGATGGGGCAAGGGCACGTCGTCGTCGGTCCGAAACGAGAGCGGGCGGCGATGGAGGACCCGAAGAACGTCATCGAACGAATCAAGCGATTCATGGGCCGGGAGTACAGTCGCGTGTTCGACGGACGGCCCGTCACGCCGGAGTTCGTCTCGGGGTTGATCCTCAAGAAGCTCAAGCAGGACGCTGAGAAGCGGATCGGGCCGATCGGCAACGCGGTCGTCACGGTCCCGTACTACTTCAACGACACGCGGCGCAAGGCGACCCAGGATGCCGGCCGCATCGCGGGCTTGAACGTGGTCGACATCATGAACGAGCCCACCGCCGCCACGCTCACCTACGCGTGGCACAAGGGCGAATTGGGGGCGAGCGCGGCCAGCGACGGCAAGCCGAGGAAGACGATGGTCTACGATCTCGGCGGCGGCACCTTCGACGTCACGCTCGTCCAGTACACGCCGACCCACTTCCAGGTGCTTGCCACCGACGGCGACACGGAGTTGGGGGGCGTCGACTGGAACGAGCGGCTCGCCAACTTCGTGGCCGACGAGTTCCAGGCCCGTTTCAGCGAGGACCCGCGCGACAGCGAGCAGACGATGCAGATCCTCCGCAACGAGTGCGACATCAAGAAGATCGAGCTCACCGAGAAGACCGAGACCAAGATCCTCTGCCGGCACAACGGGAAGACGATCACGGTGCCGCTTACCCGGGAGAAGTTCGACCAGCTCACGGCCGACTTGTTGCAGCGGACGGCCGACACGGTCCACCTGGTGCTCGAACAGGCCAAGATGAATCCCAAGGATCTCGACGCGGTCGTGATGGTCGGTGGGTCCACGCTCATGCCCCAGGTCCGCCAGATGATGCACAGCGTGATGGGCCGTGATCCGTACACCGAGCTTTCGCCCTACGTGTCGGTGGCCCTGGGGGCGGCGATCCACGCCGCGATCCTCGAAGCCCAGCACCGCGAGGAAAGCGGCATGGCCGAGAAGGTCCGCAAGATGCTCGGGTCGGTGAAGCAGGAGAACGTGAACTCGCACGGACTGGGAATCGTCATCAAGCAGCCGGGCACCGGGAAGAAGATCAACCATGTGATGATTCCCAAGAATTCGCGGCTGCCGACGTCGACCAGCCAGGTGTTCCAGACCGTCCAGGAGAACCAGCGCCGCGTGAACGTCCAGGTGATGGAGGGCGACGCCCCCGATCCCGAGGCCTGCTCCTTGTTGGGCAACTGCCGCATCTTCGATCTCCCCGAGCAGCTCCCGAAGGGGGCGCCGGTGGAAGTGACTTACGCCTTCGACACGGCAGGACGGATCAACGTTACCGCCCGCGACAAGACCGGCGGTGCCGAGGCCGCGATCGACATCCAGCGTCAGGGCACCCTGACGGACGACCAGGTCGACGTCTTCTCGAAGCTCGCCGCCGAGTACAAGGTCGAGTAGCGCCGCAACGGGCACGGAGCCGCCTTCCCATGGCAAAGCAACTGGACGTGTATCGGGACTGGCTCGGGATCACCGCGGCCGAGCGGCCGCTGGATCACTACGCCCTGCTGAAACTGAACCGGTTCGAAGACGACGTGGAGAAGATCCGCTCCGGGTACCGGGCGCTGAACGCCCACGTGCGCAAGTACCAGACCGGGGAGTTCGGCCCGCAGTCGCAGAAGTTGCTCAATGAGCTCGCCAAGGCGATGCTCTGCCTCACCGACTCGCAGCGCAAGGGCGATTACGACGCCTCGCTCGGGCGCGTGAGGACCGAGGAAGGCCGGCGGCCCGCCTTCGAGCAACTCCTGCTGGCCCGCAAGCTCCTCACGCCGGAGCAGCTCGGCCGCGTGCGCGGTTTCGCCGACGCGGTGGGATTGCCGATCCGCGACGCCGTGCTCCAGCAGAAGTCGGTGGCGCCCGACTCCGTCATGCAGTGCTACGCCGAGTCGGTCGGCCTCCCTTACATCGACTTGGAGGAGACCGGGATCGACGAGACGCTCGTCCTCCAGATCCCCGCGCCGACGGCGAGGAACTACTCCTGCGTGCCGGTGATGATCGACGACGGGCAGATGTTGATCGCCTCGCCCAACCCCCTGAATCCCGACATGGAGGAGCATCTCCGGCACCGTCTGGGGATGCCGGTGCGGAGCGTCTTCTGCACGCCGTCGGGCGTGAACGCGGCGATCGACAAGCACTATTCCCGCGAGGCATTGCAGGCGGCCGCCGCGGCGGCCAAGCAGGCGGCCAAGCAAGCGCCGGCGGCCGGCAAGCAACCCGCGGCTGCAAAGACCAAGGCCGCCAAGCCGAAGGCCTCGCCCGCGCCGGCGCAGCCCGGCGCGGAAGGCGACGCGGAAGCGGCGCCGTCGGGTCCCCAGGGCGCGAAGAAGACGCTCATGATCGTTTGGGTCGTCTTCATGGCCCTCATGATCCTGTACTTCGCCTACAAGATGCTCACTGCCTGAACCCCGGGGGCGCGAGCGCGGGAGAAGAGGCTTGCCGAGGGGGCGTTGCGATGGATTCCGGGGAGGTGGGGCTGGTGCCGGACGGCGTGGTCGCCGGCGGCCGGGCGCGGGTCATCCATGCGGGATATCCTCTTCGAATACGAACTCAACCCGACCACCTGGGCCTATTTGTCGGCCCTTCTGACGATCGGGATCTACTTCAAGTTCAACCGCCTCTTCAGCGTGCGGAACCTGGACTTGCTCGGCCTCATCTTCATCTCACCGGGGATCCTGCTCGTTTTCCGCGGCATGTCGGGCACTTCGCCGGGGGTGGTGCATCTCGGCTACGCCTGGTTGTTCGGCGTGGGCCTGTGCTTTGTCATCCGCCTCTTCTTGGACCCGCTCATGGTCCGGCGGCCCAAGCTCGACCCGAACCTGTCGGCCGGCGGCCTCACCTTCACGGGGATCGCCATTCTCGTGTTCCTGGCGGCAAACGTCGTCTCCAACCGGCCGCCCGAACGGCTGGAACACGTCCTGGCGGCCGACGGGACCGCGGGACTCCGCGTCCCGGGCTATCGTTTCTTCTACTACCTGGCCAGCTATACGAATCTGCCTTCGGCGACGGCCACGCCGTTGCAGGCCGACTGGGACTACCCGCCCCAGCATGTCCAGGCGGCGATCTCCCGATCGGTGGCCCTGCTGGCCCAGTGGGCCGTCGTGCTGGGAATCGTGCTGATCGGCTACTACCACTTCGAGAGCATCCATACGGGCATGGCAGCGGCCGTGCTTTACCTGCTCTTGCCGTATGCCGGCCAGATGGGGGGACGGATCGACCATGTCGTGCCCGCGGCGCTGCTGGTGTGGGCCATGGCTGCGTACCGACGTCCTGTGGTCTCCGGACTTCTCCTCGGAATCGCCGGCGGGCTGATCTACTACCCGCTCTTCCTCCTGCCCTTGGGGTGCAGCTTCTATTGGCAGCGTGGGCTGCGGCGTTACCTGGTCGGGACGGGAATCGGGATCGCGATTCTGGTGATTCTGCTCGCGTTTCTGGCCGGCAGCGTCGATTCCTTCCGTGACCAGTTGCGGCAGATGTTCGGCGTTTCCCGCGAGAGCATCGTGGTCCCCCGCGAGAGCATCGTGGGCTTCTGGCAGGCGTACCAGCCGGCCTACCGCTTTCCCGTGCTGGCGATCTTCGTCGTCCTTTGCGGAAGCCTTGCCCTGTGGCCGGCCCAGAAGAACTACGGCACGCTGCTGAGCTGCTCGGCGACCGTGATGCTCGCCAGCCAGTTCTGCCACCTGTTTGAAGGCGGGCTCTACATGGCGTGGTATCTGCCGCTCTTGGTGTTAACCAGCTTCCGGCCGAACCTGGAGGACCGCGTGGCCCTCAGCGCGGTGATCGAGCGGCGGACCGCCTGGATCGCCCGCATCGCCGAGTGGTTCCGCAAGCCGCCCGCAGGCAGCGGCGGCGCGATGTAGCACCGCCGCCCTCGGCTGTGCCGGGGCAATGGAGCCCGGCCGCCCCTGGCTGTGCCGGGCGAGATGCCGCACAGCCGGGGGCGGCTGTGCCACATGGCTCCGCTCTCTGGCACCGAGGCGTCACTTATCGCGGCGGACGTCGACGGCCTGCGGTTTTCGTTGGCCGGCGTACCATGTCCTCCATGCCGGCACGTCGAACCCGAGGCCCGACTGCCCGGTGATCGCCGTGAGGGCGTCGAGCACGTCGGGATTCTGCATCGGCTGGAGAAGGATCTTCGGCCCGCCGCCCATCGCCAGTCCGCCGCCTCCGGAGCCGAACGTGGTGCTCATCTGACCGGGATTCGCGTTGCCGACCTTGAACTTGTGGACGGTCACCAGGGCATCGATCAGCGGCCCGATGGTGGAAGGCTCATTCATGGCCTTCAGCGCCACCGCGGCGAGATTGACCCGCGCGTTGTCGCTCTTCTTGGGCCGCAGCCGGCTTACGAAGTATTCGACGATCGACGGGTCGTGCCGCTTTTTGAGCAGCTCCAGGCACGCCCCACGCACATCCTCGATCCCGTCCTCGATCGCGCAGACGGCCAGGGCCCGCTGCCCTTCGATCGTCCCCAACGCCGCCAAGGCCTGGGCGAGGACCACGCGCACCTGGGGGTTCGGATTGTGCAACAGCCCGTAGGCCAGCCCCTTCACCGCAGTAGGGTCTTCGATCGTCAGGAGGTTCCGGCGGCCTTCCTCGGCCCGATCGGTGAGCAACCACGCGGACCAGCGATCGATCTTCTGCATCCAGTCTTTTTCGACGAGATTGGTCTTGCCCTTCTGCTCGAGGATATCGATCTCCTGTTGCGTCCGCCAACGGTTCCTGTACCACTGATAGCCCTGCTTGGTCATCACCTCGCGCTGCGTGGTCCACTTGCCGTCGATCTTCGTGTACCCCAAGGCGCGGCGGGCCGCCTCGTGATCCGAATCCAGCGCAATGACCCGCTCGAGGTGGACCTTGCGCTCGGCGTTGAGCTTCTGCTCCTTGCACCACTCGGCGAGTTTCCACTGGCCTTCCGGGGTGTCGGGATACCGCGGACGGATCTTCTCGTACTCGATCTCCTCGGGCTTCGGCCGCAGCCACTGCTTCACCTGGGACCGGGCCAACGTGACCGTCACGCCTTGGGGCGTCAGGATCACGTAACTAGCGCGCGGCGACTCGTCGGCATTCTGAAGCGTGCCGACCACCTCTCCACCTTGCGTCAGCAAGAACACGTCGCCCAGCGCAGAGGCCAACGGCATCAGCGCGAGCAGCAGTGCCGCAGGAGAGACTCGACCGAGCCAATGGGTCACGAGCGTGTCCCCAGGAGATGTACCGAACGAGGATGTCCGAATCATACACCCCCGCAGTTCCCAATCACCACACTACTTCAGTATACGGTCCCACAGACCCACGATCCACTTTCCGCCACGAGGAACCGGGACGGACTACTCCAGGACCCCACGATCGGACGGTGTGATTATGCCGTCCGATGCACCGATTGCGATGACGGCAGCGGTTGGGGTTCGAGCGGCAGTGCCCTAACGTCCGAAAACAGCTAAAGGAGGCTTCACAATCTCGGGGAGGGCGAGGCTCCTGCCGAGCCTGCGTCGAGGGCACGCTCTGGCGGATGCAGGACGGCTCGGCAGGAGCCTCGCCCTCCCAAGATCAGGCAAGGTCGGTTAGGGGACGACGGAAGGACGGCCACTCTCTGGGACTCCACAGACTTCCGGAGCCTTCAAGACTCTGCAAGTCCTACCTGCGGCTCAGCCCTGTCCTAGACAACCCAACCATTATCCCCTCGCGAGAAGGGGCTTGTTCATGTTCAAACTCGTCAAGCTGGCGGCGTTGGTGGCACTCGGCTTCGGGAGTTGGTACTTCTTCACGCATTATCGCATCCGCGGCCTGGACAAGGTCCAGGTCGAACCTCAAGCCCTGGCGCCGGCTGCGGCCGCCGCTCCGAGCTTCATGCAGTCCAGGCCGCAGCCCGCCAAGAAGGCGATTCGCTTGGCGACGGCCAACTTCGGTCCGCTCGATCAGGCCAAGGCGACCAAGCAGCACGTGGTCGGTCGAATCGTGCAGGCGATCCGCCAGTTCGACCTGGTGGCCCTCCAGGGCATCCAGGCGCGAGACCCGGGACTGGTGGTCCAATTGCTCGAACAGGTCAATGCGGGGGGCCGGCACTACGACTATGCCGTGGCCCCGCAGGTGGGGCGGGAGATCACGCAGCGGTACAACGCGTTCGTTTTCGACAACGACTCGATCGAGATCGACCGTCGCACGGTGGCGTGGATCGACAATCGGGAGGGCCAGTTCGCCGACCCGCCGTTGGTGGCGGCGTTTCGCGCGCGCGGTCCGGCCCCCGAGGAGGCCTTCACCTTCACCGCGATCAACGTGCAAATCTCGCCGGAACGGACGGCCGAAGAACTCGAGGTGCTGGCCAAGGTCTACCGGGCGGTCCGCGACGACGGCCGCAACGAAGACGACGTCCTTCTTATGGGCACCCTCGGCACCGACGAAGAGCATCTGGGACCGCTGGCCGTCCTGCCCAACGTCTGGCCCGCCATCTCCGCCACGCCGACGACGCTGCAGGGGACTCGGGCGGTCGACAACATCCTCTTCGACCGTCGGGCCACGAGCGAATTCGCGCACCGGTCGGGCGTGGTGGACCTCGTCCGTGAGTTCAACCTCGCGCCCCGCGAGGGGGCCGAGTTGGCCGATCATCTTCCCGTGTGGGCGGAGTTCAGCGTGTTCGAGGGGGGGCGCATGGGGACCGTTCCATGAACCTCTCGGATCGCTTCACCGACGCCCTCGTCTACGCGGCACGGCTCCACCGGACGCAGCAACGGAAAGTCTCGGGCACGCCCTACGTTGGGCATCTGCTCCGCGTCGCCGGGACTATCCTCGATCACGGCGCCGACGAAGACGAGGCGATTGCCGCCCTGCTGCACGACGCCGTCGAAGATCAGGGCGGGCCGGCCACCGGGGAAGCGATCCGCCGGCAATTCGGCCCGCGTGTGGCCGAAATCGTCGAAGGGTGCAGCGACACCGATCAGACGCCCAAGCCGCCGTGGCGCGAGCGCAAGGAAGCCTACCTGGCCCACCTGGCGCACGCCTCGGCCTCGATCCGGCTCGTGGCCGCCGCCGACAAGCTCGACAACGCCCGCTCGCTCCTGGAAGGCTACCGGCTCCGCGGCGACGCCCTCTGGCAGTCGTTCCGCGGCGGCCGCGACGGCACGCTCTGGTACCTTCGCTCGGTGGTCGAGGTGCTCCAAGCGTCCGGCGGCAACCCGTTGGTCGACGAACTCGCCCGGGCGGTATCCGAGTTGACACGCGCTGTGACCGCGAAAGGAGTTGCCGATGAGTGACCCGATCATTAGCGTTTCCGGACTCCGCGGGATCGTGGGCAGCGGCTTGACGCCGGAGGTCGCCATGCGTTACGTGGCGGCGTTCGCGGCCGGATGCCCCGCCGGATCGTTCGTCGTGACCCGCGACGGCCGCTTCTCCGGCCAGATGCTGGCCCAGGCCGTCCACGCCGGTTTGCGGGCGGTGGGCCGCGACACGATCGACGCCGCCGTGGCCCCCACGCCGACCCTAGGGGTCCTGGTGCGTCACTGCCGGGCCGCCGGCGGCGTGCAGATTTCCGCCAGCCACAATCCGGCGGAGTACAACGGGCTGAAGTTGTTCTCCGCCGAAGGCCGGGTGATTCCCGAGGGACCGGGGCGGGACGTCCTGGCCCGCTATCAGAAGGGCACGGTCGCCTGGGTCCCCCACGATCGCCTCGGCACGTCTCGTACGCTTGCGGACCCCCTCCGTCCCCACCTGGAAGCCGTGCTGGCCACGGTGGATCTCCCGAGAATCCGCGCCAAGGGATTCAAGGTGCTCTTAGACTCGAACCACGGTGCCGGCAGCGCGTTGGGACGGATGTTGCTGGAATCGCTCGGCTGCCGGGTGACGGTGTTGGGCGCCGAGCCCGACGGGCGTTTCGAGCATACTCCCGAACCCACTGCCGAGAATCTCGCCTCCGTCCTGGAACAGGTGACCAAGGCCGAGGCCGACGTGGGCTTCTGCCAGGACCCCGACGCCGACCGTCTGGCCGTAATCGACGAGTCGGGCCGCTACCTGGGCGAGGAATATACGCTGGCGATGTGCGTTGCCCACGTGCTCCCCGAGCGTCGCGGGCCGATTGTGGCCAACTGTGCCACGAGCCGCATGTCGGAAGACCTTGCCCGAGGGCTGGGCGTGCCGTTCGTCCGGTCCGCAGTCGGCGAGGCCAACGTGGTCGACGCCATGCTTGCCCACCACGCCGTGTTCGGCGGCGAGGGAAACGGCGGACCGATCGACCCCCGCGTGGGACTCGTGCGCGACAGCTTCGTCGGCATGGCCCAACTCCTCGACGCCATGGCCGCCCGGGACGCCAAAATCAGCCAACTGGCCGATGAACTGCCGCGATCCTGGATCGTGAAGACGAAGATTTCCTTGGAGCCGAGCCGAGTGCCCGCCGCGCTGGACGCCCTTCAGCAGCAGTTCCCCGACGCGGCGGCCGACCGCCTCGACGGCCTCCGCCTCGACTGGCCGGGCCGATGGCTCCTGGTCCGCCCCAGCAATACCGAGCCGATCGTCCGGGCCATCGCCGAAGCCGAAAGCGAGGCCCAGGCCCGAGCGCTGTGCGACCGGGCTGCGGAAACCCTTGGAAAGGTCCGATAGCCTTCCCGTCCAACCTCATCCCTGCGACCGCGCATAATCGCGCAGGGCGAGGAGGTTCGCGGCCGGGGTGTCGCGCGGGACTTCGCAGCCGGCGCCCACGATATATCGCGGGCCGGCCTCGCGATGGCACTGGGCCACCGCCGCGGTGATCGACTCCGGCGTGCCGTTGCGGAGCACCTTCACCGGATCGAGGTTGCCGAGGAGCACCTGGTCCGGGCCCATCGCCTCCCGGGCCTTGGCCACGGAGACCATGAAGTCGAGGTCCACGATGTCGCAGCCCAACGCGCCGATCGGCTTGAGGATCCGGCTTACGTTCCCGCAGATGTGCAATCGCACGCGCGTGCCCATCGCGTGCAGGGCGTCGACCATCCGCTTCTCGTAGGGCCAGACGAACTCCTCGTAGATCTGCGGGCCCACCAGCGAGGCCGCGGCATCGCCCATGCCGAGAATGTCGGCCCCCGCCTCGACCTGGGCCTTGGCGAACCGCAGCTCCATGTCGACGATGAACTCGAACAGGTCGCGCACGAAGGCCGGATCGTCGTAGAAATCGAGCATCAGCCGGTTGATCCCGCGCAAGTCGGCGGCCTCGGCGCAGGGGCCTTCGATCCATCCTTCGACCAGGAGCTGCCCGCCGGCCTTCTCCCGCAACAGGGCGTTGGCCTGCACGCGGTCGTGCATGCGCCCGCCGCCGAGCGGATCGGGGACCTTGAGCCGGGCGAGCGCCGACTTGTCGGCCAGCAGGGCGTTGACCTCGTCGATCGCCGGCGGCTGGTTGTCGAAGTATTGGACCACCGCCCCGCAGTCGGCCGCCTCCCGGGCCGGGTCCGAGATGCTCGACACGTAGTCGAACCCAAACACTTCCGCGGTCCGCAACTGCCCTTCGACCAACACGCGATGGTCCCGGGCATACCGGCCGTAGGGCTGGCCGATCCGGTCCGCGGCGAACATCATCGTAATCGGCATGTTCGGCAGATGATCCACCGGCCGACCCTCGATCCTCGCAAGCGTGCGCTCGTAGCCATTCATGGCGTGTTCACCTCATGGGAAATGGTGGAAAGCCGAGCGGGGAAAGCCGAAAGCCGCCTTGCGAGTTTTGGGCCTTGGCGGCCGTCCAGGAATCACTCCGGGATTTCGTTGGCAAGTCCCCTCACCCCCTGCCTGGACTGCTAGAAACTCAGCCAATTTCGACTCCGAACGGGTTGATATCTTGTTCCCGATTTTGTTCCCACGCTTCGCTTCTGCTTTTCTCCAGCCCAGGCGTTCACGCCTGGGAAGTCGCGGGGTCTCGAAGGTCCCGTCAGGCCCGTTTACGAACCTCCTGCCGGTTGTCGACGGAGGAGGCCCGTAAACGGGCCTGACCATTCCCTGATCCGGCTCGTGGACCCAGGCGTAAACGCCTGGGCTAGAGAAAACGGCTGAAGGCGGAACAAATC
>Ga0067045_1032066_pt1 | contig 10931 bp, 15 predicted proteins | sample TerdegcTABiofilm_FD_59184 | JGI IMG/M metagenome (GOLD analysis project Ga0067045, IMG submission 59184) | Combined Assembly of (Gp0054472, Gp0054536) Wastewater bioreactor microbial communities from Singapore -Terephthalate degrading...
GAGCCTCCACCGTTGCAAGCCGATTCATCAGGTGCTGACGCATCAGCTCGGCCATTTGCTGAGCCAGCTCACCATCTACGTGCCAAGGGCCGTAGGCGGTGATGACTTCAAAGCCGCGCTGCATGGCGGGCACATGACGGCTCAGTGCGTACCCGATCAGCTGCGCTTCACGGCTGGCGACTTGAGCCTGCGGCACTGGCGCGGGGGCCATCTCAGTTGCCGCAGTGGGGGTCTTGCCACTGGCAATCTGGTCAAAGATGTCTTCTTCCATGTCAGAACTCCAGCTCGGGCGCGATGTACTGGCCCACGTTGTGGTGTTGAAAAGCCACCTGTTCAAGGTGACGCTGCAGCAGCTCCATCAGCGCAGCCGTGTCCACCTTGGATGGGTCTGCATAGAACGCGGCCAGTTGGGCCATGGCGTTGGAGCAGTCCGTAGTGATCTGCATCAGCTCTGCCTGGCGGGCCTTGTGGCCCTTGGGCATGGCGATGACCATCCGGCCAGATGAGGCAGCAAGCCACTCGCTCACAAAGTAGGCCCCGCACACCATCTCAAAGGTTGGGATCAGCACTGCAGGCATGCGGCCCTTGCTCAGCCAGCCATACAGCGTTTCCTCAGTCACATCGCCCATCAACTCGGCAATGCGGGGCACAGACAACTGGCGCTTTTCCAGTGCGAAGTCCTTGCAGGCACGCATGGCATCGCGCAAGTTGTTGGCACGAAAGCGTTTCCAATTACGCGTGGCCATTGGAAGCTCCTCCCAGAACGTGGTTCAAAACAAAAAACTGCATGGAAATGCGCGACGCACGGACACTGGAGACCAGAGAAAACCTGGAGCGAACCAATGGCCGAAAACGCCGACCTGTCTTTGATGCAGAAACTGATTGACCGCGCAGTGCAAGACCGCCTGCAGCCCTTGCAAGACCAGCTGTGGGCACACCACTGGCTGTTGACTGAGATGACAAGGCAGCTGCCTCGCCCTGCGTTGCTGGCGACAGCTCAGCGCTTGGACCAGATGTGGCAACTGGCTCCAGACGAACAAAAGGAGCGCTTGCGGGTCGTACAGCAGCAGTGGCACGTCTATCTATGCCAGCTAGGCGCTTTGATAGAAGGGGAAACGCCTCCAGAATTTCACCCTGGGCAGCCAGTGCCTCCACGTCTGAAACCTGCACTTTGAGTGCCTGGCAGTAGTCCTGCCATGTATCGCTGAGGCGATAGAGCACGAGTCCTCTGCCGGACAAGGCCCGATCAGCCCGAGATTTGCCTGTAATATCTTGTAGCGACATAACTGCCACTCAAGCAAATGCAGGGAAACGAGGCGCGGCCATCTGCAGCACTTCGCCCTCTTTGAGGCCCAACTGCACAGCGATGTTGTGCGAAGCACCTCGGGCGCACTTGCGTACCGGGTTCACATCGTCATCGTTGACGATGGCGATAACCAAGTTGGGGCTGTAGCCATGATGAGCTGCCCAAGCGGAGTACGAAAGTCCTAGACGAGCAAACTCGGCACGGACCTCAGAGCGTTTTTTGATTGGCATGTTGCGTCCCTGTTTGTGTGCTCTAGTTGTAGCTAGAGAACGTTTGATTGAATTTGTGTGGCTGATTGTAGGTGGAATTTTTTCACTTGCAAGGGGGTTGGTGTGATTTCTTCACTTTTAAAAAAAATCATGAAGGAGTGCGACCTACAGCAGGCTGGCTTGGCTGAGGTCATGGAGGTTTCGCTTGACCGTGTGAAAAGCCTCACTTCAGGGAAAGTCAAAAACCTGAAGCGTGAGGAAAGCGAGGCCTTGATTGGCAAGCTGGGAATACGCGCCGAGTGGTTGGTAACAGGCGAAGGCTCAATGCGTGGAGGTGAAAGTCTTCGCAGCGAAGGTCAGCGCACGACATCAACCAATTTGGACGTTGAGTTACTGGCTGAAGCTATTACGGCTGTGGAGAAATTGGTAGCGCATCGCGGCCGTTCGCTGTCGCCTGCCAAAAAGGCACAGGTCATCGTCCAGATTTATCTAGCACTGACCTCAGGCCAAGGTGGTTCAGCGGTATCTGAAGTACTGGCACAGGTGGGGTAATGCTGTGACAGAAAACAAAGTCAGATCGCTTGATGAATTTCGGCGAGCGAAGGCTAGTAAGTCCTCATCAGACGTGGTTCGTGCATTGCAAGACGCCGTGGACAATGCTCTCAAAGAAATTGATGATGCCCCCCCAGCGAAGCGTTCCGTTCTAAAGCGAGCACCTAGAGCAACGCAAACCATCGTGGGCGACAACAACATTCAGATCGCTCAGAGACTTGCTAGTCAATCCATTACCGGCAATGGCAATTTCCAAGTCAGTTCGGTAGCAAACATTCATATCCATCCGCCTCCTCGGCCCAAACGGACGCGATCTCCTGCATCAGTTCCTGGCGATGGACAGATAACCAATCAACAAGCGGCCGAACTCAAGCGCTTGGTTGGCGTAGTCGTTGCTCTCTCAGGCAACAGTTGGTCGTTCGTCTATAGAAAGCTCAATGAGAGATTTGAGACCAGGTCATACGCGATGATTGAGCGCCACAGGTATGACGAGGCTGCGACCTACTTGCGTAAATGGGTTGCTAGCGTATCCGCACCGCCACCACTCGAAAGCATTGAAGAACAGCGAAAGCGACTACTCAAACGCATACACGCACAGGCTAGAAAACAGGGTGGTTGCATGGACAGGATTCGTACCTATCTCGTCGGGCGAGTTGGATCAGAGAGTCTTGCTGGGCTATCGCCAAGACAATTGCAAGAAGTCATCAAGGAGTTTCGTTTATGACTACTCCCTCTCCATTGCAAAAAAAGAAGCGTGCATTTTGGTCAATGAGCTGCGTTGCTCTACTCACCTTGCATGGGTGTGGTTCTGACGATGACCAATTCCGTTGGGCTGCGGAGAAAGCTGTTCAATCTCACCTGAAAGATCCTGACTCGGCCAAATTTGAACGCACATTTGTGATCAGAGCTGAGCCCGATGAGAGAGGTTACTCAAAACTTGCAGCATGTGGAGTAGTCAACGGGAAGAATAGTTATGGGGCCTATTCGGGGGACGTACGCTTCGTCGCATGGGGTAGCCAGGGCCCAGGTATGCAAGACATTGCAAGTGTGAATGTTGAAAATCCCTTTGAGAGATCTGCGACCGTAGGCTCTCGCGAAACGAAAAACCCAGCGACCGTATTCGAACAGGTGTATTGGAATACGCACTGTGTTGATGCGACTCATCAACCGAGCTATACAGCTAAGGTCGATTAATTGATGCAGCGCCCCATAGTGCCCTCGGCCAAAAGACCAAACCCACTCTGACGTCCAGAGTGTGGGCTTTCAAACCCTGTTGAAAGCCCACACCGAGGACGTCCATGCAAGCTAACGCATCCGCTCAAAGCTCCCGCCAATCCAAGCTACCGCGCATGACCAGCTGGTGGCTGATTGCCCTGGTCCTCTCGCTGGCCGTCTTTCTGATCGCGCCGCAGCAACTGCCGGTCAGCCTCTACAAGCTCAATCTGATCTCCCTGGCCGCCCTGGCTGGCTACTGGATTGACCGTGCCGTCTTTCCCTATGCGCGCCCCCAGGTGTCTGCCTTGCGCGACCTGGATGCGGACTACGAACTGGAGCTGACCGAGGAAGAGTCAGCGCAAGGCTTTGTGAAGACTGACGATGGGCGCGAGATTCCCATCAGCTGCATTGCCGAGGGCTTGTGCGGCCCCATCGACCCGACGCGGGTTTACTTCATGCTGGGCTGCATGCTGCGCCGTGCGCTCATCATGTCTGCCGCCATTCTCGCTATCAGCCTGGGCGGTTGAGCCATGCGCAGCCGCCATATTCGCGCCGCCATCCTGGTGGGCGTGGCCGTAGTCTCGGCAGCACTGAGCTACTGCCACAGCGCCCAGGCCCAGGTGCCAGCAGCTGCCCAGCCGCATAGGGCATTGCTGGTGCGCACTGCCAACTCCATCTGGGGCTTGGGTGCCCCGGTGGCAGTCTTCGCTGCACAGGTGCACCAGGAATCTGCCTGGAAGCCCGAGGCCGTCAGCCGTGTTGGTGCTCGTGGCTTGGGCCAGTTCATGCCCGCAACTGCTTCCTGGTGGTGCGAGCTGAACAAGCTGGCTCCGGCCGACTGCCAGCCTCACAACACCACCTGGGCCTTGCGCGCCCTGGTCGGCTACGACAAATACCTCTACGACCGCACGCCCACTCACTACGGCGCTTACGACCGCATGTGGGTGGCCCTGCGCGGCTACAACGGCGGGCTTGGCCATTGGCAACGTGAAGCAGCGGTTTCCGGGGCCGCCCAGCCCACACGGCAGCAAGTGGATGCGGCCTGCGGCAAAGCCCGCCGCGCGGCCGTCCATTGCCGTGAAAACCTCGGCTACCCCCAGCGCATCCTCGTCGAGCTGCAGCCGCGCTATCTGAGCTGGGGGCCTGGCCTATGAAGCCCGCAGCGCGCTATCTGCTGGTGGCCCTGGTGGTGGTCGCAGCTTACTGGGGCTTCGGCCTGTACCAGGGCCATTTGATCGCTCAAGGGGATGCCCAGGGCGCAGACCGCGTGCAAAAGGCCTGGGGCGACCAGGAACGCCTGCGCAGCCAGGTCACCGCTGCAGGCAACACCCTGCGCCAACGCAATGCCGAGAAAGTCGCTCATGACCAAACCGAACGCGCTGCGGCCAGCCAGGCTGCTGCTGACTCTGCTGCCGCTTCTTTGCGCAGCCTGCGCGCAGAGCTTGCCCGTCTCAAATCCCGCGCCAATCCCTACCCAGGTGGAGATGCCGGCCTTACCGCCTGCGCTGGCGAAGCCGCCACCGCGCGAGAGCTATTCGGAGAAAGCGCAGAAGCGTTTGTCGACCTGGCTGCAGAGGCTGACCAGCTCCGAGACCAGGTCGCAGGCCTGCAGCAGTTCGCTGCCAGCGTCTGCCACGCAGGACAGCCCCTGCAGCCCAGCGCAGGAGCAGCAGATTGACCGACTTCTTTGACCGTGCCCAGGCCCGTGAGCTGCAGTTGCGAGAGGACGCGCTGCGCGAGCAGACGCGCCGCGCAGGCCTTGCGGGTAAGACGGCGGCCGACTCGGCTGCCAAGTGCGCTTGCGGGGCACAGATACCTGAAGCCCGACGCAACGCTGTTCCTGGTTGCCAGCGCTGTGTGAAGTGTGAAAGCGCGCAAAAGCGCAAGAAAGGACGGGCGCTGTGAGCCTGACGATTGATTTTTGGCAACTGGTGGGATTGCTGGGCTCAGGCCTGGGCGTGCTGGTGGCCCTCGTGAAATTCGGTGTGGCCCAGGCCCAGAAGCACCAGGACTCGACGCATCTGCAAGTGATGCGCCGCCTGGACGCCATGGAAAAGGCCAACAAGGAAGAGGCCAGCCAGTGGCAGCGCATTGAGCGCGAACTAGGCCAGCTCAAGGCCGATATGCCGCTGAACTATGTGCGCCGCGAGGACTACATCCGGGGCCAAAGCGTCATCGAAGCCAAGCTGGACGCACTGGCTTCCAAGCTCGAAACAGCCCAACTCAGAGTTGCAAGCATTGGAGGGAACCATGCAAATTGACCAAGCCAAAATCCGCCGCGAATCCCTGCGCTGGCTGATCCTGCTCACCCTGAACAACGCCCGCCCCATGGGCGCGCAAGAGTCGCCCATTCTGGCCGTGGCCCAGTCCATCTACCCAGACGCCACGGCGCTGGAGATGCGCCGCGAGCTGGACTATCTGGAGGACCGGGAGCTGGTCAAGATCACCAAGTCCCCCAGCGGCCCGTGGTACGCCGAGCTCACCCGCTTTGGTGTGGACATTGCCGAATACACGATTGATTGCGAGCCGGGTATTGCCCGCCCCGCCAAATACTGGGCAGGCTGAGCTATGGGCCGTAAAAGCTCCATCGACCGCATGACGCCGGAGGTCAAGGCCTATATCCAGGCCATGCTGGCTACAGGCAGCCAGACGCTGGACGAGCTGATTGCAGATCTGCAGCAGCGCTTTCCTGCGGAAGCCTCGGCCGGTGAGTTGCCCAGCCGCTCGGCCTTGCATCGCTATGGTGCCAAGCTGGACCGCCGCCTATCCGCCATCCGAGCCAGCACCGAGGCTGCGCGTCTGATTCAGGCCCACGCCGGGGATGACAAGGATGCTCGCTCTGAGGCGTTGACAGCCATGGTCCAGACGGAGCTGTTTGACGCCATCCTGCTGCTGCAGGAAGCCGACGACCCTGAAGCAGATCCTGCCGAGCGTGTTGAGCTACTGTCCAAGGCAGCAAAGAACATTGCCACGCTGACCCGCTCCAGCGTCAACCTCAAGCAGTTCCAGGCAAAGGTGGAAGCCGAGGCCCGAAAGCGTGCGCTGGAAGAAGCCGCAGCCACGGCCGCGACTACAGCCAAAGCTCAAGGCCTATCCGCAGGCGGCGTGGCTGCATTGCGCGCTGCCATCATGGGAGCCATGTGATGACCCTGGCACCTGCTGAGCTGCAAGCTCCCGAGCCAACAGAACTGAGTCAGGCCATCTTCATGGCCTACCAGGTCAAGTGGGTGGAAGATCAGTCCCCGGTCAAGATCATGGAGAAGTCACGCCGTATCGGTCTGAGCTACTCCGAGGCGGCAGACGATGTGCTCTATGCGGCCAGTGCGGAGGGGGCCAACGTCTACTACATCTCCTACAACAAGGAGATGACTCAGGGGTTCATCCAGGACTGCGCGAGCTGGGCCAAGGCCTTCAATGCTGCGGCTGGCCAGATTGAAGAGTCGGTGATCGAGGAGGAAGACAAGCAGATCCTCTCGTACACCATCAACTTCGACAGCGGCCACAGGATTCAAGCCTTCACCAGCAACCCGCGCAACCTGCGCTCCAAGGGCCGCCCCGGTGAGCGCCTGGTGATTGACGAAGCCGCGTTTGTGGACGACATCAAGGAGCTGCTCAAGGCCGCCATGGCCATGACGATGTGGGGCGGACAGATTCGCATCATCAGCACCCACAACGGCGAGGACAACCCGTTCAATGAGCTGATCAACGATGTGCGCGCAGGCCGTTACCCCTACAGCCTGCATCGCGTGGACTTTGATGATGCTTTGCGAGATGGCCTGTATCGCAAGATTTGCGCAGTCAACAAGAAGCCCTGGACGGCCGAGGGCGAGGCCACCTGGCGCGAAGAGATCATTGCGCGATATCGCCCCAACCAGGATGAGGAACTGTTCTGCGTGCCAGCCCAGGGCGGCGGTGCATGGCTGACTCGTGTCCAGGTTGAGGCCCGCATGGTCGAGGCTCCGGTGATCCGTTTCACAGGCACCAAGGACTTCAACCAGTCCAGCCCTGGGGTACGCCAGGTGCTGATGCAGGAGTGGATAGACACCGAGCTGAAACCACTGCTCAAGCGCCTGAATCCCGAGCTGCGCCATGCGCTGGGCATGGACTTTGCGCGGTCGGGCGACTTATCGGTGATCGCGCCCGTCGAGGTGGCCAGCAATCTGCATGAGCGTGTTCCGTTCCTGGTTGAGCTCAAGAACGTGCCTTACAACCAGCAGCTGCAGGTGTTGTTCGCCATCTGCGATGTGCTGCCACGCAAATCGGGAATCGTCATCGACAGCCGAGGCAATGGCAGCTATATCGGTGAAGCAGCCGAGGATAAGTACGGTTCGATTGTCTTGAAGCTGATGCCCACCGAGGCCTGGTACCGCGACAACATGCCCGGCTACAAGGCCGCGTTTGAAGACGGCACCATCACACTGCCAAAGCATGACGGTCTGCTGCAGGACCACCGCGCCTTAAAGCTTGTGCGCGGCGTGGCGCGTATCCCGGAGGGCAAGACAGATGGCGACAGCCATGGCGACCGGGCCATGGCCTGTGTGTACGCCCATGCGGCCGCCAAGCTGCAAATCGCCCCTATTGGCTACACAGAGGTGCCAGGCCATACCAGAGGCTTTGACAACCGAGCCAACCCGGACCGTCAAGACGACGACTTCCACATCCCCGAACACGAGGGCTGGTGATGCAAAACCACCAAGCCCGAAAACAGCGATTTAAGCGATTTTTAGCCGGTGGACATGCAATGCCCCCGGTTTGCTGCATCCGGGGCCTTGTAAACGCGCCTAAACGGCTTCCCGCCGGAGGCGAGCTGCATATGCCCAACGGCAAAATACAAAGCGAGGTGCCGACATGGCAAAAAGCATGATTCTGGGCGCTGACGGCCAGCCCATCGACCTGGCCAGCGTGGACACGCCGCAGACTTCCCAGCTGGGCCATCTGCAGCGCGAACTGCAGACCCACCCGACCCGAGGCCTCACGCCTTCCAAGCTGGCCACCATCCTGGACGCGGCAGAGCAAGGCGACCTCACGGCCCAGTTCGACCTGTTTGAGGACATGGAAGAAAAGGACGGTCACATTGCCAGCGAAATGGGCAAGCGCCGCCGCGCCCTGATTCTGGACTGGGAGGTCACCGCACCCGACAACGCCAGCGCCCTGGAAAAGCGCAACGCCGAGCAGCTGGGCGAGCTAGTGCAGTCCATCCCCGACTTTGAGGACGTAATCTTTGATGCGACCGATGCCATCGGAAAAGGCTTTGCATGTCTTGAAATGGAATGGCACCGCACCGATGGCTTCTGGCTGCCCAAGACTGTGACCCACCGGCCGCAGAGCTGGTTTCAGCTGCACCGGGGCTACCGCCAGGAGCTGCGCCTGCGCAGCAACACCACGGATGTCGACGGCATCCAGGGCGAGGTGCTACGTCCAGGCAACTGGATCACCCACATCCACAAGGCCAAATCCGGCTATCTGGAACGCACTGCACTGTTCCGGCAGCTGGTCTGGACTTACCTGTTCAAGAACTACAGCGTGGGCGACCTGGCCGAGTTTCTGGAGATCTACGGCATCCCCGTGCGCCTGGGCAAGTACCCGCCCAACGCCAGCGAACGCGAGAAGGCCACGCTCCTGCGTGCCCTGGTCGGCATTGGGCACAACGCGGCCGGCATCATCCCCGAGGGCATGCTGATCGACTTCAAGGACGCCGCCACCGGCGACCCCAAGGCCTTTGAGCTGATGATCAGCTGGTGCGAGCGCAACCAGTCCAAGGTCATTTTGGGCGGCACGCTGACGAGTGGTGCTGACGGCGCAGCCAGCACCAATGCCCTGGGCAATGTGCACAACGAAGTGCGCAAGGATTTGCGAGACGGCGATATCCGCCAGCTCAACACCACGATCACCCGTGACCTGGTCTATGCCATTGCGGCGATGAACGGCCTGGCACCAGACGGCATCAAACGCTGCCCGCGCTTTGGGCTGATCACGGGCGAGACTGAAGACATCCAGGTGCTGTCAGAAGCCTTGCCCAAGCTGGTGGGCATCGGAGTGCAGGTTCCGCAGGACTGGGCCAATCAGAAGCTGGGTATCCCCATGCCCCAGCCCGGACAGGTGGTGCTCGGCGTGACGCCCGTGGTCCAGGCAGCCCCCACGGGCACGGCGGCTCTGACCGCTGTTCTGCCTGCCCCTGCTGCTCAGCCTCTGACCGTGAGCCAGACCATGCAGCCGCAGCTGGCCAACAACGTGCAGCAAGCCACCAGCCCGTGGTTTGCGCAAATTCGCAAACTGGTCGAATCGGCTACCAGCCTGGAGCAGATCCGCGACGGCCTGGAGCAGCTCATCCCCAACATGACGCTGGACCAGTTCGCCCTGGCCATGGGCGAGGCCATGGCGGCCGCGCAGCTGGCCGGGCGCTATGAAGTGTTGCAGGAAGCAGGAGCCCTTTGATGGCCAGCGCCGCGTTTGGGGCTTTGCCCTTCAGAGAGCAGATCGGCTTTTTTCAACGCAAGCTGAACCTGCCCACCACGGCCTGGACGGACATCTACACCCAGGAGCATGACTATGCGTTTGTGGTGGCGGGTGCCAATCGTGACGCCATCGTCTCCGACTTTCGCGCGGCCGTGGAAAAGGCCATCGTGGACGGCACCACGCTGGACGAGTTTCGCCGCGACTTTGACCGCATCGTGGCCAAGCACGGCTGGGACTACAACGGCGGCCGCAACTGGCGCAGCCGCGTCATCTACGACACCAACCTCTCCACCAGCTATGCGGCGGGCCGCTGGGAGCAATTGCAGCACGCCCCGTACTGGCAGTACGAACACAGCGACTGGGTGGCGCATCCGCGTCCTCATCACGTTGCGCTAAATGGCTTGGTGCTGGAGAGGGGCAACCCATGGTGGAAGTACTACTTCCCGCCCAATGGTTGGGGCTGCGAATGCAAAGTCAAAGGCTTGTGGAGCCGTGACCTGGAAAAGCTGGGTAAAACTGGGCCTGACCAGGCCCCCGAGGTCAAGTATGCGGAGCACATCGTTGGTGTGCGCAGCCCCAATGGCCCGCGCACCGTCAAGGTGCCAGAGGGCATCGACCCCGGCTTTGAGTATGCGCCAGGCAATGCCCGCTTGCGCAGTGCCATCCCGCCAGAGAGGCCAGATCCGCCTGTGCCTGGCAGTGCGGGCGGCCCCGGCCTGCCCAATCTGCAGCCGCTGGCACCCCTGCCGCCGCCGCGCCCGGTGGCCAGCAATCTGCTGCTGCCCAAGGGCCTGCAGCCCGAGGAGTATGTGAAGGCCTTTCTGGAACCGTTGGGGGCCAGCCTGGAGCAGCCCAGCATAGTGCGCGATGCGATTGGCGAGCGCCTGGCCGTAGGCAAGGAACTGTTTCAGACGGCCCAGGGCGACTGGAAGGTGCAGAAGCTGGGACGCGAGGTGTTCATACCGCTGCTGGCCAGGGCCTTGCTGGAGCCCGATGAAATCTGGGTGCGCCTGGAGTGGCTCTATGCCTTGGGCAAGGCCGTTGTGCGCCGCCGCTATATCGCCCGCTTTGCTGTCGAAGGGCAAGAGGTGCCCACATTGGCCGTCTTTGAGCTGGGCTCCGATGGTTGGGCCGGCGTAACGACGTTTCAAGGTGCCGCCCAGACCAGCCAGGACTGGCGGGTCGGAACCCGC
>Ga0067045_1004818_pt1 | contig 10929 bp, 9 predicted proteins | sample TerdegcTABiofilm_FD_59184 | JGI IMG/M metagenome (GOLD analysis project Ga0067045, IMG submission 59184) | Combined Assembly of (Gp0054472, Gp0054536) Wastewater bioreactor microbial communities from Singapore -Terephthalate degrading...
CCGCCAGGCCATCGCTTCCCGCACCACCCGGGACGAATACTCGAAAATCGCCTGACAATGCCCGGAGAAACGGGCAGAAAACGGACCGCAGCCGCCGCCTGCGAGCCGGAATGCCGGGTTGCGACTTCGGGCGCCGGGATGTGCCGTCAGGCGGAGAACTTGTAGCCGCACAGCGTTTCGTTGACGTTGTAGACCTGGGACACCATGCCGTCGAGATTGTTGAGAATCTCGATGAAATACATGGAACTTTCCGCCTGGCAGGATTTCTCCTGCAGGCGCTTGAAGTGTTCGATCTTGGCCTGCCGGATGGCGTCCTTGATGCGGCGCTTGGTGGCTTCGGCCTGCTCCATGTGCGTCTTCACGTCGATGTCGTCGACGGACGTGAACAGGGGGATGGTGGATTCGTAGAAGTTCTCGATTTCGTCTGCCAGCGCGCGCAGGGCTTCCTTGGCGGGATCCGACAATTGCACGTTTTCTTCCTTCATCTTGCTGTAGGTGCGCGAGGAATTGAAAATGTAGTCGGCATATTTTTCGAGGTTGTGCGCGCAGGTGATGTAATTTCCGACCTTGACGGCTTCCTCGTGGGAAAGCGTCTGCTGCGAGAGCGTCAGCAGGTATTCGGTGATCATCTTGCGGTACTCGTCGATCATTTCCTCGCTGTGCTCGATTTTTTCATAGGCTGTCTCAATGGCGCGCTTTTCCACGATGATGTCATGGATGCGCGCGGAGTTCTTCAGCACGCGCTTGGCCATGGCCTGCATCTCCTTTTCGGCTTCGATGATGCCCAGCGAAGGCGTGGCGATGAGGCTGTAGTTGATGTGCGCGAACTGCACCGGCGCGATTTTTTCCTTTTTCTTTGGTTCGGGAATGATGCGCGTCACCAGGGTGGCCAGCATGTTGGTGAAGGGCAGGAAGAGGATGACGTAGACCACGTTGAAAACCGTGTGCCCCATGGCGATGTGGCGGCCGATGAAGGGATTGGCACCGATTTCGACGCCATGGCGGGCGGCTTGTTCCTGCGTCTGGACGACGAAATCGGGATTGCCGGGTACCAGCACATCGACCAGGTGTACGAACGGGTAGAAGACCGCGAGCGTCAGCAGCACGCCCAGCACGTTGAACAGCGTGTGGGCCAGGGCGGCCCGCTTGGCGTTGTGGTTGGCGCCGATGGAGGCCAGGATGGCCGTGATGGTGGTGCCGATGTTGCAGCCCAGGACCAGGGCGATGGAGCCCTGGAACGTCAGCATGCCCTGGCTGGCCAGCGCGATGGTGATGCCGGTGGTGGCCGAAGAGGACTGGATGATGAGCGTGGTGAAGGTGCCGATGAGCACGCCGGCCAGCACGCTGGTGTAGTGGGCGCCGTCGACCTGGTGGAAGAGGCTCACGAAGCCGGGATCGGTGCGAAGGGGGGCGAAGCCCTGCGACATGATGTTCATGCCCAGGAACAGCATGCCGAAGCCGAAGACGACCTCGCCGATGTAGCGCCAGCGGTCGGACGGCCCCACGAAACGCATCATCACGCCAGTGCCGATCAGCGGCAGCGCGTAGGAGACGACCTTGAGTGTCACGATCCAGCCGGTCACGGTGGTGCCGATGTTGGCGCCCAGGATGACGCCGATGGCCTGGGTGACGTTGATGAGTTCGGCGTTGACGAATCCGACCACCATGACCGTAGTAGCGGATGAAGATTGAATAATGGCTGTCACTATCAGGCCCACGAGTACCCCGACGAAACGGTTGCTCGTCAGGAAATGCAGGATTTTGCGCAGCCGCTCCCCGGCCACTTTCTGCATTCCCTCGGACATGAATTTCATGCCCAGCAGGAAAAGCCCCAGACCGCCAAAAACGTCGAAGATGATTTTGGTCCAGTTCATGCGAACTCCTGAATGAAAGAGGTCACAAGTTACCGCCTTGCGGCAGCTTGGTAACACAAACGACCCCCTGATGCAACTGAATTGTTAGATATTTGTTTTTTGAATCAAAAAAAACTTAAGATATTATTTTTGATTATTGTTGGAACAGTTGCAATTTTCGCAATAGCACTTGCCATCGGCGCAGTTGCATTTGCCGTCGGCGCAGTTGCACTTGCCATCGGCGCAGTTGCATTTGCCATCGGCGCAGTTGCATTTGCCATCGGCGCAGTTGCATTTGCCGTCGGCGCAGTTGCACTTGCCATCGGCGCAGTTGCACTTGCCATCGGTGCAGTTGCACTTGCCGTCGGTGCAGTTGCACTTGCCATCGGTGCAGTTGCACTTGCCGTCGGCGCAGTTGCACTTGCCATCGGCGCAGTTGCATTCCGCCTTGGGTTCGGTTCCACTGGCGGCATGGTGCGGGCATCCGGCATGGGGTTCGGTTCCACCGGCGGCATGGTGCGGGCATCCGGCATGGGGNNCGGTTCCACCGGCGGCATGGTGCGGGCATCCGGCATGGNNATNCGGCGCAGCAGGTTGTTCATTGGATGCAGTCTGGCCGGCCTGTGTCGGTGCTGGCGTGTTTTCTGGAGTCGCCGTCGAGGATTGGTCTTTCGGGTTTTCGGAGGACTTTCCATTGCAGGAAACGGAGAAGAATGCGGCGAGAAGGGAAACGAGAAGCAGTTTTTTCATGGAAAACTCCTTTGCCGCCACTGGCGCGGCCGAATCGATGACACCTCTGTAGCAGAAGGCGTGCCTCCCGTCAAAGAAAAACTTCACAAAATTTGTGTAGTTTTAGCCGGACGCAATTTCCCTGATATTTGAAAATTTTGCATCCAGTCTTTCCGCGATTCGGGCCGCCGTCAGGGGTTCGCTTCTTCGGCTGTCAGTTCGGCCTGCACGCCATCGGCCTGCACGCTTCGCGTCCGGGGATGGATCCGCACGTGCACGGGCTGTTCGCCCACGGCCCCTTCCAGGACGGCCATCTCTCCATCGAAAGCCAGGCGGGCGAAATCCGGCGCGGGATGAACTTTCAGATGCAGTTGCCAGCGGGTGTCAAAAAGCCATGCCAGATGGAAGAGTCCGGGTTCCCCGGCTTCCCAGAATACCCATTCCCGGGATACGGCGGCCTTCCTTTCATTGTGCAGCAGCGTGGAGCTCGCATTCTGGAATTCGGCCTCCAGCGGCACGCCTGCGGGGGAAAGCCGCATCCGGGCCACCCACAGGTCCAGGCGCCGCCCGAAGGAATGCGCACCCAGAAACACCACAGGGCGATGGGAATCGCGCCAGTTGGAGCCCAGGCCGCCGGCCACGACGATGTCGGACTCACGGACCGCGAATCCGTTTTCACGCAGGTACCTGGCGACGTGCTGGCGGGGACTTTCCGCCGCCGTGGCGCGGGAGAACAGGTAGACCGCCGCCGAGACGGCGCCCGTCGCCAGCACGCTCACCCCCCACAGTTTCACGATGAAGCGCAGGGCGCGCCGGGTCTGGAGATCACTGTTCTGCATAGCGGGCTTTCTCGAGTTTCACCATTTCGGCCATGCGGGCGACGGTCGTTTCCAGGGGCCATTTCTCGCTGCCCTCGGTACCGCGCCGCTTGAATTCCACCTCGCCCTGGGCCAGGTTGCGCGGCGACACGATCAGGCGCAGCGGAATGCCGTACAGGTCCGCGTCGGCGAACTGCACACCGGCCTTTTCGTTGCGGTCGTCCCAGAGCACTTCCAGGCCGGCGGCTTCCAGGCCGGCCACCAGTTTTTCCGCGGTTTCCCCCACGTTCCCCTTGCCGGCGTCCAGCACGCACACGTGCACGTCGAACGGGGAGACGGACATGGGCCAGATGGGGCCGTGGGCATCGTTGTGCTCCTCGATGATGGAGGCCATCAGGCGCCCCACGCCGATGCCGTAGCAGCCCATGACCATGGGGCGGCTCTTCCCGTCCGCATCCAGGAACTCGCAGTGCATGGGCGCCGAATACTTGGTGCCCAACTGGAAGATGTTCCCGATTTCGATGCCGCGTGAGACGCGCAGCGGCGCGCCGCACTCGGGGCAGGCATCGCCCTCGCGCGGGGAGGCGATCTCCACTTCGCGCGCGCCGGGAATGTCGCGGGCGGCGTTGAAATTCTTCACATGGTAGCCTTCCTCGTTGGCGCCCGTGACCAGGTTGGGGGAGAGCATCACGGTGCGGTCCACCAGCAGCGTGAACTTCGAGACGTCCAGCCCCACCGGGCTCGCGTAGCCGGGAACCGCACCGAGCGCACGGATTTCCTCATCGTGGGCCGGGCGCAGTTCGCCCTTGCCGAGAATCTTGCCCAGACGGGTTTCGTTCACCTCGAAATCGCCGCGCACCAGGACGAACACGAAATTCTTGCGGTCGTGCACGTAGAGCACGGCCTTGGCGGTCTGCTCTGGCTTCATGCCCAGAAACGCCGAAACCTCCTCGATGGTCTTGCAGTTTGGCGTGGCTACCTTCTCCAGGGGTGCCTGCGGCTGTGCGGCGGGCGCGGCGAAGGTGAAGCGGGCCACTTCGCGGTTGGCGCGGTAGGAGCACTTGCCGCACAGAAACAGCGTGTCCTCGCCCACATCGGTCAGGAGCATGAACTCGTGGGAGAGTCCGCCGCCCATCATGCCCGTGTCGCTTTCCACGTCCACGAAGTTCTTGAGCCCCGCGCGCCGGAAGATGCGCATGTACGCTTCGTGGCAACGCATGTAGTAATCCACCATATCCTCGTGCGTGGTATGAAAGGAATAGGCGTCCTTCATGGTGAATTCGCGCACACGGATCAGCCCCCCGCGGGAACGTGCCTCGTCGCGGAACTTGGTCTGGATCTGGTACATCATCACGGGCAGTTGCCGGTACGAGGTGATGTGCGCACGCGCGGCCTGCACCACCGGCTCTTCGTGGGTCATGCCCAGCAGCATGTCGTTGCCGTTGCGGTCCTTGAAGCGCAGCATCTCGGGCCCGACGGCCTGGTAGCGTCCGGCTTCCTCCCACAGTTCCCGCGGCATCACCACCGGCATGGTGATCTCCTGCCCGTCGATGCGGTTCATCTCTTCCCGGATGATGCGTTCGATCTTCGAGACCACCCGCTTGCCCAGCGGCATCATCGTATAGATGCCGGTAGCCACCTGCAGGATGTAGCCTCCACGCAACAGCAGGTTGTGGCTGCGCAACTGCGCATCCTTGGGATCCTCCCGCAACGTCCTGGCGACCAACTTGGATACTCGCATGTGTTCGACCCCTTTCGCGATGCCTGCCGGTATTCCGAAACCGGGAAGGCGCCGGGAACTTACACTTTCGTTTTCACTTTTTCAAGTTGCCCGAACCCCCCGAAACATGCCATAACCCCGCCTGAACGGGTGCATGGCCGCCCGTCGGAGGTATTGCCGATGCCGATTTCCGTTACCTTGTGTCCAGAAGAACGCCGCAAACCCCTTCCCGAATGGACCCAGGCGCTGGGGTTCGGCCGTCTTTTCACCGATCACATGTTTCTGATGGATTGCCATGATGGCAACTGGACGAATCCCCGGGTGACGCCCTATGGCAGCCTGTCGCTCGATCCGGCCGCCATGTGCCTGCACTACGGGCAGGAGATCTTCGAGGGCATGAAAGTCTACCTGTCGCCGGAAGGCCGGGTGCTGGGCTTCCGCTCCCGCGACAATTTCGCACGCATGAACCGTTCGGCCCGGCGTCTGGTGATGCCTGAATTCGACATCGAACTGGCCTACGAGGGCCTGCGAGAACTGGTGCGCGTGGATCGCCGCTGGATTCCGCCCAAGCACGGCTATGCGCTGTACATCCGTCCCACCATGATCGCCACCGATGCGGCGCTGGGCGTGCGCCCCGCCAACGATTACCTGTTCTTCATGATTGCAAGCCCGGTGGCATCGTACTACCCGCAGGAAAACGACAATCTCAATGCCGTGAAGATCTACGTGAGCGACAAATACTTCCGGGCCGTGCGCGGCGGCACCGGCGAAGCCAAGTGCGCGGGCAACTACGCGGCATCGCTGGCTTCCCAGTGGGAGGCCAAGAAGGCCGGCTATGCGCAGGTCCTGTGGCTGGATGCGCTGGAGCGGCGCAACGTGGAGGAGGTGGGCACCATGAACATCTTCTTCGTCAAGAACGGCGCGCTCGTCACCAGCCCGCTCAACGGCAGCATCCTGCCGGGCATCACCCGCGACAGCGTGATCCAGTTGGCCCGCCACGACGGCCTGACGGTGGAGGAACGCCCGGTTTCCATCGCGGAAGTGATTTCCGGCGTCGTCTCCGGCGCCATCACGGAAGTGTTCGGCACCGGTACCGCGGCCGTCATCTCGCCGGTCTCCCACATCGCCTTCTGCGGCACGGAGCATCAGGTGGCCGACGGACAGGCCGGTCCCGTGGCGCGCCGCATGTATTCCGAACTGCTGGGTATCCAGTACGGCCGCCGGGAGGATCCCTTCGGCTGGGTCACCGTTCTGGACTGAAAGTCCTCTCGACAATCGAAGAAAATTTCCAGACATGCGGGGTATGCAGGCCACATCCCGCATGTTCCTTTCTATCGATTTTTTTCCTGCGGGAGAAATTCCCTGGGTGGGTGAGAATTACTTTTTCTTGCGCAGATCCATCATGACCAGTTTGGCGATGGCCTTGAGGGTGGGAAACACGCCCTCGCCCGTGGTGGCGACAGCGGAAAATTCCGGCACCTTCGTGGGATTGAGCATCTTGCTCAGTTCCTCCACAGGGGCGGCATTGGGCAGGTCCTGCTTGTTGTACTGGATGACATAGGGCAACTGGTCCAGATTGTAGCCCTGCTCTTCAAGGTTTTCGCGCAGGTTGTCCAGGGATTCCAGGTTGGCTTCCATGCGCTCCACCTGGCTGTCGGCCACGAACACCACGCCGTCCACCCCCTTGAGGATCAGTTTGCGGCTGGCATCATAGAATACCTGACCTGGCACGGTGTACAGGTGGAACCGCGCCTTGAAACCGTGGACGTCGCCCATGCTCAGCGGCAGAAAGTCAAAAAACAGGGTGCGCTCGGTTTCGGTGGCCAGGCTGACCATCTTTCCGCGCGCTTCCGGGCTCGTTTTTTGATAAATGTACTGCAAATTGGTGGTCTTGCCGCATAGACCAGGGCCGTAGTACACGATTTTGCAGTTGATTTCACGGGATGAATAATTGATGAACGACATGCAGGCGGCCTCTAATCGTCATTGAAGAGGTTGTCGATGTCCTCGTCCGTGATTTCCTCGAAAATCGACGGCCGCGACTGCTGGTGTTCCTTGGCGGCCATGGCATCGAGCACGTCCTGGATGTCCTTGGACGCCTTCTTGACGCGCAGGCGGACGAGACCCAGCGATGTGCGCTGATCGAAGAGGACCAGCAGGATCACGCGCTGGGCCACGATGGAAATATGCACGTTCGTGTGTTCCCCTTCATGGAACTGTCCCGTGAATTCCTTTTCCGCCAGCAGGCGGGCGATGCCGCCGGTGGCCGCCACGTTGCCCGCGGTCAGCGAGGAGAGCGAGGTGGTATCGATGTTCTCGATTTCTCCGGAAGAGGCGATTTCCTGGCCGTTCTTGTCGATCAGCAGCACCGCCTTGGAATTGGAATCCCTGCACAGACGCTCGACGATTTCCTGAATCGCCCTGTATTCCTCCTCGTATAACACTTCCATCAGACATACTCCTTCATCGACGAACCGCTTGACGGAACCCTTCACCAACCGGCCCCATGTCTATCAAAGAACCCGGTGGGATACAACCCAAAATTCATGAACCCTTTTTTTCCGCATCCCCTCTCGTTTCCCAGAGTAAAAAACGGGAAACGAAGAAACCGTCCGGACGGAGAAACCCCCATGTCCGGGGAATGAAATCGCCTTCTGGAAGTCAGGATTATGGATTGACTCCCGCGATGCATTTGGGGTAGCGTAGCGCGATCCCGAAAGGGTCCCCGCGGGGACCTGCCCAAGGAGTTGCAAAAAATGAAGTCGTTTCCTGCAATCCTGTTCGTTTCGATGCTGCTGCCGCTCGCGGCCTTTCCGGCCCAGGCCCAGCAGAAGGCCTCCAAGAATCTCCAGTCCGCCGATCTCGATTACCTGCTGTATCTCATCCAGGGCGACAACGCCCAGGAAGCTTCGGCCGCCATTGCGGAACTGGGAAAGCGCAGGACGCCCGAAAGCCTGGATCTCCTCCTGACCCAACTGCTGCTCGGATATCCGCCACCCATGAGCCGCGCCATGATCCAGGCCCTGGGCGAACGCAGGGATCCGCGGGCGCTCGAGACCCTGCTGTTCTACTCCGGACATCGCTCCGTTGAACTGCGCACCGAAGCGCTTTCGGCCCTGTGTGAACTGGACATCAAGGACCCGGCGGTGCAGCAGCGCATCGACGACGTCCTGCTCAGGGCGCTTCGCGACTATGACGAGGCCGTGCGCAACAAGGCCGCGTGGCTCCTGGGAAAGCGGCGCGTCGCCAAGGCCGAGGAGCCCCTGCTCAAGTTGTTTGAGCGCGGCTCCACCGCCGCCATGCAGGCGCTGGGGTTCGTGGGAGGCATCCGCACGGCCAAGGCGCTGGCGCTGGCCATGGAAAGCACCAAGACTTCCAAGGAACCGCTCATCACCACCATCGGCACGCTGCTTTCCCGCCCCGATTTCGGGCCGGAACCCGTCCGCGTGCAACTGGTGAAAATCCTGGGTGAAACCAACCTGCCCGGTGCGCAGAACGTGCTGATGACCTACCATGCATCCGGCCCGGATGCATTCATGCGTTCCCGCAAGTTGGCCTATCAGATTCTCTCGAAGTGAGGCGCATCATGAAGAATACCCTCCGCCACACGATGTTCGCCCTGTTGTTCGCGGCCGCGGCCTGCAAGCCCCTGCCGCCCTTCCATCAGAACACCACCCCCAACGATCCGGGCAAAATCAGCCGGGCGCTCAAGATGATCCAGTTGCCGCCGGCGAAGCCGCACAATGCCACGGGCAAGCCCCTGGCCATTTTCCAGCAGGCTTCTCCCCGCACGGCCGTGGCCGTGGATGCCGCCACGGGTGCGGTCCTGTGGCGCCAGCCCACGCCGAATGCCGCATCCCGTTATGTGATCACCGGGGATTACGTGGTGTACCTGGACAAGACCCAGGGCATTTCCGCGCTGGACGTGCGCACCGGAAAACCGGCATGGCGCAGCCCGGTTCCGCCGCAGCAGACCTTCATGGGGATGTCGGCCGCGCCCAACGGGAAAATCGCCTACGTCACCAACTTCAAGCCCGCCGGTGATCCCCTGAACCAGGTCTCTACCGTCACCGTCCTGTCGGCGTCGGGCCAGAAAATCTGGTCTCTGGAAGCCAACGGCCGCATGGGAACGCCGCTCATGACCGACGACGTGGTCATCGTGCCCTACCGCAGCCAGCATCTGGTGCTGCTGAGCACGTCCAAGCCGGTGGAGCTCGCCCGCATCCTCATCCCGCGGGGCGAGGTGCGCTACATGATGGCCATGCCGGAAGGCATCTTCTTCGGCGACAACCGGGGCCTGTTCCGCCTGGGCGAGAACGTGGTGGAAGAAGTCCGCAATCCGCCAACGGCCTTCGTTTCCGACATCCACAACGTGGAGTACCGCTATTCGCTGGATCGCTACGACGTCGTGAGCGTGGATTACTCGGCGTACGACGTACGCTCCCTCTTGGCCTCCTGGATGGCGGGAGCCAAGGGACCCGCGGTGCGCGGCAGCCGTTTCGTCATTCACATGTTCAAGTATTTTCTCGGATTTTCGGTTTCCGAAGATCGCAAGGCCACCCTCCAGTGGGCCGTCATGCATCCCTTCAATGAGGATCTCATCGGTTCCGTGGCCGTTGGCGAGCATGTGTTCTACGCCAAGGCCAACGGCTCCCTGGAGTGTCTGCGCGTGGCCACTGGCGAGCGCATCTGGCGCACGCAGTCCCTGGATGCCGCCATGCGCGGCGTCACGTTCGATCTCGGCGTCATGGCGCCGCCCTCCTCCGCGGACGTGCAGTCGCCGCTCCCGCTCCTCGATGCCCTGACGGCCATCGCCAATGATCCCGATTCGCGCTTTCCCCTGGCCAAACGCCTGGCCATCGATGCGCTGGCCGTGGTGGGCGGCGCCGGCGTGGGGCGTTTGATCAAGATGCTCACCAATCCCGAGAGTTCGCCCGAATTGCGCGAAAAGGCCGCCAAGGATCTCGTGGCCAGGCCGGATCCGCAGGGAGTGCCCCTGTATCTGAGCCTGCTGCAGCAGCCGTACGACTACATCCAGGGTACCCGACCGCAGGCCGTGGAAGTCATGGCCGAGGTGCTGGGGCTGCTCAAGACCCGCGAGGCCGTTCCCGTGCTGCTGCAACTGCTCGTGCATCCCCAGACGAGCGTCAGGGAACTGCTGGCCATCACCAATGCGCTCCTGGCCATCGGCGACAAGTCCATCATTCGTCCGTTCCGGGAATTCCTGCTGGCCTACCGGGCCGATCCGGCATTCTCCCAGGATATCCACCCCCTGCAGAAGATGGCGGAAGCGCTTTTCAAGATGGGAGGTCCCGCCGAGCGCCAGGTGCTGGTATTCCTGGCCGAAGATGGCCGTACGCTGCCGCGCCTGCAGGAATACATCCTGCGGCTTTTCGACGAAAGCCGGAAGAACGCGGCCCCTGCATCGAAACCCTGAAAGAATTTGGGAGTCTTCATGGCGCTGGATTTCTTCACCAAACGCAAACTCCGCAAAGAGGCCAAGCAGTTGGAGGAATCCATCACGAAGGAGGACCGCCCAGACTTGCGGCTTCGACTGGCGGGCCTCTACCGCAAACTGGAGCGGCATGACGAGGCCATCGCGCAGTATCGCGTCGTGACGCAGGCCTACCTCGACCAGGGAAAACGCGGCCAGGCCGAAGCCGTCTGCAAGAGCGTGCTGGAATTCTACCCGCAGCAGGCGGAGTTCCAGCAATGGTATGGCGTCATCACCGGCCGCCCGTTCGGGCAGCCGGAACCGCCGCCGGCCCCCCCGCCGCAGGAGGAAGAGGTGGGGCAGATGATGATGAAC
>Ga0067045_1004905_pt1 | contig 10929 bp, 8 predicted proteins | sample TerdegcTABiofilm_FD_59184 | JGI IMG/M metagenome (GOLD analysis project Ga0067045, IMG submission 59184) | Combined Assembly of (Gp0054472, Gp0054536) Wastewater bioreactor microbial communities from Singapore -Terephthalate degrading...
ATCGGGTCCATCGTTCGACGAACGCGGGGAGCCGATCCGATGGACGGCGCCGCAGGCTGTCGGCGTACGCGACATGGGCTCTGCCTGTGCCGATCCCATGGTGCGCGATGCCGCTGCAGGCGACACGCCGCCGCTGGTCATGTGGCGTCGGCCTGAGCACGAGGCGACGCTGGCTGAGGCACGGCAGACCCTTGAGGCGCTGTTGCCGCGGGCCGACGTCGGAGTGGATATCCCCGGGGCAGGCCCCGAGGTCGCCGCCACGGTCCGGCGGTCCGCCGATCGTCTGGCCGTGCATCTGGTCAACGACGGCGACGGCAACGCGACGAGCGTTACTGTCGCGTGGCCCGTAGCCTATGGCGCTGCGATGCGCCTATACTGTGATGGGCAGGCCCTCAATCCCGAGACGGAGCGCTCGGGACCGACGTTGCGCGTCACGCTGCCTGCCTTTCGCACGTACTGCCTGCTGGTCGGTTCGCGCATGCCGTAGCGCCGGCGGATTGCCGGCGCAGCGGAAGACCGCCGCCTCTGGGCCGCCAACGCTGCATCCCAGACAACGAACAGGAGACACCACGATTGGTATCTGAGACTGTAATCCTGGAAGGCCACATCATCGATTCGCTGACCTTGTCGCGCGTGCTCGACACCGTGCTGGTCCTGGACGGCGCCTACGAAGTCGCCAGCTTCTTCATGGGCCGCACCAAGGGCGAGCCGAGCCGAGCCGAGATCGTCGTGACCGCNCCCGACGGTCCCACGCTCGAGCGAATCCTGCATGATATNGGGCAGCTCGGCGCCGTTCGGAGCGCGCCGACGCCGGTCAGGCTCGAGCCTGCGCCTGCCGANGGCGTCTTCCCGGAAGGGTTCTACTCGACCACCAATCTGGATACCGACATCTACGCCTATGGCCGCTGGATTCCTGTGCGTTACATCGAGATGGACTGCGGCATCGTGGTGCGCGATGAGCCGGACGGGCCGACGGCATGGTGCGTGCCCATCGGCAGTATNGTCCGGGGAGATCGCGTCGTGGTNGGCGACACGGGCGTCCGCGTAAAGCCCCTGCCCCGCATCGAGCCGAGCAGCGCCTTCCATTTCATGGGCAGCGGCGTCTCATCGGAGCGGCGCAAGGAGATCGTCGTTGCGGCCGTGGCGCGCGCCATGCGCGAGACGCGCGAGTCCGGCAAGCGCATCCTGCTCGTCGGCGGTCCGGCCATCATCCATACGGGAGCCGGGCAGTACCTGGAGGCGCTGATCCGAGCCGGATGGGTGGATGTGCTCTTCGCCGGCAATGCTCTGGCGACGCATGACATCGAGCACGCGCTCTATGGCACCTCGCTCGGAGTGGATATGCGCACGGGCCTCGCGGCAGCCCATGGCCACGAGCACCATCTGCGCGCCATCAACGCCATACGTCGGGCGGGCGGCATGGCCGAGGCCGTGCGGCAGGGAGTGTTGAAGAGCGGCGTCATGCACGCCTGCGTTCAGAGGGGCATCAAGGTCGTGCTAGCCGGCAGCATCCGGGACGATGGTCCGCTGCCGGAGGTGATCACGGACACGGTGGCGGCCCAGCAGGCCATGCGCGAGGCCGTGCGGGACGTCGGCATCGCCATCATGGTCGCCACCACGCTCCACTCGGTTGCGACGGGCAATCTGCTCCCCGCCACGGTGACCACGATCTGTGTGGACAACGCCGCCGACACCGTGATAAAACTCATGGACCGGGGAACGCATCAGGCGTTCGGTCTGGTGACCGACTGCGAGTTCTTTCTCAAGGAGCTTGCCGCGCAGATGGAGCTGTAGGCCGGGGGGAGGTGCGCCGTGCGACGTCGTCAGTGGCAGGTCGGGCTCGCAGCGCTGGGCATAGCGCTGATCGCAGGCTCAGGATCGGCGCGTCAGGCCGGGGATCGTCTGGCGGCCATACCCTCCCACGCGGTTAAGCTGACCCCGGAGGCCGATCGGCATCCGCCTGTCATGCATTCGCGCGAGTTCAAGACGCCGGTTCCGCTGGGACCGGCGATCAACACCGCCGGCGCCGAGGATTCGCCGTTCATCACGCCCGATGGGAACACCCTGTACTTCTTCTTCACGCCGGATGTGACGGTTCCGGCCAACAGGCAGCTCTTCGACGGCGTGACGGGCATCTGGATGTCGCGCAGAGTCCGTGGGCAATGGACCCGAGCCGAGCGCGTCGTCCTGCAGGAGCCGGGGAAGCTCGCGCTGGATGGAGCGCCCACGGTTCGCGATGATACGCTCTGGTTCGTGTCGGCGCGCGAAGGGTACACCGGAGTTCACCACTTCACGGCTGCATGGAAGAACGGNCGATGGTCGGATGTGCGCCACATGGGTGACCGGTTGAGGGCCGAACTGCAGGTGGGCGAGCTGCACATTGCTCGTGACGGCACGATGTACTTCCATTCGGACCGGCCCGGCGGCAAGGGCGGCCTCGACCTGTGGGAAATGGAGAGACTGCAGAGGCAGGGACGCCGGCAAGAGGCTGCCGATGCGGGTGAGGGCTGGGGGAGACCGGTCAACATGGCCGCNCTGAACTCCGAGGGAGACGAGGGCTGGCCGTTCGTCTCGGANGACGGCAAGGAGTTCTGGTTCCTCCGAACCCANCAGGGCTCGCCTGGCCTGTTCCGNTCGAAACGAACGTCGGGCGGGTGGTCGAAGCCGGAGCTGATGGTGAGCACGTTCGCCGGCGAACCGACCCTCGACAACGCCGGCAACCTCTACTTCGTGCACCACTTCTACCGCGATGGGAAGATGCTCGAGGCGGACATCTACTTCGCGGAGAGGCTGCGGGAGGCCAGGCGATAGGCGTGACGGCGCTGATCGCGTGCTCGCCGGAGTCGGAGGGCCTGCTGACGCTCGAGCTTCGGCGCATGCTGCCCGACTGCGCGCTGAAGTGGGCAGCCGACGGTCTGGTCCGAGTGGAGTCGGAGCGCGCTTTCGAGGAGCTCGCACGCCTGATCTCCGGCGAAGGCGCGCGCGGCTGCGTGTTTGCCCGGCAGATCGCGCCGGCGCAGGCGGTTCTGCCCGCCGATGCTCCGCTGGCAGATGTGCTGGCCGCCGTTCATGCCGCATGTCGGCAGATTCCTGGCGGGCATCGCTGGAACATCCATGTCCGCATGGCCGGCTCGCGCGGCGACATCGAGACCGCGGCCGAGGAGGCGGCCGGCGCTGCTGCGCGCAGCCGATCAGAGCCTGAGAAGCTGATCTCGGTGGCGTATGCCGACGCGTGCTATGTGGGCGTGGCGGATGCGTCACTGTGCCTGAGCACGTGGCCGGGCGGCGAGAGGCGCTTCCGCAAGGAAGAGGCCCGCATCAGCCGGTCGGAGTTCAAGCTGCTGGAGGCCATGGAGGCGTTCGGCCTGGCGCTTCCCCGTACCGGCACGGCGCTGGATCTTGGCGCGGCGCCGGGGGGTTGGACACGCATCCTGCTGGAGCATGGCCTTCAGGTCACCGCGGTGGACCCGGCGGGACTCGATGCCCGGTTGCGCGATCATCCTCGGTTGCGTCACGTGCGTGCGACCGCCGAGCAGTTCATCCCGGATGCCGCGGCCTATGCCGTCATCGTCAACGATATGCGCATGTCCGCCGAGCGATCAGCCGCCGTCATGGTTTCCTGCGCCGGGATGCTGCCGGAGGGCGGCACGGCGGTCATGACCCTGAAGCTTCCCGAGCGCGGGGTCACATCCCGCGGCGTGCTCGATCTCACCGACCGATGTCTGAACCTGCTGGCGTCGGCGTATGCTCGGGTTCGTGCGCGGCAGCTCTTCCACAACCGGTCGGAGCTCACGGTTGTGATGGAGGCAGGCTCGCAGTGCGCCTGAGCCGTCCGCCGTTTCCGCCCGAGCACGGATCCTGGGCGTTGCTGGCGTGCGCCATCGTTCTCGGCGTCGGCAGTGCGCCGTCGCCGGGAGGCGCAACGGCAACCATGCTCGTGGTCGCGGCCTTCTCGGCCAACATGGGGCGCGCCGCCTTGATGGCCGCCATGCGGCGAAGGGACGAGGCCCATGCGCGGCCGTGGGCGTTGATCTGGGCGGGACTTGGTCTGGCGGCAGCGATCGGCCTGCTCGTCGAGTACGGCGCCTACAGGCTGCTGTGGCTCGTCCCCGTCGCCGGCCTGGTCGTCGTTGGGCACGTCGGATTGAGCCGAATCCGGACGACGCGGCGGTTCGATCGCACGCTGGCAGGCGAGCTGATGGGAGCGCTCGGTATCGGTCTCCTCGCGCCTGCGGCGTACGTGGCGTCAGGCGGGCCCATGGGCCCGACCGTCGGTCTGGTGTGGCTGGCCGCCGCGGCCCAGAGCGCCAGCGGCATTCTGCACGTGCGGGCCATCATCGGATCGCTCACGTCGCGCAGCAGGGCAGCGCCTGCTCGCATCAGGCCGGCTGTGCCGATGTCGGCCGTGTACCATCTGATGCTGGCTCTGGGGCTCATCGTCCTGTGGCGGCTGGTCGGTCCGCCGGCGGCGATCGGATTCGCCGTCGCCTACGCTCCGCTCATCCTCCGGTCCATTCTGGGATTCCGTCGCCGTTCCGTCGCGCCTCGCTTCACGCGGATCGGTATCGCTGAGACGATGCTCTCGCTCTGGTGCGCAGGCTGGACGGCGGCAGCGTTGCGAGGCGTGCTGTAGGCGAGCCGACAAGGAATCGTCCGCGCATCCGCCGAAACGGTGGCCAAATCGGTTGCCTTCAGGCGATCTGATCACGGAGGTGCGCGATGGGCGCATGGCGCATGACACGCCGGGAGTTGCTCCACCGAGGAGCAGCGGCCGGGCTTGGCATCTCTGCGGCACGGTGGTGCGGCGCTCGACCTGCTCCGAGCAACAGGATCACGGTCGGGTTCATCGGGGCTGGCAACATTGCCAACTCCCACGTCTGGCCTATGGTCGCGCAGCCGGATGTGCAGGTGCTTGCCGTGTGCGATGTGCAGGATCAGCGGGCGAAGGCCATGACCGACGGCGTCAACGCCCGCTACGGCAGCGCGGTCTGTCGAGCCTATCGGGACTTCCGCGAGATGCTGGCCCGCCCCGACATTGACGCGGTGTTCGTGTGCACCCCCGATCACTGGCATGCCCTGCAGGTGATGGAGGCGGCTCGCCACGGCAAGCACTGCTACTCGGAGAAGCCCCTGAGCCGCACCGTGGCGGATGCTATCGCCATGCGAGAGGCCGTCCGCAGGCACGGGATCGTGTTTCAGCACGGCACGCAGCAACGGAGCGACCACTGGTTCCGGTTCGCCTGCGAGCTGGTGCGCAACGGCGCCATCGGCAAGGTGCACACGGTCCGTGTTGCCGTGGTTGGCAACGAGGCGCGCGGCTGGGGCCATCCGACGGATCCGCCGCCGGACGTGGATTGGAACATGTGGCTCGGACCGGCCCCCTGGGCGCCCTACAGCCCCGAGCGCATCCAGAACCTCCACTGGTTCTTCATCGAGGACTATTCGGCCGGCGGCTATATCTCAGGCTGGGGCATCCACCATGTGGACATCGCTCAGTGGGGGCTCGGCATGGACGGATCGGGCCCCGTCAGCTTCGAGGGCACGGGGGTCTTCGCGCCCGACGGCATGGCCGACACGCCCATCACATGGCACGTCGAGTGCGAGTACGCCTCGGGGACGCGGATGATCTTCACGACGCTGAACGAGGCCGACTTCGGCATCACGTTCGAGGGGTCCGAAGGCGCCGTCTTCGTGGATCGCGGTCGCTTCTGGACCAAACCGGACTCGCTGGCCCGCGAGAGAATACCCGTGGACGGCGTGCATCTGCCCCGGAGCGACAACCACCATCGGAGCTTCCTCAACGCCATTCGTGCGGGAGGCGATCCGGTCGCCCCGATCGAGGCCGCGGTTCGGTCGCAGACGATATGTTCGCTCAGCGACATCGCCATTCGACTGGGCCGCAAGATCCGATGGGATCCCGCTGCCGAGCGGGTGATCGACGATGCGGAGGCCGCTCGGCTGCTTGCACGGGCCAACAGAACCTGGCAGGGCTGAACGGGAGCCTGACGGACAAAAGGGGGGCGGGGCAGCCCGACGCACCGCCCCCCCTATCGGTTCAGCGTTTGTCTGGCATGCGTCACGCCGTCGAGGTCGGCGGCGGGGTGGCTGCCCTTGCCTTGCTGCGCTCGATGGACTGGAGCGCGAGGTAGTTCTGGCCGAACCGCTCGAGGTTGTCGAGCTCGTTGTCGTACTGGTCGTAATGCCGCTCTTCGTCGGCCACGAGGCTCTCGAAGAGTTGCTTCGAGACGACGTCGCCGTTGGCGGCGCACTCGTTGGCCCAGTTGCCGTAGGCGATGGCGCTGTGCTCCTCCATCTTGCGGGCCAACACGAGCATCTCCTGGACATCGTGGATCGGCTCAACGCGCCTGGCCGTGTAGAGGTCCACCTCGCCCTTGAGGAAAAGGATGCGCTCGGCGAGACGCTCGATGTGCAGCATCTCCTCGATGGCCGTTCGGCGAAACAGGTCGGCAAGCAGATCGTACCCCTGATCGTCGCAGTGAAAGTGGAAGTACATGTACTGGTGTACCGCCGTGAGCTCATCCTCGACCGCGGCGTTCATAAGCTCGACGCTCTTCTCGTGCATCCTTTTCCTCCTTGCGTGCCGCTCGGAAAGGCCGGCATTCCGGCTGCCGTCTACTCGAATACCTTACCGCATGCGCGGCACTTCTTTGCGGCCTCGGGCACCGTCTCCAGACAGTCCGGGCACTCCTTGGTTGGCGGCGCCGGCGGCTCAGGCTCGGGCTTCAGCAGAGCCCTCGTGATCAAGAACACCACAAACGCGATGATCACGAAGTCCACCACCGTGCCGATCAGGTGGCCGTACTGGATGGCCGCCTCCGTTGTCTTGCCGGCCTCGTCGGTGATGGTCTTCATCACCAGTCTGGCCTCACGCCAGTCTCCTGACGGAAGAACCAGGCCGATGATCGGCATGAGCAGGTCGTCAACGACTGCAGAGACAACCTTGCCGGTAGCCGCTCCGATGATAACGCCGACCGCCAGCGCGAGCGCGTTGGACTTGGTCAGGAAACCCTTGAACTCCTTGAGCATGACCATCCTCCCTGGATGTTGTGGCGCGGTCTGCGCCGATTGCGTCCGAGCGCCATGCGCGGCGCTCTCGCAAGATGCCCCGACAAAGTCGGCCTCTGTCGGGGCATCCATCGCCCTGCCTCAACGGTTCGGGCGTTGCTGCTCATGTTCCTTCCGCGATCGGGCTGACGGCCCGCCCGCTTCAGAAGATGGTCAGGTTCGCTTCGCCATAGCCCGACTCGACCCATGCATCGCCGGCAAACTCACACCGCATGACGTGAACTCCCGGCGCCTCAACCGTCGTGTATGCATGGCGGGCTATGCCGTAGTCGTCGGTGACAGTGGTCTGAACGGCTGTGCCATCCACCGTGAACGTGACGGTCTTGCCCGTCTGCGGCTGATAGTCGGCGAGGCGTCGGAAATAGGCGTACATGCGCGCCACGCCGCCCTGGGGGACGGACCGGGGCATGACCCAGATGTAGGGTATGGACCGATACACCGTCAGCTTATTGGTGGCGGAGGACGGAGCGTAACCGCCGTCGCCAGCCCACTGCGCAAGGATCGTGCGGACCCCGGCGCCGTCCCCATTCTGGATCGTGTAGCCGATCTGGGCGAGCCCCGTGGATCGGGTCTTGTCTGTGGCCAGCAGCGTGCCGTCGAGGTAGAAACCGATGGTCTTGTTCGGCACGGGCGTGTTGTCGGTGCGATAGAGCCAGGCCTTCAGTATGCGGTAGGCGGTGATGCGGCCCTCTCGATCGATGCCTGCCATCTTGGTGCTATGCGAAAGCGCGGTCAGGGTGGCGTTGGCGGCAGATGCCCCATACGCGGGCGTGCCGGCGAACTCGGTGGTGATGGTTCGGCTTGCCGGGCCGTCACTGATGATCCAGTTGAAGGCGCTGTCGCCGCCGGAGTTGGTGACCGCCGTGCCCACCTCGGTCCCGTCTATCTTGAACGAGATCGTCTGCCCCTCCAGGAGCAGGTTGTCGGTTGTGCGCTTCAGGTCGAACTGCCGCAGGATGGCAGTCTCGGTGATGGTCCCGCTCCGATCAACCGTCCACTGGGTGGTCGGCACGCTGCCGATCGTGATCGCGACGGTGGCCACGTTGCTGTCGGCCTTGCCGTCGTTCACTTTGAACGTGAAGGAGTCCTGGCCGCTGTGGTAATCAGCGCTGGTGTAGGTCACCTCGGGCGGCGTACCCGTGAGGACGCCATGGCTGGGGCCCGTCACGATGTGGTAGGTCAGAGGATCGCCGTCGCCGTCCGATCCGGTCAGGGTGATCTCCTTGGGGATGCCGGTCAGTGCGGCGACGTTCTGATCGTCGGCGGTCGGTCGCGTGTTGTAGCTGATGCATGCGAGACTGTGGGAGTAGCCGGCGCCCACGGCGCCGACGTTCGAAAGCGAGGTTAACTGCACCGGCGCCCAGCGGTCGTCATTGGTTCCGTCACCCACCTGCCCCTCTATGTTCCAGCCCCAGGCCCAGAGGGTGCCGTCGGATCGCGCGGCAACGCTGTGATAGTCGCCGGCGACAACGGACGCCACATTGGTCAGACCGAACACCGGCGCCGGCGTCAATCGGTCGGTGTTGGTGTTGTCGCCTATCTGGCCAAAGGAGTTATAGCCCCAGCCGCTGACGGTGCCGTCGGTGAGGAGCGCCAGACTGGTCCAGTAGCCGCCCGACACAGCCTTGCCGTTCGTGATGCCCACCACTTGCACGGGCACGGAGCGGTGCTCGGTGGTGCCGTCCCCGAGCTGGCCCTTGGTGTTGTCTCCCCATGCCCACACGGTGCCGTCCCAACCGACGGCGAGGCTGTGGCCGAACCCGCAGGCGATGGCGCGGATGTTGGTCAGGTTGAGCACCTGAACGGGAGTGGTCCTGTTGGTCGTGGTGCCGTCTCCGAGCTTCCCGCGGTAGTTGTGGCCCCAGGCCCATACGGTTCCATCGGACTTGAGCGCCATGCTGTGCCAGGTTCCTGCCGCGATGGCGATTACGTCTGTCAGGAAGCCCACATCGTCGGGTCCGTGCACCTGCACCGCCGTCCAGCGGTCGGTTGTGGTGCCGTCGCCGAGCTGTCCGCGGAAGTTGTCTCCCCACGCCCACACGGTGCCGTCGGACTTCAGCGCGAGGTTGAAGTTGTCGCCTGCGGCAATCGCGACGACGTTGGTCAGCCCCTCCACCAGCACGGGCCACCAGCTATCCCAATCGGTGCCGTCGCCAAGCTGGCCCCAGAAGTTCGCCCCCCATGCGCCGACGGTGCCGTCGGCCATGAGGGCGATGCTGTGATAGTCGCCGCCTTCGACGGCGATCACCTCCGTGATGTTCACGGTCTGAACGGGCGCATTTCGGTTGTCGTTGGTCCCGTCGCCCAGCTCACCATCGAAGTTGTAGCCCCAGGCCCACGACGTGCCCGGCGATTGGGCCCTGGCCTGGCCTGGGAACATGGCCAGCGTCCAGAGCGTGGCAAGGATAGCCAGCGTGTACCGCGTCATCTTCATGGTATGTACCGATGCTCCTCTCGACCCCATCCGGCCGATCCAGGGTCGCCCTGCAAGAATCGGGGGCATGGCTCCTTGACCGGTCGCCATGCCCCCGTCGCCGTCAATAGATGGTCAGCGTCGCTTCCCCGTAGCCGGGCTCCAGCCAGGCATCACCCGAGAACTCGCATCGCATGACGTGGACTCCGGGCGCCTCGACGGTGGCGTAGTTGTACCGGGCTATGCCGGCGGCGTCCGTCACGACGGTCTGAACCGGAGTTCCATCCACGGAGAATGTGACGCTCTTGTCCGACTGCGGCTTGTAGTCGGCAAGGCGGCGGAAGTAGGCGTACATTCTGGCGACGCCGCCCGCGGGAACGGAGCGCGGCATCATCCAGATGTAGGGCACCGCCGGACTGACGGTGAGCGCATTGGTCGCCGACGAAGGACCATAGCCGCCGTCGCCGGCCCACTCTGCGCGGATCGTACGGACACCGGCGCCGGCGCCATCCGGGACGATGTAACCCACATTGGCGCGTCCGGTCGTCCGGGTGCGATCGGTGCCGATCATCGTGCCGTCCACGCTGAACGAGATCAGCTTGTTGTAGATCGGAGTGTTGTCGGTTCGGTACAGGTGAGCCGTCAGCACCCGATAGCTCGTGATGCGGCCTTCGCGGTCCTGCCCTATCAGCTTGGTGGCGAACGATTGCGTGGTCAGCGTCGCCGCACCCTCGCTGTCGGAACACTCAAAGTCGCCGGCGAACGATGCCAGGATGGGCCGTGTCTGCGGTCCATCGGTGACCACCCACTCCAGCGAAGCGCGCCCGTTGGCATCCGTGATCGCCGTGCCGACAGGCGTGCCGTCCACGCTGAAGTCCACGGGCTTGTCGGGGATGCGCGCTCCATCGGCGGCGCGCATGAGATAGCCGCGCAGAATGACCATCTCGGTGACGGTCCCTGTGCGGTCCAGGACATACAGGTAGGTCCCGACGCCGCCGGCAACGCTCAACACGCCCGAACCGGAAGCGCTCTGATAGGCGCCCTCGCCGAAGTAGTTCACCTCGATCGGGTGGTTGCCGGCCGCCATGGTGGCCGGCACGTTGTAGAGGAACTCGGCGACGCCCTGAGCGTTGGTGATCGCCGACCCCATCTCCTTGCCGTCCACGCTGAAGTAGAGCCGGATGTCCTCGACGGGCACGTTGGTATCGGTGCGTCGGAATGTCGCCCTCAGCATGACGGGCGCGCCCCTTGCTCCGGCTGCGTTCTCGACCTCGATGGCGCACGGAAAGGCGCCGATGTTGAAGTCCTGACCGGGCACGTCCGCCCCGGGAACGATGGCCACGTCGAGCCTGGCCGTCTCGCCGAAATAGGTTGCGGTGACTCGGTAGGTGCCTTCAGGCAGGTTGGCCAGCCGATAGCCCCCATCAGAC
>Ga0067045_1032070_pt1 | contig 10929 bp, 10 predicted proteins | sample TerdegcTABiofilm_FD_59184 | JGI IMG/M metagenome (GOLD analysis project Ga0067045, IMG submission 59184) | Combined Assembly of (Gp0054472, Gp0054536) Wastewater bioreactor microbial communities from Singapore -Terephthalate degrading...
GCGAGTTCTCCACCAGCTCCTTGACCACGGAAGCCGGTCTCTCCACCACCTCGCCCGCAGCAATCTGCGCGATGACCTTATCATCCAGGACTTTGATGGGCATGATTGGTTAAAGTTTAATCTTTTGGGGCAGATCAGTCAAAGGGGGAAGGGGTTGCGGAAATCCCCTTTCATCCCCCCTTTGGGGGCTTTGTGTCAAAAGAATCCATATCAATGATTTTTACTACAACCCTTGCAAAGGGGAAAAATCTTTTGCCGATGGGTCGTCTCCCTTTGGCAAAGGGAGACTGAGAGGGATTTTATCAGCGCTTATACCTTCTCTATCCTGGCAAAGCTGAGCAAAAGCTTCTTGACCCCGCCGCCGTCAAAGGCCACCACCACCTCTTTATCGTCCCCGATGGAGCGTATGCTCACCACCACCCCCTCCCCGAACTGCGCGTGGCGCACGTGCTCGCCCGCCTTGAGCTCAGGCAGGGCGGCCTTCGGGGCCGGCTGATTGCCCGGCATTGGCGTGGCGGCTGGCGCCTGGCCCTTTTCCCCCGTCTGGAAGCCCTTGCCCGAGATGAGGTGGGCGGGTATGTCCGCGAGAAAGCGGGAGGGGCGGTTGACGTTGCTGCTGCCCATGAAGCTGCGGCGGAAGGCGCGCACCAGATAGACGCGCCGCATGGCCCTGGTGATGCCCACGTAGCACAGACGCCTCTCTTCCTCAAGCTGGGCGGGGTCGTCAATGGAGCGGACATGGGGCAGTATGCCGTCCTCCATACCCACGATGAAGACCACCGGGAACTCCAGCCCCTTGGCCTGGTGCAGGGTAATCAGCGTGACGGCGTCGGTGCTGCCGTTGAGGCTATCCACGTCCGAGACCAGGGCGACACCCTCCAGGAAGGCGGTCAGCCCCTCGCGGGGGGGCAGGGTGCGGTATTCCTGGGCTACCGTGCGTAGCTCCATAATGTTCTCCCAGCGCTCCTCGCCGTCGGGCGCGGGCTTGAGATAATGCCGGTAGCCGGAGCGCTCCGCCACCAGGTCAAAGAGAGCCACCAGGTCCAACTCGCGGCTCTTCTGGATGAGCTCCTCCAGCATCGTGGCAAAGGAAGCCAGCGCCCGGCTGCTGTGCGGGCTCATGTCGCCGGAGGTTTTTTCTCCGTCGTGGTCGGTCATGAGGCGCAGGGCTTCATACTCCGCCATGCCCCTCTCCCCCGCCCAGCGCGTAAGCTCGGCGAGCGTCCGCGGGCCAATGCCGCGCCCGGGCACGTTGATGATGCGCAGCAGGCTGACACTGTCGTAGGGGTTCTGGATGAGGCGGAGATAAGCGAGGATGTCCTTGACTTCTCTTCTCTCGTAAAAGCGGGTGCCCGCCACCAGCTTGTAGGGCATGCCGTAGCGGATGAAAGCCTCCTCCAGCACGCGGGATTGTGCGTTGGTGCGGTACATCACGGCAAAGTCGCCCATCTTGAAGCCGCCCCGGCGCACCAGGGTATCAATCTCGTTGACGACGAACTGCGCCTCCTCCTGCTCGGTGTAGGTCTCAATGACCGCCGTGGGCACGCCCGGCTCGTTCTCCGTCCACAGCTTCTTGGGCTTGCGCTGCTTATTGGCGGCGATGACGTGTGAGGCCGTCTCCAGGATACTTCTGGTGGAGCGGTAGTTCTGCTCCAGGTAGATGACCTTGGCTTCGGGGTAGTCCTTCTCGAAGTTCAGGATGTTGCGCAGGTCGGCGGAGCGCCAGGAATAGATGGACTGGTCGGGGTCGCCGACGACGCAGAGGTTGCGGTATTTGGCGGCCATCTGTTTGACCAGCTCGTATTGGACTAGGTTGGTATCCTGGAACTCGTCCACCAGGATATGGCGGTAGCGTGTCTGGTATCTGGCCAGCACCCCGGGGTGGCTGTGGAAAAGCTGGACGGTCTTGGTGAGCAGGTCATCAAAGTCCAGGGCCTGGCTCTCCGCGAGGAGCTTTTCGTAGCGCTCATAGACGCGCTGTACCACCTCCTCAAAGTAGCTGCGGCTGTGGGCCTTGTATTCGGCGGGGGCGAGCATCTGGCTCTTGGCAGCGGAGATGGCCGCCTGTAGGGCACGGGGCGCGAACTGCTTGGGGTCAAGCTGGAGCTGCTCCAGACAGCGCTTGAGCAGGCTGATCTGGTCGTCATCGTCGTAGATGACGAAGCCGGGGGCTACCTTGATGGCGGCGCCGTCGCGGCGCAGGATGCGGGCGCAGATGGCGTGAAAGGTGCCTATGGTCAGATTGGTCACGGAGCCGCTCACCAGCTCCTTGAGGCGCTCCTCCATCTCGCGGGCGGCCTTGTTGGTGAAGGTGACAGCCATGATGTGCTGCGGCCTCATGCCGCAGACCTTGATGAGGTAGGCGATGCGGTGGGTGATGACGCGGGTCTTGCCGCTGCCCGGCCCGGCAATAATGAGCACCGGCCCGCCGATGGCCTCCACGGCTTCCCGCTGGGCCGGGTTAAGGCTTTCTAGGATATCCACATTTAGAATTATAGCATTTAGCGGGTAAATAGACCTATTTTGAGCTGGCATGTCCGGTGTGGGGGCATTCAGGTTTGTGCTCCTATCTTCTTCTAGCCCTGGGTGGGGGGCATAAAGGAAAAAGAGGGCGCAAGCCCCCCTCTTTAAAAAGCTCTCTTTTTTAGGGGAGGGGCATGACATCAGGAACGGGGGTAAAACCGCCTAGTCCAGTATAACTTCATCTCCGTAGCCGGGCACCGATACCTGCCAGCCGTGCTTCTGCCTCAGCAGGGCGGCAAAGCTCCGGGCGCTGGGCCCCTCGCCGTGGGTGATGAAGAGGTGGCGGGGTGCCTTGGTCAGCCCCGAGAGCCAGCGCAGGAGGTCGTTGCGGTCGGCGTGGGAGGAAAAGCCGTGTATCTGGGCGATGCGGGCCCGGACGGGGTAATACTGCCCCAGTATCCTTACCCCTTTTGCCCCGTCCACGATCTGCCTGCCCAGCGTGCCGGTGGCCTGGTAACCCACAAAGAGGATGGTGCTCTCCGGGCGGGAGATATTGGTCACCAGGTGGTGTTTGATTCTGCCGCCGGTGCACATGCCGGAGCCGGCGATAATCATGATGGTGCCGGTGATGTGGTTCAGCGCCTTGGACTCATCGGTGGTGGTCACCACCTTGAAGCCGGGGAACTCAAATGGCGAGTGGTTGCGGCGCAACAGGCCGAGCATTTCCCGGTCAAACAGCTCAGGATGGCGCTTGAAGACCTCGGTAATTTCGGCGGCCATGGGGCTGTCCAAGAAGACCATGATATGCGGTATCTCGTCTGCCCGCAGCAGGTCGTTCATGTAGTAGAGGATCTCTTGGGCGCGCTGGTTGGCGAAGCTGGGGATAATGATGTTGCCCCCCGCTTTGTAGGTAGAGTTGATGATATCGGCCATCAGCCTCCTGATGTCCTCGGTTTCCTCGTGCACCCTGTCCCCGTAGGTGGACTCCATTACCACATAGTCTGCCTCGCCGGGGAGCTGGGGGTCGCGCAGTATGGGGCGGTCCCACCGCCCCAGGTCGCCGGAGAAGGCGATGGTTCTCCTCCCCCCATCGGTGGGGAAGGTTACCCTTATCGTGGACGAGCCCAGGACATGCCCGGCGTCATCGAACCTGGCGGTCACGCCTTCGCCCAGCGTTACCATCTCCCCGTACTTTACCGGCGAGAGGAAGGGCAGGGATGCCTCGGCCTCCTTGGTGGTAAAGAGGGGCACCTCGGGGTACTTGCCTCGTCTCTTTTCCTGCTCGTGCCGCCTTTTCTTGAACGCGGCGTCCTCTTCCTGGATATGCGCGGTATCCAGGAGGATGATGCGGGCAATCTCGGCGGTGGCCTCAGTGCAGTATATCCTGCCGCGGAAGCCCTCGCATACCAGCCGGGGAATCAGCCCGCAGTGGTCAACGTGGGCATGAGTCAGCAGGACGGCGTCCAGGCTCTGGGGCGGGAAGCGGAAAGGCCCCCAGTTTCTGTCCTGTAACTCCCTTTCCTGGGTGAGACCGCAGTCCACCAGAAAACGCGGGCCATCGGTCTCCACCAGATACTGGGCGCCCGTGACGTTGCCGGCGGCGCCCAGGAACTTTAGCTTAACTCGCAGTTTGCGCCTCCCGGAAAACAGCTTTACCTATCATAGCATTTTGAAGCCGGCGCCGCCAGCCCTGTGTCCGGCATGACGCCGGGCTATGCTATGCGGTATAATACAGCATTATCGGTAGAAGATTAAGACCATGTTTCGGACGCTGAAAGAGGATATACAGACTGTTTTCGCCAAAGACCCGGCGGCCCGGAGCGTGCTGGAAGTGCTGCTCTGTTACCCCGGTCTGCATGCCATCTGGGGGCACCGCATTGCCCACTTCTTCTGGCGGCATCGCCTCAGGCTTCTGGGGCGGTTGATCTCGGAGATTAACCGTTTCTTTACCGGCGTGGAGATCCATCCAGGAGCGAAGATCGGACGCAGGTGCTTTATTGACCATGGTGCTGGCGTGGTCATCGGGGAGACCTCGGAGATCGGCGATGATGTCCTGATATACCAGGGGGTGGTGCTCGGCGGCACGACACTGGAGAAGAAGAAACGCCATCCCACAGTGGGTAACGGGGTAGTTATCGGCAGCGGCGCCATTGCTCTGGGGCCCATCACCATCGGGGACAACGCCCGCATCGGATCAGGCTCGGTGGTGTTCCGGTCGGTGCCGGCGGGGGCCACGGCGGTGGGCATACCGGGGCGGATAGTCACCGACAAAAAGCTTCACGCCGAAAGCCTGGAGCATAACAAGCTGCCCGACCCGGTGGCCGAGGCCATCCGCATGGTGCTGAAGGAGCAGCATAAGCTGGAGGAGAGGCTGCGCAAGCTGGAGAGCCTGAGCGGTCTGACCCCAGGGCAGGAAAGCACCGAGCCGCAGGTCCCAGGCTTAGAGAACAACCAGGACGGCTAGACCGCTTTTTCGGGGGACAGTTAGATGAAGGTTGCCGTGGCTATGAGCGGCGGCGTGGACTCATCCGTTGCTGCCGCTCTCCTGAAAAGAGAGGGCCATGATGTCTTTGGCCTGACCATGGAGATTAGCTCCCACCCGGAGGGCGTGGCGGAGTTTGCCCGTGGTGTGGCCGCCAAGCTCGGCATACCTCATGAAACGGTGGACCTCAGGGAGATATTTGCCCGGGATGTGATTGACGATTTCTGCCTCCAGTACACCCTGGGCAGAACGCCCAACCCGTGCGTGCGTTGCAACCGTTTTATCAAGTTCGGTGCGCTCAGGGCAAGGGCCGTGGCGATGGGTGCCGAGCGTTTGGCCACGGGCCACTACGCCCGCGTGGTGTATGACGGTGCCTTGGGGCGCTACCTGCTGCTGCGGGGGGTTGACCGGCGCAAGGATCAGTCCTATTTCCTCTATGGCCTTTCCCAGGAGCAGCTGGGTGGTGCCCTGTTTCCCCTGGGTGATATGGAGAAAAGAAAAGTCAGGGAAATAGCCCGCGACCTGGCACTGCCCGTAAGGCAGGAGGAAAGCCAGGAGGTCTGCTTCATCCCCGGCGGTAATTATGCTGCCTTTATTGATGAATACCTCGCCCGACCGGCCGCGGCAGGGGTGATCCGGGATGAGACAGGCAGGGTGCTGGGCAGTCACCGGGGCATCCATTGTTTCACCATCGGCCAGCGGCGGGGTTTGGGCATTGCGGCACGGGAGCCTTCCTATGTGCTGGCGGTGGAGCCGGAGACAAACGCCGTAGTTGTGGGAGGCAGAGCAAAGACCTACAGCCGGGGGCTTATCGCCTCCGGGCTCAACTGGATATCGCGCGGGCCGCCGGAGCAGGCCGTGAAAGTGATGGCCAGGATCAGGTATCGTCATGTTGAAGCCGAGGCCGTGCTCACGCCTCTAGGTGGGGATAGGGTTCACCTCAAGTTTACCAAACCGCAGATGGCGGTCACACCGGGGCAGGCCGTGGTCTTCTATGATGGCGATGTGGTCATCGGCGGCGGTACGATAGAAAGCAGGGAGGCTTAGATGGCAACGGTAGTCGCGGTCTGCACCAGCCCGAAAAAGGGGACGAAGAAGACGCCCGTCAGGGAAGGCATCCTCAAGTCGGGCTATGGCCTGGTGGGCGATGCCCACGCCGGTGTGCAGGGCCATCGGCAGGTGAGCCTGCTGGCGCTGGAAAGCATCGGTAAGATGGCGGCGGCGGGCTTCATCTTCAGCCCCGGCGACTTTGCCGAGAATATCACCACGGAGGGTATCGACCTGGTCAGCCTGTCGGTGGGCACAGAAATACGGGTTGGCGATGTGGTGGTCCTGGAGGTCAGTCAGATAGGTAAGGAATGCCACGCCGGCTGCGCCATCCGGTGCCAGGTGGGTAAGTGCATCATGCCTGAAGAAGGTATCTTTGCCCGGGTGGTTCGTGGTGGGGTGGTTAGACCGGGGGATGCTTTAACCGTTGGCAAAGGGAGCCGCCATGAATGCAGGTAGCCGGTCTTCCCTGGAAGCGGAGATAGCAAGGCTGAAGAAGGCGAGGAATGCCGTTATCTTGGCGCACAACTACCAGCGTGCTGAGGTGCAGGACATCGCCGATTTTACCGGCGATTCGCTGGACCTGAGCCAGAAGGCCGCCGCTGCCACGGCGGAGGTCATCGTGTTCTGCGGCGTCCATTTCATGGCCGAGACGGCGGCCATCCTTTCGCCGGACAGGGCGGTGCTGCTGCCCGATGCCGGGGCGGGCTGTCCCATGGCCGATATGATTACCGCCGAGCAGCTCCGCCGCAAGAAGCAGGAGCTTCCGGGGGTGCCGGTGGTCTGCTATATCAATACCCCGGCGGAGGTCAAGGCCGAATCGGATATCTGCTGTACCTCGGCCAACGGCGTGAAGGTGGTGGCAAGCCTTGATGCCGATGAAGTCCTCTTTGTCCCCGACCAGTATCTGGGGCATTATATCTCCACCCTGACCCCCAAGAAGCTGCATCTCTGGCCGGGCTATTGCCCCACCCATGCCCGCATCCTGCCGGAGGACATCCAGAAGCTGAGGGAGCAGTACCCGCGGGCCAGGGTGGTCGTTCATCCTGAGTGCCGCCCCGGGGTTATCGCCTTGGCCGATGAAGCCCTTAGCACAGGGGGCATGTTGCGTTACGCCGCCAGGGAGGATGTCCGCGAGCTTATCGTGGGCACGGAAATCGGCATCCTCCACCGAATGCGCAAGGAAAACCCCGGCAAAAATTTCATTCCCGTCTCGGATAAAATTACCTGCCCCAATATGAAGAAAATCACCCTGGAAAAGGTGCTGTGGTCTCTGGAGGAAATGTCCCCGCGGGTAATTGTGCCCGAGCCCATCCGCGCCAGGGCGAAAGAGGCGGTGGACAGGATGTTGGCCCTTGGCTAAGCAGAATAAGCCTTATGCTGATTATACTGTGGTGCTGGTGACTACCCCCGCCGAGGAGGCGCCAGCGCTGGCGGAGGTCCTTCTTCAAGAGAAAAAGGCCGCCTGCGTCAACATCATCTCCGGTGTGGACTCCCGCTACTGGTGGCAGGGCAGGCTGGAATCGGCCCGGGAGAGCCTGCTGGTTATCAAGACCAAGACATCCCTGCTGAACGATGTGATCTCCCTGGTCAAGGCCCGCCACAGCTACTCCGTGCCCGAGATTATCGCCTTGCCGGTGAGCGGCGGCAACCCTGACTATCTAGGCTGGATAGACCGGAGCCTTGTCTAGCCTTTGCGCGGAGAGGAGGAGAATATGTTCCAGACATGGCTGACCAGGACACTGGGCATTAAGTACCCCATCATCCAGGGGGCGATGCAGTGGCTGGCGCGCGCCGAGCTGGCCGCGGCGGTATCCAACGCCGGCGGGCTGGGCATCATCACGGCCAGCATCTTTCCCTCGGCTGAGGAGTTCCGCGGGGAGATCCGCAAGGCTAAAAGCCTCACCTCCTCGCCCTTCGGGGTCAACCTGTCGCTCATGCCCACGCGCCGCCCCATTCCCTGGGAGGAGTATATCACTGCGGCCTTTGAGGAAGGGGTGAGCGTCATCGAGACCTCGGGGAGAAGCCCGGAGCCTTACATGGCGCTGCTCCGGAGTGGCAGGGCAACGCTGCTGCACAAGGTGGCCCGGCTGAGGGATGCCCTGACGGCGGAACGGCTGGGGGTGGACGCGGTTGTCGTCATCGGCTACGAGGCGGCGGGTCATCCCGGCATGGAGGACGTTACCTCGCTGGTGCGTGTGCCGCGGGCGGTGGACCAGCTAAAGATTCCGGTGATTGCCGGCGGCGGCTTTGCCGATGGCCGCGGCTTGGTGGCGGCGCTGGCGCTGGGCGCCGTGGGCGTCTGCATGGGCACGCGCTTCATGGTAAGCCGGGAGTGTCCCCTGCACCCTAAAATCAAAGAGCTGTTGCTCCGGGCTGTGGAGACGGACACCATGCTCATTGAGCGCTCCATTAAGAACACCGCCAGGGTGCTGCGGAACAGCCTTGCCGAGAAGGTGCTGGCAGTAGAGGAGCAGGGAGGCAAGCTGGAAGACCTGCTGCCTCTGATTGACGGCCAGCGCACCCGCCGGGGCTTTGAGAGCGGCGATGCCGGCGATGCCATTATCCACTGCGGTGAGGTGGTGGGGCTGATAGACGACGCCCCGCCGGTAGCGGAGATTATTGCGGGCATCATGCGTCAGGCGGAAGCGGTGCGGGAAAAGCTGAACCGGATGGGGGGTAGTATCACCTAAAATCCCCCTCAGTCTCACTTTGAAAAAGGAAGACGAACTATCATATAAAGAAGCAAGTCCCCCCTGGAAAAGGGTGGTGAAGGGGGATTTAAATGGCCGCAGGCCTCCTTTGTTACGCAGCTTACTGCTCCTGTCCCCTTCTTTTCAGCCACTTTTCCTTCTGGCTGAGGCGCGTGGCCTCGTCGGTGGGCAGGTAGTGTGCCAGGAACTCCGCGCCCAGCTCGCTAAAGCTATCATCCATAATGGCCTGCCTGATGTTCCTCATTAAGCTGTGGATAAAGGTGAGGTTGTGGATTGTGGCCAGGCGGTAGGCCAGTAGCTCTTCGCACTTGAAGAGGTGGTGCAGGTAGGCTGCGGAGAAGTTGCGGCAGGTATAGCACCGGCAGCGGGGGTCAATGGGGCGCTCCATGAGGCGGAAGGCGGCGTTGCGGATATTGCGCCTTCCTTTGCTTGTGAAGAGGGCACCGTTGCGCGCCACGCGGGTGGGCAGGGCGCAATCGAACATATCAATGCCCCGCGCCACGCCCTCCACCAGGTCTTCCGGCGAGCCGACGCCCATGAGGTAGCGAGGCTTTTCTTCAGGGAGCAGGGGGGTGGTGATTTCCAGCGTCTTCAGCATGGTCTCTTTCGGCTCGCCGATGCTTATCCCGCCCAGGGCGTAGCCGTCGAAGTCCAGAGAGGTTAGGAATTCCGCGGACTGGCGGCGCAACTCCGGGAAAACGCCGCCCTGCACAATGCCGAAGAGCGCCTGACTGCTTTTGCTGTGGGCCCTGCGGCACCTCTCCGCCCAGCGGTGTGTCCTCAGCATGGCCTCCTCTACCTGCGCCCGGCTGTCGCCGTAGGTGGAGCAGACGTCCAGCACCATGCTGATGTCCGCGCCCAGCGTTTCCTGGAGCTGGATGACGGTCTCTGGCGTGAGGAAGTGCTCGCTACCGTCAACGTGGGAGCGGAAGGTAACGCCCTCGTCGCTCAGGCGGCGCAGTGGCGCCAGGCTGAAAACCTGATAGCCGCCACTATCGGTGAGGATGGCGCCATCCCAGGCCATGAAGCGATGCAGCCCGCCCAGTGCCGCCACTGTATCTACGCTCGGCCTCAGGTAGAGGTGGTAGGTGTTGGCCAGTATCAGGTTAAAGCCGATGCCTTTCACCTCGTCAGGCGTCAGCGTCTTTACTGTGGCCTGGCTGCCCACCGGCATGAATACCGGCGTCGCCACGGTGCCGTGGGCAGTATGCAGCTCCCCGGCGCGGGCCTGGCCTTTCGGCGCGGTCTTCAGTAAACTAAAATAAGGCAAGTTTCCTCCTGTTTATTTCAAGAGCCAGATATCCAGGCACATGGTCAGGAAGAGCAGCCCCAGGTAGGGGAAAGAAGAGAGCTTATACAGCCTCCAGGAGTCTCTGGCGGCGCGTGTGGCTACCAGCTTCAGGCTGGCCAGCACCATCATCAGCCCCGCGGCGGTGGCAGTGGCTAGGTAAAGCCAGCCGAAGCTACCTATAAAGTAAAGAACCAGGGATGTCGCAATAAGCATGACCGAGAATGGTGGCAGTACCCTGACCGCTTTCTCCGGTGGGGTGTTGATGGGGAAGTAGCTAAGGCCGGCCTTACGGTAGTCTTCACGATGGGTGATGATAAGGCTCCAGACGTGTAGGGGGAGCCAGAAGGCGATGAGCAGGCACAGGAGCAGTATCTCCCAGCCGAAAGACGGCCTTGCGGTCAGCCAGCCCATCAGGACCGGGGCGCAGCTGGCAATGACCCCCTGGGGATAAACACAGGTTGCCTTCTTGCGCCAGGTAGCGGCCACCGCCGTGCCTGCCAGGTCGGTAGTGAAGACCAGGGGGTGCAGCCACCAGGCCAGCAACAGCCCGGCAAGAATCAGACCGATAATCACCGGGAGTGCCCGGTGCGGGGGGTAGATACGCCCGGCGGGCAGCGCGCGGTTCTGGGTACGCTGCATCCTGGCGTCAACCTCGCGGTCAAGGTAGTTGGTCAGCCCGTTGGCGCCGGCCGAGGCCAGGAGAATGGCCGTCAGGGCCATTGCCAGCCTGGGGGATAGCTCTCCCCTGGCGGCGACTATCGCCGTTGCCAGGCCAATAAAGGCCAGCAGGAGGCTGGGGAGAGGTTTCAACACCTCAACGTAGTCAGATATTTTGCCGCGGCCTGTTTTTACGGAAGCGTTCAACGTGCTGAGGTTAGCCTCTCTTACGGGGAAAAGTCAAGCGTGCGCCGTTTGCATTGGTTCTGAAATCT
>Ga0067045_1004353_pt1 | contig 10927 bp, 12 predicted proteins | sample TerdegcTABiofilm_FD_59184 | JGI IMG/M metagenome (GOLD analysis project Ga0067045, IMG submission 59184) | Combined Assembly of (Gp0054472, Gp0054536) Wastewater bioreactor microbial communities from Singapore -Terephthalate degrading...
CCGGCATCGCCCGCTTCACCAGCCTGATCGACGAGATCGCCTTCCAGACCAATCTGCTGGCCCTGAACGCGGGGGTCGAGGCGGCGCGCGCCGGCGACGCTGGACGCGGCTTCGCCGTCGTGGCCCAGGAAGTGCGCGCCCTGGCGCAGCGCTCGTCGGAAGCCTCGGGCGAGATCCGCACCCTGATCTCCACCTCCTCGGCCCAGGTGGCGCGCGGCGTCGATCTGGTCGAACGCACCGGCGAGGCGCTGGAGCGGATCGGCGGCCGGGTCGTGGCCATCGACGGCCTGGCCGGCGGCATCGCCGGCTCGGCCCAGGAACAGGCGGAAGGGTTGGCCCGCGTCCGCCGCACCATGGGCGAGATGGACGACATCACCCAGCAGAACGCAGCCATGACCGAAGAGGCCACTGCCGCCGCCCGCCAACTGGCCAACGAGGCGGTCAGCCTGAACCAGCAGGTCGCCCGATTCCGTCTGGATCGCGGCGCCTCCGGCGCTCCGCATCTGCGCGCGGTGAGCTGATCCCGGTTTAGAGGCTGGCGTCCGACGCCGGACGCGGCTTAACTCCTCCAAGTTCGAAGGGGGAGTTTCGACCATGAAGACCATTCTGACCGGCGCCGTCTGCGCCCTGGCGCTCGCCGCCGCCCTGCCCGCTGCGGCCCAGACCGCCGCGCCCGAGGCCGGGGCCGTGACCCTGATCCAGGCCGGGCGGCTGCTGGATCATCCCGGCCGGGCGCCGCGCGGGCCTTCGACGATCGTGGTGCGCGACGGCAAGGTGGTCGAGATCCGCGACGGCTTCGTCGGTGAGGAAGCCTTCCCCCAAGCCGATGTCGCCGTATTTGACCGGCGCGATTATTTCGTCCTGCCGGGATTGATCGACAGCCACGTGCATCTGGTGTCGGACGTCGCGGGTCAGGCGGGCTTCCTGTCCGAGATCACCGACAACCTGCCCGTCCACGCCTACAGCGCCGCCATGAATGCGCGAAAGACCCTGATGGCCGGCTTCACCACGGTGCGGAACCTGGGCGACACGGGCGGGGTCACCCTGGCCCTGCGCAATGAGACGGCGGCCCACCGCCTGCCCGGCCCGCGCATCATCGACGCGGGCAGCAGCATCTCGACCACCTCGGGCCACATGGACGGGCGGTTGGGCTTCAACGACGATTTCCGCGAGCATGTGGCCCACGACAACGTCTGCAACGGCGCCGAGAGCTGCCGCGAGGCGGTTCGGCTTCAGATCGGGCGCGGCGCCGACGTCATCAAGATCGCCACGACGGGCGGCGTCAACAGCCGCATCGGCGCGGGCCTGGGCGCCCAGATGTTCGAGGACGAGGCCAAGGCCCTGATCGACACGGCCCACCTGTATGGCAAGAAGGTCGCCGTCCACGCCCACGGGGCCGACGGCATCAACCTGGCCCTGCGCATGGGCGCCGATTCGATCGAGCACGGCACCATCTTCGACGACGAGACCCTGCAACTGCTGCGCCGCACCCGCGCTTACTACGTCCCCACCCTGTCGACGGTGAACGGCTACACCGAGCGGCTGGCGGCCGACCCGAACGCCTATCCGCCCGAAGTCCTGCCCAAGATCCGCTGGCGCATCGCCATCACCGGCCAGTCGCTGCAACGCGCCGTGCCCGCCGGGGTGCGCATCGCCTTCGGCACCGACGCGGGCGTGTCGAAACACGGCCGCAACGCCGACGAGTTCGAGCTGATGGTCAAGAACGGCATGACCCCGGCGACCGCCATCGAGGCCGCCACCGTGAACGCCGCCGACCTGCTGGGCCTGTCCGACGAGGTGGGCGTGCTGGAGCCGGGCAAGCGGGCCGACGTCATCGCCGTTTCGGGCGATCCCCTGAGCGACGTGACGACGCTGAAGACGGTCGCCTTCGTCATGCGCGACGGCCGCATCTACAAGGACGAGCGCTGAGCCAAAGAACGGCGGCGCGTGAGTTCCGGCTTGGCCGCGCCGCCGTGCGCGGCTAAGCCGTCGTCCCATGGCTGACGACGCTTCGATCCGACCCGCCCGCGATCTCTCGATCCCCCGTCACGACTGGACGCTGGAGGAGGTCGAGACCCTGTTCGCCCGCCCCTTCATGGAGCTGGTGTTCGAGGCCGCGACGGTGCACCGGGCCAGCTTCGACCCCAGCGAGGTGCAGAAGTCCCAGCTGCTGTCGGTCAAGACCGGCGGCTGCGCCGAGAACTGCGGCTACTGCTCGCAGTCGGCCAGCTTCAAGACCGGGCTGAAGGCCGAGAAGCTTATGGAGCCTGCCGCCGTCATCGCCGAGGCCATGGCGGCCAAGGCGGGCGGGGCCAGCCGCTTCTGCATGGGCGCCGCGTGGCGCGAGCTGAAGGACCGCGACACGCCCAAGCTGGCGGCCATGATCTCGGGCGTGAAGGCGCTCGGCCTGGAGACCTGCGCCACCCTGGGCATGCTGAACGCCGACCAGGCGAAACAGCTGAAGGACGCCGGCCTCGACTACTACAACCACAACCTCGACACCGGGCCTGAGTATTACGCCGAGGTGGTGACGACCCGATCCTATCAGGACCGGCTGGAAACCCTGCAGCACGTCCGCGACGCCGGCATGAACACCTGCTGCGGCGGCATCGTCGGCATGGGCGAGAAGCGCCGCGACCGCGCCGGCCTGCTGCATGCCCTGGCCACCCTGCCCGTCCATCCCGACAGCCTGCCGGTCAACGCCCTGGTCCCCGTCGGCGGCACGCCCCTGGGCGAGCGGGTGCTGAAGGAAGGCGAGATCGACCCCATCGAGTTCGTCCGCACCGTCGCTGTCGCCCGTCTGGTCTGCCCCAGGTCGATGGTTCGCCTGTCGGCCGGTCGCGAAGGCATGACGCCGGAGATGCAGGCCCTCTGCTTCCTGGCCGGCGCCAACTCCATCTTCGTCGGCGGCAAGCTGCTGACCACGCCCAACCCTGAAGAAGACGACGACGCCAGACTGTTCGCCCTGCTGGACCTCAAGCCCATGCCGCTACGGGTCGAGGCGCGGGCCTAAACGCCCTCGGCCCGGCGCCAGCGCGCCACCAGCCACAGGTGCAGGGCGTGGGCGCTGACCCAGGCCAGGCCCATGCCGGTCAGGACGCCGACATAGAGCCGCGCGTCCGCCCCTTCGAGAGGCCCCAGAAGGCTCGCCAGAGCCGTGGGGGTCAGGGTCAGGGCCGCCAGAACCGGAGTGAACGACAGCGCGAGGTTGCGTGGCGCCCGCCACGTCGGCCGCCGATCCAGCCCCCACTGCATCGGTAGGCGCAGGTCGGCGGACATGGTCCTCGCCGCCCACGCCGACATGGCCGCCAGCACAGCGACGAACCCCAGCGCGAGAATGACAGCGAACATCGTCATACGTTGAGATGACCACGCGACCTGCGATGGCTCAAGCGCAACCTGCCCCCGGGATGAAAATCCGTGTCCGCTTTCGACCCATTGCGGAAATTCAGGCTGCGTTGGCAAAGTCGGCGATGCTCGCCCGGTCTACCCACCAACACGACACGTCGTCGCCCGAGCGCACCATGTCACATCCGCGATTGAGGGTTATTTCCTTCCCACTCACCGTGAAGGTGCGACGCTGGATAACCCACTGTTCAAATGCATATCCATCATCCTCGGGGAATGCGGCAAAGACTGTCGCATTCTGCTTGGTCAGATCAGTGCAGAACAGGCGAGGCTGCGGTTCCGCCAAGCACTTCAACGCGCCATCCCGCCAATGACTGGCGTAGTCCGCGCTGCTCCAGATCGTGAGGTTGCAGAAGACGGTCTCTACCATCTTACCTACGCGCACCATTGCCGATCCATAGCCCATAGGCACCGAGGAAGGCTCGCTTGCGCCGTCTCGTGGGAAAAAACCAAATTCGCTCATAAGCGCCACGCTATCGCAGAACGATGTCCGCTTCCCACCCTTAGCGGACATTCAAGGCGTCCGCCTATCAGCAGCGCGCCGCCTTCTACCGCCCCGGGCGGCGCGTCATGGCCGAGGCGGGGGCCAGTTGCAGGCCGCGCGCCTCAAGACCCGCCGTCCAGCGGGCGGCGGCTTCGACGGTGACGGGGTAGCTGAAGCCGGTTCCCAGGGCGGCGCCGCGCGTCTTGGCGGCGGCTTCCAGGGCGTTAAGCTGGCCCATGATGGCGGCCGGGCTCTGCTGCTCGTCGATGATGCGGTCGGCGCTGGCGCGGGCGAAGGCGCCGGGCTTGCGGCGCATGGAGCCGTCGTCGAGGAAGGCCAGGCCGCGCTGGCGCAGCACGCCCAGCATGGCGCCCATGCCCTCGTCCGAGGTCGCGAAGCGGTCGCCCAGATAGTTGGTCACGCCGAAATAGCCGGTGGCGCGGCCCAGCAGCCAGTCCAGCTTGGCCTCGACGTCGTCGGCGCCGCCGGCGGCCAGCAGGGTGTAGGGGCCGGGGTCGTTGTCGGGATAGCCGGTCGGCTCCATCGGCAGCTCGATCATCACCTCGTGGCCCTGGGCGCGGGCCATGTCGATCCAGGCCTGCAGCCCCTCGGCGTAGGGGACGAAGCTGAGGGTGACCTCGGCGGGCAGGCGTTCGATGGCGGCGCGGGTGGTGACGGCGTTCAGACCCAGGCCGCCGACGACCAGGGCCACCATGGGCTTGCCGTTCGAACGGAAGGGCCGGGCGTAGGCCTGGGCCGGGACGCGGCCGTCCGGGGCGATGCGCGGCAGGGGGCCGTTGGGGCCGGGCGAGAACAGGCCGGCGATCGGCGCCTTGGGCAGGGGGTTCGACGGCGCGCGCACCGGCGCGGCGATGGCCGAGCCGCCCGCCACGCTGGCGCCGTCCGGCAGGGTGATCAGGGCCTCGTTGCCCGCCGCGCCATTGGGGTCCAGCAGGGCCGGATCGCCGCCCGCCATGTCCTGATAGAGGTCCAGACCGCTCATGGCGAAGGCGTCGGCGCCGGTCGGGGCGGGGTCTGCTGCGGCGGCCGGACGTTGCAGGGCCACTCGGGCCGAAGGCTCGCCCGCACGCGGATCGCCCAGGACGGCCACAAACAGGACCCCGGCGGCCAGGACGAAGAGGCCCGCCGCGCCCACGGCGACCGGCGGCTTCTTCAAGGCGGCGACGACGGCGTCAAGGCTCAGGCGCGACCGGGCTTCCGGCGGCGCGCCGGCGGCGGCGGCGAGAGCGGACTGGCGCTTGGCGAACATGGACAGGGCGGCGCTCGAACGGCAGGGGCGGGACAGAAGAACCGCACGGCGCGGCTCCCCTCGATCCTCACTTATCCCCAGCGCCGGTTAAGAAAGCCTAACGCGCCGTTCACTACGTTGACGCCCCGTCCTCCGACGGGGCGAAAACCTGTTAGTCCGGGGTCGTATCGTCCGGCTTGGCGTCGGCGTCCGCCGTCTCGACCGGCTTGGAGCCCGGCGCGGTGACCACGATGTTGGCCGGGGCTGCGGCCAGCTTGGTCAGGTCGCCGCCGGCGCGCAGCACGTCCAGGGCGCGTTGCAGCTGGTAGTCCTTGGCCTTGTCGAAGTCCTTGCCCGGCGCCTCGTGCGGGACATGCGGCCCCTTGCGCTCGGCCCCGATGGAGGCGTCCAGCGCCGTGGCGTAGGCGGCCTCGGAATAGATGAAGCTGGAACGCGAGACGATGCGGGCCTCGGCCTCGGTGCGCGCGACCTCGAGGTCCGGCTCGATGCCGATCTTCTGGATCGAGCGGCCCGACGGCGTGTAGTAGCGCGCCGTGGTGATCGACAGGGCGCCGTCCTGGCCCCCGCGCAGAGGGATGACGGTCTGCACCGACCCCTTGCCGAAGCTGGTCAGGCCGACGACCGTGGCCCGTTCCTGATCCTTCAGGGCGCCGGCCACGATTTCCGAGGCCGAGGCCGAGCCGTAGTTGATCAGCACCACCAGCGGCAGGCCGCCGGTCAGGTCGCCGGGCTTGGCGGCGTAGCGTTCAATCTGATCCGGCTTGCGGCCGCGCTGGCTGACGATCTCGCCGCGTTCCAGGAAGGTGTCCGACACATCGATGGCGGCGGTCAGCAGACCCCCGCCGTTGTTGCGCAGGTCCAGGACATAGCCCTTGATGCCGGGCTTCTCGCGCTTGAGGCGGTTGATCGTCTCGGTCAGTTCGCGACCGGTGTTCTCGTTGAAGGTCGAGATGCGCAGATAGCCGAAGTCGCCTTCCAGGCGGCCGGTGACGGATTCGACCTTGATGACCTCGCGCGTCAGCTTGACCTCCCGCGGCTCCTCGCCGTCGCGCAGGAAGGTGACGGTGACGCTGGTGCCGATGGCGCCGCGCAGCTTCTCGGAGACTTCCGACACGGTCAGGCCCGCGGCGTTCTGGCCGTCGATGGCGCTGATGACGTCGCCCGCCTGGACCCCGGCGCGGCCCGCCGGGCTTTCATCCATCGGCGAGATGACCTTCACCAGACCGCCCTCGGCGGTGATGGTCAGGCCGACGCCGGAATACTCGCCCGAGGTCCGTTCGCGCAGGTCGCTGAAGCCCTTGGGCGGCAGATAGTTGGAGTGGGGGTCCAGCGCCGTCATCATCCCCGACAGCGCCGCCTCGATCAGCTTCTTGTTGTCGACCGGCACCACATAGGCCTGCTCGACGATGCCCAGCACGTCGCCGAACATCTCCAGCATGCGGAAGGTCTCGTTGCGCGGGGTCTGGCTGGCGACGGCCGCCGCCGATCCGCCCAGGGCCAGGGCGGCGCAACCGATGAGAAGCAGTTTACGCATTCGGTGTCTTTCCATCGGACCCGCGCGGGCTCCGGTCGTCCAGGGAGGCGCAGGCGTCAGACGCCGACGTCAGATGCGACGATACAATCAGCCTCTGCGCGGATTTGAAAGGACTTTCGCGCCGACGACCGCCCTATTGAAGCCAGGGCGCGGGGTCGATGGGGCGCTCGTCGCGACGCAGCTCGAAATAGGCTTCGCCGTCCTCGCCGGTGCGGCCCAGGGCCTGGCCGTCGGCGACGCGCTGGCCGGTGTCGACCGACAGCTGGTCCAGCCCGGCCACGACCACGCGCCAGCCGGGGCCGAGATCCAGGATGACCACCTCGCCCCATTCCTTGAGCGGGCCGGCGTAGGCGACGCGGGCGGCCGCCGGGGCGGCGATGACCTCGTGACTGGAACGCCAGCGCCAGCCGCTGGAGCCGCCGCCGAACCTCTGGGACGGCGCGCCCTGCACCGGCGAGGTCAGACGGCTGCGTCCGGCGGGCAGACGGGCGGCAGGGGCCTCGACCGCGGCTTCCGCCACCACGGGCGTCTGACCGCCCAGCTCGCGAATGCGGGCCTCAAGCGACCGGGTCGCGCGTTCGGCGCGGGCGGCCTCGGCGCGCAGGACGGCGCGCAGGGCGACCTTGCGGGTCGACAGGCTCTCGATCTCGGCGCGACGGTCGCCCTGGGCGCTCTCGACCGTGAACAGATGCTCGCTGGACAGGGCGGCCAGGCGGCGGATGCGGATCACCTCGGCCTGACGGTCAACCAGGGTCCTGGCCCGCGCCTGAAGCTCGGGCGTCATGGCGCGGATCAGGATGGAGGCGCGCACCGCATCCACCGCCTTGTCCGCCGGGATCAGCAGGGGCGGCGGCGGCTTGCGGCTCATCATCTGCAGGGCCGACAACAGACGGCCCTGACTGGCGCGTTCGCGCGAAAGCGAGGCGACCAGGGCGGCCTCGCGGTCGCCCAGCTCCTTGAGCCGGGCGCGCTGGGATTGCATCTGCACGTCGTCCTCGGCCTCGGCCCGGCGCAGGGCGGCCAGTTGACGGTCCAGATCGACCACCTCGTCCCCGGCGGCGGCGGCCTCGGACCGCAGGCGGCGGGCGCGGGCGGTCTCGTCGCGATACTCGGCCTGAAGCCGGGTCAGTTCGGGATTGGGCGCAGCGGCGCGCTGGCTGGACGCGGGACCGGCCAACATCAGCGCCAGCCCGGACGACAACAGAAGAAGCCCCGCCCCCCGGCGCATCAGTCGCGGTGATAGGGCGAGCCGGACAGGATGGTCACGGCGCGATAGAGCTGTTCGGCCAGCATGGCGCGGGCCAGGGCGTGGGGCCAGGTCTGCGGTCCAAAGGCCAGGGTCGAGCGGGCGGCGCGGCGGACGCTCTCGTCCAGGCCGTCGGCCCCGCCGATGGCGAAGACCAGACGCCGCTCGCCCTGATCGCGCAGGGTGGCGATATGGTCGGCGAAGGCGCGGGAAGAATAGGTCTTGCCCCGCTCGTCGCAGGCGATCAGGTGCGCGCCCTCGGCGGCGGCCAGGATCAGTTCGGCCTCAGGGGCCTTGCCGGTCTTGCGAGGTTCGAGATCCAGAAGCTCCAGCGGACCCAGACCCAACGGACGACCCGCCAGGGTCGCCCGCCGGGCGTAGTCGTCGGCCAGGGCGGCCTCGGGACCGCGGCCCGGCTTGCCGATGGCCGCGATCGCCAGCTTCATGGGGTCAGCGTATCCGAAGGATCAGGCGGCGCCGGCGCCGCGGTGGGCGCTGTCGATGGCCCAGATCTTCTCGATATTGTAGAAGGTGCGCACTTCGGGGCGGAACAGGTGGACGATGACGTCGCCCGCATCCAGCAGCACCCAGTCGCAGTGCGGCAGNCCCTCGACCTTGACCTTGCCCAGGCCCATTTCCTTGAACAGGCGCAGCAGGTGGTCGGCCAGNGCGCCGACGTGACGGTGCGANCGGCCCGAAGCCACGATCATGGCGTCGGACATNGGGCTTTTGCCGCGCANGTCGATCAGGACCATGTCCTGCGCCTTGTCGTCGTCGAGCTTGGCGATGATGGCGCGTTCCAGATCGGTCAGGCCGACCGGAAGCGGGGCTTGATCGCCGAAACTGGGACCGCCTTCGGCCTGACCGTCTTCGGAATGGACGGAATCCATCGGGTCCATTTCATGGGCCGCGTTGGAAACGGCGGCGTCTTGCGCATCGTGCGCGGGCGAGGGGGTCAGCGGAGGGCTCCGGGGAGATTACTAAAGCGGCAACCTAGCACGTCCCGGCCGAAAGGTCACCCTTCGGCGGTCGCTCGTGCTGCGGCGGCCCGAATCGTCGTTGACGAGCGCGGATTCAACGGCGCCGTGAGATAGGTCCAGGCCGGGGCCTGAAGGCTGGCCAGCAGCCCCGCCTGGGCGGCCGGGACCCGGTTCCGGATGAAGCGGGCGGCGGCGGGAGCGGTGCGGCTGTCCAACTGGCTGCCGGGCCGGGCGATCACCGCCACAGGCATCAGACGCATGATGTCGGTCCAGCCCCGCCACCTGTGGAAGCTGGCCAGATTGTCCGACCCCATCAGCCAGACGAACTGCACCCCGGGGTAGCGGGCTTTCAGCACGCGCAAGGTGTCCACGGTCCATTGCGTGCCCGCGCGGGTCTCGAAATCCGAAACGATCATGGCCGGACCGACCGTTTCGGCGATGGAACGGGCCGAGGCCATGCGCTCCGCAAGCGGCGCGGTCTCGTGGTTCGACTTCAGCGGATTCTGCGGCGACACCAGCCAGACCACACGGTCTAGGCCCAGGCGCCGCATCGCCGTCCCGGCCACATGGGCGTGGCCGTCGTGGGCCGGATTGAAGGAGCCGCCGAACAGGCCGACCTTCATCCCCGGATGCAGGTCCAGCCCATCGCGCAGGGCGCCGCGTCGAGGACCGAAGTCTTTCGGTGCTGGACCGGCGTGGAAGAAGGACAAGGGCGGCTCTTTAGGCGGCGGCGGACTTATGCTCACTCGCGCCCTAACACGGCCCGCCGCCCCTGTCTCGTTTCAGCCGGCGGACGAAGGCCCTAGAACTCTTTCCAGCTCGATCCCGGATCGCGCTCGCCTGGCTGGGCCAGCTGCTGCCCCCAGGTCACGACCATGAAGGCCTTGTGGCTGCGGATGCGATACTGGCCGATCATCGGCGTGACAGCGCCCAGGGGCAAACCGGTGCGGCCGTCGTAGAGGAAGCCGGAAAACTCGGCCACGCCCATGCGGTCGCGGTTGGAATAGATCGACAGCTCGGGGATGGAGACGACGTTCAGCGTCTCGTTGATCGGCACCCGCATGTCGGGAATGCCGAAGACCCGGCGCATCTGCTCCAGCGACAGGGCCCCGGCGCGAACCTCGAAGATGGCGTCGGCGCTGTCGCGGTCGCGGCTGATGGCGTAGCCCGCATCCGACAAGGCGGCGCGGATGGCGCTCAGCGCATAGCGGGCGTTCTCGGCCTGGAAATAGGTCTCGTCGACGAAGACGCGCGCGCCCTGTGGGATCGGCAGGGTCAGGCCCTCGACCGCCCGGTCGGCGGCGCGGTTGACCAGCAGCATGTCGGTGGCCGTCCGCGCCGGATTGGTCTCGGTCACCGAGGCGCAAGCCGCCAGAACCGCCGTCGCCGCGAACAGGACAACCAGACGCAACGCCGTCAAATCACCAGGCTCCGACATTCGGCATGGAGGCCCAGGGCTCGGCCGGGGCCTGACGCTCGCCGGCCTGAAGCAGTTCGATCGAGATGCCGTCGGGCGAACGGACGAAGGCCATGTGGCCGTCACGCGGCGGGCGGTTGATCACCACCCCGCCGTCGGCCAGTCGCTGGCAGGCGACGTAGATATCCTCGACCGCAAAGGCCAGGTGGCCGAAGTTGCGGCCGCCCTGATAGTCCTCAGGGTCCCAGTTGTAGGTCAGCTCGACCTCGGGCGACTTCTCGGCCTCGGCGCGGCCCACGTCCTGCGGCGCGGCCAGATAGATCAGGCTGAAGCGACCCTTCTCGCTGTCCATCCGGCGCGTCTGCACCAGGCCCAGCAAGTCGCGATAGAAGTGCAGCGACGCCTCCAGGTCCTTCACGCGGACCATGGTGTGCAGATAGCGCATGGCTCAGTGGGCCTCGGGCGGACGGGCCGCCGGGTCCAGGTATTCGCTCTCGGGGTGCGGATGGTCCGACAGGACGAAACGGCGGTCGCAGTAGCCGCACTCGATGAAGCTCTCTTCGCCCATCTCCAGATAGACCAGCGGGT
>Ga0067045_1004425_pt1 | contig 10926 bp, 10 predicted proteins | sample TerdegcTABiofilm_FD_59184 | JGI IMG/M metagenome (GOLD analysis project Ga0067045, IMG submission 59184) | Combined Assembly of (Gp0054472, Gp0054536) Wastewater bioreactor microbial communities from Singapore -Terephthalate degrading...
GATTGGGATCTAGATCCACTATATCCGTGCCTCCTCCAAATAAAATCATCCGGCCGCTTTTCCGGTCATAGGCCATGCTTCCCCACATGCGCGGCTCGGGGCCGGTCTCCGCGGCCTTCGTGAACGTGACACCATCCCATTCCCACGTGTCCCCAAATATGCGGGTACCGTCCGTTCCGCCGAACAGCACCGTTTTCTGGCGGCGCGAGTCATAGGCGGTATACATGAGGCTTCGCGGCGAAGGCGATTCTTGAACTTGTACGTGTTGCCATTGGTTGCCGTCCCATTCCCACAAATCCGCCGTCGATTTCAAATCCTGATCAAATCCGCCGAACAGAACCACTTTTCCCCGGGCTTCGTCGTACGCCAGACCGTAACCACACCGGTTTCCAGGACCTTTCGCGCTCCGTTTCGTCCATGTTTTTCCGTCGTATTCCCACGTATCGCCATAGCCTCTCCATTGAATGACATCCCCGCCCCCGTACATCACGATTTTCTTGCGGGCGGAATCATAAACCATGGACATCAAAAACCGTTCTTCCGGCCGGTCCGCGCGGGGGATCGGCACTTCATGCCAGGCCATCCCATCCCATTCCCAAGTTTCATTCAGCATGTAACGGAAATTGCCGTTAAAACCTCCGAACATTACGATCTTTCCCCGGTCCGGGTCATACACCATGGCATATCCCTGCCGCTGCACGGGACTTTCCGGCGTCTCGATCCGTGTCCATTGATTTCCGGACATGTTGGCGATGGTCCCGCTGATCGGCAGCAACACGGCGGCGAAGGCGGACAGGAGGGCGCGGGATTTCCAAGTACAACCACGCTCCAGTACGCGCCCAGTATCCAAAATGCGTAGAATGCGTTTCTTGATGATACCCTTTCTCGGGGACAGACCCATGGAATAAGAAAGGAAGGCTGGCCAGGTTTCGGTCTGCGCGGCGACCAGTAAGAGTCCCTCGCCGCACTCCTTCCGGGATGCGCCGGAAACCACGATCGCCGCGTCATCGCAGGCATACTCCCGCAGCCGGTCGACCGTCCGGTTGACCACGCCACCACCGGATTGAAGAAGAAGGCGATCTGAAATAGGCTTTGGATCAGCCGGACCCAAATGTCCCCCCGGCGGATGTGCGCCAATTCGTGCAACAGAATCCATTGGCGCTGTGTTCGGGTGAACGACTTCTCAAAATCCTGCGGGAGGATGATCCGGGGACGCGTCAGCCCCCATACCACCGGAGAGCCAAGCCATCCTGCCGTGAGCCAAACCACAGGACGGCGCAACCCGCTGCGGCGCGCCAACTCATCCAATTCCGTCCGCAGCGCCTTTTTCTTGACCGGCTGCGTATGATGGAGACCGTGGCCAACCGACCATTGATGCTTCGCAAACCGTAATAACAACAGGAGGACTAAAACAGCCCAGACTGCCATCAACCAAAACGTTTTGGACAAAGCCGGCAGCCTAGGCTTATCCATGGAGGGGAGGGAGACGGGATTGTTATCGCCGGCCGGAGATTTTTTCCCGCCTCCCGAAAACAGGCCGGAGCCCCACCCGATCCCGTTATCACCCAGAACCGCAGGGATTTCAAACGAGGCGGGAACCCAAGAGTGAATCAGGCCGGGTAATGAGACAAAACCCGGGAAAATCAGCTTCACGAATACCAGCAAGAAAAGAACATACCCGGCTTGGACGGACAAGCGCTTGCGCCCTGCCATCCATAGCATCCCTACGATCCCCAACCCCACAGCGGAATCGATCGTACTATTCCACATGTACGTTCCCCACCATTCCGCCCACGCGTTCAATCGCTCAGGGACCAGCATGATGCTTTTATCCTTGGCTGGAAAGACTACCTTTTTCGTATTGATCGAGCAGGGAACGCAGCTCCTGGAGATCTTGTTCGGATAAGTCGCTTTTTTGGACCATGTAGGCCAGCAAGGGGCCCGCCTGGCCCCCCAGGGCTTTGTCCAGCAAATCGTCGGCTACTTGAAAGAGGGATTGCGCCAAGGTCTTTTTAGGGCGATAAAGATACGAATTCCCAATGAGGGTGGCCCTCAGGAATCCTTTGTTCACCAACCGGTTCAGGTGGGTGCGGACGGTGTTGGGCGCCCACCCGTACAGCTCGCCGGCCAGAAGATAAACATCCCGGGCGGAACATGCTTTCTTGCGCCACACAATGTTCATGACTTTCCATTCGGGGGGAGTCAATAGCTTGGAAGAAGGTCTTGGCATTGGATGAAACACTCCTGACGAAAGAATAAGCATCCATGAAAGATCGTCCGGATGAATCAATCAATTAAAACACAGGATATACACTAATACAAGCGGAGTTTTATTAAATAATCGCACTTTGCGGGAAAATTCTGCCTCCCAGGATGGCCGTCCCAAAATCGGTTTTCGGTTCCCACTGGCAGGCGGGGAACGGAGAGGTCCGGGAAAGGATTGGTATTCGGAGTAAAATTTCTGTAAAATTCTCCCGATAATTTTGAGGCGGACATGGTTTGTCTGATCCCACCACGGATGGCGGATCTCAGTGGTTTTCATGGGAGGCCGGCATATGGGGTGGGAGTGGAAGGCCGCCGGTTCCGGTGGTTGTCCCATGGGTTCCTCCCATAGGAGGAAGGGGAATTACGATTTTTACAGATGGCCTATTGATAGATAGGAAGTGGCGTTGGATTCCCATTTCCGAATCGCCAAGGAATGCGTGAGGCATAGACCTTGAAGCTTCCAAATCTAGGTCCATCCGATGAACTCCATTCACCCGCGGCTGGCAAAGCCGACCGTGTTTCCCAACTACTGTTTAGTTCGCATAGAACAGAACAAGCGGGGGAGATTCTGGACGCTCTCGCCTTGGCTGCCCATTCTCCCTGGAATCAGCGGTTGCTGTTATGGACGCTTGCCAGCCCGGATGCGGCGCTGCGGAAACGGGCCGGGGAGATACTGGATACCATTGCTGTTGACTTCGACCTGTTAACACACGAGTTGGCCTCCCCCATGTGGGAAGTGCGGGAAGGGGCGGTGCGCCTGATCGCCAAGAGCGGCCGGCTGGACATCATCCCATTGCTGATCGCGGAAATCGAAGATTACCACCCCCGCGTGGCCGAAGCGGCCCGGGAAAGTTTATCAAGGCTGATCGACAACGCGAAACTCCGGAAACTCAGAGGGGAACTGCCACCCGGGGAAGTGAACGAGGCGCTCGTTATCCTCTTTCAAACCTTGTACATTTCCAAGCGTTCTCCCCGGTTTCAAACCATTCCCTATCTTTTCGAGATCTCATCCTTAGATGAAGAGGCCTTCTGGCAAATGTATTTGACTCTGGATTTACCCCAGTACACGCTTTTGCACGAGGAATTCCTCCGCTATCAAAAAGAAGGCGCTCTCCGGGTGGTGTACCGGGGATTGCTGCAAAAAAACGATCTGGTATTGGACCGGTTAACCGGTTTTCTGGCCATGGCGGTCCGGAATAGCGGGGAAAACGTGAATTATCACCTGGAGGCCCTCCGCAGTCTGAACCGGGCCGATTTTGTCAAAGCAGCTTTCGTTCTCCAGCATTTCCGAATCCTGGCGGAGTTCCAAGGTTTGATCAAATTCATGAATCCGCCGGAACGGATCGTCCTTTTCGATCTGCTCGAAGCGGTCGGCGCCGAGCAGAATCTCGCGTTTCTGCTGCGTTGCCTGCAACTCGACGATTCCCGTATCCGCATCCGCGTGTTGAAAATCCTGGGGGACAATCCCACTCTGGGTCTTCGCCCGGAAGTCTTTGAATTTCTGACGGATACAGATGAACAGATGCTCCTCGCCGCCTTGCGCTATCTGCAAAAGAAAGGAGATCTATCTATCCTTGAACGAATCACTCATTTGGCGCGCAGCAAGAAGAAAAAGGTGCGGCAGGGCGTGATCAGCACCATGTTCAAGATCATGAAGGACAACCTGTTGAAGCGCTTTGATCAGTTCGGCCCCGCCCGCCGGTTGAAAATCCTCAAATCCCTGTTGAAGATGAAACCCAACTTTTTCGAGGACTTGCAATACTTGTCCGAATCTCCCCAGGAAAAAGACCGGATCAAATACATCAAAATGCTGGAAGCCCGGCCTCTTCAAGAGGCCTTGGCGGATTACCGCCGTTTAGCCCGGGATCCCAATCCCCGGGTCCGGGCCGCCGCCCTCATGGGATTCGCACGGATTCAGGATCCGGAAATGCGGTTCAAACTGATCCGCCCGTTTTTCAACGATCCCGATGACCGCGTGCGGGCCAACGCCGTAGACTTGTTGCCCGATCACAAACCGGCGGACGATACGATCACCGCGATCGCTCATGAGTCGGCGCAACAGGGTTCGCGGCGGGAACGCGCCAATGCCTTGGCCAAACTGATCAACTGGGGATATGCTCAATACGAAACCGCTTTGTTGGAAATGCTCCACAGTCCGGATGAAATCACCAAAACCAACGCCCTGTGGATTTTGGGCGTGACGGACTTGCCGCACCTGCTCCCCTATTTACGCGAGGCGGCCAACGATCCCCGCCCCCATGTCCGTCAAATGGCCGTGCGGGGCATCGGCCTGAAAGGCACTGACGAAGATATCCGGGCGCTTATGCCGTTTCTCAAGGATCCAGACCGCTCCGTGCGGGTTGCGGCAAGGAATGCCTTGCGCGCCCGCCTGAATTTGTCTTTTGAAATTTTGTGAGCCCGGGAGGGATTCTACAAAACGCGGGAGAGTGGGGTTACTTCAACGCCTCGATGATTTCCGGCACCGATAGGATGTCGGTCACCCGGACGCCGAAATGGTCGCCGATTACGATCATTTCTCCCTTCGAAAAAGGCTTTTGATTGACCATTAAGTCCACGGGTTCCCCGTTCAACTTTTGCAACTCCAACACCGAGCCGGGCCCCATGGCCAACACATCCCGCACGGTCGCGGTGGTTTTTCCCAGTTCCACCCGGATTTCCAACTCCAGGTTGAGGATGATCTCCAGATTGGTGACATCGCCCATCACCTCTCCATCCTCGAACGTCTCGAAAACCGCCGGCTGGACCCGCACTTTCCCCTCCAGCACCGGCGACCGCCGCCATTTGGCGGATTCCCGCCCGGTCTCCCTTTCCCCCGGGGTGGATTCGACCTCGGTCTCCGGCAAGGCGGAAAACACCCCAGGCTTTTCCGCGCCGGACTTGGCCTTTGGTTCCTTCGCTTTTCCCAATCCCGCCCGCATGAGCGCGTCGATTTCTTCTTGTGACAGAATCGTTCCCATGATTCGACTCGTATCCCTCAGCCATCGAATCCTTCGATTCGTCCCATCTTCGAGGGCGTGTACAGTATATCATGATTCGCGATCTTATGATTCGCGCGGCCTGCAGAAAGATCCCCGTTTCTTTCAAGCCTGGTTTCTTCGATTCACCGGGATTTGAATCTTTGCAGCAACTGCTTGGCGAACACCATCCGGTGGCTGCGTTCGCCTGATTCGGGTGCGGGATCTTTCACCTCTGGATCCTGCGGAACGGTGGACTTTTTTTGCTGAATTTTTTCCACCACCGACTCCACAATCGAGATAACCTTTTCCAACACCTTCAATTTTTCATATTTATCATCCAACTGGCTGATGTATTGATTCAACGTTTCATTCAACCGGCCGGGCGCAATCTGGTGGATGTTCAAAACTCCCATCTCTTGGTGCGCCAAAATGGCTTGGATTTTAGCGATGGTTTTGATGTGTTTTGGATCCAGATGAGTGGTCAGGTCTTCCAAGTTTTCTTGAATGAAACGCTGGACGTAGTTCGTGTATTGGTTGCCCAGATCGATTTCGCGCTCCAGCACCGCGAATTGGCATTTCATCTGGTTGAGAGACGCTTCCAGATATTCCCCGATCAGAGTCTGAATCAACGAGGATTTGCGGTCCGGACATTCCACGATATTCGCCAACTTCCGCTTGCTGGCGATGATATCCTGAGCGTTGGCGGCGCAGATCCGCTCCTTTTTCCGCAAATAGGTCAGGTTCTCGGTTTTTCGAATCAGATCAAATCCGGCGTACCGGGATTGGAACAAGTAATCGATGATCCGGGTGGAGTGTTTGATGGATTTCATGCAGGCGGTGTACCGTTCATTTTCGTCCACGCATAAAAATTCCTCCAAATGCTGCTCGTACACCTTTTTTTGCGATTTCTGGATTTCGACGAATTTACGGCGGACCTGGGCGTCCTGAAAAATATGGGTGAGGGTGTCGATCGCGATCCGGCCATTGACATACCGGGCGGCCAGCTGATCCTGATCCACCTCGGGATGCTTACGGACGTACTCGGAAAAAAGGGTTTTTTGCAAGGATTCCAGGAAGGATGAATCCAAACCCATCGAACGCTCCTTGTTTCCCTTCCGGCCTGGAGACCGGTCCCAGCAGCCAGACTGCATCACGAAGCCAATGATGATACCATTCCTTCAACATATTGCCTATTAAAATTTGCTTCGTCAATAGTGAAAAAGGAAAGGCCTTCTTTCCGGCTCCCCCGGACCTGCCTGCCATTGGCCGCGCGAAACGGCCGATTTACCAGTTTATCCCCACCCTTCATCATCGGGATAAACGGAATGGAACTTAACGCTCCGGCGCGGTTCGGCCATCATTGGCTCTACAGTATCCCGCCACACCTGGTAATGGGCGGTCTCCTTGTGCCGGGCGGGATCATCTGGCGTGCGGTACACTTCCACAAGCACAAACCGGGCTGGATCATCGGCTTGCTGGATCACGTCAAACCGGGCGATTCCCGGTTCCCGCACACTATTCCGCGCGTTTTCGATGGTGGCGGCCTTGAAGGCCTCGATTTGATCGGATTTCACATGAACAAAAACTTGAACGATGTACATGGTTTTTCATTCTCCGGACTATTCCTGACGGCCAGGAATGTTGGTTTTGGGAAAGCACGCTAAGCGCGGTAAAGCACGCCAGGCGCGGAAAAAGCATAACCCAGGGCACCCGGTTGGAGTAGAGGAAATACCTCCCCATTGTTTAGGCCAGAGTGGCCACCCGCGCAATCCCGGAGGGGGAGTGGCATCGCCCGTGTCGAGAGGTCTTCCAGTTTCCAATCCATAGTTGACACCCCTCCTATTCCTATGGTATTTTATCGATTATCTGATTCTCATTCTTATTTTTTATTGCGCGAAATGGAAAAGGAGCATGGATGTTCGGCGGGGTTTCACCCTTATCGAACTCTTGATCGTGGTGGCCATCATCGGCATCCTCGCCGCCATCGCCGTGCCCAATTTTCTCAATGCCCAGATCCGCGCCAAAATCGCCCGCTCGCAGGCCGATATGCGGTCGTTGGGGACGGCCATCGAGTCTTTCCGCCTCGACCAAAACCACCTGCTGGTCGATTTCTGGGATGAAAACGACGCCCAGGCTCTGGAACGGCTGAAAAAATGGGGCTTTTGCTCTCCGGACAATCTGGATGACGCCATCCGCAACCAAAAATGCATTCTAGGCAACCTCACCAGCCCGGTTTCGTACATCGCCGCCATTCCCGATGACCCCTTTTTTGGAAAGATCGTCCATACCAGTGACCGGTTGGTTATCGCCCTCGCGGGGACCTATTTTTACGGTGACAACGAAGCCGCCATTCCCGGGAACGACCACAATTTCGCGGGTCTATGGCCGGAAAACGCCAAACGTTTCGGTTTGCAGCCGCTGAAAGAAGGGCAATGGGTGTTGCTGGGCATGGGACCCGACACGACGGCGGAAGAACTGGGCGGCGCGGAGCTGATCCGTGGATTGCCGTATGACGCCACCAACGGATTGATCAGCAAAGGCGATATCACCATGCGAGGGGGGTAATAAGATTTCAAGAATCCAATAGTCATCCCAATGTAGTCATCATAAATGAATATAAGTAAATAAAAAATGCAGAGGGAGGAAGGCTATGATGAAGCTTACTGCACAGGTCAAGATGCTCCTATGGATTGGTTTTCTTGGGATGAACGCCGCCGCGCAGGACATCACGTTTTATTTTCCTGCCGGAGATTTCTCCGGGGAGCCGGACCGTTTCGGCAACACCCACCGGATCATTCCCATGGAGGCCATCGATCCACGCCCGTTCGGAAACGAAGCCTTGCAAGACGTCTATTTTGATGAGGATAACTTATGGCTGATTTACCGGGTTGAAGGTAACGTTTTGCTCGTGTCTCACGCGCCGGGATTCGGCGAAGACGCGCCCGAACTGACCATGGAAATCACCGTGGCCATGGGCGGAAAATACGAAGTGATCTTGCGCTTCCTCGATTCCAACGACGCGCCGGATACCGGTCCGATCCAGGCGGCGCTGGGGGATGCGCCGTTGGCGCTGTATTCGGCTTCCAACTCCATCCGCGCCACCGGGGGAACCGTGCCGGGTTATCCTACCGTGGGAGGGGCCACGTCCGGCGGGATGTTTTGGTATTCCGCGTCTCTGGGCGAAGTTGAAGTGGAGGCTGGCGGAGTGATCAAAGTCCGGGTTGATGATACGCCGTACGAAGAATTCAACCTCGCTTCCGAAATGTACGTCACCTCCACGTTCCAAGGGGTGACACTCCGGGTCATCGAGTTGAGCGGCGGACTTTCGGAAGTTCAGGTCAGCCCTGGCGCGCAGGAATGGACTACCGACCTCAGCGGCAACCGGTTCCGGACCTGGCCGGTGGATGAAGCCACCTACGCGACGGTGGATTCCTGGTTGACCATCAATGCCAACTCCGGCACTGACAACAAATGGAATATCCGGCAGAACCTCGGACCGTATGGGCCGATCCTCGAAGCCTACCCCAACGGCCCCGAGGACGCGCCAGCCTTGAAAACCAGCGTCATCTTTGCCCAAGCGGGAACCTACGATGTGTATGTCAGCATAGGCGACACCGGCGCGGCCACTCCCGAGGACAACCTGGCGAATCCCAATCCCCTCAAGGTCGCCAAAGAAAGGGATCCCTTGAAAACCTGGGTGGCCGGGGATGGGGAGTTCAAGGGTACGCCGGGATATAACGACTATGAAATCCATCTGGGGAAAATCACCGTTACTGCGGGGCAACAAGTCAATTTCCTCATTGACGACGATCCCGATTATCCTAACGGCCAACGCTCGGTTTATCTCGGCATGCGTTTCGTGAAAGAAACTCAGGTCGTTCTGAAAGAATTCCAGGTCAGCCCCGGGGTGTTCGAGATGTTTACCGATATCGGAGGCAACCAGTACATGACCTGGCCAGTGGACGAAGCCGCCTATGCCACAATGGATTCCTGGCTGACAGTCAACGCGAACTCCACTACAGACAACAAATGGAATATCCGGCAGAATCTCGGCCCATATGGACCCATCCTGGAAGCCTATCCCAGTGGGCCGGAAGACGCGCCCACCCTGCGCACCAAGGTTATCTTCGCCCGGGCGGGGACTTATGACGTCTACCTCAATATCGGTGATACCGCCGCTGCCGATTATCAGCAAAATATTAACGAGCCCAATCCCCTGATTTTCGGATTCGAGGGGGGAGAGTTGAAAACCTATCATCCGAACGACGGCGTTTTCATGGGAACTCCTGGCTATAACAATTACGAAATCGCCATCGGTCAAATCACGGTCACCGCGGGAGAACAGCGCCATTTCATCATTGACGACGCGCCGGACTACGAAAATGGGTATCGTTCCGTCTATCTGGGAATGCGCTTCGTCCTCAGCGAAACGACCGGTGTCGGCGATTGGCACTTATATTGAGAATTGGTTCTCCGAAATCCGGCCGGCCACACGCAAGCGCAATGGAGGAGCAGGGAGTCTCTCCTTCTCCCCCTTCATTGAAGGCAGACTCCCATGAACGGGAAAAGCGCTTTCACGCTCATCGAGTTGTTGATCGTGGTCGCCATAATCGGCATCCTGGCCGCCATCGCCGTGCCCAATTTCCTCAACGCCCAAATCCGCGCGAAGGTGGCGCGGGGCTTGGCGGACATGAAGAACCTGGGCACGGCGATCGAATCTTTCCGGCTCGACCGCAACATGCTACTGGTGGACTTCTGGGATGATGACACGGACTTGGGCGTCGAACGGATGAAACTGTTCGGAATTCCGCCTTTCAATAACGGGCCGGACCGCACCATGATTCAGATTCTCGCGCCGTTGACGACGCCGGTTTCTTACATGTCGTCGATACCCCATGATCCCTTCAATGATCCCAAGGCCGCCAAGGACAGTGAGCAATACATCAAATACGCCAACGGCACGTATATATACGGAGACAATGAACCCGCTTTCAACTTCATTGGTGAGAACCACGGACTCAGCGGACTGACGAAAGCGGGGAGTGTGGAATCCGGCCAACGGCCCCTGCAGCCGAATGAATGGGCGTTGCTCGGGATCGGTCCGGACGGCCTCTGGCAAAGCACCTTGCGGGGAATGCCCTATCAGACCTCCAATGGTTTGAATAGCCTGGGAGATATCGTTATCCGTTCGGGCGGCGGAGGCGAATGAGCGAAACATGCGTTTCGTTTAATAAAGGAGTTCTATCATCATGACCGATCATCACTCTCCCGCGTCCGGATGCGGCTGTGACCGGCGCGGATTCATGGCCACGATAGGGGCGGGATTGGGAACGCTGGTTTTTCAACCCGCCCTGGCACAAACCACCGGCAAGAACCATCGATTGAAAGAACCGGCTTCCGTGTGGGTGGCGTTCCTGTATACGCCATCCGATATATTGCGCAAACCGGGGCAGTGGTGGAGCTGGCCGGGGAACGATTTCGACGCGGAAGGCCGCCAGCGGCAGTATACCAACGCCCTCCGCGGGATAGCGGAAAAACTGGCCATTTCTCTCGAATTTTGTGATTCCCCCCTTCACGACGAATCCGGCGCGGATCAATTCATCCGCCGGGTGATACAAGCCCATCCCGACGGTCTTTTGTTAATCCCTCTCTTCAATGGTTCTTTCAATCTCCTGGATCGGAT
>Ga0067045_1032071_pt1 | contig 10926 bp, 7 predicted proteins | sample TerdegcTABiofilm_FD_59184 | JGI IMG/M metagenome (GOLD analysis project Ga0067045, IMG submission 59184) | Combined Assembly of (Gp0054472, Gp0054536) Wastewater bioreactor microbial communities from Singapore -Terephthalate degrading...
AAAATGTCAGTTCGATATAAGAATGAACCACAAAGACACTAAAACACAAAGTTTCACAAGGGATTAAAGATTAAATCCTTTAACGTTGCAGAAAAGGAATAGCCCGCTGATTTTCGCTGACTGCGTAACGCTGATTGGCTCGGATTTTTAAGAGATGAAATTGAGTTCTAAAGATTGAAGATTTGACACTGCAAAAAAAGGAATAGCCCGCTGATTTTCGCTGACTGCGTCCCGCTGATTGGCTCGGATTTTTTAAGAGATGGAATAAGTTCTAAAGATTAAAGCTTTGATACTGCAAAAAAAGGAATAGCCCGCTGATCTTCGCTGACTGCGTAACGCTGATTGGCTCTGATTTTTAAGAGATGGAATAAGTTCTAAAGATTAAAGCTTTGATACTGCAAAAAAGGAATAGCCCGCTGATCTTCGCTGACTGCGTAACGCTGATTGGCTCTGATTTTTTAAGAGATGGAATTGAGTTTTAAAGATTGAAGCTTTGATATTGCAAAAAAGGAATAGCCCGCTGATCTTCGCTGACTACGTAACGCTGATTGGCTCTGATTTTTTAAGAGATGGAATAAGTTCTAAAGATTAAAGCTTTGACAATGCAAAAAAGGAATAGCCCGCTGATTTTCGCTGACTGCGTAACGCTGATTGGCTCTGATTTTTTAAGAGATGGAATAAAGCTTTGACACTGCAAAAAAAGGAATAGCCCGCTGATTTTCGCTGACTGCGTAACGCTGATTGGCTCTGATTTTTAAGATATGGAATAAAGCTTTGACACTGCAAAAAAAGGAATAGCCCGCTGATCTTCGCTGACTGCGTAACGCTGATTAGCTCTGATCTCTAAAAAGATAAAATCAGATGTGTCTTGTCGGTAAGTGGCAACATGTCGCAGGAACTTATGATGGCAAATCCATAAAAGTTTATATAAATGGAATACCTGCTGGTGAAAGTAAGTTTGATGGCGAATTAAAAGATAATGATATGGATGTCATTATAGGTAGCAAGGATTCAAGAGAATACCAATGGAAAGGCAAAATGGACGAAGTAAGGATCAGCGATAAAGCACGTGAACCAAAGGAACTAAGTCCAAATATGACCGCACCCATGACTGTTAAACCTAATGATAAACTGGCTACAACTTGGGGTAGATTAAAGTAAAGGAATTTATTACATTTTGCGTTTACAAGAGTAAATATTTATGTTATATTAAATACGAGATGTAAGCTTAAACTAATAAGCCCAGATGGGGCTAAGAAAAAACCATTATTGGAGGTTATTGAATGGCATTTACTTCGGAATCAAAAAAAGAAATAATCGAAAAATACAAGCTTCATGATACTGATACTGGATCATCGGAAGTGCAGATCGCAATCTTAAGCGAGAGAATATCATATTTAACAGAACATCTGAAATCACACAAAAACGATCATCATACTAGATATGGATTGCTTAGACTTGTTAGACATCGCCAGAGGCTTTTGAATTATCTTCATAAAATTGATCCCTCCCGCTATGCAGTTTTGATCAATAAGATTGGCATTAGAGGATAGATAATTTTAGCATGTTAAATTTCAAAATGAATAGTGAATGGGAGCAAAAATTGAGGAGGTGTAAATTCTTGGACCCGGTTATTTGGCAAATTTAACAATATGCCTGATAACAAAGCAAACCAAGAATTAACTTGGAAAAATTTGAGATTGAAATTGGAAGATTGCCACTTTCTTTGGAAACTGGAAAAGTAGCAAAACAGGCTGATGGAGCTTTATTTGTCCGCTATGGCGATACAGTTTTATTGGCAACCGCAGTTGCATCAAAGGACGCAGAAGAAGGACTAGATTTTTTCCCGCTTACTGTTGAATACAGGGAAAGAGCCTATGCTGCGGGAAGAATACCTGATATTTATGGAAGGCGTGAACCTAGACCCGGAACAGGCGAGATATTGACAGCAAGACTGATCGATCATTGTATCAGACCATTGTTCCCAAAAAATGCCCGAAACGAAATTCAGATATTTACTTTAGTAATGGCTTCTGACAGAGAGACTCCGCCTGATACGCTTGCTGTTATTGGGGCATCTGCAGCACTTTGTATATCTGATATTCCCTTTATGGGTCCTGTTGGGGCGGTTATTGTTGGTAAAGTTGATGGAAAATTCGTTGTTAACCCAACCTATGAAGATGAACGAAATGGCGAACTCGATCTATTTGTTACTGGCACAAAAGACGCTGTTATGTCTGTTGAGGGTGGTGCTAAAATGCTTCCAGAAGCAGAAATCCTTGAAGCGATAGATTTTGCTCATCAGGAAATAAAAAAGATCGTTGAGCTTCAGGAAAGATTAGTCTCCGCTTGTGGAAAGCCCAAAAGAGTTTTCTCTATGGTTGAGGCGAATGAAGAACTAGAAGAAAAATTACGTGCTGCTGCAACAGAAGGAATCGTCCGATCTATTGGAATCATTGATAAACTTGAACGTGAGCAATATCTAAAAGACCTAAAAAATGATGTCGCTATGCCTTTTGAAGATGATAATATATCAGAAGATGTTATAGATTTTGTTATGACAAAGATCGAAAAAGAAGAGATGAGACGGGCAATTCTAAAAGATGCAAAAAGAATCGATGGGCGTGGATTAAAAGATATTAGACCGATAACCTGCGAAGTCGGAGTATTGCCTAGAACTCATGGTTCTGCGTTATTTTCTCGTGGACAAACTCAGGCACTTTGTGTTACAACATTAGGGATTTCTAGTGATGAAGAGGAGATCAAAGACCTCGAAGGAAAGAGAACTAAAAGGTTTATGTTGCATTACAACTTTCCGCCTTTTAGCGTTGGCGAAGTCTCTCCTATAAGAGGTCCGGGACGTCGTGAGATCGGGCATGGTGCATTAGCAGAACGCGCATTAACTCCTGTAATACCAGATGAAGATGAATTTCCTTATGCTATAAGGGTTGTTTCTGAGATATTAGAATCAAATGCTTCATCTTCAATGGCTAGTGTTTGTGGTGCTACCTTATCTTTAATGGATGCTGGTGTCCCTATAAAAGATGTTGTCGCTGGTGTTGGTATTGGTCTGGTCAAAGAAGGTGACCAATTTGCAATACTTACTGACATGATCGGTGTCGAGGATGCTCTTGGTGATATGGATTTCAAGATCGCTGGCACTAAAGACGGGATCACCGCTATTCAAATGGACATCAAAATAACTGGCGTTCCGAGAGATATAATGCAAGCGGCTATGAATCAGGCAAAGGAAGCAAGAGCCTATATCATAGATAAAATGCTTGAAACAATATCTGAACCTCGTCCCGAAATATCCATTTATGCCCCAAGAATAATTTCTTTGCAAATCCCTGTGGATAAAATCAAAGATATAATTGGTCCGGGTGGCAGAGTTATACGAAAAATGCAGGATGATTTCGGCGTTCAAATTGAGGTTGAAAATGATGGAAAAATCAATATAGCTTCTACTGATGGCGAATCTGCTGAAAAAGCTATAAACATGATCAGGTCTCTTACCGAAGAACCCGAAATCGGGAAAATTTATACAGGCAAAGTTACCAGCGTAACAGAATACGGTGCTTTTGTTGAGATTTTCGCTGGTCGTGAAGGGCTTCTCCATATATCTGAGCTAGACGACGGTTATGTCAGAAAAGTCGAAGATATTCTCAGTGAAGGAGATGAGGTTGTCGTAAAACTTATTGAAATTGATAAGTTTGGTAGGCTTAACCTCAGTAGAAAAGCAGCTATGGGTGAAACTAATAAGCTTCATGATACACAAACTCGAAAATCATTGCGTTTGCCAAAAGGCAAAAGGCATTGATTTCTCTGTATTAAGGAGGACAGCATGGGAAAAGGAAAAGATGGGGGTATCCTAGAAAACAAATGGACAACTGTTATTCTCGTGATAGTATTAATTGCTTTGGCTGTTATTGTTTATTGGGTTATGAAAACTGGCGGACTTGAAGGTTGCCGAAAAAAGCCAAAGCCTGCACCTCCAGGCAAGCTCACAATGCTAAAAGACTATAAACCTATAGACAGTATGTTTACTGTAAATGATGACCTCTCATGGAAAAGACTCGCATAGTGGATAAAATCTATTTATTTTCAAGAAATAAGGGAGTCCAATCTCATCTTTATCAGGGAGAGCAAAGGACTCCCAAGCTTAAACGTTTTTATCAGAAAATCACTTTATTTTCCTTTATTCTTATCTTATCTATCTCTGGATGTGGATATGTAACAAGGTCTGAATCACTAAAACATATCGATTCTGTTACTATTTCCCCAATAGCAAATGAATCCAGAGAATATAGGATAGAAGAAGAACTTGGCGATTCTATAAAGCAGGAATTTTTCAGACGCTGGAGCGAGGGTTCTGATTCCCTATTTAATGCAACTATCAGAAACTACGAAGTCTTGCCTCTTTCTCTGGGGCAAAACAATCAGCCCGAACAATACCGAATACTGCTGGATATATCCTTTGTTTTTCAGGATTTGAAACGCAATAAAATCATACGAGACGAAAAAAACTACCAAAAATACTACGACTTCTATGTTGTTAGTGGTCGTGGAAAACCTCCCGAAGACCTTAAAACTGCAAAAGCTAATCTTATCAGAGAAACTGCACAAGATATTGTCAATAGCATATTGGAAGAATGGTAATCCAATCTTAAGTCTATTCTGTCATTATAAAATATATCTTTTCTATATAAGAATCTATACTACGGAGGCTATATATGAAATCATTAAACGCTTTTATAATAACATTCTTATTGATTACTACTTCTTCTCTCATTGCAGAAGAGGTTATCACATCTGGTATCCCACTAAATAATCCCGTTCCTGCATATCAATTACTCGATATTACTGGTGGTTATTCTGGTAAAAACACATGTTATACCTGAAACTACGGAATTGCACCCGTCATTGCAATATTCGCAAAAGATATTGATGACGACATGATCAGTTTGATCAGTATAGTTGATGCTTATACAAAAAAACATGAAAAAAAGGCTCTTTCTGCCTATGCTTTATTCACAGAGGGCGATATAAAATCACTTCGTCCTAGGCTGGAAGCGATCTCAAAAAAACGGAAACTGAGTATTCCACTTACATTTGCGGATAATAAAAGAGAAATAGAAAGACTAAAATTAAATCCAAAAGTAAAATATACTATACTTGTATACAAAGAAAGATTAGTAAAAGCCAATTTTGCGGTCGATAAAATAGATCTCAATCTTGTTATGAAGGTCATTGAGTCTGCTGAAAATTCTCTATAAAAAGCTATTTTTGTAATCATTGAAAAATTATTTAATCACAAAAGCTAATATGGTCAAATAATAGACTTGCAGGAGGGGTTGTTTTTTTGAACTTTCGAAGACTTGAGGTAACAGGTTTCAAGAGTTTTGCTGACAAAATCGAGCTTTCCTTTGAGCCGGGGATAACCGCAGTCGTCGGTCCTAATGGCTGTGGAAAGAGCAACATTGCTGACGCTATCAAATGGGCTTTGGGTGAACAAAACGCCAAAGCCCTGCGCTGTGATAAAATGGAAGACCTTATCTTCAACGGTGGGTCATCTCGTCGTGCGCTTGGTATGTCTCAAGTTTCGCTTGTGCTTCTTAATAATGACGGTAAAATTGACAGTGAATATAAGGAAATTGAGGTTGAGAGGAGATATTTTCGCTCGGGTGAAGGTGAATATTATATAAATCGTAATCGATGCCTGCTTAAAGACATTCACGAGATATTCATGGATACGGGGCTTGGTGTAAATTCATATTCCATCATGGAACAGGGACATATTGACCTTATTCTGAATAGTAGTCCGCAGGATAGAAGGCTTATTATCGAAGAAGCGGCAGGTATAACAAAATATCGCCATCGTAAGAAAACAACCCTTAAAAAGTTAGAAGCGACAGAACAAAATCTTCTGCGCATAAACGATATTCTCTTTGAATTAGAAAAGCAGGTCGCTTCATTAAAACGTCAGGAAGCACGCGCAAGGACCTATCAGCGTTATTATAAGGAATTGAAGTCTCTCGACACTGCATTAAGTAAAAGGCGATATGATAACCTTCTGATTGAGTTAAAAAAATCACAGAATAAGATTACCGAATTAGACGACAAAGCAAGCCTAATCACAACTAATAATATCAAAACCGAAACCGAGCTAGAAACGTTAAGACTTGAAATAACACAACTAGATACAAGCCTTTCTGATATACGAACCCAAGAACGCAAAATTCAAAGCAAAATTGAAGAATCAGAAAGCGGTATTGCTGTCTTAAAGGAACGCAAGGCAAATCTTCAGCAACAACAACAGAGATTATCTTCCGAAATCGAAAGAAACACTAAGCGTTTGGATGACTTAGAAGAACAACTTAAAAAAACAACTGATGAAAAAAACAGCATCAGTGAAGCAATATCTAAACAGGAAAACGAATTAAAAGAAGCACAATCATCTGCAGACTTTTTATCAAAATCAACTGCCGATGCAGAAAAAGCTATTGACGATCTCAAGGCTCAGGTTATCGATCTGCTCAACAATAAATCTAGGATACAGAATCAGCTCTCTGCAATAGATAGCAGACTAGATTATCTAACAAAAAGGCGTGAGAGGCTAAATAGTGATGCTGAAAGCTTTCATAATGAATATGAGCAACTGGAAAGCAACCTTGATAGGCTTCAAAATGAACTTAATGAAAAAGAGGAAAAGATAACCGAATTAGCACAGAGAGAACAGCATATCAACTCCGAAATTGAGAAAATGCGTTCAATATCTGGCTCTTTAGATAAAAATATAAGAGAAATTGAGCAAAAACGTAGTGCAAGATCATCACGTCTGCAATCATTACAGGAACTTCAAAAGGCACACGAAGGCTATGGCGCAGGCGTTAAGGCAATACTAAAACAACCTATGAACGGGATATGCGGGGCGGTTGGCGAACTGATCAGAACTGAAGCCCAATATGAACTTGCAATAGAGGCAAGTCTTGGCGTAAACCTTCAATCAATTGTAACGGAAACGATAGACGATGCAAAAAAGTCTCTTGATTATCTTATAGAACACAAGGCAGGCAGAGCAAGCTTTCTTCCTATGGATATTCTGAAAAGCCAAGATAGCATTAATGATGCAGAAATCAACAATAAATCGCTTGCTGTTGCATCCAAAGTTGTTATATTTGAGGAAAAATATTCCACAATAGTAAATTTTCTGCTTGCTAGGACATTGATCGTTCAGGATATTGAGACCGCATTAGTATTATCCGAATATGCACGAAGCCTTTCTTATGATAATATTCAATTTGTTACTCTTGATGGACAGCTAGTATCTTCTGCAGGAAATGTATCTGGCGGAACAGGGACAGAAAGCGTTGGCTTGCTCAGGCGATCAAGGGAAATAGCTGATCTCAAAAGGGAAGTAAACGAACTTGACGAACAACTTAGTCAATTATATAAAGATAGAGATCAATTACTATCAAAGACATCAGAACTACAAAGAGATAGAGATAAAGCTACAAAGGAAATCCAAAGCGAAAGGATAACATATACAGGCATCCAAAAAGATATATCACAACATAAACAGCGATTGGATAGGTTAGGCAAGGAAATATCTGTCCTTGATTCTGAATATAAAACGCTGGACAAAGATATAGCAGACATTCAGCAAGATAAAATCAAGCTATCTGCAAACTCAGAAGATATAGAAAAGAAAAGCGATATTATTGGTGCAGATATAGAGAAACTGCAATCTGAAACACGCCAGAAAATTCAGGAACGAGACTCTATAATTAAGGTCTGCAATGATCTGAGAGTTCAGCTTGCATCAAAGAAACAACAGGAAAAGAGTCTATCAGATAACTTGGAATCTATAAAAAAGGAAAAAGATCAGCTATCAAAGACATTGCTATCATATCAGGAATCAGAGCAAACAAACGTCAAAGCAGAAGAAGAGATTTCCGAAAATATAACCACTCAGGAAACAGAGTTGGAAAAACTTTTCAGCGAAAGATCAAAGCTTGAATCAGAGATAAGCGAATTTGAGTCGCAAAGGCAAAAGATTTATACAGACCTTTCACAAAAAGAGACATTAATCAGAGATAATAGACATGAACTTGACTCAATAAAGAACGAAAGATACCAGTTGGAGGTTGCCAAAACGCAGGTTCAAATGAACATTGACGCTTTAATCGCAAAGATGCGAGAGAGATATGGCATTTCACTTTCAAACCTTGAAGAAAAGAAAGAGGAAGATTCAGAACAGGATGATGATTCGGAACTTACCGAAGAAGAGATAGAAAACAGGATCAAAGACATAAGGGATAGAATGGACAAACTTGGATCAGTAAACCTGACCGCAGTTGACGAATATAATGAGCAGAAAGCTAGATATGACCTTATGATCACTCAACGAGAAGACCTTATAAAAGCAAAAGAATCGCTCTATAATATAATCCAGCGTATCAATACAGAATCACGTGAGCGCATGAGAACTACATTTGAGGCTGTAAATGCCAGCTTTCAAGAGCTATTCCAAAGGCTTTTTGGTGGTGGACATGGCGAATTGCTCCTGGTTGGTGAAGGTGATGTTTTGGAATCAGGCGTTGAAATTATAGCAAGACCGCCGGGTAAGAAACCTCAGACAATCTCAATGCTCTCATCAGGCGAAAGGTCGCTGACAGCCATTGCATTGCTATTTGCCTTATTCAGGATCAAGCCAAGTCCATTCTGTGTCATGGATGAGGTTGATGCAGCACTTGACGACTCAAATGTCATGAGATTTGCCAACATGGTTAAGGAGTTTTCAAAAGATATTCAATTTATCATCATCACCCACAACAAGCGAACTATGGAAATAGCAGATATTTTATATGGCGTTACGATGGAAGAAGCTGGAGTATCTAAATTGGTGTCTTTGCGGATGTAGTTTATGAAAGCTCCAAGATAAGAAGGAATAGCTAATTGCAAGCAATCACAAAGCGTTCAATCATAATAGGACTATTTTGCGTTATCTTTCTTTGCTTGATAACGCCTTATAATGACTATTATATCGGCGGAACATTTGTTGCGGGCAATCACTTTCCTATTGGTTCATTTTTTTTGTATATAGTGCTTGTTTTTGTCGGTTTTATCGCAATAGGTCGCTGGAAGCCAAAATATAGCCTCAAGCCTGCTGAACTAATAACTATCTGGTGTATGATGATCGTTGCATCGGGTATTCCTTCCTCCGGATTTATACGCTATCATCTCTTTATGCTTGTTTCGCCATATTATTACGCCACACCAGAAAACGAATGGCAGGACTTATTCTTTCGCTATCTGCCTGATTCCTTGATTATAAAAGAGCCAAAGGCTGTTAAATACTTCTATGAAGGGCTTCCATCTGGAATGGGCGTTCCTTGGGGAGTTTGGATAAAGCCTATATTATTATGGTCAAGCTATGTCCTCATGACTTACTTTGTCCTTGTATGCTTGAGTGTTATACTTCGCAAACAATGGGTAGAGCATGAGAGATTCACCTTTCCATTAGTTAAATTACCTGTTGAGATGGTTGAGAATGCTGATCCAAAGACCAAGCTTAACAACTTCATGCGCCAAAAATCATTATGGATAGGCGCAGGGATTGCCATCTTATTGCATCTCATAAATGGCATACATTCATATATACCAAAAATGCCTTATATTCCGCTTTATTTCTCTCTCGATCCATATCTGAATGACCGACCTTGGATCGCCCTTCGATCAACTATATTTATGATATATCCATCAATAATCGGCTTTTCTTATCTTATTTCGCTTGATGTATCTTTTAGCTTTTGGTTTTTCTATATTCTCTACAAAGCTCAAAGCGTGATTGCCTATGCTTCGGGATTCTCTGCTAGTGGATGGACGCTTGCCAACAGGCAAGAGATGGGCGGATACATTGCCCTTGTGATATTCGTTATCTGGCTTGCAAGGCATCATATAAAGGATATTATACTCGCAACGCTTGGATTGAAAAAGGTAGATGACTCAAATGAGCCTTTGCCTTATCGCTGGGCATTGCTAGGATTCATATTTGGCACGTTTGCTATTGCAGGAATGGCATATATGGCAGGGATGTCGTTTTGGTTGGCTATCGGAGTGATGTTTTTCTTCTACATAATGGCGATAGTATTGACTTGGATGGTTGTTGATGGAGGATTTCTTTTTCTGCTTGCAATATTTCGTCCTTCTGATTATATTATGATCGGGCTTGGATCATCAAGGTTTTCGCCTGCAAGCCATACAATATTGGCTTATGAAAAGACACTCATGTTTGACTTGCGAGAGTTTATGATGCCCCATGTAATGAATAGCTTTAAGGCGGGTGATCCTGTTCGACTTAAACGTAGAAGTCTATTATGGGCAATAGGTATCGCTATGGTTGTTGGACTTGCAACGTCATATTATTCAGGATTGATGACGTGGTATCATGTAGGCGGATCGCAGATGGGCTATTGGTATGACCCTGAACCTTTTGATAGATTAGCATGGATACTAAATTATCCTAGCAATACAAACTGGCTTGAATTGTCGTTTGTTGCTACGGGCGCGGTTGTGATGTCGTTTTTGATATTTATGCGCTATCAGTTTTTATGGTGGCGAGTGCATCCGCTTGGTTATGCAATGACAACAAGCTGGGCGCCTTATACGATCTGGTTTTCAATCTTTCTGGGATGGCTGGCAAAGTTTATCATACTGAGAGTCGGCGGATTAAAGCTATATCGGCAAATGCAACCGCTATTCTTGGGCATTGTCATGGGTGAATCGCTGATCGGAGGGATATGGATCGTCATTGGCTTGTTCACGAAAGTTGGCTATCGTATTTTACCGGGATAAGATGTTCTTTTCATGAAATAATAGAGCAAAAAGAGGAAAAAAAGGAATAGCCCGCTGATTTTCGCTGAC
>Ga0067045_1004717_pt1 | contig 10924 bp, 11 predicted proteins | sample TerdegcTABiofilm_FD_59184 | JGI IMG/M metagenome (GOLD analysis project Ga0067045, IMG submission 59184) | Combined Assembly of (Gp0054472, Gp0054536) Wastewater bioreactor microbial communities from Singapore -Terephthalate degrading...
TGATTCGACAGAGCTGGGGGAATGCTTGCGAGCTTCGGGAGTTGCCCCGGGCAACGTTCGGATCCACCACGCGTCGCAGACCGTCTCGATGCACGACCGACCTTCGGAGGCAATCCGAGGCAAACCGGATGCCTCCGTCTCGGTGGCGGCACGCCTTGTTAAGGATGGCGAAGCCGACGGTTTCATATCGATCGGGAACACCGGCGCTGCCATGGCCGCCGCGTTCTACCACCTGAGACCGGTGTGCGGAATCTCGCGCCCTGCCATCGCTGCCGTCCTGCCCACGATGGTTCAGAACCGGCCGTTCGTGATGCTGGACATGGGCGCAAACGTCGACGGCAGTCCACACCATCTTGTCGAGTTCGCCATTATGGGCCTCGTCTATGCTCGCAAGGTGTTGGCGCGCTCCAGTCCCAGAGTCGCGCTGCTTTCCAATGGGGAGGAGCCCACCAAGGGCAACGACCTAACGAAGCGCGCTCACGCGCTTCTGCGGGAGTACGTGCCCGAGTTCTCCGGCAACATCGAAGCGGGCGAAGCGTTTCGTGGGAGCGCCGATGTCGTTGTGTGCGACGGTTTCGACGGCAACGTTCTGCTCAAAGGCGCTGAGGGCGTGGTGGAGATGGTGCTGAAGTCGCTCCGAGAAGAGCTGACGAGGCACCCCTGGATGCGGCTGGCGTTGCTCCCGTTGCGCCCTTCCATGAGCCGCTTGAGAAAGCGGCTCGACTATCGCGAGTTCGGCGGAGCTCCTCTGCTCGGAGTGAACGGAGTCTGCATCATCGGACACGGTCGCTCGGACGCTGTGGCGGTGGCGAACGCCATCAAGGTTGCGGTGGCTTCCGTCGGCAGCGACCTCGTGTTGGAAATCGCGCGGGCCGCTGGCGAGCTTCGCGAACGGCGGCAAGGCGATCCCGCGTGAGCGTGAGGTCAGGTCAGGGGCGCCTGTGCCGGGGCGCGGGCATACTCGGCGTGGGAATGGCAGTGCCAGAGACGATCCTCACCAATGCCGATCTTGAGCGGATGGTCAACACCACCGATGAGTGGATAGTCACGCGGACCGGCATTCGGGAGCGGCGGATCGCGGCGCACGACGAGTGCACATCCGACTTTGCCGTGCGGGCGGCGCTCATGGCGTTGGCGGATGCCGGCATGGAGGCCGATGCCCTCGATGTCATCCTGTGTGCCACGTGTTCTGGCGACTACCTGTGGCCTGCGACAGCGTGCCTGGTTCAGGGGGCCATCGGTGCGGGTACCGCCCAGGCATTCGACGTCAGCGCGGCCTGTGCCGGCTTCGTGTACGGGCTGCAGTTGGCGGGCGCGCTGATCGAAACCGGCGCTGCTGAGCATGTGCTCGTCATCGGCGCCGACACTCTTAGCCGGCATGTGGATTGGACCGATCGCGCTACCTGCGTGCTCTTCGGCGACGGCGCAGGAGCAGCCGTGATGGGGCCGGTAGCCCCCGGAGACGGGTTGCTAGGCTCGGCGATGGGGGCCGACGGATCGAGGGTGCACAGCCTGTATGTACCTGCTGGCGGCACCCGCACGCCGTTGACCTGCGAGCTGATCCGCGAGGGCGGCAACAAGCTGACCATGCATGGTCCCGAGGTGTTCAAGTTCGCCGTGCGGATCATGGGTGAAGCCTGTATGGCTGCTCTCGAAAACGCGGGGCTAACACCGGAGGATGTCGATCTGTTCGTGCCGCATCAGGCCAACATACGCATCATCAGGGCGGCAGCGCAACGAATGGGGCTGACGGAGGATCGCGTCTTCACGAACGTGGAGCGGTATGGCAACACCTCGGCTGCATCTGTGCCGATCGCGCTCTATGAGGCGGTCGAGGCNNGCCGCGTGGATTGCGGCGATGTTCTNGTGTTCGTAGGGTTTGGCGCCGGACTCACCTGGGGCGCCAATGTNGTGCGGTGGACGCGGGACGAGCGGGATCGCAGGCAGACGACGTCCGTGGCGCTGCATGGCCAGTTCTCGACTGCCGGAGGGACGGCATGCGGTACGCACTGATCTTTCCGGGCCAGGGCTCCCAGAAGGTAGGGATGGGAGGAGCGTTCCGCCGCGTTTCCGAGAGCGCGCGGCGGCTGTACGAGAGCGCGGGCGAGGCGCTTGGCTACGATCTCGCGGAGCTCTGCGAAAACGGCCCCGCCGAGGCGCTGTCGCAGACGCTGTACACGCAGCCAGCGCTTTTTGTGGCATCCTGTGCGGCGCTCGAAGCGCTCAGGGAGCGCGTTGCGGTATGTCCGTTCGCGGTTGCCGGGCACAGCGTGGGCGAATACGCCGCGCTGTACGCCGCGGGGTCCCTCACGTTCGAGCAGGGGCTCGCGTTGGTGCGCAAGCGAGCCGAGCTGATGCACGAGGCTGCCCAGGAACGCCCCGGCGCGATGGCGGCGGTTCTCGGTCTCGACCGCGATCGCGTGGCCGAGTGTTGCGACAGGGCGCGCGAGTCTGGCATTGTCGGCATTGCGAATCTGAATTGCCCGGGCCAGATCGTGATCTCCGGCGAGAAGGCTGCCGTAGATGCCGCTTCCGATCTGGCGCGGCAGGCAGGCGCGAAGCGCGTGCTCGGCCTTCCAGTATCGGGCGGCTTCCATTCGCCCCTGATGGTTCAGGCTGGCGATGCGCTGCACGCCTTCCTGCGCGCGGCGAATCTCAAGGACCCCGACCCGCCTGTGGTAGTGAACGTCGCGGCCGAGTATTGCCGGTTCGGCCAGGATCTGGCTCCGTATCTCACAATGCAGGTCAGCGGCACGGTGCGGTGGGAGGAATCCATGCGGCTTCTCGCCAATGACGGGATGGAGTTCGCGATCGAGCTCGGCTCGGGCAATGTGTTGGCGGGGCTAATGAAGCGAATCTGTGCCGACGTTCCCGTGATCAGTGTCGAGGACGAATCCTCGCTAGACCGGGCTGTGGATGTGCTATCAGGACAAACACGTGTGGGGGAGCGATGAGCAATATGGGGAATCTAGACGGTAAGTGCGCCATTGTAACCGGCGCAGGGCGTGCGGGTCGAGGCATTGGCCGATCCATCGCCCTTGCGCTCGCGAGCGCCGGAGCCGACGTAGCAGTAAGTGATGTCGTGGCAGAGAACGCCGAGGGAGTCGCGCGCGAGGTCGCTGAGAAGACGGGCCGGCGCACGATTGCCGTCGTCGGGAGCGTCGCCGAGGCCGATGCGGTTCAGGCGCTGTTCGACCGGGTCATGCAGGAGTGGGGGCGGGTCGACATCCTCGTGAACAATGCCGGCATCACCAAGGATGACCTGTTGGTGCGCATGTCTGAGGAGGCGTGGGACGCGGTGCTCAACGTGAACCTGCGAGGCGCCTTCCTGTGTACGCGCGCTGCTGCGAAGATCATGTTGCGGCAACGCTCCGGTCGCATCGTCAACATGGCGTCGGTGATGGGTATCGTCGGCAATCGTGGACAGGCCAACTACGCAGCCAGCAAGGGTGGCCTGATCGCGCTGACGAAGTCCACCGCCAAGGAGCTGGGTTCTCGCGGCATCACGTGCAACGCCGTGGCGCCCGGCTTCATCGAGACCGTGATGACCGATGCCCTGCCGCAGGAACTCCGCGACCAGATGAAGAAACAGGTCCCGCTGGAGCGGCTCGGCAGTCCGGATGATGTGGCCAATGTCGTATCATTTCTCTGCTCTGATGCCGCGGCCTATGTGACGGGTCAGGTGATCAGCGTGGACGGCGGTCTTTTCATGTGAAACCCGGAGGCCGCATCGGTTTGCGCGGCGACTGTCCGACGCAAGAACGCCGACGGTCGGCACGCCTTCGTGAGGACCGAACGGCACACTAGACTAACGCCATCTTACAAGGAGACAAGGGATGTCAACGTTTGAGCGAGTCCGAAAGATCGTTGCGGATCGTTTGGACAAGGGAGTTGAAGAGGTTACCAACGAGGCTGCCTTCATGGAGGATCTCGGCGCCGATTCGCTGGACGTCGTTGAGCTCGTGATGGCCCTCGAGGAGGAGTTCGATATCGAGATCCCGGACGAGGAAGCCGAGGAGATCAAGACCGTCGGCGATGCGGTCAAGTACATCGAGGAGAAGACGAAAGCATAGAGAGGCGGGCAGCCGTGGAATCAAGCTGGCATTCCGTCTCGCCGGAGCATCCCCGACGGGTCGTGGTGACGGGCATGGGGCTGGTAACCAGTCTCGGCTCGGACCTTGACACGTTCTGGCAGAGCCTCATGGACGGGCGTTCAGGAGTCGGGCGCATCACCGCGTTCGACCCGTCGGAGTTCACCACCCAGATAGCCTCTGAGGTGCATGACTTCGATCCTGAGCGCTACATGGAGCGCAAGGAGGCACGGCGAATGGACCGATTCGTCCAGTTCGCCGTGGCGGCCACGCGTTCGGCCCTCGGTGATGCCGCCTGGGATATTCCTGCCGAGGCTGCCCATCGAACGGGCGTGCTGATCGGCTCGGGCATAGGCGGCATCATCACCATGGAGGAGCAGTTCGGGGTCCTGTACGAGAAGGGTCCAAGCCGCATCAGCCCCTTCTTCATACCTATGCTCATCTCGGACATGGGTTCCGGGCAGGTCTCCATTCTTTTTGGAGCCAAGGGCCCCAACAGCACCGTTGTCACCGCGTGCGCAACGGGTACCCACGCCATCGGTGACGCATACCACATCATCCGTCGGGGAGATGCCGACGTAATGATCGCCGGGGGCGCCGAGGCTCCGATCTCAAAGCTGGGCCTCGGTGGGTTCTGTGCCGCTCGTGCTCTCTCGACCCGCAATGACGATCCCGCTCGCGCTAGCAGACCGTTCGATCGCGATCGAGACGGCTTTGTGATGGGCGAGGGGGCAGGCATAGTGATCCTCGAGTCGCTCGAGCATGCCCGTGGTCGGGGCGCTCGCATCTATGCTGAGGTCCGGGGCTATGGGCTGTCGGGCGACGCCTACCACATCACGGCGCCTGCGCCGGGCGGCGAAGGCGCAGCACGTGCCATGAAGATGGCGCTGGACACTGCAGGCGTCGCTCCGGGTGAGGTGGACTACATCAACGCCCATGGCACCTCAACGCTTCCGAACGACAAGCTCGAGACGGCTGCCATCAAGGCTACCTTCGCCGAGCATGCGCATTCGGTGGCAATCAGCTCGACGAAGTCCATGACGGCGCATCTTCTAGGCGCAGCCGGGGCCGTCGAGGCCATCGTGAGCGTTCTGGCCATGCAGCGGTCTCGTGTCCCGCCGACGATCAACTACGAGACGCCGGATCCGGAGTGCGACCTCGACTACACCCCGAACAGGCCTGTGGAGCGAACCATACGCTACGCGCTGTCCAACTCCTTCGGTTTCGGCGGCCACAACGCGTCCATTCTGTTCGGGCAAGTGGAGCTCGCGGATTGAGCTGTGCCTGACCTCCGCCATCTGTCGAGGACCTGCACCGTTGCGCGCCTGTAGCACCAACGGCCCGGGCGATCTGGCGCTAGCCCTCCATCAGCGGATCGGGACGCTGATATACGACGAAGGGCTGGTGCGACGGGCTTTGAGCCATCGATCATCGGTGCCGTCTGATCACTCCGAGAGCTACGAGCGCCTTGAGTTCCTCGGCGACGCGGTGCTGGGATTCGCCATCTGCGAGTGGCTCTACCGTGAGTGCCCGCATCTGTCCGAAGGAGAGATGGCCAAGCGACGAGCCTACCTGGCCAGCGAGCCTGTCCTGGCCGAAGCGGCCCGGTCTGCCCGCCTCGACGATCTGATCATCCTCGGGCCGACGCTAGCGGCATCGGGCGAGCGACAGCGCGCATCCATCCAGGCGGATGTAGTGGAGGCTCTGATCGGCGCCGTCTATCTCAACCGGGGCATGCGGTCGGCAAGGGGGTTGGTGCGCAGGCTGCTGCGCCGCGCAATGCGCCGGATGTCGCTCGATGACTTCGATCCGGACTGCAAGACGCGCCTGCAGGAGCTGACACAGTCGCGCTGGGGAGGACTCCCAACCTACGAGATGTCGCCGCCGACGGGCCTGCCCCACCAGCCGACCTTCACGGCCGTGGTGCGCATGGGGGATCGCGTGCTTGGGACCGGCCACGGACCATCCAAGAAAGCGGCCCAGCAGGAGGCTGCTCGCGCAGCGTTGGCCACACTCGATATCGAGGACACGAACAATGGATGAGCGACCCATAGACGTCGGCATCATCGGCGGGAGCGGATTCTACCGTTTCCTTGACCACGCCGTCGAGCATCAGATAACCACGCCGTACGGCGAACCGAGCGACCGCATAGTCGTTGCGGATGTGGCGCATCGCCGGGTCGCCTTCTTGCCCAGACACGGGCGGCATCACACGATACCACCTCACAGAATCAACTACCGAGCGAACATCTGGGCCTTGAAGTCGCTGGGCGTTCGGTATCTCATCAGCCCGTGCGCTGTGGGCAGTCTGCAGGCGTGGATCAAGCCAGAGCACTTCGTCGTTTGCGATCAGTATGTTGACCGAACGCGGGGCAGGCTTGACACTTTCTGTGTAGGCCCAGACGTATTCCATGTGAGCGCCGCCGATCCGTACTGCCCGAATCTGCGGAAGATCGCCCTCGAGGTGATTCAGCAACACGGCATCGAGCACCATGCTACAGGCACGATCGTCGTGATCAACGGCCCCAGATTCTCTACGAAAGCCGAGAGCCGCTGGTACACCGAGGCTGGCTTCCACGTAATCGGCATGACGCAGTATCCGGAGGCTCATCTTGCGCTCGAGCAGGAGATGGCCGTGGTGAACATCTCCCTCGTTACCGACTATGATTGCGGGCTGGTGGCCGACGGCGACGTCGCTCCCGTGACGGCGGAGGAGGTCCGGCACGTGTTTGAGCGAAACAGCGCTGCAATCCGGCAGGTAGTGCTGGACATCGCTCGGGCGATCCCGGCCGACCTCGACTGTCCGGCTCATCATGCCCGTCAGTTCGCGGGAATCAGCGCGTGAGCCCGGGAGTTCCTCCGACAGTTGAGTGGCGCGATGGCAGCGTACGCATCGTGGATCAGCGTCGTCTGCCTTTTGAGCTGGTCGTGCTTGACCTTCCCGACGTCACGGCTGTCGCAGACGCGATCCGCGACATGGCGGTTCGCGGCGCCCCCGCCATAGGCTGTACGGCAGCGTTCGGGGTTGCGCTGGCTGCTCGAGCGGCACGGGATCTCCCGCTGCAAGAGGCCATGCACCTCGTGGGCAGCGCGTGCGCAGCGCTCAAGGCGACGAGGCCGACGGCGGTGAACCTGTTTCACGCCGTGGACGCGGCCTTTGAGGCGGCGTCCGGGGCTTCGAGCGCCAGCGATGCAGCCGACCGAATCCTGGCTGCAGCCCAGCGCATGCTTGCGGAGGACGTGGACGCCAACCGCGCAATCGGCGAAGCCGGCGCCGCGCTCCTGCCTGAGAGCTGTTCGGTGCTGACCCACTGCAACGCCGGCGCGCTGGCGACGGCCGGGTACGGCACGGCGCTCGGCATTCTGCGTGCCGCGCATGCCCACGGCAAACTCAGGATGGTGTATGCTGACGAGACCCGGCCCCGGCTGCAAGGCATGCAGCTCACGGCGTGGGAGCTGATGCAGGATGGTCTGCCGGTCACCGTTATCCCGGACGGCGCCGCCGCCGCGCTGATGGCTGCTGGCCGCGTACACGCTGTGGTGGTCGGCGCCGACCGAATCGCGTCCAATGGTGACGCCGCAAACAAGATCGGTACCTACGCTGTCGCGATCGCTGCCCACCATCACGGCATCCCGTTCTATGTGGCCGCTCCGACCACCACCATTGACTGGAGCATTGGGGAGGGTGCGCACATTCCCATCGAGGAGCGGGCTGCAAGTGAGGTCACCGAAGTACGAGGCATGCGGATCGCTCCAGAAGGCGTGCCTGTGTGGAATCCTGCCTTCGATGTCACGCCTGCTGCTCTCATCTCGGCGATAGTGACCGAACGCGGCGTGATCAAGTCGCCATCTGCTAGCCGCATGCAAGCGATCCGGGATAGCCAACCATGACGCCGATCAAGGGGTGACAGCCATGGACCATTCGCGAACCCGCGAACTCATCCGAGATGTACCGGACTTCCCTAAGCCGGGCATCGTCTTCAAGGACATCACGCCGGTGCTGGCGGATCCTGTGGCGTTCAGAGAGGTCCTGGATGACCTCGCCGCGTATGTTAGGACTATCGAGGCTCAGGTGGTGGCCGGAATCGAGTCCCGGGGCTTCATCATGGGTGCGCCTGTCGCGGCAGCGTGCAGCTTGCCATTCGTTCCCATCAGGAAGCAGGGCAAACTGCCCTATGCCACGATCACGGAGGAATATGACCTGGAATATGGCACCGCGGCCATTGAGGCGCATGTTGATGCCGTCCAACCGGGCCAGCGGGTCGTGATCATGGACGATCTTCTCGCAACGGGAGGGACAGCGGCCGCATCGGTGAGGCTGATGGAACGATTGGGAGCCCGCGTGTGCGGTCTGGCCTTCGTCGTGGAGCTGGGATTCCTCAACGGTCGGGCAGCTCTGCCCGGCCTCAACATACACACACTCGTACGGTACGACTGACCTTCCGGTCGTGAGGTGAGACCATGAACGGAACCAGCGCATCGAAGACCCCGAACTGGTTCGACCGCACGTTCCACCTTGCAGAGAACGGCACCACCGTTCGAACCGAAGTGGTCGCAGGGGTCACAACGTTCATGACGATGGCCTATATCATCGCCGTGAATCCCGCCGTCCTCTCCCGGCCGCCGGGCGGCGGGGATGGGCCTGCTCTCCACGCTACTGTGGCCGCAACATGTCTGGCAGCCGCGCTTCCCACTCTGCTGATGGGTTTCTGGGCCAACTACCCGATCGCTCTGGCCAGCGGTATGGGACTGAACGCCGCACTCGTGGCGACGATCAGCGTCTCAGCGGGGATCACGTGGCAGACTATGATGGGCGTCGTTTTCGTGGAGGGCTGCATTATCGCGGTCCTGGTCCTGACGCGCACGCGCGAATGGGTCATGAACTGCATTCCCATGGACCTCAAGCGGGCGTTCGCCGTGGGGATCGGTCTGCTCATCGCGATCCTCGGCCTCCACAATGCCCATTGGATCGGCTCGACGCCGGGTCCGGGCGGACTGCCGCTTCTCACGACGCCAATCGGCAACTTCCGCCTGCCGTCAGCCCTTATCGCGACCTTCGGCATCGGTCTCACGTGCGTCTTGTTGGTTCGCCGTGTGCGAGGGGCGCTGCTGCTGGGAATAGCATGCACCACTGCGCTGGCCTTCGTGACGCGACAGGCTGCACCGCCGGACGGCGTCTTCGCTATTCCGGATCTGTCAACCTTCGGGCGGCTCGACATCGCGGGGGCGCTGCAGCCTGCGCTCGTAACCGTCATCTTCTCATTCCTGCTGACGGATTTCTTCGATACCATGGGATCGGTGGTGGCGATCACTGGACAGTCTGGCCACCTAAGGCCGGACGGGACGGTCCCCCGTTTGAAGCGCGTCTTGCTCGTCGACTCGTTCGGCGCTATCTGGGGCGGCATGTGTTCTGCTTCATCGGTCACTACCTATATCGAGAGCGCTTCAGGGGTTGCCGAAGGGGGCCGCACGGGCCTCACGAGCGTTGTCGTGGCCGTCCTGTTCATTCTGGCCATGTTCACCGCCCCGCTGATCGCTTCGGTGCCGCCCGAGGCCACGGCTGCCGCCCTCGTGGTGGTAGGCTTCCTGATGATGAAGAGCATCCGCGAGATAGACTTCGGCGATCTGTACGGCGCATTGCCTGCTTTTCTGGCCATACTGGTCATCCCGCTCACCATGAGCATTGCGCGGGGCATCGGCACCGGGCTCATCGCCTACGCGGCGATCCATGGCTTCACAGGCAGGGCCAGGACTGTTCCGCCGGCGGTGTGGGTGCTGGCGGTGATGTTCGCTGCGTCGTTCGCGATGGAAGGGCTGAAGTAGCAGGCGGATCATCTGATGCGGCATATGACTAAGCACGATCTGTGCAAGGAGGAGACGAATGGGTTCGGTTGTCATCGGAGTGCAGTGCGTGGCGGCCCACGGCGGAAAATGCTATGCGCGCGAGCTCGTTGCCGTTGCTGAGGAGTTCCACGTTCCGCTTACCTGGCTCATAGGGGTGTCGGCCCGCGATCCGATGGGCAATGCCAATCTGTACCGCAACGATTACCTCCACCGCATCCCGTCATGGCACGAGATCGGATTGCTCCTCGATCTTGGAAATGGCAGCGCCGGGAATGAGCGTCCTCGGTCCGACCTCGTGCGACTGGGCAAGGAAGTGCTGAAGCAGTGTCATGTCAAGCCGACCGCCTGCTGGGCTCTCAAGGGTGATGTTGATGCGAGTCTCCTGCGCGCCCTTGAGGATGCGGGTATGCTGGTGCTCGTCGCCCCGGAGATGCCTGACGGTGATGCGCCTGTCGGGTTGTTCCGGCCGTCGCATGAGCGACCGTCGGAACCCGGCAACGCAAGCCTGTTTCGGCTGAGTCGTCCGGTGATTGACCTTGGCGCCGGTCCGGACGACGGCGCGCTGTTGCAGGAGATCGAAAGGTCGCCGGTGACGCTGCTCTCTACCCGCGATGATAGGGACGACACAGAGCGGCTCCGCAAGGCGCTCCAGCAATGCCTCGATCACGGGAGTTCAGTTCGGGTGATGACCGCGGCTATTCGGGATTGATCGAGGAGAGCGGATGCCACGAGCCCTGGCGCGTCCGATCGGTCGCCGCGCTGTCGCTCGCATGTGTGCTTTGGGCCGGCTCGGCGATTGCCGCCAAGGTCGCGCTCGGAGATGGCTCGGACGAGTCGCCGGCCAAGATAGGTCCGTTGCTTCTTGCCTGTGTGCGGTTTGCCGGTGCGGGCCTGTTGCTCATGCTATATCTGCGCGCACGGCATGCGCTCGTCCAAGTGGGAAGGTCTGATCGGAGGCGGCTGGTTGCGCTCGGCGCGTTCGGGATTGC
>Ga0067045_1032067_pt1 | contig 10922 bp, 6 predicted proteins | sample TerdegcTABiofilm_FD_59184 | JGI IMG/M metagenome (GOLD analysis project Ga0067045, IMG submission 59184) | Combined Assembly of (Gp0054472, Gp0054536) Wastewater bioreactor microbial communities from Singapore -Terephthalate degrading...
ATGTTCCGTCAGTTGGGCATCTACTCCTCCGTCGGCCAGCTCTACGAGCCAGTCGATAAAGACCAGGTGATGTTCTACAAGGAAGACAAGAAGGGCCAGATCCTCGAAGAAGGCATCAACGAAGCGGGCGCCATGAGCTCCTTCATCGCTGCCGGTACGTCGTACTCCTGCCACAACCAGCCGATGCTGCCGTTCTACATCTTCTACTCGATGTTCGGCTTCCAGCGTATCGGCGACCTGGCCTGGGCAGCAGGCGACAGCCGTACCCGTGGTTTCCTGATCGGCGGCACCGCCGGTCGCACCACGCTGAACGGCGAAGGCCTGCAACACGAAGACGGTCACAGCCACATCCTGGCGGCCACCATTCCGAACTGCCGCACCTTTGATCCAACCTACGGCTATGAGCTGGCGGTGATCATCCAGGACGGCATGAAGAAGATGACCCAGGAGCAGCAGGACGTTTTCTACTACATCACCGTGATGAACGAGTCCTACCAGCAACCTGCCATGCCGGCCGGTGTCGAGGAAGGCATCATCAAGGGCATGTACCTGCTCGAAGAAGACACCAAGGAAGCAGCGCATCACGTGCAACTGATGGGCTCCGGCACCATCCTGCGCGAAGTGCGTGAAGCGGCGAAGATCCTGCGTGACGAATTCAACGTCGGCGCCGACGTGTGGAGCGTGACCAGCTTCAACGAACTGCGTCGCGACGGCCTGGCCGTAGAACGCAACAACCGCCTGCACCCAGGTCAGAAGCCTGAGCTGAGCTACGTCGAAGAATGCCTGACTGGCCGTAAAGGTCCGGTGATCGCATCCACCGACTACATGAAACTGTTTGCTGAACAAATTCGCCAGTGGGTCCCGTCCAAGGAATTCAAAGTCCTGGGCACCGACGGTTTCGGCCGCAGTGACAGCCGCAAGAAGCTGCGTCACTTCTTCGAAGTCGACCGTCACTTCGTGGTGTTGGCAGCCCTGGAAGCCTTGGCTGACCGCGGTGAGATCGAACCCAAGGTGGTGGCTGACGCCATCGTCAAGTTCGGGATCAACCCGGAAAAACGCAACCCACTGGACTGCTGAGGAGACTTTTTGTGAGCGAACTCATTCGCGTACCTGACATCGGCAGCGGTGAAGGTGAAGTAATCGAGCTGTTTGTGAAGGTCGGCGACACCGTCGAAGCCGACCAGAGCATCCTGACCCTGGAATCGGACAAGGCGAGCATGGAAATCCCTGCTCCCAAGGCCGGCGTGGTCAAGAGCCTGAAAGTGAAGCTGGGCGATCGCCTGAAAGAAGGCGACGAACTGCTGGAGCTGGAAATCGAGGGCGCCGCCGCTGCGGCCCCTGCTCCAGCTGCTGCGGCAGCACCGGCGCCAGCGCCGGCTGAAAAACCTGCTGCTGCCGAGGCCCCTGCGGCCCCGGCTGCCGCACCGGCCGCAGCCACCATCCAGGACATTCATGTCCCGGACATCGGCTCGTCGGGCAAGGCCAAGATCATCGAACTGCTGGTCAAGGTCGGCGACACCGTCGAAGCCGACCAGTCGCTGATCACCCTGGAGTCCGACAAGGCCTCCATGGAAATCCCTTCGCCGGCTGCCGGCGTGGTGGAAAGCATCGCGGTCAAGCTGGAAGACGAAGTCGGCACTGGCGACTTCATCCTCAAGCTGAAAGTCCAAGGCGCTGCGTCGGCTGCTGCCCCGGCACCGGCCGCTGCGCCGGCTGCCAAGGCTGAAGCCGCACCGGTCGCCGCGGCTCCAGCTCCAGCGCCTGCCGAAAAAGCCGAGGCCGCACCGGCCCCGGCGGCGGCACCGGCACGAAGCGGTGCCAAGGTTCACGCCGGCCCTGCCGTGCGCCAACTGGCCCGCGAGTTCGGCGTCGAGCTGAACGCCGTCACGGCCACCGGCCCGCACGGTCGCGTGCTCAAGGAAGACGTACAGGTTTACGTCAAATCCATGATGCAGAAAGCCAAGGAAGCCCCGGCTGCCGGCAATGCTACCGGTGGTGCGGGCATTCCGCCGATCCCGGTCGTGGACTTCAGCCGCTTCGGCGAAACCGAAGAAGTGCAGATGACCCGCCTGATGCAAATCGGCGCGTCGAGCCTGCACCGCAGCTGGCTGAACATCCCGCACGTGACCCAGTTCGACCAGGCCGACATCACCGACCTGGAAGCTTTCCGCGTTGCGCAGAAAGCCGTGGCCGAGAAGGCCGGCGTGAAACTGACCGTGCTGCCACTGTTGCTCAAGGCCTGCGCGCACCTGCTCAAGGAGCTGCCGGACTTCAACAGTTCGCTGGCGCCAAGCGGCAAGGCGATCATTCGCAAGAAGTACGTTCACATCGGCTTTGCCGTCGACACCCCGGATGGCCTGCTGGTACCGGTCATCAAGAACGTCGACCAGAAGAGCCTGCTGCAACTGGCTGCCGAAGCCGCTGCGCTGGCTGCCAAGGCCCGCGACAAGAAGCTCACCGCGGACGACATGCAGGGCGCATGCTTCACCATCTCCAGCCTCGGCCACATTGGCGGCACTGGCTTCACGCCAATCGTCAATGCGCCGGAAGTGGCGATCCTGGGCGTTTCCAAGGCGACCATCCAGCCGGTATGGGACGGTAAAGCCTTCCAGCCGAAGCTGATGCTGCCACTGTCGCTGTCCTACGATCACCGCGTGATCAACGGCGCCGCAGCGGCACGCTTCACCCAACGCCTGAGCCAACTGCTGAACGATATCCGCACCATCTTGCTGTAAGCCGCGACGGGCCTCCCTTGCACGAGGGAGGCCCGATTGCATCGATTTCCGAGCGCCACGCTCGTACCTCAACCCCGCCACTTGGCGGGGCTTTTTTTGCGCATTTCTTGGACAGTAAAAACAGGGTTGTACACCACCTATCACCCCGATTGCAGAAATCGACCGCGTAGCCGATATAACCCTTATAGCACTTAGCCTTCATCCTCTCTTGTCAGCCTGGGCTGCATGATGCAACCTTGCTGCAGGCAACAGTAAAGAGGGCGTGAGCCCGGCGCCGAGTGCGTTTTTTCAAGTGAGCTTCCCCATGAAAAGCCAACCCGATGTCGCCCGGACGGCGGCCGAGGTAGTGACGCAATTACCGGTGCCTTCGCGCCTCGGTATGCTGCGTTTCGAGCGGCTGAATGAGGCAAGCTGGGCCCTGCTCTACCTCGACCCCAATTGCGAGCGCCAATTCGGCCTGCCGGCGGTTGAACTGTGCGCTTTGATCGGCTCGCCCTACGCCAGCCTGATGGAGCCACAGGCGCGCTATCAACTGCACGATGCCATCCAGCAGCAACTGGCCGAGAGCCCTCATTACCTGGTGCGCTACACCCTGCACACCAACGACGGCCCTCTAAGCCTGCTGGAACTGGGCGAAGCCTACAAACAACACAATCGCCACCTGCTGCGGGGCTACCTGATGGTGGTCGACGGCCTGTTCAGCGAGATCCCGTCGACGGCGCCGACAGCCGACCTGGAAAGCCAGAACAGCCGCCTGCAGATCGCCCTGGAACTCAACCAGCGCGCGCAACAGGAACAGTTGCTGCACCTGGAACGGGTACGCGCCCAGCAAGAGCTGATCCTGCTGCTCGCACGCCAGCGCTACACCACGAATAATTCGCTGCAGGAAGCCGCCGAGCTGATCACCCGCAGCGCCTGCGATATCTATCAGATCGATTGCGCCAGCATCTGGAACCTCGAAGGCCAGCGCCTGGTACCGATCTCGGCGTACCAGCGCGCCGATCAGCGCCACCACTTGCCCGAGCCGATTGATGCCAGTGGCTTTCCGGACTATCTCGAAGCCCTGCAGACCAGCCGGGCGATCGATGCTACCAATGTCATGCGCGACCCACGCACCCGCGAAATGGCCGAATCGCTGCAGGCCAACGACGTGTATGCGATGCTCGACGCGAGCATCCGTGTCGATGGCCAGGTCGTGGGTGTGCTGTGCCTGGAACAAAGCGGCTGCACACGCGTCTGGCAGTCCGACGAGATCGCCTTTGCCGGCGAGCTGGCGGATCAGTTCGCGCAAGTGATCAACAATCACAACCGTCGTACCGCCACCAGCGCCCTGCACCTGTTTCAGCGCGCGGTGGAACAAAGCGCCAACGCCTTCCTGCTGGTCAATTGCGATGGCGTGGTGGAGTACGTCAACCCCAGTTTTACCGCGATCACCCAGTACAGTACCGAAGAGGTCCACGGCCATCGCCTGGCGCAATTGCCCGCGCTGGAAAACCTCAGCGAATTGCTGTTCGACGCGCCGTCGAGCCTGGCCAAGAGCAACAGCTGGCAGGGCGAGTTCAAGAGCCGACGCAAGAACCTGGAACCCTATTGGGGCCAGCTGTCGATCTCCAAGGTCTATGGCGACAATCGCGAGCTGACCCACTACATCGGCATCTACGAAGACATCACCCAGACCAAGCTGGCCCAGCAGCGCATCGAGCGCCTGGCCTATACCGACAACCTGACCAACCTGGGCAACCGTCCGGCGTTTATCCGCAACCTCGACGAACGCTTTGCCCGCGACAGCGACAGCCCGATCTGTCTGTTGCTGGTGGACATCGACAACTTCAAGCGGATCAACGACAGCCTCGGCCACCAGACCGGCGACAAGCTGCTGATCAGCCTGGCCCGGCGCCTGCGCAACAGCCTCAGCGCCGGTGGCAGCCTGGCGCGCTTTGCCAGTAACGAATTTGCGGTATTGCTCGACGACACCGACCTGGAGAGCGGCCAGCTCGTTGCCAGCCAACTGCTGGCGACCCTCGACAAGCCGATGTTCGTCGACAACCAATTGATCAGCGTCACCGGCTCCGTGGGCCTGGCCTGCGCGCCGCTGCATGGCCGCGACCCGCAAACCCTGATGCGCAACGCCGGCTTGGCCCTGCACAAGGCCAAAGCCAACGGCAAACACCAGGTACAAGTGTTTACCGAAGCGTTGAACGCCGAGGCCAGCTACAAACTGTTCGTGGAAAACAACCTGCGCCGCGCCCTGACCCAGAACGAGCTGGACGTGTTCTACCAGCCCAAGCTGTGCCTGCGCAGTGGCCGCTTGTTGGGCATGGAGGCGCTGCTGCGCTGGAACCACCCGGAAAAGGGCATGATCCGCCCCGACCAGTTCATCAGCGTGGCCGAAGAAACCGGCCTGATCATCCCCATCGGCAAATGGATCGCCCGCCAGGCCTGCCGCATGAGCAAGCAACTGAGCGCCGCCGGCCTGGGCAACCTGCAGGTGGCGATCAACCTGTCGCCCAAACAGTTCTCCGACCCGGACCTGGTGGCCTCGATTGCCTCGATCCTCAAGGAAGAAGAACTGCCGGCCAACCTGCTCGAACTTGAGTTGACCGAAGGCCTGCTGCTGGAGGCCACCGAGGACACCCGTCTGCAACTGGACCAGTTGAAAAGCCTGGGCCTGACCCTGGCCATGGACGACTTCGGCACCGGTTACTCGTCGCTGAGCTACTTGAAAAAATTCCCGATCGACATCATCAAGATCGATCGCAGCTTTATCCACGAAATCCCGGACAACCAGGACGACATGGAAATCACCTCCGCCGTGATCGCCATGGCCCACAACCTCAAGCTCAAGGTCGTGGCCGAAGGCATCGAGACCGCCGAGCAGTTGGCGTTCCTGCGTCGGCACCGTTGCGACGTCGGCCAGGGCTATCTGTTCGACCGGCCCATCCCCGGTTCAGAGCTGCTCGAGAAGCTTAAACGCTACCCTCGCGGGCCAATCGCCTGACAGCGCTGTAACACTCGGGCACACTGGCTGTCTGATTCTTTACTGTTAACTCAACCTGACGAGAGGACTGCTCATGGTCTTGCGCTCGGAAATTCTGGTGAACAAAAACGTGCTTCCTACTGCAGAACAAGCTTTGCCTGGCCGCGAAACCCCGATGACGCTGCCGGAGACGCACTTCGTCAACGGCAACCCGCTGCTCGGCCCGTTCCTCGACGACGTCGGCTTCGCGATCTTCGGCCTGGGCTGCTTCTGGGGCGCAGAACGCAAATTCTGGCAGCGCGATGGCGTGGTCAGCACCGTGGTCGGTTATGCCGGCGGCTACACGCCGAACCCGACCTACGAAGAAGTCTGCTCGGGCCTGACCGGCCATAGCGAAGTGGTGCTGGTGGTGTATGACCAGGCCAAGGTGAAATACGAAGACTTGCTGAAGATGTTCTGGGAACTGCACAACCCTACCCAGGGCATGCGCCAGGGCAACGACATCGGCAGCCAGTACCGTTCAGTGATCTATGCCACCACGCCGGAGCAATTGGCGGCGGCGCAGGCCAGTGCGCAGGCGTATCAGCAAGAGCTGACCAAGGCTGGCCTGGGCCCCATCACCACGGAAATCGACGAGGCCCCGACGGTGTACTTCGCCGAGGCGTATCACCAGCAGTACCTGGCGAAGAATCCGCAGGGCTATTGCGGGATCGGCGGTACAGGCGTGACCTGCCCGATCTAAAAAAATGTGGGAGGGGCGGTGCGACGGTTCGACTTGCCCCCGATAGCAATGTATCAGGTACAGATGTATGGACTGATACACCGTTATCGGGGGCAAGCCCCCTCCCACATGGGCCTGCGCCAGACTCGGTTACTCAGCAATCAGCCAATCCATCTGCCACCCGCCCTGGGTCTGGCCCAGTTGCTTGGACAGCCACGGCAGCAGCTCACGCAACTCCTCCTCCAAGCCCCACGGCGGGTTGGCAATCGCCAGGCCCGAGCCGGTCAGGGTGTTGGGCGTGTCCAACGGATGCACCAGCAATTCGACGCGCAGCAGCTTCGGCGCACCGGTGCCGGCCAGGTCCTGGTAGAAACGGCGCAACATGCGCTGGTCCTTCACCGGGTACCAGATCGCTGCGACCGTCTGGCGCATGCGGCCGACCGCCTCTTTGAGCGACGCCGCGCAGCGCTGCATTTCGTCGAGCTGTTCAAACGGCGGGTCGATCAGCATCAGCGCACGCTTTTCCGGCACCGGCAGCAACGCGCGTGGCACATGCCAGCCTTCGCCCAGGTGAACCTTGACGCGACGATCGCCCTTCATGTTGTCCTTGAGCAGCACGCCGTCTTCCGGGTGCTTTTCATTGAGCAGCACGCGGTCCTGGGGGCGGGTCAGGCGGCGTGCCAGTTCCGGCGAACCGGGGTAGTAGCGCAACTGGCCATCCGGGTTCATCTCGTGCAGCACGCGCATGTAGTCGGCGGTCAATGGCGGCAGATCGCTCTTGCCCCACAGACGGGCGATGCCTTCCAGGTATTCACCGGTACGGTTGGCCTGATCGCCCTGCAGGTCGTACAGACCGATCCCGGCATGGGTATCGAGGTAGGCGAACGGCTGCTCCTTGCGCGACATCAAGGCGATGAGGCGGGTCAAGGTCAGGTGTTTGAAGACATCGGCGTGGTTGCCGGCGTGAAAGGCGTGACGATAATTCATGGTTGCTCCTGCGCAGGGGGCGAAGTTTACCTGCTACACGGGCAAAGGTGCAGGGCCGCATGCCGGGCGGTGCTTATGCCGCAAAGACAGGCGTCCTTGTGAAAACAATCTAATCCTTACAGCATGTGCGGGCTTGCCCGCGACACAAGCGACGCGGTATTACCTGCACTCCGCGATGATGCCATCGCAGCCAAGCCAGCTCCCACCCTGCCCGGGGGCGCCCTTAAAAACCAAGGAGGTCAACAATAACCATGAAAGACGCCACCATCGCCCTGCACCACGGCTTCAAGTCCGACCCGACCACCAAGGCCGTCGCGGTGCCGATCTACCAGAACGTCGCCTTCGAATTCGATAACGCCCAGCACGGCGCCGACCTGTTCAACCTGGACGTACCCGGCAATATCTACACGCGGATCATGAACCCGACCAACGATGTGCTGGAGCAACGCATGGCCGCGCTCGAAGGCGGTATCGCCGCGCTGGCCGTGTCCGCCGGCAGCGCAGCGATCCACTATGCGATCCAGACCCTGACCCGCGCCGGTGACAACATCGTCACCACGCCGCAGCTCTATGGCGGCACCTACACCCTGTTCGCCCACCTGCTGCCGAGCTTTGGCGTCGATGTGCGCTTCGCCCGCGACGATTCCGCCGCCGCCATCGCCGAACTGATCGATGACAACACCAAACTGGTCTACTGCGAGAGCATCGGCAACCCGGCGGGCAACATCATCGACCTGCAAGCCCTCGCCGACGTGGCCCACGCCCGTGGCGTACCGCTGATGGTGGACAACACCGTGGCCACGCCGATCCTGTGCAAACCGATCCAGTTCGGTGCCGATATCGTGGTGCATTCGGTGACCAAATACGTTGGCGGCCATGGCAACTCCCTGGGCGGCGTGATTGTCGACAGCGGCACGTTCCCGTGGGCGAAATACGCGGAAAAATTCCCCGGCCTCAACCAGCCCGAACCGGCTTACCACGGCGTGGTCTACACCGAAAAATTCGGCCCCGCCGCCTTCATCGCCCGCGCCCGCACCGTACCGCTGCGCAACACCGGCGCAGCACTGGCGCCGATGAACGCCTTCCTGCTGCTGCAAGGCCTGGAAACCCTGGCCCTGCGCATGGAACGCCACACCGAGAATGCCTTGAAGGTCGCGCAGTTCCTGCAAGATCACGCCGAAGTCGAGTGGGTCAGCTACGCCGGGCTGCCCGATCATCCGCACCACGCGCTGGCGCAGAAATACATGCAGGGCAAACCGTCGGCGATCCTGTCGTTTGGTCTGAAGGGCGGTTACGAAGCCGGTGTACGCTTCTACGACGCCCTGCAAATCTTCAAACGCCTGGTGAACATCGGCGACGCCAAATCCCTGGCCTGCCACCCGGCGTCCACCACCCATCGCCAGATGAACGAGCAGGAACAGGCCAAGGCCGGCGTGAAGCCGGAGATGATTCGCCTCTCGGTGGGGATCGAGGCGATTGAAGACTTGATCGAGGATCTGCAACAGGCGCTGGCTGCAACACACGCCTGAGGCCAGATAAGCGACCCGCGCGCCATGGCTAACATCTGCATGGCGCGTGAAGCAGGCGACCTTGTGCCGCAAGGTCGTCGGCGTAAAGGCAGTGAACATTCACGCCGCTGTCGGAAACCTGGCGCAACTCAGTAGCCCTTTTCCCAAAAGCAAAAAACCACCGAAAAATCCCCCGCCAAAACCACGACACCGCTCGAATCGCTATTTAAATTGCGCAGCCATGCTCATTCAAAAAGGACTGTTTCCATGGCAAGCAATGACCTCCCTTCGAACCGATCACCATGATTGGGGAGTCGCTAATGCCTCAGCCCAATGAAGGTTCGATCAAGAAAATGCTAGGGATCTCGACCAAGAGTTATTTGCACAGCGGAGAGATAAAGAAGTACAGCGAAACGATTGCGCGGGTTTCGAAGACGGCAAAACTGCTGAAAAAAGGCACGCCGCTGGGCATCGCGTTGAGTACGACTGCAACGGCGTTGGAGATCAAGGAGGCGTGTTCCACTGGAAGAGAGGAGCAATGCAGGAAAGCGAAGTATGTAGAGGCAGGTAAATTGACCTTCGGTGTAGCAGGAGGAATCCTTGGAGGTCAGATCGGAATGGGCTTGTGTGTCGCCGTAATGGCTCCTACAACCGGGCCATTCGCCTTGAGCTGTCTTTTGATAGCCGGCGGAGTCGGAGGCGCTGTTTTCGGGCACTGGGGTGGTGAAATTGGCGCTACGGCTGGAGAGGTTCTGTATGAATATTGAGTACTTCCTCAATCTCCCCACGAAAGACCAAATAGCACTTGGGTCAGCGGCCGCAATGCTCATAGCGGTTATTCTCGATCTATTTCTGGCCTATCGGAAATTAGAGGTGATGGAGCGCTATTTGGATCAGTGCAGCCTCTTGAGCACGTACAAACATCTTTTGAGCAACTCCTTACGTGGAAGATTGGGCAGGCTATGCGTGGTCTACGTGGCAATCGCTCTGCCGCGATGGAATGCAAAACGTGGCGTCGTTGATTTACAGCAGGTGGAGGCGTTTCCGAGCTGCCTAAAACTTGCTCTTCACGGGACAGCCCTGATCGGACTAGTCGGAGTTGCAGGCGCGATGATCTTTCATTTCCGTGATCAATTGAACGTATAAGCACCCGATTGCAGGGGCCAGATTTTGTTTGGTCGCTATCTACTTTGCTTAAGCACCAGAAGGAAAAACGGCCCGCTATCCAAAAGATAGCGAGCCGTTTTCTTCAACACATCAGGCGCATAACGCCCGAGGTTTTATTTGTTGAGGTTGTAGTCTTTCTCGGCAGCATCAAAGCGCTCAACCATACCCGCAGTCGGCGCGCCCAGCTTGCTGACGATGTAGATCGCCAGGCTGGCGAAGATGAAGCCTGGGATGATTTCGTACAGGCCCAGCAATTCGAAATGCTTCCACACGATCACGGTGATCGCGCCGACCAGAATGCCAGCCAGTGCGCCGTTACGGGTCATCTGCTTCCAGATCACCGAGATCAGCACCACAGGGCCGAACGCGGCGCCGAAGCCGGCCCAGGCGTAGCTCACCAGGCCCAATACGCGGTTATTCGGGTTGGCGGCCAGGCCGATGGCGATCACGGCCACCAGCAGCACCATGGCGCGGCCGACCCACACTAGCTCAACCTGGGAAGCGTTCTTGCGCAGGAAGGTCTTGTAGAAGTCCTCGGTCAGGGCGCTGGAGCACACCAGCAATTGGCAGCTCAAAGTGCTCATGACCGCCGCCAGAATCGCCGACAGCAGAACGCCAGCAATCCATGGGTTGAACAGCAGCTTGGCCAGCTCGATAAACACGCGCTCGTGGTTCTCGGTCACGGGGCCGGCCACTTCCGGGTGCGCCGAGAAGTAGGCGATGCCGAAGAAGCCCACGGCCACGGTGCCGCCCAGGCACAGGATCATCCAGGTCATGGAGATGCGACGCGCCTTGGCGATCGACTTCACCGAATCCGCCGCCATGAA
>Ga0067045_1004805_pt1 | contig 10919 bp, 11 predicted proteins | sample TerdegcTABiofilm_FD_59184 | JGI IMG/M metagenome (GOLD analysis project Ga0067045, IMG submission 59184) | Combined Assembly of (Gp0054472, Gp0054536) Wastewater bioreactor microbial communities from Singapore -Terephthalate degrading...
GGGCTACCGCCGCATCTTCTCGCGGTTCGAAAAGCTCGATTCGATGTTCCTGGGATTTCTCAGCTTCGTGCTGGTGGCCGACGGCCTTCGTAGTTTGTGTTAACAGGCCCTAGTTCGATAGCATGTTCCGGGCGTGCATGCTACGTTTCTAGACCTGACCCCCAATCAAATCAGCCGCGCGATGACGTAGGCCAGCAGCGACAGCAGCACGCTGGAGCCGAAGGGGAACAGCCACACCCGGCCGAACAGGCGGACGCGCAGGTCCAGCGGCATTTTGCCGATGCCGAAGCGTTCCAGATGCGGCAGCAGCGCGGAAAACACGATCGAGGCGAGGATGAAGACGATGAGCCAGCGCATCGCCCGGGCCTACAGGGTGTGGGTGCGGTCGCCGCGGGCGAAGCCGTGCAGGGCGTGGGCATCGACACCGCGGCCCAGGGCGATGACCTTGAACAGCTCGCCCATTTCGCTCTCGCCCAGCAGCTTGTTCACCGCCGCGGTCTGCCGCAGGTAGTGCGAGCCGCCGGGCGCGGCCGTGGCCTGACACAGCGCCGCGGCGCTGCTCGGGGCCACGGGCGGTGGCCCGGCGGCGAATTCTTCGGCGACCAGATCGAGCAGGCCGCAGTTCATCAGGAAGTTGGCCTGGCTGGTGTAGCCCAGCACGTCCAGCCCGGCGTCTTGAGCGGCCAGCGCTATAGCGGTGAAGTCGACGTGCGCGGTGATGTCGGCCAGACCCGGCCAGAGCAGCACGTCGTCGAGCCCGCGGTGGCGGTAATGCGCGCGCAGCGTGCCCATGTGGCGTTGCGGGTGGTAGTACTCGTGCTGCGGAAAGCCGTAATCGATGAACAGCGCCACGCCGCGCCTCAGCCGCTCGGCCAGGGTGCGGATGAAGGCCAGCGCGTGCGGGTGGATTTCGGTCACGCTGCCTGGCGGCAGCGCCTGCGCCTGCGGGTTGGGCGGCTGCAGGGTGGTGGGGCGGTCGGCAAACACCAGGTCATCGCCCTCCTGCGTCACGCCGCGTTCCATCCAGCCGCCGGGGTGTTTGCTCAGCAGCTTGACCGGCATGGCGTCGAGCACTTCGTTGCCCAGCACCACGGCGTCGAAGCGTTCGGGCAGTCGGCTCCACCACTGCACGCGGTCGGCCAGATGCGGCACGGCGCGCTGCAGCGTGTCTCTTTGCCGGTGTTTGAGCGCACCGGAGACTTCGACGATGGCGTACTGCCGCGGCGCGCAGCCCAGCCGGTCGAGCTCGCCCAGCATCTGAGCGGCGAGCTGGCCCGAGCCGGCGCCGAATTCGACCACGCTGTCCAGCACCGCCTGCTGCAGCACCCGCGCCACCTGCGCGGCGACGGTGCGGCCGAACAGCGGCGACAGCTCGGGGGCGGTGACGAAGTCGCTGTCGCTGCCGAAATCGCCGAACTGCCCGGCCTGCCCGGTGTAGTACCCCAGCCCCGGGGCGTACAGCGCCTGCTGCATGTAGGCGTCGAACGGCAGCCAGCCGCCGCCGGCGTGCAACGCGGCCCGCAGTTGTGCCAGCAGTTGCGCGCTACGCTCCAGCGCGAGTGGGGCAGGGGCCGGTAGACTTGTCGGCTGTTCGTTCATCAGGCCATTTTAGAAAGCATGTCCGGCGCTGCCCCATCTTCTGCTCGTTCCCGTCCGGTTGCGCTGGTCACGGGGGCGGCGCACCGCGTCGGCCGCGAAATCGCCCTGCATCTGGCCGAGCACGGCTGGGACGTGGCCGTGCACTATCACCGCTCGGCGCAAGCCGCCGACGCCGTGTGCGCGCAAGCGCGGCACGGCGGCGCGCAGGCGCAGGCGGTGTGCGCCGACCTGCACGACGCCACGGCGGTGCAACAGCTGCTGCCGCAGGTGGTGGCTGCGCTCGGCCGGGTCGATGCGGTGGTGAACAACGCCTCGCTGTTCGAGTATGACGACGCGCAGCAGTTGCGCGCCGAGACCGCGCTGCGTCACTACCAGGTCAACGCCATCGCCCCTGTGCTGCTGGCGCAGGCGCTGCATGCGCACCTCGCCCGCCGCGGGGCGCAGGGCTGTGTGGTCAATCTGCTCGATCAAAAGCTGTTCAACCCCGATCCGGACTATCTGTCGTACACCCTGGCGAAAGCCGCGCTGCAGGCGGCCACCGTGGCGCTGGCGCAGGCGCTGGCGCCGGTGCTGCGGGTGGTGGGAGTGGCCCCGGGGTTGATGCTGCCCTCCGGGCCGATGACCGCCGACGAATTCGCCCGCGTGCATGCCTGCACCCCGCTGCGCCGCGGCAGCACCCCGCTGGACGTGGCGCAGGCGGTGCTGTTTGCGCTGCANGCGCCGGCGGTCACCGGNACCACGCTGCTGNTCGATGGCGGCCAGCACCTCGCCGGCTGCGGGCGCGACGTGTTGTTCGTCGCCCGCNGNCAGGCGTCCTGAAACTTTGTCGAAAGNCTCTCCATGTACAGTGCCCTGTCGCACCCTGCCTTGCGCGCCTGCCGCCGGCTGTTCCTGAAAAACTACGAGGTGCAGATCAACATCGGCGTGCACGAGTTCGAAAAACGCGGCGAGCAGCGCGTGCTCATCAATGTCGATCTGTTCGTGCCGCTGGCCATGTCCACCCCACAGCAGGACAAACTCGACGAGGTGGTCGATTACGACTTCATGCGCCGCGTCATCGCCGCGCGCGTGGCGCAGGGACACATCCATCTGCAGGAAACCCTGTGCGACGACGTGGCGCGCATCATGCTCGAACACCCGCGGGTGCGCGCGGTGCGCGTGTCGACCGAAAAACCCGACGTCTACCCGGATTGCGACGGTGTGGGCGTCGAAGTGTTCCATGTGAAGGATTTGCAGCCATGAACCCCGCCTCCGATCCCGCCGCCGCCATCGCCGCCGATGCGCGCGCGGCGCAGAAAGCCGCGTTCGAGAACAACAAACTGGCCAAGCGGCTGCACCGCCTGGTTGGTCAGGCCATCGTCGATTTCAACATGATCGAACAGGGCGACCGCGTGATGGTTTGTCTGTCGGGCGGCAAGGACAGCTACGGCCTGCTCGACATCCTGCTCAACCTGCGTCAGCGCGCGCCGGTGGATTTCGACGTCATCGCCGTCAACCTCGACCAGAAGCAACCCGGCTTTCCCGCGCACGTCCTGCCCGAGTACCTGCAGCGCCGTGGCGTGCCGTTTCACATCGAGGAGCAGGACACGTATTCCATCGTCAAGCGGGTGATCGAACCGGGCAAGACCACCTGCGGGCTGTGCTCGCGGCTGCGTCGCGGCATTCTCTACCGTGTTGCCGGGGAGCTGGGCGCGACCAAAATTGCCCTCGGCCACCACCGCGACGACATTGTCGAAACCTTTTTCCTCAACCTGTTTTTCAGCGGCAGGATCAAGGCCATGCCGCCCAAGCTGGTGAGCGACGACGGCAAACACGTGGTCATCCGCCCGCTGGCCTACGTGGCCGAGGCCGATCTGGCGCGCTGGGCGCAGGTGCGCGGTTTTCCGCTCATTCCCTGCAGTCTGTGCGGCAGCCAGGACAACGCGCAGCGCAAACAGGTCAAGGCCATGCTGCAGCAGTGGGAGCGCGAGCATCCGGGCCGGGTGCAAAACCTGTTCAACGCGCTGTCGCAGGTCGTGCCTTCGCACCTGCTCGACCGCGGGCTGTTCGATTTCGTCACGCTCAAGGCCAGCGGCGTGCCGGATCCGCAGGGCGACGTGGCGTTCGATCCGCCCGACAGCGCCGCCACGTCATGCGCTGGCGCCGGCGAACTCGCGGGCGCACAATCCATCCAATGGATGTAGTCTGCGTCAACGCGACTGATTCCCTCTGCGCCGGAGCCCGTCACCATGCCCCTGTCCGTTTTGCCGTCGCAGCGCTGGCCAGCGGCGCGTGTGCTCGCGCTGCTGGCTGTCGTGCTGCTGCTGGGCGGCTGCGCCAGCCTGACCGGTCTGCGCACCACGGTCATCACCCCGCACCCGGCGCCGCAGGCGCTGGTGGGCGCCAGGGTGCAGGTGCAGGCGGCGCCGTCGAACGCCGACAGCGCAGACGCCGCCACCCTGCAGACTGCCGTGGTCGATGCCCTGGCGCAGGCCGGCATGGTGCCGCTGCTGGGCCAGCCTGCGCCGTACACCGCGCGTTACGACTACAAAGTCCGGCTCGATTTGCTGGCCACCTACGGCCCGTCGGTCTGGCCGCCGCCGGTGCTGCTGCCCAACGGGACGGTGTACTTTCCCGGCGGGTATTGGGGCTGGGGCGGAGGCTGGTTCGGCTGGATGCCGCCGCCGAATTATTACGAACGCAGCCTGACGCTGGAAATCCGCGACACCGCTACCGGCGCGCTGGTGTGGCAGTCGCACGCCCGCACGGGTGGCTACCAGCGCGATCTGGCGTCGGTCGCCGTGCCGCTGGCGCAGGCGGCGCTGCACGGCTTCCCGGCAGAGTCGGGCGAGCACAAAATCGTCTTCCCGCGCTGAGCGCGGCGCCGCCTGCGGTTGGCCGCGCGCGGCGCGGTCAGTTCAGAAACAGCCGGGTGGCGGGATTGTCGGTTTCCTCGGCCCACTGGTAGCCGAGCTGCTGCAGGAACTGGCTGAACGCCTTTTTGTCCGCAGGCGGCACCTGGATGCCGACGAGCACATGGCCGCTGTCGCCGCCTTGGTTGCGGTAGTGGAACAGGCTGATGTTCCACGCCGGACTGAGGGCGTCGAGAAAGCGCAGCAGCGCGCCGGGGCGCTCGGGAAAGTCGAAGCGCAGCAGCCGCTCGTTCACCGCCATGCTCTGCCCCTGCGCGTCGCGCGGGGCCGGGCCGCCGACCAGGTGGCGCACGTGCACCTTGGCGAGTTCGTTGTCGGTCAGGTCGAGCACGCCGTAGCCCGCGCGCTCGAAGGTCTGCGCCATTTTTTGCGCGTCGTCGCGGCCGTTGATGCTCAGGCCGACGAACACATGTGCCGCCTCCGGCCCTTTGATGCGGTAGGTGAATTCGGTGACGCTGCGCGCGCCAATCAGGCCGCACAGCCGGCGAAAACTCCCCGGACGTTCGGGAATGGTCACGGCAAACAGCGCCTCGCGCGCCTCGCCGACTTCGGCACGCTCGGCGACGAAGCGCAGGCGGTCGAAGTTCATGTTCGCCCCGCAGGTCACGGCCACCAGCGTCTCGCCCTTGAGCCTGTGCGTGGCGGCGTACTGCTTGAGCGCGGCCACCGCCATCGCCCCCGACGGTTCGAGCACGCTGCGCGTGTCTTCGAACACGTCCTTGATCGCGGCGCTGACCGCGTCGGTGTCGACGACGACGAAATCGTCGACCAGCTCGCGCACCAGGCGGAAGGTCTCACGGCCCACCTGCTTGACCGCCGTGCCGTCACAGAACAGACCGACTTCGGCCAGGGTGACGCGCCGCCCGGACTGCACGCTGCGCAGCATGGCGTCGGAATCCACCGTCTGCACGCCGATGACCCTGATCTCCGGGCGCACCGCCTTGATGTACGCCGCCACCCCGGAAATCAGCCCGCCGCCGCCGATGGCGCAGAACACCGCGTGGATCGGCGCCTGGTGCTGGCGCAGGATTTCCATGGCGATCGTTCCCTGCCCGGCGATCACGTCCGGGTCGTCGAACGGGTGGACGAAGGTCAGCCCCTGCTGCTGCTGCAAGGTCAGCGCGTGGGCGTAGGCGTCGCTGTAGCTGTCGCCCTGCAGCACGACATCCACACTGGCGCCGCCGAAGGCGCGCACGGCGTCGATCTTCACCTTCGGCGTGGTCGCCGGCATGACGATCACCGCGCGGCAGCCCAACCGGTGCGCCGCCAGCGCCACCCCTTGCGCGTGGTTGCCCGCCGAGGCGCAGATCACCCCGCGCTGGCGTTCGGCTTCGCTCAATCGCGCCATTTTGTTGTACGCCCCGCGCAGCTTGAAGCTGAACACCGGCTGTGTGTCCTCGCGCTTGAGCAGCACTTTGTTGTGCAGCCGGCGCGACAGATTGCGTGCCGGCTCCAGCGCCGACTCGATGGCCACGTCGTACACCCGGGCGGTCAAAATGCGCTGCAAATAGTCGGTATGCTTCGCCGTCATCGCCTCGTCCTTGGGAAAAAGCCGATTTTATGAGCCGCCACCCCGACACCCTATGGAACACCTCATGCCGCTGACGGCAGGCGGCTGGCTGCTCAGCGTGCATCTGGCGTGGCAGGCGCTCTTGCACGCCGCCGCAGGGCCCGGCGGGTTGGTGGTGTTGGCCGTGCTGAGTTTTGCCGCCGCCACGCTGATCCCGTTCAGCTCGGAGGCCGTGCTGCTCGTCGTCGTTGCCGTGCAGCCGCAGCACACCGCGCTCGCGCTGATCGCCGCCACGCTGGCCAACACCGCCGGCGGCATGACCACTTACGCCTTGGGCCGCTGGGCGCGTCGCTGGCAGACGCCTGATGCCTGGCGCTGGGCGCCGCAGGTGCAGCGCTGGGGCGCGCCGCTGACCGCGCTGGCCTGGGCGCCGGCGATCGGCGACGCGCTGGTGGCCGCGGCAGGCTGGCTGCGCATCGACGCCCTGGCCTGCGCGGCGTGGATGCTGCTCGGCCGCGGTCTGCGCTACGCCGCAGTCGTCGGCCTGGCCTGGCTGGTTTGACGGCGCCAGCCGCGGGCAAAAAAATACCCGGGCGCAGATCGACAGGCCCGGGTAAGAATCCACCAAAGGAGGAGGTGGAGGAGACAAACGGTGCGCCGCAACCGACGCATGGCCACATATTAGAAGATGCTTATAAACTTTTCCAGCCGCGCCCGCAGTGGGGGATTGCTCGGCGCGGCATGAAAAAATCTTTTCAAATCAAAAGGTTAGTTTGGCTTTTGCCGCCTACGGGACGGCCGTGGCGTGGCGTCGGGAGCAAAAAAGCGCAATGAAATTGATCAGAATCAAGGCGTGAAAGATTTTGAGCCGCCGCCGCCTTGCTCTGGCGCGACATGTCATGCGAGTGGCCGTGCGGAGTGCGGCATGGCGCAGCCCGCAGGCCGGTATGACGCGGCGCACCACTTGCCGCAAAATGCGGCGCATTCCACCTTGACCCTGCAAACGAAAGGAATTCGCAATGCAATGCACCGTGCAATGGGAGGGAGAGGGCGGCATGGCCTTCACCGCGCAAACCGAAACCGGCCACACCGTGCGCATGGACGGCGCGCCGGCCAGCAGCCCCGGCGAGCCCGGCGGCCACAACCTCGCGCCGAGGCCGATGGAACTCGTGCTCGCCGGCACTGGCGGCTGCACGGCGTTCGATGTGGTCTACATCCTGAAAAAAGCCCGGCAGGACGTGCGCGGCTGCAGCGTGCGTCTGGACGCCGAACGCGCGGCCACAGACCCCAAGGTGTTCACCCGCATCCACATGCACTTCACCGTCACCGGCCGCCAGCTCAACCCCGATGTGGTGCAGCGCGCGGTCGAGCTGTCGCACAGCAAATACTGCTCGGCAAGCGCGATGCTGGAGAAGACGGCGAAGATCAGCTTTGACGTGGACATGATCGAGGCGTAGTTTGGCCTGGAAATCAGGCAGCCGGCTTTCGCTTGATTCCGCCTTGTTGCGTTTTGATGACAGCTGGCGTCAGTGGCGCAAAAAATTCTTGAGCCAGCGCAAGATCGAGGTTGCAATTTGGCCACGTCTACGGTGGAGTTTCGTGAGCCGTAGGCCCAACTCTCATCAATTCTCATCAATTCCGCGCTGGCGCCGCTGAGCAAGCGCGCCGCGGTAACTTCAAAACGGAGCACAGGATGAAAAAATCACTCGTCGCGCTCGCCGTCATGGGCGCATTCAGCGGCAGCGCGTTTGCCGCCGACAGTGTGCAGTTGTACGGCATCATCGACATGGGTATCACGCATTACTCTGGGCTGGCGCCGAGCAACGCATCGAGTCTGCCTGCTGGAACTACGACTTCTTACACCGGCCTCAGTTCGGGTGTGGTCGCAGGTTCCCGTATCGGCCTCAAGGGCACTGAAGATCTCGGCGGTGGCTTGAAAGCGCTGTTCAAGGCAGAAACCGGGTTTTGCGGTGTCGGTACAAACCAAACTGGCACAGGCGGTTCCGCTTTCTGTACGGGCAGCGGCTTCATGGGACGCACCACCATGCTCGGCTTGGAGGGTAGCTTCGGTACGGTGAAAATGGGCCGCTATTTCAGCACCATGTTCAACAACGAAGTCAACTACGACCCATTCCAGGCCGGCTTCACGGGTGCATATTCGAACTTGAGCCTGGGAATCAACGGCTTGAGCCCCACTGGGGGTGGCGCGAACGCGGGGGCCTACAGCAGCGGCAGCACAACGGCAGGCACGACAGGTACGGCTGTTTACTATTTGCTGCGCACAAACCAGACCCTGAGCTACGTTTCACCGAACATTTCCGGGCTGACTGTACAGGCTGACTATTCGTTCAACGACGGCAAAGCCACAGACCCGATCAATCCGCAGGCCAACACCACAAAGCTGTGGTCTCTAAATGGTAGTTATGCCTTTGGCCCGGCAACTGTGGGGGCCAACTACACGAAAGTGACCAACGTCACGAAGGCGAACTCGAACGCGATCAATGATGGCGCGTATAAAGTTTGGCAATTGTTCGGCTCATACGACCTTAGCATCGTCAAACTCTCTGCGATTTACGAACGAGGAACTGCCGATTACTTCTCGGGCAACGACTCCTCGTGGCTGCTTGGCGCCACCGTGCCGGTCGGCCCAGGTGCAGTCATGGTGTCATACAGCCAGTACGGTACGTCGCTCGCTCCTTCGGGCACGTCGCTCAGCACGTCCAAGGCCAAGCAATACGCCATCGGCTACAGCTACAACCTGTCCAAGCGCACGATGCTGTACACCTCGTTTGCGCACATGAGCAACGACTCGGCGTCGGGCAATCGCACCGGCACGGCTCTCGCTGTCAACGATGCCACCAACTTCAGCTCCGGTGTGACGGGTCAGGGTTCGAACGGTTTTGCCGTGGGCATTTTGCATTCCTTCTGATTGGCTGACAATCCGGCCCGCATGCGGGCTTTGCCTCCAGAACGGCCCGCATGCGGGCCGTTTTTGTTGTGTTGCGGCAACAAATGTGCGGCAAATTGCCGAGCTTGCATGCGCGAACGCTGATGCACTGGTAAATTGAAGTCTGTCTCGAAACAGTGCGTGCGCGCACTGCCAAGAGCTTAAGTTCTCTCACCGGCCCTCCTGGGGGCCATGACAACCTGGAGATGCTCAATGAAAAAATCACTTCTCGCGCTGGCTATCGTTGGCGCATTCACCGGCACCGCCTTCGCTGACGGCAGCAATGTTCAGCTTTATGGTCTTATCGATTTGGGTGTTGTTCACTTTAGCGGCCTGGCACCCAGCAGCGGTTCAGGTACCGTCTCGTCGACGAGCTTGGATTCTGGTGGCCAATCGTCGTCGCGGATCGGCCTGAAGGGCACGGAAGACCTGGGCGGCGGCCTGAAAGCTGTTTTCCAACTTGAAACCGGCTTCTGCGCCGCTGGCACCAATCAAAATACCAATGGTCAGGGCGGTAATTCGAATGGCTATTGCAGTGGCGGCGGCTTCATGCAGCGCACGTCGATGGTCGGCTTGGCTGGTGATTTTGGTACCGTGGTCGGTGGTCGCCTGAACACCCCGCTGTGGAATGCTGAACTTGCTGCCGATCCGTTTGGCGGCGGCTTGACCGGTAATATCGATAACATTTCCAACGTTCGATTTGCTGGTGTCCAGCGCGCCAATCAGGTTGTGGCGTATGTCTCGCCTAACTTCAGTGGATTCACTGGCACGGTCGTTTACTCCTTCGCTCCGACTAGCGCCACTGTGAATCTGGCGCAGGGTGGCAATACGACCCGTGCTTGGGAATTGAACGGCGGCTACAGCAATGGTCCGATTTTTGCGAATTTGGACTATCTGCATATCAGCAACATGAATGGATTGACACCGAACTCCAATCTGGGCAATGCGGCCAAACATTGGCAAGTGACAGGTGGCTATGATTTCGGCATCGCTAAAGTGAGCGCACTTTATCAACGTCTCACTGAAGATAATTTGTCTGGTAACCGTAATGTGTGGATGCTGGGTGCGACAGTGCCGGTTGGCCCGGGCGCAATTCTGGCATCCTACGGTCAGGCGAAGAACACCTTGGGCGGCAGCACTGGGCAAGATACTGCCAAGCAATACGCCATCGGCTATACCTATTCGCTGTCTAAGCGGACGAACCTGTATACCTCGTACGCTCACATCAGCAACGACAACAACACGGCACTGGCCGTGGGTGACTCTTCGACTGCCAACCTGGGCGTTGCGGGCCAGGGGTCCAATGGCTTCGCCCTGGGCATCCGCCACCAGTTCTAATCAGCGCAAGCTGCCTGAACTTTGCTTTGCAAGCCGCCTTCGGGCGGCTTTTTTTTATGGTGCGCCCGGCAGGGCGCACCTGCTTGGAGGTGAAAGTCCTCTACCGGCCCGGCAAGGGGAACGGTTAGCCGAAGGCAAGGGCTCCGCGGGCGACTGCGGGTCCGAAGGAAGCCGGATGGCAAAGCGCTGGCCTGACGAACAGGAAGCGGATACGAGGCGACGCATCGGGGTGAGATGTCCATAATCATCAAAGCCCGAAACTTGCACGGAACGGTGCGGCGTAGATCCGGCGGGCATAAGCGCGAAGGCGGGTGCGCAATACCCGGGGAGATCTGGCAGCGTGCCCGAGAGGGCTACCGGCGTCGAGAGGCGACGGGATGCGTGGCCAGAAGTCAGCAGAGGCCATAGTAGGTGCCGGTACGGACCGAAGGGCCGAACGAGCAGGACCGAGAGTAGGACGATCGATCTTGAAGTTTACCGATGATGGGCTGCTGCCGGTTTCAAAGACACCTTGTTAAGGTTGGAGATGAAACCGGAGGTGGTTCATGGAGAGAAGAAGGACATTTAGCCGAGAGTTCAAGCTCGAGGCGGTCAAGCTGGTCACAGAGCGTGG
>Ga0067045_1032073_pt1 | contig 10919 bp, 7 predicted proteins | sample TerdegcTABiofilm_FD_59184 | JGI IMG/M metagenome (GOLD analysis project Ga0067045, IMG submission 59184) | Combined Assembly of (Gp0054472, Gp0054536) Wastewater bioreactor microbial communities from Singapore -Terephthalate degrading...
CTCCGCCCAACCCTTCTCAGCCAAAACCCTCGTTATCGCAGCAGTAAGGGTAGTTTTACCATGATCTATGTGACCTATCGTACCTACATTCACATGCGGCTTGTTACGCTCAAATTTTTTCTTACCCATAAAGATAACAACTCCTCAATATATGAAGTTTTTTAAACAAAAAAACGATTCAATGCGCACTAAAAATCTTCAACATCTTATGGAGCCCACGACCGGAATCGAACCGGTGACCTCTTCCTTACCAAGGAAGTGCTCTACCGACTGAGCTACGTGGGCATTATACCGGAGACCTGTTCAGAAATGGAGCGGGAAACGGGACTCGAACCCGCAACCCTCAGCTTGGAAGGCTGATGCTCTAGCCATTGAGCTACTCCCGCGGCCAACAAAAAGGCCAACAATATGCCAATAAAATAAATGCCCACAAAATAAATGCCAATAAAAAATGGTGGAGGGGGGAGGATTCGAACCTCCGAAGGCGTCGCCAGCAGATTTACAGTCTGCCCCCTTTGGCCACTCGGGTACCCCTCCACAGCGCTTGGAGCTGGCGATGGGATTTGAACCCGCAACCTGCTGATTACAAATCAGCTGCTCTACCGTTGAGCTACGCCAGCCTCGGCTAAATCACAGACTTTAGCCCATCAAAAAACAAAAATCAAGAGATAATTTGGAACTCTCCGAAGGGAGATCCCAAAAATTAGTTTTTTTGTTGAACAGCAATACACACAAAAGACAAAAAGGACTCCTTCATACTGTAGGTGAGCATTTTGAGCCTACACGCAACACAGCTATCAAACAAAAAACAATTTTGGGGAAGACTTGCTAAAAGGATAGATAAAAAAGGCGCTGTCTTTATAACAACGCCTTTTTATTGCAAAAACAATGAATTTTAATACATCAATGGGCGGCGCCCACGGCCTTTTCAAGCCCGAACCCTGCCTTGCCTGCCTTCACATCATCCGCCCAGCGCTGAAACACATAGGCAGTAGTTCTGTAGATAAGATGACCGAACTTGCCATACGGCAATGACAGGAAAAGCACTATAATAGTGGCCAGATGCAGGATATAAACCGGATAGGCTATGGGAGCTATGTTGATCAGACGCAAAACCTCTGCACCTATCCCAGTAGCGCCCACGGCAAAGATGAGCCAGATGAGCACCCAATCAGGGGCGGCACTGGTCAAAACGCCTTCCTCAGTCTTCTGGGTTCTCATGGACTTGACCATCAGGATACCTGCAATCAACATGATGCCCCCCACATTGGCCGCCAGTTTGACCGGGTGATACAAGGGCAGAGGCGTCACCTTTGATATAAGCCCTAACGCCGCATGGAAAAGGTCTTCCGCAATAAAAACATAATTGGTGACGGCGAATAGGATGATAAACGACCAAAGCAGCAGGAGATGTCCGCGCGCCCGCTCAGCGGTCTGACCACATTTCTTAAAGCGGGAATGGCTCAAGATTTCCATGACTGCCGGGCCGAGATACTTGGAAAGCAAAAGGCCTATGGATGGCTTTGGATATGTGCCGGTAAAGGATTCCGGCAGCCCTGCACCCTTACTGATGTCGTTCCAGAACCTTGAGACACCATTGTAGGAGACATATATAATCCAGGCGACAATGGGCAGGACCATCGCATCTATGGGTATCACACTCAAAAATTCATGATACTCCACCTTTCCTTCGTGATTCAATGGAAACGGAAATGCATTACCGGTTATCTGAGACCAAACAGCCGCCACAATCAATACCAATACAGCCGCAGCTATCACCGCGCCCACCACTCCACCAGGCGAATTGAATACATCCGCCAAGGCCTTCGGGTTTGCATAATAACGGATGGCATTTATGCGAATGGCCGCCAGCACATCACCCGGCCTTGCATCCCTCGGGCAGTGCTTGGTACAGTCACCGCACTGATGACATAACCACACATCCACATCCCCAGACACACGACCAGCCAAACCCCATTGGGTCCAGAGCATTTCCTTTCTGGGGAAAGGACTGTCGTTTGTGGAAAGCGGACAAACCACTGAACAGGTCGCACACTGGTAACACTTCTTGACGGTCTCGCCGCCGGATGCCATAACCCCTTTGACAAAAGAAAGATCCGGCTGCATTTGTTGTTGCTCGCCCATTGTCATACCTCCCTAAAATCCCTTGAATGGATTTGGCCCCATGCCGACTATCTCTTCCACAAATGCGTCGATAACGCCTGGGACTTTATCATACTCGTCGATTGCTATCTGTGCCAGCTTGACGCGCTCAGGCTCCATGCCAAGAGACTTGATGGTCTCCGCCACATTTGCCATACGACGATCCGCCAGCTCACTACCCTTTACAAAATGGCACTGATAATCATCTCCGAACTTACAGCCAAGCAATAGCACACCATCCAGACCACTGGACATGGCATCCTTGATCCATGCCACGTTCACGGAACCAAGGCAACGAACCGGAATGATTCTGGGCAGAGGAGACCAGCCCAGACCCTTGGCAGCCGCCATATCCAATGCCGGATATGCATCGTTTTCACAGGCGAAGATTACCATTCTGAGCTTGTCTTCATCATCATCCGGGACCTCTATGGACTTGATCATGGAGCCAACCACATCGATATTGTAATCCTTGAAGCCTATGATGCGCTCAGGACAGGCACCCATACAGGTCCCGCAGCGACGGCAACGGGTTGGATTGGGCTTCGGAGTGCCTTTCTCGTCGTCATCCAATGCACCAAACGGACACTCTTCCGTACAACGCTTACACTGGGTACAACGCTGGAAGTAAAAATCCGGATAGTCGAAATCCCATGTACGGGGATGCACTGCGTGACCTTCCTCCGCCGCCTTGACCGCCTGAATGGCCTTGAGGGCAGCACCAGCCGCATCCTCCATGGACTCTTCGATGGTCATTGTCCTGCGCACAGGACCGGCTGCATATATACCGGTTCTGCGTGTTTCATAGGGAAAGCAGATAAAGTTCGAATCGCAGTAGCCGCCGAACAGGTCGAGGTCCCTGAAGGCAGGGCCCTGACGGTATGCCAGATTGACAACCGCCTCATCCTTGGTGGCCGGCAACATACCGGTAGCCAACACCACCACATCCACATCCAAAGCGATATTGTCACCCAAAAGGGTCTTTTCAACCGTGACGGTGAGCCCGCCTGCGCCGTTATCCTTTACAGCAGTCACAGCACCCTTGGAAAGGAATATGCCTGCATCATCCTGAAGGCCTTTATAAAAATATTCATACTGGCCGGGCGTTCTCATATGCTGATAGAGAACATAGGCCTTGCCATCCTCAGGATAATCCTCTCTGACATATTTGGCCTGTTTCAAAGAGACCATTGTAGTAACGGCTGATGCATAAGGGAAATCAGCATCATCGTTCAAGCCGCCAGGGCTCTGAACAAATGCAACTGTCTTGATCTCTTTGCCATCAGAGGGCCTCTTGAGCTTTCCGGACTTGGCAAGCTGCTCAAACTGATGATTGGTGAGGACATTGGGGTTACCCCATGCCAGATGAGGATACTCACCATCGGCAGGGATAGCAGGCTTCCAACCGGCGGCCAGAATTACTGCACCGAAGAGCTCTCCATTGGCATCCTCAACCATATAGTCGTTACGGCCTTCGTTTTTGGCTGCATAGACCTTCTTCTGATCCTCGGCGGAAAGTTCCTTGCCATTTGCATCCAGCTTTTCCTCAGGGGTCAAAGGCACCGGCGCATCCCACTCACTCTTTGTACCAGCCGCCTTGAGGGATACACGATATTTACCAGGGGCGCCGTAGATACGGGCGATCTCTGTTTCAGTCTTAACGGTTATTTTGGAATTGGATTTTATCTTCTCAATAAGGGAAGGGGCCACCGGATTCACAAGGCTGGAATAGTCAGGACCCACAGGTATCTGTTTTCTGACCTGCATACCGTAACCACCAAGCTCACCAGTCCGCTCCACGATGGTGACCTCATAACCGGCCTCAGCAGCCTCAAGTGCAGCAGTCATACCGGTTACACCACCGCCTATTACCAGAATACGGGTGTTGGGGGCCTCCAGCTTATCCGGAGTAGGCATCTGGACCTTCTGCAGCTTGGTGACAGCCATGCGGATATAATCCTCAGCCAACTCCTGCACGTGTTCCTTCTTGGAATCGGCCTTTTCATCGCTCGGATCAATGCGGTGACTCCAGGCAACCAATTCCCTGATGCCGGTCTTGTCGAGATAAACCCCCGGAAAATCAAATGTCTTATATTCGTAACGGGGAGACATGCCCACAAGGGATATGGCCGTCAAACCCTCGGCCTCAATATCCTGCTTGACCATGGCGACACCTTCAGGCGAATAGAGGTCTGCATGGGACTTGGCGACAGCGGCACCGGACTTCGTCGCCACCTTGATGAGCCCCTCTACATCCACAGCCTCGGCTATACCGTCACCAGTATATATATATACTCCAATCTTTGCCATTATCCTGCCCTCCTAATCATCTGAATAGCCTTCAATGCCGCCGCGGTGGCGCTCTGTGCGGAGGACACAACATCCACCGGCCTCTTGGCGCAACCACACGGCACAACACCATCTTTGGGCTTAACGAATCCATCTGAGTCATACTCAATGCCAGGAATTGGATTCAATGCCCCTACCGGCTGCATACCAGTGGCCAGCACCGCCATATCCACTTCCTGCTCGACCTTGCCGCCGCCAATGGTATCTTCCGCCACCAGGACCACTGAATCAGCAGAAGACCCAGGTTTGACCTCAGCCACCTTGCCCTTTATGAAATGCACCTTGGCATCGGCCTTGACCTTGGCATAGAATTTTTCATACTTGGCGCCAGGAGAACGAATGTCAATGTAGAACACATAACATTCCGTATCCGGCGATTGCTCACGAATGTAGCAGATATGTTTAAGGGTGGCCATGCAGCATATGTAAGAACAATAAGGAAGATATGCCTTGTCACGTGACCCAGCGCACTGAACAAAACCGACCTTCTTGGGCATGGTTTTGTCGGAAGGCCTCACGATCTGCCCACCGGTAGGGCCGGACGGAGACGCCAAACGCTCAAGCATCATGTTGGTTACAATATTAGGATATTTGCCATAGCAGAGCCGCTCCATATTGGCCGGATCATACGGCTTCCAGCCGCTGGCCACAATTACAGCCCCGACATTCAACTGAATGGTCTCAGGCTTTTGCGAAAGATCCACATGACCTGCCGGCATAGCGTCTTTAATCTTCTGACCCTCAGCAGAGGCAGCCACCGCCGGATCCACTACGCACTGATTGGGAAAAGACATGGGATGCGGCATATAAATACCCTTGCGGTTATCCATGCCGAAATTGAATTCATTGGGGGCCTCAACAGAAGCAACCGCCTCACCAGGCTTGCAATTCGTGCACTGAGGCGTGGTGTATCGAGGGTTGACCACCACTTCAACATTGAAATTGCCGGCAGAGCCCTGCACAGACTTGACCTCCGCCTGAGTGTAAAATGTGATGTTTGGATTGGTTTTGACACGCCTGAAATTGATCTCCAGGCCACATGTGGGTGGACACAGCTTCGGGAAGTATTTGTTGAGCTGCGCTACCCTGCCGCCTAAATAGCTTTCTTTTTCAACCAGATAGACCTGGTAGCCCATTTCAGCGGCTTCCACAGCGGCCGTCAGCCCACTGAAACCGCCGCCTATTACCAAGATGCTTTGACTCATCTGCCCGCTCCTTTTAGTGATTTTTATACCAGCAAACCTGCTGGTGATCCGCGTAATACCTGGCCTAAACAGTAAATATCCAGGCATCTCGCCGAGCACCGGCAATGGTTAAGGGTAAAAACAAAACTATAAAAAATCCCAGGTGCAGATATACCACACCTGGGATTTGGCTTCAACCGATATTCAACAACACACTCAAGAATGAATTATGCAATTATGGTATGCAGCTTCTTCTTGAAGGTGCTCCACTCACCGGTCTCAGGATTGTACTTGGAGTTGACAAAGCACTTCCAACCGCCCTGATCCATATCGGTGTCGCTGGTGTTGTTGAAGTCACCGCGATAGTAGAAGCCGGGGTAACGGCTCTCTTCACGGAACTGGATATGACGGAGGTGATCCTCCACACACCAGATGCGGTGCAGGTTTTCCCATGCGCGAAGCAGCTCATGCAGACCACCGGCAGCCATCTTCTCGGAGTCCTCACGGAGCAACTGCAGATGATGCATAGCGATCTCAAGGAGCTTGCCGTTTGTCATGTAGTATGGAGACCAGCCACCGCCGTACTCGTCGGTGTACTTCATCAAACGCTCCATCATGTGACGGGGCTTGATGTAGTTGGGGTTTACCATCTCATGGGTGGTCTTCTGATAATGCTCATAATATGTTACAACAGGCTTGTATATCTCGGCCTTGAGCTCCTCAGCGGTCTGCTTCAGAGTGGGCTTGAATCCTGCATTGTCCCTGACATACTTGGCCATTGACTTGGCGGCTATACGACCCTCGGCATGTGCGCCGGAGGAGAACTTGTGACCTGAGGCACCCACGCCGTCACCGGCGGTGAACAGACCGTTGACTGTGGTCATGCGGTTGTAGCCCCACTTGTAGTCAGCCGGGACCCAGTCCTCGTTGGGACCGGACACCCAGATACCGCAGCAACCGGAGTGAGAACCGAGCATATACGGCTCTGTGGGCATGATCTCGGAACCAACCTTCTCAGGCTCGATGTTCATAGAGGCCCAAAGACCTGCCTGGCCGACGGACATGTCGAGGAAGTCCTCCCATGCCTCGCTCTCCAGCTCCTTCCAGTACTTCTTGAGTTCCTTCTCATCCATACCAGCGGCCTTCTTCTCCTCGAGGAACCTGTTGAGAGCGGCAGCGGTGTCCATATAGATGGGGCCACGGCCTTCCTTCATTTCATAGAGCATGAGGTGGTTACGCAGACAGGTGGGGGTCACAGCGGCCTGACCGTATGGGGAATACTTGGCGAGCTCGGCCTTGGCGGCATCGCTCTTTACATAGTGCTCACCCTTGCCGTTGGTAACAGTGGCCTTGAAGAGCAGGAACCAAGCACCAACCGGGCCATAACCATCCTTGAAGCGGGACGGGGTGAAGCGGTTTTCCATCATGGTCATCTCTGCGCCCACCTGCATGCACATGGTGTAGGTGGAACCGGCATTCCATACAGGATACCAGGCACGGCCCTTACCTTCATCTGTGGTACGGGGACGGAAGATGTTGACTGCGCCACCGCAGGCAACCATCATGGCCTTGGCCTTGAATACGTGCACCTTGTTTTCGCGAGCGCTGAAACCCACTGCACCGGCGATGGTGTTGGGCTTGTTGGCATCCAGAAGCAGCTTCACAATGAAGATACGCTCGAACAGGTCGTAGCCCATCTCAGCCAGGGCAGCCTTGGCGGCCTCAGCCACAATGCACTTGTAGGACTCACCGTTGATCATGATCTGCCACTTACCGGTACGGACAGGCTCGCCACCCTCGACCAGCTTCTTGCCCTCGGAACCCTTCTTCTTCCAGATGGGAAGACCCCACTCCTCGAAGAGATTGACTGAATCATCCACGTGACGGCCCAGGTCGAAGATGAGGTCTTCACGGACGACACCCATCAGGTCGTTTCTGACCATGCGGACGTAATCGGAAGGCTTGTTCTCACCAATATATGTATTGATAGCGGAAAGACCCTGGGCGACAGCGCCGGAACGCTCAAGAGACGCCTTGTCCACCAAAGCGACCTTGGATCCCTTGGGCATCCACTTACCAATCTCAAAGGCTGTACCGCAAGCGGCCATACCACCACCCACGATCAGGGCATCATACTCATGCTCAACGACAGGCACCTTGGAGAGGTCAGGCTCTGCGAGAAGTTCCCAATTTGGTTTATTAGGTAATGCCATATTATTCCTCCTGAAATTAAATTAGAATACGGTGATAATCTTGGTTAAAATTATGCATCCTGGGCAGGCGTAAGGGTTGCTCTACCAGCCGTCTCCGTAAAGAGAAGGCCGTCATCCAGATTGCCGCCCTCGGGCTTTCCGGCATAGGGCTTAATGGAACCCTCAGCAGTGGTTCTGATGGGGAACTTGAAACGCTTGGTGTTGCCATTGCGGAACTTGATGGTCCACATAATGGAATCCGTGCCGCGCATGGGCTGGACATAACCACCCATCGGGGCCAGGTCAGCATAATGACGCACTTCGATGGCGCCCTGTGGGCAGATCTTGACGCAGGAATAGCACTCCCAACACTGATCAGGCTCCTGATTGTAGGCCCTCATGGCATCCGGGTTAAGCACCATGAGATCGTTGGGGCAGATGTACATACATGCTGTCTTCTCTCCACCCTTGCAACCATCACATTTTTCTGGGTTGACAAAGCTTGGCATAACATTACCTCCTATGTTTTTTTGTTTATTGAAACCAACTGCAAAGACCAGGCGGCAAATGCCGCCCAGTCCAACTAAATCAAAATTCACCAATTATTTCGGAAGGTCCTCAAATGCACCCTTCTTGATGGTGACCTTCTGCTCAAGATTCTGGTAGTAGTCGCGCAAAATAGCCAATACCTCTGGACGGCTGAACTCTGAAGGCACATCCCCACCCTCGCTCATAAGACGGCGGAACTTGGTGCCGCTCACGACGATACGGTCTTCCTTGGTGTGCGGGCAGGTCTTGAGAGAGGCCATGCCACCGCACTTCTTGCACCAGAATGTCCAGTCGATCTTGAGACAGGTCAACTCAAGGGCACCGGGCCACAGGGTATCGAATATCTCTTGTGCCTCGAACAGGCCGTAGAAGTCGCCTACGCCGGCATGGTCACGGCCCACAATAAGGTGAGAACATCCGAAGTTCTGACGGAATATGCCGTGCAGAAGGGCCTCTTTTGGTCCGCCGTAACGCATCTCAAGGGGATATACGCCCAAAACCGTGCGCTCCATATTGAAATAGTTGTCCAGCAGGGCCTTGTAGCACTCCATACGCTTCTCGCCTGGAATGTCTCCGGGCTTCAGCTTACCCACCAAAGCATGGATGAAGACGCCATCCAGGACCTCCTGTGCGATCTTGCACAGGTACTCATGTGAACGGTGAATGGGGTTTCTGGTCTGGAAGGCAGCGACCTTGCTCCAACCCTTGTCCTCAAACAGCTTTCTGGAAACAGCAGGATGCATGTAGGCATCGCCATACTTCTGCTTGAAATCCAGCTCAGAGAGGGCCTTGATGGGCCCGCCCACATAGTACTTGCCGGAATTGAGCACCTGCTGCACGCCTGGGTGGTCGGCCTCGGCCACCTCCCAGAAACGCTCGGAATCAGCACCCTTGCCCTTGTAGCAGAGCTCGCACTCCTTGCGCTTGTCGGGCTCCCACATCTCCTCCACCTTCATGGTGGCCATCAGGGTACCGGTCTCCCTGTCATAAAGGGCCACTTCCTCACCTACCTTGAGGGTCTTTTTGGTCTCTTCATCCACAGACAGGGTCACAGGAAGCGGCCACATGGTGCCTGGATCGACCTTGCGAAGCTTCATCTCCGTGATGCAGCCCTCGTAATCGTCCTTGCACATAAAACCATTAAGTGGAGTGAAGGCGCCCATGCCGAGCATGAGGATGTCACCAGACTCCTTGGAAGTGATCTGAACCTTCTTCATCTTCTCCGCACGCTTGGCCTCCTCGTCACGGGCAACGCCAGTGAGCAAAAGCGGCATCAAGGTCTTTTTGGAACCATGGGGATTAACTAATGCCATTTGATTCTTTCTCCTTTCAGAATTTTGGAATTAAAGCCTATTCTCAACAGCCAGCCTGAAAATACCCTTAACCGACCAGCCGAATCAGCCCCGTAAAAAGCAGCCATTCGGGACAAACCAGATTTTTGAACGAAAATCCGGCCGAAAACCCATTCAAAAAAAACACAATGAAATGAGCCGCCATCGCCAATCTGACGGGCACTGCGAACTCCGTAAACCAAACCACCCTACTCAGGAAAAACTGAATAATGACTCATTTCTTTAATATGAGCTTATATTCAGTATCATGACGGTTGTCAAGATAAAAAATTACCCAGGCAAACAAAAAAACCAGCGATGATATGAGAAACTGCTCACAATTAAACTTTTTTTCCTGGAGATGCTCACAACCTATTTTCCACAAGGCAACCATGAAAAAAGGCCGCTACAGGTTGCCCTGAAGAATAAATGGGTTACATTTAGAAAAACACTCACACAACTCACGAAAATTATTTATGGAATACAGAACATCTGTGATACTGGCCGGTGGCCGCAGCAGCCGTTTCGGCTCCAACAAGGCCAATACGGACTGGAATGGTCATACCATACTTGAGACCATTGTCAAAACCCTCGAAAAGGTATCCGACGAGATTCTAATAGTGGCAAACGATTCAGCGGCATACAGCCATCTCGGGCTTCCCATAATAATGGATCGCATTCGGGATGCAGGTCCGATGGCCGGCATCCTCAGCGCCCTATATTCAATCAAGGGGCAGCGGGCATTGTGCGTGGCCTGCGACATGCCGCTTCTGAATGCAGCCGTGCTGGACTACATGTGGGGCATTCCCACATGGGCGCCGGTAGTGACACCCGAGCATCAAGGCCGCATGGAACCGCTCCACTCCATCTACCACAAATCCTTGCGATATCCCATTGAATATGCTATCAAGAGGAAATGGTTCAGCCTGCAACGTTTTTTTTCATGCCTTCCGCTGCACATCGTGTATGCTGGGATATTGCAGACATTTTGTGAAGACGGGGTCAATTGTTTCGCCAACATCAACACACAAGAAGAATACCAAAGGTTGAGAAACCTCGTCAAAAAGCAGAACCTGTCTGAGGGGCTCAGGCAAACCCCTTGAGACATTTTGCCGAAAAACCCATAATCAATCAGATTATTTGGCAGACTA
>Ga0067045_1000173_pt1 | contig 10917 bp, 9 predicted proteins | sample TerdegcTABiofilm_FD_59184 | JGI IMG/M metagenome (GOLD analysis project Ga0067045, IMG submission 59184) | Combined Assembly of (Gp0054472, Gp0054536) Wastewater bioreactor microbial communities from Singapore -Terephthalate degrading...
ACCAAATCCATATACTGTGAACATCGCTTCGAGTCCTTCAACAACAAGTTTTAGATCTTCAAGCATTTGCTTTTTGGTCTCTACTGATTCTTTTCCAACAAGATCAAAGGGAACATACAGGAGTGAGAAGTTACTGGTTTCATTGGCAGGAATACATTCGATGAGTATTGGATTTGTCCCGGTACGAGTTTGCCTGTTATGAGGATTTATGATTTCGTAGTCTACTCTATCGAAGAACGATGGAAAGAAGTGAAGACGGCCCTGTCGAAAGCTTTCATTATTCTGTCTCTCATTTCCGAAGATTCGAGTGATTTGCTCGTCATCTTCCTTCATACCTTCATGCCAGAGCGCTGANCGNAGGCAGCCTTTCCATGTAGATCCTGGAATATATGGNCANCCGAGAATNTTTTCTCGCTTTATGGAGTTTTCGATAATCGTGAAATTCTCATCGTCCTTAGAAATGTAGGGTTTTTCAAGAGTAAAATCAAATTCGATAATGAATGAGTAGGGAGGGAGAATATCCATGGCTGTCGCATCGACTTTATGAAATGTTTCATCAGCGAAAGAGCTTCCGCAGTTCGCACTTTTCCTTCTCTTCGCATAAACCTGTTTTACGTAGTTTTCTCCATCAGAATATCCTAAAGCTTCGAGGTATTTGAAAGTAATCAAGAGTTCTGAGTCGTTTAGTTTTCTAAGAATTTCCGCAATCACATTCTCTTCTGATTTGTCTTTCTGGAGTTTATCCTTGAGTTGGTTTATGATGCTTTCTTCCTTGATTTTAGAGAGGGTGCTGGAATTACAGTCGAGAATCAATTTGTGTCACCTCACTTAACATTTCATCAAAAGAGAAAATCTCTCTATCGTTATTAGTCTCATAATCTCTTTCAATTGCTTCGCAAACAATTTCCGAAACAGCTCTTGCTGTGAATCCCCAAATGCGCAACTTATATTTCTCATTTTTCTGGTCCTCTTTGTAGAAACTGCTAACAAAGACTTTACTGGCCCATTTATCTCCTTTTGTCCCTCCAAAGATCTCTGCTGTGGCTTTTTTTGATCCGCATTTTTCAAGGTATTCTTTTCGCAACATATATCTCACTTCAAAAGACATCGGAATATACACATCCTTACCTTTCTTGCCCAGATACTCCAGGTTCGCTGGTGGTAGAGACTTTCCAACTTCTGTTTCGATTTTCCAGTAGTTCTTCAGCGAAAAGCCTTTCTTATCATCACTTCTTTTGATAAAGCAATTTTCCTTAAGGAATCTGTTGATCATCCGAAGTGATTCTTTTGTTTCTTCCGTATGATCAGCGAGTTCAAAGAGGCCGTAACCGAATTGAGGCTTAGCCCCAAGAGAACCAAAGTTGCTCATAATTGAAAGGACAGCCTTAAGCTGCTCTACAATTTGATGTCTATCGCACCTTGGAAGAACTTTAAGCTCAAGCGAACCGAAGTAGTTCATATCATAACGGTTCTTCTCAAAGACCTTGCTTAACCAGCTCTTGTTGATGCTGTTGGTTGTAGCCTGTGAAAAGGGTTCATTACCTTTAATTGTATGTTTGCCATCGATCGTTACAGGCAAATTGAACATTCTCTTCCAACCTGTAGTTCCAAACAGATAGCAGGCGGGACAAAGCTTCGAAATCCTTTCTTCACCGTCTTTTTTCTTTGCCGGATAGTTTGCAGCGATTGTCAGAAATCGGATCGCAAACGTAATAGCCGAGCCCTCTAGCAATGACTTCATACCACCACCTGATGCTTCCGATAATTCCAGTTTCGTGGATTCTGTCCATCTTTCCATCTGTCCCACCGGTCCATAGCGGTGTCAGGGTTTTAATTCTAAATGTGATTGGTTCATTCCCCACTTTTAGCACCTCTCTTTTCAGATAATTCCATCGTCGGCTACTTGCTTTTTGTCTATCCCCAATATTTCGAGCGTCAGGTCGTCTTGCGTCCTCAGTTTGTAAATCCGCACCGAGTCTTCTTCTTTGTTCATAATTCTTTCAATGCGTTTTTTGAGCGTTTCCAGGCTTGCTTTTGTCAATTCGCCTTCAAGTACAGAGTTCTGTACCCAGTCGAGGTATTGCCTGCATATTTTCAGCACTTTGTTTACGCGTTTTTCGCCGATATCATAAACTAGAAGCACGTACATCCTTCATCCTTTCCATGGGACATACTCTTTCTCTCCTGTGATGTGCTTTTCTATTTTGTACAGCTCTAGACGGATAAGATAGCGATACGAGACGTTTCTCTTCAGCCCAGGGTGTTTGAGCGTTGTCTTCAGCTTTTCGTCATATTCCTTCACGAACGTCTCCTTACCGGCATCGTTCATATAAATGCCTTCAAGGTGCTTCGCAAAGTGTTTGGCCTGAATCTGNTTNTTGTTTATCAGGGAGAAGATCAGACGGTCTACGAGAATCGGCTTGAAGACCTCAGCGACATCCAGNTTCAGAGAGAAGCTACGNAAATTCGTTGTGTGAAGGTATCCAATTCTCGGATCGAGATGGGTGCGATAGATNTCNCCNAGAACTGTAGTNTAGAGCATNGTGTTTCCAAAGCTTATTAGGGCGTTGAGTCTNTTCAGGGGAGGTTGTCTTGTTCTTGAAACGAACTCGAAGCTGGAGTTGTCAATTATTGCATCAAAGCACTTGTAATAGAGATCTCTGAAGTTGCCCTCTATGGCCATTGATTCGTCGATGCTTGCAGTTTCTACCAGTCGGTCTTTCAATGAATTCAGGCTCTCGATCACGTTTTCCAGGTCTTTTCCTCGTCGATTGTAGTATGCCAGAACATTAAGCATGTTGGTCATCGAGGCGCTGACAAATTTCTTCGCAAGGTCAAGCCGTTTCTCCGGATCGTTGTAGAAATTAGCCTGCTGAAGTATCAGGAAGCCGGAATTGAGGTGTTCCCTTGGATAGTATGTCCCTGAATAGTAGTCGTATCGATTGAAAAAGTGGAGAGGGATCTGTTTTTGGGTCAGAAATTCCAATACTCTTTTGTTGAGATCCAACTCTCCAAAAGCGCATATGGAATCCGTCTGCTCGACTGGAAGGTGGACCTTCTTTCCATCTTCTTTCTCGAAGACAAGAGTGTTGTTCATCCTCAAAAGCTTTCCCGAAGTGAAGAGGTACAACATTCGCTTCATGTCATCACACCCAACAATAAGTGTAGTATGCGCAGTTCTTGCACTTGTTTTGCGGACTTTCGAGAGGCGGTATTGGCCCCTCAACAAGATCCTGAATCTCTTCGCACATTTTCTTCAGCCTGGTTTCTTCATCCGGGTTAAGGCTAACTTCGATTTTCTTTTTCTCTTTTGGAACTAGTAACAGGCCATTAGCTTCGACTCCCATTTCTTTCAGGCGCAGCAGGTAGAAAAGCAACTGATCTCTGGCTCCTTCAAGGGAGTATTTAGACTTCTTTACCTCGCTGACGATAGTTCTTCCCTTTTTTTCTTCGACCATGTCCAGCCGAATGTTATCTATGGCGATATCTTTCTCTCCTCTGTTTTCGTAGGAGGTTTCGTGAATGAGACGACCCAGGGCAATGAACGTGTTATCCTGTTCCGGAATAATTCTGTGAGCCATTAGCCAGGCTTCTCTATAGCAATTAGAGTACGAGAGTATGAGACTTCCATTGATCTCAATCACAGGAACAAACTCCCATCATCTGATTTCAGGCCGGTTTTAGGATCGTAGTAATATTTCAAGTCATCTGAGGATACATAGCTGAAGCCGTGTTGAATATCTGGTAGAGCATAGGTTTTTGCTCCGGGATAGTAGAAGACTCTAAGGTTAACTACATAGGGAGCCAAATTTCTTATAGCCTGCTTTTTTCGCGCTAGATATTGGTATTTGTTTTCTTTGGGGGGTATTTCACTTAGAACTTCGCAATAAGTTTTCCAGAAATGTTTTGCGTCATTATTGATTTCCAAAAAAACTGGGATGGTAACAGAGCCTTTTATCTGTTCAATCAGGCTGAAGTCAGATATTTTGTCAAAATCCAGATTGACAAGAGCTTCCAAAAGCTCAAGAGATTCGTTTTCAAGTCCTTTGTTCACCAATTGAGTGAAGTACTTATCTCCCAGTTCGTATATCTTCGGTTCATCTACAGAAGCCCCCAAATTGCTCAAAATATCTCGAGTTGCCCATATTATCGTGCTATTGTAGATCCAGGAGAAAGATCTTCCTGAATCTTCCTTCACAAGATCTACAATCAACAGTTCACCACGCTTCTTTTCGCACGAACGATTCACTCGTCCTGCAACTTGAAGAATGCTGTCGAGAGGCCCGAGGTCTCTTATACAATAGTCAAAACTGATATCCACACCTGCCTCGATCAGTTGAGTAGTCACAAGGACTTGAAAACCTTTCTTTCTCTTTATATTTTTAATTACGTTTTTTCTGACTGCGGGTGGCAAATTCGATGATAAACAGTGGATTTTCTCATCGCTGATATTTCTTGAGTCCTTTAGATATTCGTATAACTCTTTGCAGCAGTTTATTGTGTTTGCGACTACCATCAAGGCTTTCTTCTTATTAATTGCGGCGGAGACAGCTTCTTCAAGAATGCTGTATTTAAATTCTTCCATGCTCATCTTTCCGAGGTATTTCACGTCATACCTGTCAAGGCTGTACTCTCTACGCACCAGAGGAAGAGAAGAAACGAAGAATGGCTGTGGAATCGTTGCGCTTGAGAAAATTATCTTTGTGCCTCCCCATTTCGCAAGGTGTTCAAGTANTTCGCTAATAACTTTCCAGTATTTTGGAGGGACAGCCTGGATTTCATCCAGTATGATAATAGAACCAGGAAGTCTGAAGAAGCGTGTATTTCGTTTTTCTGTAAGCATCGAATGGAAAATACTCACGAAAGTTGTTATGACAATTTCACTATCCCAGGAATTGAGAAGTATATCTGCGAGATAAGTATCATAGTCTTCGGTTTCACCTTCATTTATTTGCTTCGAATATGAAAGGTCTGTTAGATGATGTTGTTGCATCAATATGTCCGACGTTTCTATAATTCCAGATGTCTTGAGGACTTTTGAGATAGTTTCGTAAGTTTGGTCAATTATGCTTAGAAAGGGTAAACAGTAAAGAATTCGGGGAATGTAGCCTTTTTCTTTCTGAGTTCTCTCTCTCTTCTTGAGTGCCAGAGAGAGTGTGGCTAGCGTCTTACCAATTCCAGTCCTTCCTTTAATTGAACCAACAGTGAATTCAAGATTCGAGATAGCTTCCTCATAGAAAGCGTTTCTCAACAGATCTATATCTGTATTTGGTTCATCAAATCCTTCTGAGGTTCTGAAAATGTCCACAATATTCGGTGAAATATGTTGCCTTTCGTGGTTGTAATTGTCATTGAACGCTGCATCTACTCTGTCGGCCCATGTGAGTAAAGAAAANAGGTATTCGAACAGCACATAATTTCTGATACCGGCTTTCTCTCTAAACTTTCTATAGTTTCTCTTCCACTTTATTATCTTCGGAACCAGGGAGGGCATATCTAGGTTCACCCTTTCCCCTATTGATTTCTCCATCCAATCAAGATATGCGTTATTAAGTGTGCCGATAATTTTTTCTATCTCTCCTTGATTATCATCAAAGGATTCTATAAGTGATTCAAGGGGCCTAGCTTTACCATGATGATGTTTTACGACTGTCATCGCTACCAAGATGGTCGCTCCCAATTCATCAGGTATTTTGCCATCAAGATAATGTCCTAAAGCTATTGACCCAATTACTGCATGTTGAGATAACCCGTTATCAACTTTCATTCCAGAGAGATGTTTCTGGAAGTAGCTACTCGCTTTTCCTAGGTCGTGGAAAAGGGAAATTCCCTTGACGAGAGTATTGAGCTCTGATCGGGTAATACCGAAGAAGTTTTCATAGTCAATGAATCTACTGGTGATTTCGACTTCTTCAGCCATCAAAGTTAATACGCCAAGTGTATGGTGTTCCAGAAGCCTTTCCTGGTGAGATCTTACGGTACTCACCAGAGCATCACTGCCTCTTCGCCAGTTTCTGTAAAGATCTTCACTACCAGAGAATCAGGATCAACAGACCTCAGCTTCAAAGGATTACCCTCCTCTTCATAAGCTACTTCTACGTATTTGGTAACTCTCTTTCACTGTTCATGGATGCTGCGTGAGTCTCCATGAATATCTTCTGACCATTAGAGAAAAGAAGATTAGTTCTCTTCGCCATTTGAACAGCCGTGTAGATTTTGTCTGCTGTTTCTACTTCAGCGCTGTAAGTTCCAACATACTTTACTTGGGCTATGAATTCGCTTATTCCGAGATATGGAGTGTAATAGCATTCAGAATTGATCGTCATGTCTTCAAGTTTTTCTAGAAGTTTGACATCTGCAGTTACATAGAATCTATACACTGGGTCTTTTACCATTTCAACAGGGACTTGGATATGCTGTACATTTTTGGTCGAGGCATCAGCTTTTGTATATGAATAGTTAATACTGAAGCGTGTCTTTTCGACCTTTCTCATTAACCGCACGCCGATTTTTGTATTTGCCTTTTCAAGCTCGGCAATGTGTTTACTCTGACCAAAGCCACCACTGTCTATACCAACTATTGCTCCTACTATACCCAGAGCTGCTGTTCTGGGAGGAATCGCATACGTCAAAGAGGATGTTGTCGAGTATGGTTGTCGAAAATGGGCATAGTCGCTCGAAATATCAAAAGCGAGGACCTTCATAAGGCCTCACCTCACTCTGCCAATTGTTTCATTTTTCCTTCGAGCAGNTTTTCTAGATCGAAGGGTGAACCGTTTTCCACCAACTTCAGTCTGGGATCAACCTTATATCTTATCTCCTGTATTCTGCTGTGGTATTTAGTAATCATCTCTTTGAGACCTGATATCTCCAGTTTGAAATCAGATACGCCTCTGACTTTCTCTTCCATTATTTCTGATTGAAACTTGATTCCTTTGTCGAGCTCTCCAATATGGAAGTTGGCTCCCTCGTTATACACAACATCTAGGAGCAATCGTGGGAGCTGCTCCATCTTGGAGCGAGTGATGAGATCCCTAGTGCCATTCCATATGGCATCAAGCATCTTATTGAGATCCAAATCACTCATTAACGTATGCCGGGCTGTATTCTGATTTATCACTCCGTAAAATGCTATACAAGAATAGTTGAGCGTCCACTCTTCCCTAAAGCTCCTTTGCTCCTTTCCTTCCTGTGATACAAAAGCGGCTGTTCCTTGCGTGAATACAGGATCGACCACGTGCAGTGATCTACCAAAACGAAACTGAACGGGTCCTGTGATTGACATGTTTAATCCTGTCAATGGTACTGTTCCACCAAAGAGTCGCAAGTCTATACATTTCTCAAGAAGAAGCTTCGATGCCCCTTCTCGTTTATGCAATTTGAGGGCTTCTTCAACCGCTTTTTTATTGTAGGTTTCATCCGTAAGATCAGTTATCAAGAGAGAAGCNCTCTTCTCCGAGGTTATTGGATCTCCTGACACAAAGAGCTCTTCGCCTTTTTCCGCTAGATGATCTCGAATAGTTCTCTTCAGTCGAACATCAGAAACTATATTTACACCAGTTGCTACATCCATCCTAGGCTTATTGCTATCCATCGGATCTCCGTTTGGATTTCCATCTTTCACATCATAGANAAACAAAATTTCGTGACGGTTCTTAATTGACATTTTCATCTCCTCCTTAGAGTTCTATTGTTCAATTTCCTGAACTGTATCTGTTTCAAGTTCAAGTTGATCGGTTTCTCTCCTGAAGACTCCAGTTGCTAGCTCTCCAGCCAAGAAGGCATAATTCAAATCTTCAATAGAAGCTTTCCAGTCATAGCCGCTTGGAATAAGGTATTTGTCGGCTATCTGAAAGAGGTTCATGATTGGTCCGTACACTCTGGTAAAATCCATTTCGTTAGAGTACTGTGTCGTTTTCCATTTCAGATCCTTAAAGTGATTCATGAAGTCTAGTGGTCTCATGTTATAAGCCTTAAGCTTAAGATCGACAGTGCTTGCGATATTTTTCTCTCTTTGGAATCTCGCAATTCTCGAGTGAATCTGGCCTAAGATGAAAAGGAATTTCTCTTCATCAGTCCTGAAAAAGGCCGGATACTTTTCGAAGAATTCCTTGATCCTGTCTTCTCTGTCTTTTTCCATTAAAGGGATACCTCCTTCCACATTTTGCTGAAGCCTTTCTATGAAAAGAGCAATAGTGATAAGTTGCTTGGCTTTGGTGGCGTAAGGTTCACCCCTGAGTTTTTTTGAACCAATGAGTTCAAGTGTTCCTCTCTTTAAAGGGGTTAACGAAACCNGTTGATTTTTAAATAGCGCTTCAATGTAATCGAAAAAGGTTCTCAGTCGGTTGTCTTTGAAGACGTCGTACATCGATCCAAATAGAACGGAAGGCGAGTATTCTTGTGTACCAAACACATTCCGTAGTTCTCCTTCAATATCTGAAATCTTTCTAGACATATTACGCAAACGACTTGGAGGAACGTCTAAGATGCTGAGGTTTATTTTCATCTCCTGATTGTTCACCGTATAGAAGATGAAATTCAAAGTGGAGTATGACCCTTCAGAAATGTCATAAAGCATGTAGGTTTCAAAATTTCTGTAAGGATTGTCCTTTCTCACAGTATCTTTTAGATCAGAAATTCTCTTTATGTCTCTTATTTCGTTGACCTTCTCCTCGAGCAGTTCATTATCTGAAGAGTGAAACCTTGGTATGATGTAAACCTTCGATGCGTAGAAATTCATTGAAAGTTCTTCATCTAGAACTCTCTTACCAAGAGAAATTTTTGAGAAGCAATCTTCACAGAGAGGCATGTTCACATAGTAGTTTTTGTCGTCCATCTCGTGGGCAAACCCGGGCTTGTCGAAAGATGCGAACTTGAAAATGTCGCTCGCCTTCATTCCGATGCCTTTCTCCTCTCCACAAACAAAGCAGATTCCAGTATTATCACTTGGCATACTGACAATGTTTCTCAGGAAGATTTCTTTGAATTCATCAAGATCTCCAGGGTATAATTCCCTGTCTGCTTCTCTTATTACAACTGTGTAGAATCTTCCCTCCTTTTTTGGAAGATTTCCTGCCATCTCATCGAGGGATGTGCAGATAGCTACTTTTGACTCTAAAAGAGCGCTAGCCACTTTGCTGGCAATAGGAGTTTTGTTGTGTTCGCCGAAATTGATGAACTTTTCTAGAATTACTTCTGCTCCTTTACCGGCATCCCTTAGAGTAAGGGAAATAGGAATTTTGATGTTCCCCTTTTTCTCACGGAAGAGATAGTTGCGGCGCGTCTTCTCTCTTTTTTCACAACCGGAATATTGGAGTGTTTCTCCGTTCTTTATGAGTATTATGGCCAATTCGTGAATGTAAGCATCCCCAATATCAGTTATGTACATTTGTGTTTCGTCTTTTCCTTTGGCCACTATTTGGCCAATGTCATAGGTCGATTTGAGCACCTTGTCACCTCCTTTCTACGATTTCTATCATTCCAAAACCCTGCGCATTCTTTGAACCCAACCCCCAGTCGAAAGCTATCGCTATCAGTTCTGGATCTGTATTCAACTTGAAGCTGAAATCCCAGGCGATCTGGACGAAGTCTTTGTATTTCACAATACGCTGAATTGGTCTTGAAGCAAGTTTAAAGGAGAAGGATTCTCCCGCTCTTACAGGGCTACCCAGTGCGATTGCCTTTCTATTGAGATTTTCTTTGAGTTGAACAGTAAAGTCCTTTTCTGCCGGGTTGTAGAAGTAAGTCTTCTTTTTTCCATCGGGTGTTGTAAGAGTCGAATAAATTGTGACAGGGGAGATTGTTCTTGCATCTATAGAGCCTATATTAGGTGGTTCAGGCTCAACTTCTATAGATTTCAGTTCGAGTTTTTCTCCTTTGAGTTCCATTCCGCCGTTTTTAAGCAGCCCGTTTGCAAAGGCCTGTGCGAAATCTTCAAGAGGCGATGAAAAATGCAGATATATTGGTGGAGTAAAGCTTATAAAGCCCTCTTTAATCTGTCGGCTTTGGCCGCCAAGCCGAGAGAACGTGAATGGTCTCAAAATTCTTCCATTGACATTCAATCCAAAATCATGACTATCTGGAATCAAATTTGAAAGTGCATCATATATCGCTGATTGAAGAAGATATGAATAACTAAGGGGAAGAGAAATCCCTTTTTCGTTGTCGAAAACAGCTCTTAGTCTCAAAACACATCCTCCATGATACAAGNATTGTTATAGATGTTCCTTTTAGANTAAATAGAAGCGATTGAAACATTATTTATGATATGAGCTATGACGTAGGTCAAAAAGACATATTTCTTATGTATTCACATTGTTTGTAAATTATTAGCAAAAATATAATCGCACTTAATCTTATCGCATTTCTTCACGTCTTCCAAAGAAAAAGAAAGCCCTCTGCGCCCATTAAGTGGGAAGTAAAGGCGATTATTGATATATTTCTCGACAAAGAATGAAAGAATTACAAATTCTACATTTTCTCTAGTATATGGTGCCTCATCCTGGACCTGTGCCAAGTTAGCAAGTTATCAAGAAAAAGATGAAGAGAAAAAATTGAAAANGGATGCTCCTGTCTTAAGATNAATACGCAGTCATACCTATCAAAAGCCAGGAGGCGTCCTAATAGATATGAATAGCACTCTTGATTTAGTTTGTATAAGCCCAAAGATACACAAGTTCCATTTTGTAGGAATATTTTTACTTGTCCGGAAGTTTATAATGAGGGGGATTTCACACCTATTCCTATCGATGCTTTTCACATTTTCTACAGGTGTTTTTCTTGTTTTACTGTTGATGTCGACATGAGATCCCGTATAAGAGTCCTGAATTTGATCCCTGAATAAGATCATTCCAGGGCAGGCTCTTCAGGACAGGCTCCACGGGATGACAGTCCCTTCCCGTCATCCTGGCGTGCTCC
>Ga0067045_1032077_pt1 | contig 10916 bp, 12 predicted proteins | sample TerdegcTABiofilm_FD_59184 | JGI IMG/M metagenome (GOLD analysis project Ga0067045, IMG submission 59184) | Combined Assembly of (Gp0054472, Gp0054536) Wastewater bioreactor microbial communities from Singapore -Terephthalate degrading...
GGGGGGGGGGGGGTAAATAAAATTTTAGCTTGTTATAATAGTGAATTGCAAACCCAGCTATCCAACCTATATATAAGGATTGAATTATCTTCATAAATAATTTTACCTGAAGTTTTATGAAAATTTAAAGTAATATGCCGGTGGTGGGATTTGAACCCACACGGGATTGCTCCCAGCGGATTTTGAGTCCGCCGCGTCTGCCGTTCCACCACACCGGCAATAAAGAAACGATAGCATAAAAAATTAAAAAAAATCAACAGGTTGCAAATGCTCAAAAATACCTCTTGACAAATTTTGCAAAAAATGGTAAAAAGGGTAAACCACAATAAAAATCCATTCAAAGGAGGGCTTAAAATGGCAAAAGTAGGGGTTTATCTGTGCCACTGTGGAGAGAACATCAAAGGCGCCATTGACATTGAAGCACTGAAAAAGTATGTTGAAACACTTCCAGATGTTGCATTAGTTAGAAATTATGTTTTTATGTGTTCTGATCCAGGGCAGGATTTAATTAAACAAGATATTAAAAGTGGAGCAGTAGACCGTGTAGTGGTTGCAGCATGTACACCAAGAACACACGGTCCTATCTTTAAAAAAGCAGTTGAAGACGCAGGACTTAATGGCTATCTTTTGGAAATGGCTAATATCAGAGACCAAGATAGCTGGCCACACTGGCATAATAAAGAAGGTGCTCTTGAAAAAGCAAAAAGACTTATAAGAAGCGCTGTTGCTAAAGTAAGACTTAATGAGCCTCTTGAAGATCGCTATGGAGATATGGAAAAATCCGTTTTGGTCATTGGTGGTGGAATAGCAGGAATGTTCGCAGCCCTTGACCTTGCGAATATGGGGCTGAAGGTCTATCTTGTAGAAAGACAGCCGTCAATTGGCGGTAATATGTCAAAAATTGATAAAACCTTCCCTACGATGGATTGTTCGGCTTGAATACTCACACCTAAGACGGGCGAGGTCGCCCAGCATCCAAATATAGAGCTTATTACCTATGCAGAAGTAGATGATGTTAAAGGATATGTTGGTAATTTTGATATTCGCATAAAGAAAAAAGCAAAATATATTGATTGGGATAAATGCATAGGTTGCGGTGTTTGCACAGAAATTTGTCCATCAAGAGTCCCGAATGAATATAATATGGGATTAAATCAGAGAAGAGCAGCTTATATTGAATATCCTCAGGCTGTTCCCAAAAAAGCAGTTATAGATGAGCCAAATTGCTTATACTTCAAATCAATGAAAAAAACAGGTAAACCCGCTTGTGAAATATGTAAAAAAGGTATTCCACCAAAGGGAATACAGGGATGCCCAGCTGATGCAATAAAATTTGATGACAAGGATGAATATATAAATCTTAAAGTTGGAGCAGTTATCATTGCTACAGGCTTCAAGCCAATGTCTAAGGTTCACTTTAAAGAATACTCACCTCACTGTCCAGATGTTATAACCTCTATGGAATTTGAAAGAATACTCTCTGCAACAGGACCAACAGGTGGTGAATTAAAGAGACCATCAGATGGCACAAAACCCAAGACAATTGCAATGATCTCCTGTGTAGGAAGTAGAGATGAAAGATATCATAGATACTGTTCAAAAGTATGCTGTATGTACATGCTTAAACACGCAAGAATTCTTAAAGAAAAGTATCCTGATATAAAACTTTATCTTTTCTTTATTGATGTTAGAACAGCAGGTAAAGATTTTGAAGAGTTCTATGTTTATACAAGAGAACTTGGAGCAAAAATTATAAGAGGTGGAAGAGTATCAGCAGTTGATGTGAAACCTAATGGAAAACTCAGAGTAAGAGGCTTTGATGTTGATCTTTGTTCGCCTGTTGAAGTTGATGCTGATTTAGTTGTTCTTGCAACTGCTATTGAACCTCCTGATGGTGTTGATGAACTTGGAAGAATGTTCAGTGCAACTTGCGGTAGAGAAGGATTCCTAAGGGAAGTCCATACAAAACTCTATCCTGTTGAGACTTCAGCAAGGGGTGTATTTATTGCAGGATGTGTACAGGGACCGAAAGATATTCCTGAATCAATTGCTCAGTCCAGAGCAGCTGCGGCAGCGACAGCAGCTTTAATAATTCCTGGTAAAATTAAATTTGAAGCAATAGTTTCTGAGGTTGATAGAGATAAATGTAGTAGCTGCGGTGTTTGTGTACCACTTTGTCCATACAGCGCTATAAGAATTGAAGAATACAAAGGCAAAGAAAAGGCATATATTGAACCAGCACTCTGTGCAGGTTGTGGAGTCTGTGCCAGTGCATGTCCATCAAGAGCTATTAAATTCAACGGCTTTACAACTGAACAAATAATGGCACAGATTGATGCATTAACAGAGGCATAAAAAATAAAAGGAGGAAAAAATGGAAGAGGGTGGCGTAAATGTAATTGACCTTACCCAAGCAGATGAAAGTTTTGTAAAAGAGCTTGAAGGATTAGGAGCAGATGAACTTAGAGAGTGCATACAGTGCGGAAAATGTGCATCCACATGTCCAATGGCTTTAGCTGGTTTAGAATTTTTCATCAAAAGAATAATTCATGCAGCCAATCTTGGCTTAAGAGATATTCTTCTTGAAGACTCATCTGTATGGGGATGTCAGTCTTGCAATCGTTGTGTAGAAGTTTGCCCAATGGATATAAAACCCTATGAAGTCATTCAAGCAGTTAGAAGAGCAGCAGTGAAGGTTGAATCATGTCCAGCAAATACATATGAAGGTTTAAGAAATCTTTATAGATTTGGACATGCAGTGTATCCAAAAGGATATGAGGAAAGAAGAAAGAAAGCGGGTTTGCCAGAGAAACCACCAACAGCTATTAGTAATGAAGAGTTAAGAAAAAAGTTCCAGGAAGTACTTAGAAATACAATCCTGGAAGAAATAGCACCATTTCCGCTTGACTAAGGAGGATAAGAATGAAAAAGATAGGATTTTTTCTTGGATGTAATATACCTTTTAATAGACCAGATGTAGAATACTCTGCAAGATTTCTTCTCAATGAGCTCGGATATGAAATAGTAGAGCTTGAAGGAGCTACCTGCTGTCCTGCTTTTGGAACAATGCCATCACTTGATTTAGTAGGCTGGGCAGCGGCATCAGCATGGAATCTGACCATTGCAGAGGAAAAAGGGGTTGACATAGTTACAGGTTGTGGTTCCTGTTACGGTTCCCTAAATGAAGCAAGATATCATATGGAAAAACATCCAGAAATAAAGGAACAGGTTAATAAAATTCTTGCCAAAGTAGGCAAAGAATATAAGGGTACAACAAAAGTATGGAATTTTATTAATTTACTTTATGAAGATGTAGGACCTGATAATCTTAAGTCTAAGATAAAATATAATCTCAATGGATTAAAATGTGCTGTACAGACAGGATGTCACAATCTTTGGCCAAGCAGAGCATATCCAACTAATGAAGATAACACCTTTTTCCCAACAAGACTAAGACAACTATGTGAAGCCATGGGCGGGGTTGCACCTCATTATAGCACCATAACAGATTGCTGTGGAATGGGTGCATTAAGGTCAACAGCATCTGAAAAATCTCTTGCTTTGTTTAAAAAGAAACTTGATGTAATAAAAGAAGAAATAGACCCAGATGTTACAGTAATTGGCTGTAGTTCCTGTCTTCTTCAGTTTGATGCAGGACAGGCACTTTTAGTTGAGCAGAAGAAATTAAATTATAAGATTCCTGCTCTTCATCTTGCTCAAATTACAGCAATTGCTTTAGGTGCAGATGTGGAAAAAGCCACAGCAATGGCATCAATTCCATTGAATGGAGTAATAACTAAGATAAAAGGAGGGAATTAATATGGCATGGGAGCCAAGACTCATTGTTATTGCCTGCCATTGGTGTACTTATGCAGGAGCAGACCTGGCAGGAAGCTTGCGTTATTCCTATCCGCCCACGGTGCATATAGTGAGAGTGCCCTGTAGCGGAAGAGTTGAACCTGAATTTATTGCAGAAGCCCTTAAAAGAGGAGCTGATGGAGTATTTGTTGGTGGATGCCACTTTGGTGATTGTCACTATAAAGAAGGTAATTACAAGGCAATAAGAAGATTTAAACTTCTAAAAAGAGTTCTTACTGACCTGGGAGTTGAGCCAGATAGAGTTCAGCTTGAATGGATTTCTGGAAGTGAAGGTAAAAAGTTTGCTGAGTCTATGACCGCTTTTGATGCCAGAATTAGAGAACTTGGACCAAATCCAATGAAAGGAGGGGCACAATGAGCAAACCGAAGCTTGCATATTATTTAGCCGGCGGCTGCGGAGGCTGTGATATAGCAGTAGTAGATATATCAGAAATGCTGGTAGATGTTGCCCTTGCCGTAGATATCGTATTTTGGGCACCGACAGTGGCGGATGTTAAATATAAAGACTTAGAAGCCATGCCAGATGGCTCAATTGATGTAGGACTTTTTACAGGAAATGTTAGAAACTCAGAGCATGAGCACATTGCAAAGGTTTTGAGAAATAAATGTAAAGTTTTAATAGCTTTTGGAATCTGCGCTGCATGTGGTGGTATAAAAGGACTTGTTAACTTGCATACAACAGATGAACTTCTTGACAAGGCTTATGTGAATACATTCAGCACTGACAATCCTAACAAGGAATTACCTCAAACAACCTGTGTTGTAGACGGGAAGTATGAGTTAACTCTTCCAACTTTGATGTATGCAAGACCTCTTGATGAAGTAGTCAAGGTTGACTACTATATTGGCGGCTGTCCACCTCATTATGAACACGTAAAAGCAGCATTCACAGCATTACTTTCTGGACAGCTTCCTCCTCCTGGTTCATGGATTACAATGGGTAAAGCTGTATGCGAAGTCTGTGATAGAAACCCTGTATTGAAAGGTAAACCAAAGAAACTGGCAACTGAAGTGAAAAGAACAATTGATGGCGCACCAAGTGAAGATGGTTGCCTTCTTGAGGAGGGATATCTCTGTTTAGGTCCTGTAACACAGGGAGACTGTGGAGCTAAATGCCCAGCAGCAAACATACCTTGTAGAGGTTGTGGTGGACCAATTCCTGGAGTTAAAGATTATAGCTTACGTGCAATCAGTGCTATTGCAAGTATGCTTGATAATGAAGAACTTGTTGACCAGATTCCTGACCCGGTTCATCTCTTTTACAGATACACGCTGCCAAGTTCTTTTCCTTATAAAAGATTAAAGGGCTAAAAAATGAGTTTGATAGATATAATAAAAAAAATAACCCAGAAGGGGGGAAAGGGAATGAAGAAAATTGAGATTAATCCGATGACAAGGCTTGAGGGCCATGGAAAAATAACAATCTTCCTTGATGAACAGGGAAATGTTGATAATGCATTTATGCAGGTTGTTGAATTCATGGGTTATGAAAAGTTTCTGATAGGAATGCCTATTGAAGAGGTTCCCCGAACTGTAAGCACCATATGCGGAGTTTGAAGGGGTGTGCATTATACAGCCTCAGTGAAGGCTGCCGATGCAGTTTACGGTGTAGAACCCACACCAACAGCTAAGAAAATTAGAGAACTTTTCTATAATGCTCATTATGTAGAAGACCATACAGGTATTCTTTATGCACTTGGTTTTCCAGATTTTGTATGTGGTCCCACTGCATCACCTGCTGAGAGAAATCTCGTAGGTCTTGTTCTTAAAGTTGGAGCAGATGTTGGAAAGCTTGTCCTAAAGAAAAGATATTCAGCAGTTAAAATTTTTGAACTAACCTCTGGGAGGCCAAGTCATCCAGTTGCTGCATTGCCAGGTGGATGGTCAAAGAGAATTACAGAGGAAGAAAGAAAAGAAATTCTTGCCTGTGCTGATGACTGCATAGAGCTTGCAAAATTAACCTTAGATGTTTTTGATAAAGTTGTATTACAGAACAAAGAATACATGGCTCTTGTAACTGGAGATGTATACAAAGTAGTAACAAATTATATAGGAACAGTTGATGAGAATGATAAGGTTACATATTACGATGGAACACAGAAAATTGTTGATACAAAAGGAAATGAATTAGGCAGATTCAAGGGAATCCAGTATTTAGATTATATTGCTGAAAGAACATTACCATGGAGCTATCAGAAAGCACCCTATTTAAAGAAGCTTGGTTGGAATGGTCTTGTTGATGGTGATGGCACAAGCATTTATAGCGTAGGACCACTTGCAAGATTTAATGTGGGAAGCGGATTTGATACACCCCTTGCACAGGAAGCCTATGAAAAGATGCTTGCAGCTTTTGGTGGAAAACCAGTTCACCACACATTGGCATATCATTGGACAAGAGCAATAGAGTTAATGCATGCTGCAGAAACAGTTAAGAAGATTGCTTCCGATGAAAGCATTACAGACCCTAACGTTCGTCAGGAACTTGGCACTCCAGTTGGTGAAGGTGTAGGAATTGTTGAAGCTGCGAGAGGTGTACTGATTCATCATTATAAAACCGATGATAAAGGTATTGTTACAGATGCTAATCTCATTGTTGCAACAACTCACAATAAAGGTCCAATGAACATAGCAGTAAAGAGAGCAGCACAGAGTTTCATTAAGAATGGAAAGGTGGATGAGGGAATTCTTAATCTTGTTGAAATTGCCTATCGTCCATATGACCTATGCTTTGCATGTTCAACTCATACATTACCTGGAAGAATTCCTGTGAGGATTGATATAATAGACCATCATGGCGAACTTGTAAAAAGCCTCAGAAACTACGAATTATCCTAAAAGCATTTCCATAAGGCGGGGTGATTATTGCCCCGCCTTCTAAATTTAATTATTTCAGTGGGGAAAAATGAGAAGCGTAATTATTGGTATCGGAAATCCTAATTTTAAAGATGATGGAGTTGGTTTAAAAATAGTTGAATATTTTGAAGGAGTAGTGGATACTGTCACGCTTTTAAATATTGGTTTTAATCTTATAGATTCATTATTAGGATATGATAAAGCAGTAATTGTAGATGGAGTAAAAACAGGAAAAGAGCCTGGAAGCATTATTGAATTTAATGCTGAGTTTTGGGGAGATGTTTATGCCAGCGGGACTCATAATTTTTCCATATTTGAAATAATAAGAATCGGATACTCAGTGTTTCCTGAGGAAATGCCTAAGGAGATTAAAATCATCGGCGTAGAAGTAGAAGATGTGGAAACATTAAGCAGACAGTGTAGCCCTTCTGTTGAGGACGCAATTCCAAAGGCTGTGTCAAAAATAAAGGAATACTTAGGAATAAATTAATTTAAGAGCAAGATATCCAAATAAAAAAGCCAAAGAAGGAGTAACTGCAAAATTAATTGCAATTTTTTTCAAAAGTCCAAATTTGACTGTACTAATGCCCTTTGTTAGTCCAACTCCGCTTATTCCCCCAATAATGCAGTAAGTTGTTGATATAGGCATACCAAGAAAAGTAAAAAATAAAACACATCCACCTGCTCCAAATTGAGCAGCAAAGCCAGAGTAAGGGTCTAATGTAGTGATTCCTTTTCCCACAGTTTCAATAACTCTATGACTTAGAAGAATAGCGCCAGAGAAAACCATAACTGAAGCAATTGAAAATAAAAGAATTTTATTAATTTCTATACCTGAATGCATCAAAGGACCGAGCACGGTGGCAAGTTCATTGGCACCAGTGTTATAAGAGATTAACATGCCACTAAAAATTAGGAATGCTCTTAAAAGTTTTTCAATCTGAAAGAATGGAAACTTTGAGATGGTTTTTTCAAGAGTTTTATATAAAAGAAAAGAAAAACCCATTGCTACAAAAGGCGATATTATCCAAGAAACTACTATTTTTATGATAGATGCAATATTCACTGCGCTATCAGATGCTACAGCAGCACCTATGAGACTTCCTATAATAACCTGATGAGTAGATAGAGGAAGTCTTCGCCAGTTAGAAATTATTATTAATATGGCAGATATGGCGAGCACTACTATAACAATTGACATATTTACATCAACTATATTTTTACCAACTGTCTTCATGACTTTTTGCCCCTGCAGAAGAATGCCAAGAAACACAAGAATTCCAAATAAAAATATTGCTCTTTTTAGTTTTATTATTCCTGCTCCTATACAGATACCAAGAGCATTTGATGCATCATTTGAGCCTATTCCAAAAGCGATAAGAAGACTTGCTACAACAGCAACTTCAACCATTGTTCTCCTTAATTTATTAATTTTAGTGCAGAGCTATTATTTAAGGCTTACTTCAATAATATAAAGATAATCGCTTGCATCCTCTATTAAATCACTCAGGTTTGTTAGATAATACACAAAATCAGTTATAATCTTACCATCCCAGAAGTTTTTTATATCTATTTTCCTTAATTTTTCTGTAATATCAAACTTAAGATCATCTACCTGCTTTTCATATATTCTTATGGCAAGATTTTTTTCTTTAAGGTCTCCTTTAGTTAGCAGACTATCAAAAGCTATTGAAAGAAGTTCACATATTTCTGAGTTAATCTTTGCTATTTTTGCACATTCATTTTCAATAAGTTTATAGATTTCGTTATTAAGATATCTGAATTCAAATGCGGCATCTTCAAGAATATCAAAGGCTTCGTCTACCATCTCTACAAATCTGCAAATATTTGGCCTTATGAATGGTAAAAAAGCTCCTTCATGTATTGTAGATATTATTTGTCTTCTGATAGAATCTGCTTCTCTTTCAAGGTCTGCCACACAGAATGTTGATTCTTTGTTACCAGTTGTTATAGCATTTTTAAAGCATTCAGTTGCTGAACATAAAATTTTTAAATGAATCTTTATATTTTCTATTACTTTTTTTTCTAATTTTCCACCAGAAATAATTTTATTCAGCATTTAGCCTCTCCTTGCCCTTTCTATCAAAGAAGCACTCATTACATCCAGAAGAGACACAACTCCTACAATTTCTTTTCCTTCATGAACAAAGACTCTTGCAATATTAAATTTTTCCATAAGCTTAATAAGATGCTCCAGTTCTGTTTCCTTGTCTATGCTGATAACAGGTTTAGAAGCTATTTCTTCTACTTTAATTTTGTGGGGGTCTAAATGTTGAGCAACCACTTTAAATACAATATCTCTAACTGTTATTACACCATATACATCTTTTTCATCTTTAGGGATTACAATTAAAGACCTCATTCTCTTGTCAACAAGTTTTTCAATAGCGTCATAAACAGTTGCCTCTGGTTTTATTGTTTCAAGTTTGGTATTCATTATTTCTTTTACTTTAGTATTCATTTTTTTACCTCCAAATATTGGTTTTTTGTTAAAATATTATACAGTTTTCTTAGAAAGTTGACAATCCTTTTATAAAATTCTTATATTATAAGTTATAGATGCCACCGTAGCTCAGCGGGTAGAGCAGCTGATTTGTAATCAGCGGGTCGGGGGTTCGAGTCCCTTCGGTGGCTTGCATTGCTTGAAAATAAAAAGATATAATATTGAAGCGGAGGGGTACCCGAGTGGCCAAAGGGGACAGGCTGTAAACCTGTTGGCGTCAGCCTTCGAAGGTTCGAATCCTTCCCCCTCCATATATGCGGGAATAGCTCAGCGGTAGAGCGTCAGCCTTCCAAGCTGAGGGTCGCGGGTTCAAATCCCGTTTCCCGCTTTTTTATGCCCATGTAGCTCAGTCGGCAGAGCACGTCCTTGGTAAGGACGAGGCCACCGGTTCGATCCCGGTCATGGGCTTTAGATGAAATAATAAATAAAAGTTTAAGGAGAATTTTAAGGAGGAAGATAATGGGAAAGGCAAAATTTGAGAGGAAGAAGCCGCATGTAAATGTAGGGACGATAGGGCATATTGATCATGGCAAGACCACGCTTACAGCAGCGATAACGAAGTATTTGGAATTGAAGGGTATGGCGCAGTATAGGAGTTATGATCAGATAGACAATGCACCTGAGGAGAAGGCGAGGGGGATAACGATAAACACAGCGCATGTAGAGTATGAGACAGACAAGAGGCATTATGCGCATGTAGACTGTCCTGGTCATGCAGACTATATAAAGAACATGATAACAGGAGCAGCGCAAATGGATGGTTCAATATTAGTAGTAGCAGCGAATGATGGACCCATGCCCCAGACAAGAGAGCACATACTGCTTGCGAGGCAGGTAGGAGTGCCATACATAGTAGTATTTATGAACAAGACAGACATGGTAGATGATCCAGAGTTATTGGACTTAGTAGAGCTTGAAGTAAGGGAATTATTGAGCAAGTATGGATTTCCAGGGGATGAGATACCAATCATAAAGGGGTCAGCATTGAAAGCATTAGAAAGTAGTAGCAAAGACCCCAATGCAGAAGAGTATAAACCGATACAGGAATTATTGGATGCATTAGACAGCTACATACCAGAGCCTGAAAGGCCAATAGACAAGCCATTTTTAATGCCTATAGAAGATGTATTTACAATATCAGGTAGAGGAACAGTAGTAACAGGGAGAGTAGAAAGAGGAATAATCAAAGTAGGAGATGAAGTAGAGATAGTGGGATTAAGAGAGACCCGTAAGACAGTAGCCACAGGAGTAGAGATGTTTCGTAAGATACTGGATGAAGGAAGAGCAGGAGACAACATAGGAGTGTTATTAAGGGGAATAGGCAAAGATGAAGTAGAGAGAGGGATGGTATTAGCAAAGCCTGGGAGCATAACCCCGCATACGAAGTTTAAGGCAGAAGTATACGTATTGACAAAGGAAGAGGGAGGAAGGCATACACCATTTTTCAATGGATACAGGCCACAGTTTTATTTTAGGACAACGGATGTGACAGGAGTGATAAAGTTACCAGATGGAGTAGAGATGGTAATGCCAGGTGACAATGTGAATTTAAGTGTAGAGTTGATAGCACCGATAGCGATGGAAGAGGGATTAAGATTTGCGATAAGAGAAGGTGGAAGAACAGTAGGTGCAGGTGTTGTTACAGAGGTGCTGGAGTAAA
>Ga0067045_1004513_pt1 | contig 10915 bp, 7 predicted proteins | sample TerdegcTABiofilm_FD_59184 | JGI IMG/M metagenome (GOLD analysis project Ga0067045, IMG submission 59184) | Combined Assembly of (Gp0054472, Gp0054536) Wastewater bioreactor microbial communities from Singapore -Terephthalate degrading...
CAAACTGGCCTCCCGTCCCCACCACTTCCGGATTGGTCCCCGTGGTGTCGTGGGACGCGAAATTGCTGTTGTCGCCATCCACGAAGACTTCCACGCTATCGTCCAGCCACGTGTTTCCATTTGCGGATCCGGCGGCGGCATCGTCCGTGAAAATATCGATATCCATCACCCGCACGGCGACGTAGAGGTAATCCGCGTCATAGCCCACCCACACGTTGTAACTCAGATCCTCATTATCCCATGGAGCGTCCCCGGATGAGACACGGCCCCATTGCACAAAATCCTCCAGATTTTCATTGACCTGAATCCGCCAAGCATTGCCGGACCCCCCGATGGCCCCGGCGGCGTAATTCCAGGATTCATTCGCCAGATCGATGGTACCATCAATGACCGGAGCCGAAGGCAGTGGCAACGCGACGGCCGTTTTCGTTGGATCCAAGGTGGAACGGTCAGCCCACCCGTTGCCGCCGGTTAATCCGGTCCAACACATCAAACATACCATGAATCCAAAAACCGCTTGATATCTCATATGTCAATTCCTTTCGTCAATTCAAAAAAACATACACATCCGCTCTGGTTTTCTATTCCAGATTCCGGTCCAACCATTTATAGGTGGAAAACCAACCGGCCTTTCCCTGTCCGGCGGATTTTCCACCTTATCAAACAGCTCGAATACGGGGTATCATCCCATCGATTTTCATACCCGCACCCTCCTATTTCATTTGAAATGAATCCAGGCTATGCCATGAACAAAAAGTATCCATTCCAGAGGGAGACAGGGCACTGGAATGGGTCATCTTTATTGTCTAACCGGGAGCGAGACTTTGTCAATCTAGCAAGCTGGTTTTTCATTGAAAAATCTGCCGATCAGTTAAGCGGAAGAAAGTAAGATAGAAACAAAGGCAATATAAGTTAATGGATTGTGCGATCAATCGCATCATTCCCGCGGCGATTTATTAAATTGCAGAGAAAACTGCATTCCAGCCATGCAGGGCTGCTCTCCTCCTGACCTTCTCCTAAAAGGGGTGGGAATCGTGCAGCGTTCCCTCCATCCTCATACTACGTATATACCACCTATAACACCACGATCGTTCTGCATGCGGGTAAATTGTCATCTGGTTTTTTGCAAACTGCAGTTGAGACGAGGGACCCTCTTCCGGGGACGGTTTGATAGCGGCTCAGGGATTCAACCTTGAGTAAATGTATGCAGTATACACTTATATCCGGCTTGCACTTGCAGGATGATCTATATGTAAGTCAATTGATAAACTGCTTGATCGATTCCATTATAAATCTCCGGACGGCTGACTTACATTGGCCAGGTGGCCATGGGATGGCTCTCCACCCGCCACCTCTGGGCGGCGGTCACCGGCCGGTTCGGCCTCCGGCGCGGGAAACCCTCCTCCCAAAACGGCAAACAGCCGAACCCGGTTGGTGAGTTCCATCAAACGGGCCGCCACCAATCCTTGTTGCGCGTCATACAGCGAACGTTGGGCATCCAGAACCGTCAAGTAGTTCTCCACGCCTTTGGTATAACGCAGTTCCGACAGGCGGTAGGTTTCCGCCACCGCATCGAGCAGGGATTGCTGCGCCGCCAATTGTTCGCCGATCGTCCCCCGCACCGCCAGGGCGTCGGCCACTTCGCGGAAGGCCGACTGGATCGCTTTCTCGTAATGCGCCAGGGCTATTTCCCGTTCGATTTGGGTGGCCTTGAAACCAAACCAGACCCGGGTATCAAAAATCGGCATGACGATTTGGGGGGCGTAGTTCCACGTGGAAGAACCACTCGCGAAGAGGCCGGACAGTTGTCCGCTGGCGGTCCCTAGGGCCGTGGTCAGAGAGATGCGGGGAAAGAAAGCGGCGCGGGCAGCATTGATGTTAGCGTTCGCGGCTTTCAACTGATGTTCGGCTTGAAGGATATCCGGCCGCGCCAATAACACATCGGACGAAACGCCCGGGGAGATATCCCGCGGCGGCTGGATGGCCTGCAAGCCGTCCGGCAACAGGCCGGCCGGCACTGGTTGGCCCGCCAGCAGATTAAGGGCGTTTTCATCCAGCGCCGCCAGACGCGTGTACACCGCGATATCCACCTGCGCCGCGTCCACCCGCGTCTGCGCCTGTTTCAGATCCAATTCCGGCGAAATCCCGCCTGCAAACCGTTTTTGGATCAATTCGTACGCCGCCCGTTGCGTGTCCAGGGTGGATTGGGCGATTCGCAGCCGTTCCCGGTCGGCTGCCAGGGTGTAATAGGCGTTGGCGGTTTCCGCCACGAGCAGGATCCGCGCGCCGCGGTGCGCCTGTGCCGTAGCCAAGAATTCTTCCAGCGCCTTGTCTTTCAGACTGCGGATCCGGCCGAAAAGATCGATCTCCCAGGAAGTGATTCCTAAATCCACGCTGGCGGAGGTCACCTTCATCGTTTGATCCAGGAAGGAGAGATGCATCTCCTGTTCACTCCAGCGCCCGGACGCTTCCACAACCGGCAACAAATCGGCATAGCGGATCCCGTACAGATTGCGGGCGCGCTCCACGTTCAGCGCCGCGATCCGCAGATCCCGGTTATTTTTTAAGGCCATCTCGACGACTTGTACCAATTTCTCGTCGTTCAGAAATTCCGGCCAGGATAATTCGGGCGCCGTGGGAGCCTCAGCCGGGGTGACGGATCCGGCAGACGCCGCTCCTCCCGGCCATTCACCCGGAACGGGCGCCGGCGGCCGGGTGTATTTCGGATTCACCGCGCATCCTTGCAACAACAAAGCGGCCAGCCAGGGGATAAGCCGGTGCGTTCGAGTCATCATCCTTGTTCTCCTGGGATAATGGGATTGGCCACCGGAACCGGTTCAACCGCTTTCTTTTTGCCAAAAGTTTTCTCGATCAACACGTAAAAAAGCGGAGAAAAGAGGATCACCAGAAACGTGGAGGTCACGACACCGCCCAACACGCCCGTGCCGATGGCATTTTGCGCGCCTGAGCCCGCCCCGCCCGCCAGCGCCAGGGGCAACACTCCGAAACCAAAGGCCAGCGAGGTCATGACGATCGGGCGCAGCCGGAGTTTGGCCCCCTCCAAGGTTGCGGCGATCAATTCCATGCCTTCCTCCACACGCGTCTTGGCGAACTGGACGATCAGGATGGCATTCTTGGTGGTTAATCCCAGAGTAGTCAACAATCCGATCTGGAAGTAAACGTCGTTGGGCAATCCCCGCCAGCTGGAGGCGATCACTCCACCGATCACCCCGAGCGGCAGGCATAGCAGAATCGAAATAGGGATCGGCCAGCTTTCGTAGAGGGCCGCCAGGCACAGGAAGATCACGAGAATCGAGAAAGCATACAGCACGGGTGCCTGGGTGCTGGACATCCGTTCTTGGTAGGAAAGGCCGGTCCAGTCATAGCCAAAACCTTGGGGCAACTGGGCGATGAATTCCTGCATGGCCTGCATCGCCTCGCCGGAGCTGCGTCCCGGGGCCGGCTCCCCCCAGATGTTGATGGAGGGAAAGCTGTTGAAACGCTCCAGGCGGGGCGATCCCGTCGTCCAATAACCGGAGGCAAAAGCCGAAAAAGGCACCATTTTGCCCGCCGTGTTTCGTACATAGTATTTTTCCAGATCCTTGGGCGCCATCCGGTAAGGAGCGTCTGCCTGCACATACACCCGTTTGACGCGGCCGCCCTGGATGAAGTCATTGACATAGGCGCTCCCGAAAGACGCCGAAAGGTTGGTGTGAATGGATTGAATAGGCACCCCCAGCGCGCCGGCTTTTTCCCAGTCCACTTCGATCCGGTATTCGGGCACATCCTCCAAACCGTTGGGCCGGACATTGATCAAGCGGGGGTCCTGGCTGGCAATGCCCAGCAACTGATTGCGCGCGTTCATCAGGGCGGCATGCCCCAGGCCGCCACGGTCCAACAACTGAAAATCAAATCCTTTGGCTTGTCCCAATTCCACGACGGCCGGGGGAGCGAAGGCGAATACCATGGCGTCCCGGTATTGCGAAAAGACCTGCATGGCCCGTCCAGCCAATGGTCCGACTTTCAAATCGGGACGGTTGCGCAGATCCCAGTCCTTGAGCCGGACAAACGACATGCCCACGTTCTGCCCCCGGCCGGAGAAACTGAAACCGGCAATCGTCATCACCGAGGCCACCGTCTCTTTTTCATTCTCCAAAAAATGACGCATAACCCGCTCCATCACCTGCTGGGTCTGCTCGATGGTGGAATTGGCCGGCAACATGACCTGAACCATCATGACCCCTTGATCTTCTTCCGGCAGATACGCGGTGGGCATCCGCAGAAACAGATATCCCAGGGCCGTGACAATCAATACATACAGGAACAAATAACGCAGGTTCCGGGATAAGGCGTGCCCGGTCAGTTTGACATACGAATCCCGAAACCGGAAAAAAACACGGTCGAACCACCGGAAGAACGGGCGGAACAGGGCGATCCCGGTCTCTGCCGGTTCATGCCCCTTGGGCACCGGTTTGAGCAGCGACACGCATAGCACCGGGGAGAGGATCAAGGCCACCACCACCGAAAGCAACATGGAGGCGATGATAGTCACGGAAAACTGGCGGTAGATCACTCCCGTGGATCCGGGAAAAAACGCCATGGGGCCAAACACCGCCGAAAGCACCAGCCCGATCCCGATCAGGGCACTGGTGATTTGGTCCATCGACTTGGCCGTGGCTTCGCGGGGCGGCAGGCCTTCTTCGCTCATGATCCGCTCCACGTTCTCCACTACCACGATCGCGTCATCCACCAGCAGCCCGATGGCCAGCACCATGGCGAACATGGTCAGCATGTTGATGGAAAATCCCAGCAGCGCCAGCACCGCGAACGTCCCCAGGATGACGACCGGCACCGCGATCGTCGGGACCAGGGTGGCCCGCATATTCCCCATGAATAAATACATCACCAGAAAAACCAGGAAAATCGCTTCGAAGAGGGTTTTCACCACTTCTTCGATGGCTACCTCTATAAAGGGAGTGGTGTCGAACGGGTAAATAACCTTCATGCCCGGGGGAAAATAGCGGCTTAGTTCGTCCATCTTGGCCCGGATGGCGTTGGCCGTATCCAACGCGTTGGCTCCGGCCGCCTGGCGGACAGCCATCCCGGCGGCCGGTAAACCGTTGTATCGAACAATCCGATCGTACTGCTCGGTTCCCAGTTCGGTCCGGGCCACATCCTTGATCCGCACTACGGAACCGTCCGGATTGTTGCGGATGGGAATGGCGGCGAATTCCTCCGGCGTGTTGAGCAGATTTTGAACCACGATGGCGGCGTTCAACCGCTGGCCTTCCACCGCCGGCCCGCTTCCAAATTGGCCGGCGGAGATTTCCACGTTGTAAGCCCGGACGGCCGCAATGACATCTTCAACCGTTAAATGATAATCGGTCAGTTTGTCCGGATTGAGCCAGATCCGCATGGCGTACTGCGCGCCGAACGTCTCCACCTCCCCTACGCCTGGCACCCGGGCGAGCACTTTCTCGATATTGGACCGGGCATAATCTTCCAAGTCGTACCCGTCCATGCTGCCGTCCTCCGAGATCAGGCCCACGATCAGCAGGTAGTTCCGTGTGGATTTACTCACCATGACGCCTTGACGCTGGACGACCTCCGGCAGGCTCGCCATGGCCAATTGCAACTTGTTTTGGACTTGCGCCCAAGCCAGGTCGGGATCAGTGCCGGGCGCGAAGGTCAATTCGATCCGGGACGACCCAGACGAATCGCTACTGGCGGACATATACAGCATTTTATCGAAACCCGTCATTTTTTGCTCGATGATCTGGGTTACGCTGTTTTCCACGGTTTCCGCCGACGCCCCCGGATAAAAGGCAGTGATGGCGATGGAAGGCGGGGCGATGGGGGGATACTGGGAGATAGGTAAATTGTAAATAGCCAAGCCACCTGCCACCATCAGGATAATCGCGATCACCCAGGCAAAGACCGGCCGGTCCAGAAAGAATCGGGATAACATGCCATGCCTCCGTTTATTGGCTATTCATTCGAATCCAAGGACGGGCCGGAAGATCGCTCCGGTTCCGCGTTTCCGTTTGGGCTGTTCTCAAAAGGGACCATCTTCACGGTATCTCCCGGGCGGATTTTTTGGATTCCCTCCGCAATCACCCGGTCTCCAAACTCCAGACCCGCGGCAACCAGCCATTGGTTGTCGATGATCCGGTCGAGCGTAATTTTCCGCTGAAGAACTTGGTTATTCTTGTCCACAAGCAACACGGTGGGATTGCCCTTGGGATCGCGGGACACGGCTTGTTGGGGAATCAGGATGGCCTGTTCGTTCACGCCTTCTATGAGCACCGCCCGGACAAACATGCCCGGCAGCAGCACGCCGTCTGGGTTGGGAAACACAATCCGCAAGATGAAGGACCCGGTGGACGGATCCACGGTGATGTCCCGGAACTGCAGGGTTCCTTCCTCTTTATATTCGGTACCGTCTTCAAGGAGGAGCCGAATACGGTGGGAGTCAGCTCCCCCTGCCTGCAAGCGGCCTTCTTCCCACGACCGGCGCAACCGCAGCAATTCGGTGGTGGATTGGGGCACATCCACATAGATCGGATCAATTTGTTGGATGGTGGCCAACGCCAATGGCTGATACGCTGTGGCCAACGCGCCCTGGGTGACGTTGGACTTGCCGATGCGGCCGGAAATGGGCGCGGTAATTTTCGTGTAAGCCAGATTGATGCGCGCCATTTTGAGTGTTGCCTCGGCCTGCTGAATAGCGGCTTCCGCGTGAGCGACCGCCTCTCGGCTGCGGTTCACTTCGGCCTCCGCGGCCCGCAAGGTGGCTTCAGCTACCTCGGCATCGGTGGCGGCTTGATCCCGTTGGAGGGCGGATACCGCCTTGTCCCGGAAGAGTTCTTCGAAGCGCTGGTGATTAGTCCGGGCCAATTCCAAAGTGGATTTCTGACGCTCGACATTGGCGAGGCTCACATTCAACGCCGCCCGGGCTTGGTCGGCCGCTTTGCGCGCGGCCACCAGATTGGCCTGGGCATTTTCCACTTCCGCCTGAAACGGGGCAGGATCGATCTGATAAAGCACCTGCCCGGCTTGGACATCCGCCCCTTCCGTGAAGAGACGCTCCTGGATGAGCCCATTCACCTGGGGCCGGATTTCCGCCACCAAATACGCCGTGGTGCGGCCGGGTAATTCCGTTGTCAAGACCACCCGCTGAGGTTGGACGGCAAACACGGCCACTTCCGGCTCCATATGCGGTTGCGCGGCGGATTTCGGCATTTCACAACCCCCGAGCATCATTGCAACCAGCCAGGAAATCCCCCCAGCCGTCCACCTACTCCATTTGGTTTCGCAATTCCCCGTTCGTGCGCGTCGCATTGAGTGTTTCTCCGGCAGTCAGAGTGGTTTCCACGAAATGATCCAATTTCAAATGCTTTATTCGTTTAACAATCCTTTGAAAAGAATATCGAGAATGACATTGGGATCTTCCGGAAAAGGATGGCGTTCGGGAGACTCCAGCCAGAAGGAAAGAAATCCGTTGCAGATGCTGTCTAAGGCGACCGCCAGCGGATAAGGTTCCGCGATTCTCTTGAAACGTCCTTGCTTCATACCGCTTTCGAAAATCAAGGCGATGCGGTCCAGAAAACGGGTATAGCGTTCCCGCAATTCCCGGTCCAAACCGGATCGGATATTGAAACTCACGCCTTGGGTCTCCGCAAAAAAGATCTTGATGAATGGGGCATTTTTGCGAAAAACCGCGCCCTTGACTTTTATATAATTCCGCAATTTTTCGACGACGTCGTCCGGCTCGGTGATCGCCTGGACCAAAGCGGTATGGAACTGGTCGCTGACTTCTCTCACTAACGCTTTGTAGAGGTCTTCTTTATTTGCGAAATATTTATACAAAGTTCCAATAGCAAATTCGGCTTTTTGCGCGATTTCATGCATCGAAACATTGTGATATCCCTTCTCCGAGAACAAATCGAGCGCCGCCGCCAGCATCTGTTCCCGCTGCCGCAAGCGCTCTCGTTCTTTCCGGGGAAGATCGGGCTGAATCATCGCATTGCCATAAAAAAGGTGTGCAAGTGAGTCGAAAAATAGAATCTGACGTCAAATTATAGAATCTGACGTCAGATTCACAATACCCGGAAAAGAAAATTGTTTTATTTAATTTTATTTTTGCGATTATTCCTTGTGATTATTCCCGCCGCTCGTTCTCCATTCTTCTAGGTTCTTCATGATCCGCTCTGGGTCTTATGGATCAACTCCCTGACCGAATTCGCAATCCGGGTGGGACCGTTCCTTCGAATCATTCAACTCGATTGAATTATTTCCGGAATGGCGTACCAGGGATTGTATCCTGATTTTATTTGTTAGAAACTGATACAGATGAAATCAGGGGAGTGGTTTTCCCCCCTTAATCCCCTATCGCGAAGGAGTGATGAACATGAATATCCGACGGAGAGATTTTTTGATTTCCAGTGTGGGCGCGGCTGCCTGTCTGCATTCTTCCGTTTTGTCCGCCTTGGCCCAGGAAAGAAGAAGCCGCCCGCCTGCCATCGGGATCCAACTGTACTGCGTGCGCGGGGAATTTGAGAAAGACGTGCCGGGCACCATCAAAAAATTGGCCGAATTGGGCTATCAGGGTGTGGAATTTTACGGCTATGGCGGCACGGAAAATGTGTTTCAGGATTGGTCAGCCGAAAAATTGCGCGCGGTGCTGGATGAAAACAAAATCCGCTGCTGCGGTATCCACCTCAGCGTCGGGGCTTTGCAAGGTGACGCCCTGGCCCGGACTATTAAAAACAATCAAATCCTGGGCAACCGCTTCCTGATCGTGGCCGCGGCGACAGACTACATGGAATCACCGGAAAAAATCGGCCAGTTCGCCCAACTCCTCAACGAGACCGCCGAAAAAGTCCGCGAACAACGGATGCGGGTCGGCTACCATTGCCACGGATTTGATTTCAAGAAAATCAACGATCAAACGGCTTGGGATCTCCTCTTCAGCCAGGCCGCGCCGAATGTCGTCATGCAATTGGATACCGGCAACTGCGCGGACGGCGGCGGTGATCCCATCGCGATTCTGAAGAAATTCCCCAACCGGGCAGCCACGTTTCACGTCAAGAGCTATCCCGCCGCTCCCCTGAAGGCCGACAGTGCCGTCTGGAAGGAAATCATTCAACTGTGCAAGGAGCTGCACCGGACCCGGTGGTATATCGTGGAAGAAGGCGAGGCAGAAAACCAAGGCTTCGAAATCGCCAAAGCCAGTATCGAAACCTTGAAAAAAATGATCTAAGCCCTGTGATGGGGGGCCGAGATAAGCACCTTTGATCATCCAGGGATTCTTGGATAGATGTCTTCACCAAGGCAGGAAAGAACCAGCATGGTTTCTTTGCCGTTTTCCGTAGGGGCACGTGGCCGCGTGCCCCTGTTTTTATACGCTCTCCCGGGCGCCCCAGGAGGTTCACCCCCCCTGGAAGAGAATGAGGGAATGCAGATCGGTCCAGAGGTTGGAAGAATCCTGGAGGGAATCAGAATGGGGTAACCGGTATGTCCGGATGAAAGAACATAGATACTTGAAAATAGCCATGGACCGGTTGATCCGAATTTTATGGACAAGGATTCGTGGATCGGGATAGATTGAATTCCGCGATCCAAATCATTGGGGAGGTGAATGGTGTTCCTCGTTAATTCAACGATCCTCTTCCGTGGTATTTTCATCGTTTTTCTTGGCAATACCATGGCGCCGGCTTTGGAATATTTACATTGCGGAGGCAACCGGATCGAAGTGCTCGACCTGCGCGGGTTTTCCCGCTTGCGAATCCTGGAATGCGGGGACAACGCGCTTATGGAATTGCGGCTGGGTGACAACACCGCCCTGGAATATCTCGATGCCTCACGGAACCAGTTGCGGGAGGTGGACGTCTCCTCGTTGATCAACGCCGCCTGGATGGATTTCTCCAACAACCGGCTCGAATCCGTGGCGAGTTTCGCCCTCAATCCAGGACTGGACCGCCACGATTATGTCAACGTGAAATACAACCATCTCGATTGCGGGGATTGGCCAGACATCCGCGCGTTGGTGGAGCGCATGGGAGAAGAAGAAATCATACTGGATTATGATCTGGTTTTCCATCACGGTATCGATTATTCTCCCCAACACCAGGCGGATCCCTATCACTGCTCGCCGGTAGAGGGCTGGTGGGACCTGACGCCTTGAAACCAGCCCTCCCGCCGCAGCATAAACCGGAGGCAATTTCCCCGATCGATCCGAAGGAGCAAGCCTATGAAACCGGTTGGCAAAGTAATCTTCGCCCTTGTCCTGGCGGCTGTTGCCGTGCAACCGTCGTGGAGTGACCCGCTGTTGATCGTGGCCGATGAGTGGCCGCAGATGGAGATCCTGGCCGCGTTCTTGCAGGAAAAGGGAGGCTATTCCATCGAGAAAGTGGAACAGAACGGCTTGCCGGATGACCTCTCCGGTTACGCCGGCGTGTTTGAATTCGTGCATGGAAGCCTATTGGATTCAACGGCGGAACGGCTGATCCGGTACGCCCAGCACGGCGGCCGGGTGATCGTGCTGCACCATGGCATTTCGCAGCGAAAAGCGGAAACCAAGGGGTGGTTCGAGGTCCTGGGCATGAAACTCGATGGCCGCCCGGAAGCCCAGTCCCGTTACACATGGATCCATGACGCCGATGTCATGCTGGTCAACCTGCAGCCGCGGCATTACATCACATCCCACCAGGTGACTTATCCGAAAACCGTGGAATACACTCCGTCCGACGCCCCCAGCGCTCCCGGAGACTATCCCGCCTTGGAATTCGCCCAATCCGAAGTGTTCCTGAATCACCAATTCACGGACGGCCGGGAAAAAACCGTCCTCTTCGGTGTCCGGTACACCGACCCGAAAAGCGGAACCCTCTGGATGCAGGACCGCGGGGGGTGGTAC